>JAABUT010000152.1_pt1 | contig 126827 bp, 124 predicted proteins | sample 5559281 | NCBI WGS metagenome assembly JAABUT01 (sample SAMN10711880, study PRJNA513359) | rock metagenome | isolation source: Antarctica rocks | place: Antarctica: Victoria Land, Ricker Hills nord | collected 2016-01-04 | reverse complement strand
AAAAATGTCAAACATTCAAGCATTTGCAGAACAAATGCAACAGATCATCAAGATGCTTGTACTGCGAGCGAAATCATCAGATCTGAAATCATAAATGTCAATTATCTACATGCAAAGATGAGCAATCATGCAATCACATGATTTCTAGATGTTGCAACTGTCAAAATGCACACTTCGCAAATAGTGCAATGTGCAAAACATATCAGATAGCTCAGTCTATTAACTCATAAAAAGATCATCTAATCACGAAATTGTAATAAGTAGTGCATTCGAAATGTTACAAAACAATGCAAATGATGAAAGCTTTGCAAACACGTTGAATATTCGAATTTTACAGCACAATTGTGCAAGATCAACGCAAATTATGCATGCATGCATGAAATTTGCAAAAAACAAGACAGACATTGTTATACTACAAGAATCATAAATGAGAGATGAAAATATAACAATTTCGCATTCGTCGTTTATCTGCATCAAATCAAATGTTCAGAATACTCATGTCAGAGTACTGATATTTGTTGCGAAAAACGCAAAGAAATTTACATGCACATCAAGATCAGACATAGTCAATAGCGAAGATAAGCAAGCGATATCAATAGCGAACAATAAAATTCAGAGAGAAATTTTATTGTTCAATATTTACAACAAAAAGTCACAAAACGCAGATGATGAGCAATTATACATGATTGAGCGAGAATTAGCAAAAGTTATGCTAAATTCTGAGCAAAAAGTTATTATCATTGAAGACTTTAATGCACATCATAGCTGATGAAACGCAAAAATTTCAAACTCTATTAGAACGAAAGCGTTAATAAAGTGAGTAAATTTACATAAATGCAATCTGATTAACACTTCTGATATAAACATATATCACAGCTATTCAGATCAGTCAAGCTCAGTACTTGATTTAACATTTGCATCAAAGAATATGTGCAATCATATCAAGAATTGACATATAGACGAGAATGCAGACACAGAATTCAATCATGAAGTAATTCTATTTACAATAGTTACGAAAAAAGTGAAGTTGATTGAAAATTCGCTGAACGCGTTATACAATCTGCAAAAAGTCAACTGAAAAGACTTTAATGAGCATTTGCAAAAGACGAAAGACAAAATGATAGTTAAGATGCAAAGAATCACAAGTTTGAAAGCAAAAGTCATTTATTTAACTGAATGCATCAAGAATACAGTGAAATTATTCATATTTAAACAGCGAATATGCGCAAAATCAAAACTCTGATGAAATAATGAACTCATTGAAATGCGAAAGACGCTGTCGTCAAAAAAATGAATCTGAAAAAGATGCAGAAATGATGACGCATGAGCAGAGATAGTGCAAATGTGAAATTTGTATCATGATGCAATAAAGTTGATCAAAAATCAATTCTGAATCAATTTTTTAAACAACATCAAAGAGAAAGAAGTGTTTCAGATTTACAAGTTCATTAAATCACATTTAATCGAGAAGTTACTCTCAATACAAAACTTGCAAAAAGAATTGAAGATTAAATTCAATGAAAAGTGCAAGACATTTCTGAAAGCAATGTACTCATCATCATCGAAAATTCAAATCAATGAAGAATTACTATTGAACGAAAGTATACAATGATCAAGAGTTATCAAAGAGAAAATCAAGCACGCTATTAACTTCTCAGCATTCAGAAAAGTACTTGAATCAGATGATATGTCATTCACAATCATACAGCAAGCGTACAAAACTATATTGAAAATCTTCAATTTAATATATTCAGATTTGATTGAAAATGACTATCATTCAAAGATATGATGCAAAGGCACGAGAATTATTCTGAAAAAATCTGACAAATTGAATTATTCAATTTCAAAAACATACAAAATTATTATACTGCTAAACTGTTTAGACAAAGTAGCAGAAAAAATAATAGCAGTGCAACTGTTTTACACAGCTGAAATTAATGATAAGCTGCTGAATTTTGATCAAATGAAAGACAGAAAACAAAGATCAGTTATAAACGCAGTACTAAATTTAGTACATGATGTGCAAATGACGAAAAGTTGAAAAAACACGCTTATCTGTTTACTTCTAGATGTCAAAGAAGTCTTTGATCATGTTGCGTTGAAACAGCTCATCAAAATATTGATTAAATTGAAAATATCAGTCAATTTAATCAATTGAGTAAAATGTTTCTTACAAAATCGAGTTATTGACTTAGCATTTGACGACGAACGTCAGAAATCAAAGAAAATAAGCACAGAAATATCACAAGATTTATTTATCTCGCTCATTTTATTTCTAATTTATATTCAATATCTATTTTCAAAGATTCGCGCAAAGTTTGAAAATTTACAGTCACTCAGCTATATTGATGATGTGATGTTATACGTTGAGAAAAGAAATATTGACAAGAATGTGAAAATACTGAAAAACGCAGCAAAAATCACTTTCATCTGAGCTGAGAACAATGCAGTGCAATTCAATGACTGAAAATCTGAATTGATACACTTTGAAAGTCACAAGATAATACTCAATCAAATGATTATTCTACTCAACAACACAGTCATAAAATCAAAGACATGCATATGATGATTAGAAGTCTGACTGAATCAAAAGCTCAACTTCAAAGTTCATGTGCAAATGAAAATCATGACAGTCATAAGAACGCTACACTCATTATTTAAATTAATGAATAGCGAGTGAGAACTAAATGTCAAATCAGAAAAGCAGTTATATCTGATATGCATCACATTTATTAGCGATTATGACGTTGAAATATGATGAAATAATCAAAAAAGCTACTTAGTCAAATTTTGCAAACTGCAAAACGCTGCATTACGAAAAATTCTGAGTGTGTTTCAAACATCATCGATAGATGCTATGCAAATAGAAGTTGAAATCTCGTCAATGAAGATGCAATTAAATCAAAAGTGCAAGAACTATGCAATTCAAATAGTTGAATTATTGAAAAAACATTCTATCAGAAAAAGAACATTTATTTTGTACTCATTTTAATACTCTATTGAATTGAATCTAAATTTAAATGCATCAAAATATCTGAACTGAAACGAGATGAAGATGAACTTATCTTGAAAAGTCAAGAAGTGCAAAGACAGACTCATGCAAATATATTGAATATTGAACAAAGTGCAAAAAACACTAAATTCAATAAAAGAAATCAAAATTTCTCACTTCAAGAAATCGTGAGATCAAGAAATCAAGCATTTAGCAAGAATTCAAATCGAATTTGCAAAAAGCGAAACTTGCAAACCGATCAATTTGCACTACAGAAAATTAGAAAGAATTATCAAAAAGTTGAAAAACATAGTGATGTATATCAATGCATCGCAAATTCGAAAAAAGATAGCAGAGACAGAAACAGAAACTGAAATGACAGTGATATTCACGTATGAATTTGTCAGATACAGCAAAGCGACAAGCGTTTCTGACAAAATAATCACAACGAAAGCGAAACTGCAGACTATTAGCGATGCAATTGCAATATGCAGCGAAAAAGCACTCAAAAACAGCGAAATTTGAGTGTACATGAACAGTCAAATGACTTTGCAAAGACTAAACACAAAGAGCAACATCAATGCAAAGTTATTCAATGACATACGACAAAACTTAATCAATTTACGTCAGAATCAGTGTCAAATTTGCATACAATGAATATTGCGTTGCAAGAGCATTATTGAGAATGAAAAAGCAGATCAATTGATCAAAAGCGCTGCTCAAGAATTATCAGTTATCAACAACATGAAAGCAATCATCATAAGCTTCATCAAAAAGCAAATTTGCAAAGAGACGAAATTACAATGATTAAATGTCTGAAAAAGCAGCATCAAGAAGAGAAATCAGTATCAAAAGCATATATTGAATGTGAATTTAAGTCATAAATCACTAAAAGAGATGAGAAAAATCGATAGACTAACGTTTTCAATCTTTATTCAGCTGAAAATGAAACATGAATATTTCAAGAGCTATTTGCATCGATTATCAGAGAATAATTTGAACAAATGCTATGAAATATGCAATGCAAGGCAAACGTCGAAGCATTTACTGCTGAACTGCAGATATTATAGAGCAGAGCAGAGAAAGCTTAAGAAAAAAGCTCAGCTCAAAAACACAGACACTATATTGACACTGTTCATCATCAAGATTGAAAGAATTGCAACATTAAAGTATTTGAAAAATACTCAAATTGCGACGAGAAAATAACTATTAGAAATGAAAGAGTAAAACACGAAGAGTGCAAAGAAACAAAGAAAAATGAAAGTACGATGATGAGAGTTGAGAAAGAGTGCTTGTATGTGCAAACTATCAATGTGATTGATCAATGAGAAGATATAAAGCAGCGATTTTGATCAGATTACATGTAACTTAGCATATATACAGCGTCTAGACAGTATCATAGTCATAGACTGCATGCACTTAATGAAGAAATAAAAAAATAAAAAATACAGACTTATGTGATGCAGTAAATCGATCAATTTTTTGCTTTATCAGATCAATTTACATGCATTGCAATCACATACATTGCAAAGACATGACACAGTCTTTGCTCATATACACAGAACGACAGCAACGTCTTTGCGCATGCGTTGCAACTCATATACATCACATACATACATACTGCAAAGGCATAACTCAGCTTTTATGCACATACACATCTGTGTGACAGTGTGATGCAGTAAATTGATCAGTTTCGATTTTCTGATTGATTTACATGCGTTGCAATCACATACATTGCAAAGACATGACATAATCTTTGCTTATATACACAGAACAACAGCAACGTCTTTGCGCATGCGTTGCAACTCATATACATCACACACATATACATTGCAAAGACACGACTCAGCTTTTGCATATATACACATCTGTGCAACACAGTAAATCAATTGATTTTTTCAATTTTCTGATCAATCTATATGCATTGCAAATACATAAATCAAAACTCATTTAGTTCATTCAACTGAGTAATTATACAGTGAACTTGAAAATTCACATTGAAGTGATCAGCTTTCATCTACATAAATCAAAGCTTATTTAGCTCGCTTAGCTTGATGATCATACAGACAAGTTGAAAACTCACATTAAAGTGATCAACTTTCACAATCTTGAATTGTTTATATGATCACTTGATTATATAAACAGCTTACGCACTTGTATGTGCAAACTATCGATGTGATTGATCAATGAAAAGATACACTGCAGCGATTTTGACTAGATTACATGTAATTTAGCATATACACAGCGTTTAGATAATGTCATAGTCATAGACTGCATGCACTTAATGAAGAAATTAAAAAATTAAAAAAACATTTATTTATTTACTTCTTGTCAAGTTGAGTTGAGTTGTCAAGTTCAACTTTTCAACTCAATTTGAATTTTTAAGTTCAACTTTTCAACTTGACGTGACTTGAATTCAAAAATCTTTCAACTTAACTTGATGCAATCAATCTACTTAAAGTATTATATTATAATAATAATAAATTTATACACTTTTGTGACATCAATTAAGTCAACTCATGAGAAACTTTATGCTATTTATATTGAGTGAACAAAACTCTCTGAAATAGAAAATTACTCGCTGTTTATACAACTGCTTCACGCAGTCAAAACTATCATTATGAAACTTTGTATCAAATTAGTTCACGTTGATTGCATGTTAAAGAATGAGTGACTGAGTCACTTTAAATTGCTTCAAAAGCTTCATTTTCATCATCATTCTCACAGTTGCTTTGAGATTTTTTGTGATAGTGATGATTATTCAATAGTTCAAGAAGTTAACGTCTTGTAACATTCTTGATCGCAAATGTAATCAGTTCAAGCAATGCATGAATACATGTTTTGTCATCTGATGATTTCAATTGCAGTCACATTATATGCTATCTGCATTTGAAACATTTCTGAAGTGCAGATAAGCATTCAAATCTATTCATTCAATTCTGATATGAATGATGAGAATGCTTTCAATTTTCTGAAGATCATTTTGCATCTTTATCATCTTGTTGAACAGATGTGATCTTTGTGTCAAGATGATGTGAACATCTGCAATGCATTTTCTATATTTTTTTCATCGTTGCTTTCACTGACTTCTGTGAAACTGTGCTATTGCAATGCTGTCACTAGTCGAAATCGTTGCAGCGAAAACTAATCACTCACATCTCAACTGTATTTTTGCATCTTCTTGAATTAAGTTGTTCAGAAGCATCACTTTCTTGATGATGAGAAAGTGAGAAATGATGTGATTGATGCTCACTAGACGAGCGCGTATCAGTTTGCATGCTTGTCTGATTTTCTGTGTACAATCGTTGATTCAACTGCGTAACGTGATCTTGTCTTGCAGCATGTTCAGATGAACATGCAGCGAGCTTGTGTACATTTCTGCTTTCAAAGTCTCGATGCTTACTCTTTTGAACATCTCTGCAACATGACACAGAGTCTGATTCTGTAGTGTTTCAAGTCTGCGTTCTTTGTCTGTCAGTTCTTTCTCTTTTTCTCGCTGATGTCAGACTGATGCTTCAAATGCAATTTCTGACCTTACTATCGCTGAGTATATCTGTCTTACTTTTGTGAAGGTTGCTTCTCATGTGAAGACTTCAAGTTGACTAAGTGCTAGCATTCATGTGACGTGATTCGCTTCGATTTGACGAAGATGCGCGTCTCATCGCAATTTCATGTTCAGTTGTACTCTCAGAACTCGCACGTCTGATTTTGACTTGATAACTGAGCTTTCTATTTGTATGCTAGCTGTCATGTCAAACCTCTTTGATTTTCTGATGAAGTGCTTAAAGTATTATATTGTCATATTACTTTTATAAACTTCGTTTATTTATTTAGTAAACTGAATTCTAACAGAATCATCATTGTTTCTTGATCATGTATCAAAATCTCTAGAGTTTAGTAACTAGAAAATTCTACTCAATCTCAAGTCTCAACACATTCATAAAATTCAAGAACTTTTGATGTTATTTTTCGTAAGGCTAGCCTTGTACAGGTTCTTTCTGCAGCGGGCTGAACATTGCATTAGCAAAAAGTCTCTTAACAAGGATTATTTGTATGAGGGCGTAAGCCAGCTATACCTGAACAAGCTCGGCAACGCTTAAGCAATGTTCAGCTCGCTGCAGGAAGGACCTGTAGTCATTGGAAACCTTGTACAAGACATTTCAATCTAAAAGTCTACAAACATAACAGATCAGACCTCGGTAGTGAAATCATCTTGCTTCATCACCATGGTGCTTCAAATGAGGCTCATCATTTCCTTCATCCTCGCCTTCCTTCCGAACATCACCCTATCGTTGGCACGGGATCTAATCTTCCCACCCATCTTCGGTCTCCATCCACATCAGGTGCCCATCGAATCGACCAGGCTCGACGATGGCATTGATATCATTACCGGCAGCGATTTTGCGGGCCTGACAACTTTTGCCAATTTGCCGTATGCGAACTGTTTTGTTGACGAGGTGATGAAGGCGTATGATGTTGCAATATTGGGGGCGCCATTTGATACGGTCAGTCTACTTGCGCTTTACATATCATCTTGAATCCAAATTTTAATTGAATAATCTCGCATTGTTCTCGTGGTGTATCTAGTCCTTTGTTTCTTGGCTCGAGAGAATATAAGACAGCCGCTGTAGGAAGGCTTTTAAGTTGAGTTGAAGCTTTCGGTTCTCGTTAGTCAAACGTGACGTTGCAAATGCTTGAGGGCTATCTAATTCTTTTTGCATTGGTAACGTTGGTAATGAAATGCTTGATGGCCAATGTACGGTCAAGAAACTCATCGGAAAGAATGGACAGCTACAGACTAAATCACGTGGATTTCATCCACTCTCTAACATCAATTCTGTGGTCATGTGTTTCTACTGCATCTAAGTTCTTATAGAGCGTCATTGCACGACCTGGAGCTCGCTTCGGACCTCGAGGCATTCGGATTGGTTCTCAGCGAATTAGTGCTCGTGACGGCTGGAATGTCTACACTGGTAGGAGTCTCGATTTCAGCACGAAGGGTAACCCCAGAATTCTATGTCATGAATCTAATATTCCACACAGGGAAGAATCCGTTCATAGACTGGGCGAGGATCATAGACTGCGGCGATGCTCCTCTGACATTCCTCGATAACACCATTGCTCTAAAACAGCTCGAAAAGGCGCACAGGGTAAGCATGTCTCGCCACTAGGAATAGAATGCCCCATTTCAGCTCCACCTGTGTTAGCTTTTGTGATGGAAATATGTGCAAAGGCTGAGAATGACCGAGGTTATATCCGGTCGAACTGCTCGGACAGAAATCAAGTCCAAGACCCCACGTATCATTACCTTAGGAGGAGACCACACTACAACTCTTGCTGCGCTTCGCTCGGCAAAGTCACGATGGGGAAAAGTGTCGGTCATTCATTTTGATTCTCATATAGGTTAGTCCAAAGTATTTTGGCTGCTTAGATACCACACATATTGTAATGGCTGACGACCGTATAGATACCTGGGACCCTAAGGTACTTGGTAGGTTGCTATATATTGGAATCTGCTCGTAACTGACAATCCACACAGGTGGAGGTATTTCAGACTATGCGTAAGCCCATGGAGGAAAGACGATCGAAACCCACGCGTTCTTGAGGAATTGATTGCTGAAAGTGCAATGTCCATCTAGTGGCGTAAACCATGGTAAGATCAATCACTTGTATTTCAACCGGGTGTCACAACTAAAAGCTGTTGTAATAGGCACTTTCCTGCACCTAGCCCACGAAGAAGGGTTAATTCGCAACTCATCCATCCATGCAGGTATTCGAGCACCTTTGGTGAGGCGCAAGGGAGACATGCGGAACGACGTTCGGTGTGGCTTTGAGACTGTCAAAGCCAGGGACATTGACCGCATTAGGGTCGATGGCATTATCGAGAAGCTCAAAGACCGCGTTGCAGGCACAAGAGTATACGTGTCCGTTGATATTGATGTACTTGATCCTGCTTTTGCACCAGGTAAGCCATCTCAAACAATCCAGGGTCATCAATTTTCCTGAACTCTCTACCTACTTGCCGGAATCTTCCATTGGGACTCCGTCCGTGACAAAGACATTATCAGCTGACGTTAAGCAATAGCGACTGGAACGGCAGAAGTAGGTGGATGGTCGACGCGAGAACTCCTCTCGGTTCTTGATGGTCTCGAAGGTATTGATATCATCGGTGCGGATGTTGTCGAAGTCGCCCCAATTTATGACAACCCGGGAGAGACGACCCTTTTGGCGGCCGCAGACGTAGCCCTCTCGTTGTTGACACTCATGATAGAGGTACCTGTGAAGTCATAGAGAGGAACCGCTTCTACGAGCCGAATACATAGATCTGATTGGTAGCAGGTAGGTGGTTCAAATAGAAGAGACAAGTACCTGCCAAGCCTGGTCCAAAGCCTACAAGGCTGTGATGCTTTGTGGGAGTGGGACATGACACCTCGGGTGCACGTGCCTCATCTGATAAGAAGAACCCTTATCTCGGGCGCTATCTTAGTGCCCCGCATGCCCCGCAACCCTAAGGTACCTTACCTTACTGCACCTTGAAGTCGTCTTCAACTCAATCGAGGGAACTACTCCAAACGTCTTTGTTTCTTGTCCAAGTGACAAGCAAAGTACCATTATCTGATACCTCGAGGAATATTCACTCTCAATCTCCGATATCTTTATCATTGTCATTGTGCCACAACAACTCCTCGGCAGATATCCGAACGTTTCCCGGAGAGCCACCCTATATTACACTACTGCAAGCAAGTGCCCTCCACGAGCCATTCGTTATACCATCGCAAATGCCAGCGCAAGAGGGTACCCGGAGCTTTGACCCTAAAGATCCTCCTAAGCTCAATCCGCCAAAAGACGATCCTATCAGCGTCGAAGAGCTAGCAAAATGCGACGGTATGCGATTTCAAATTGCCATTCTCCGCCCTGGGTAGCAGCAGCTAATCGACCAAACAATGCAGGGACTATCGAGGATCATCCTACGTATGTAGCGATCAAGGGCACGGTTTTTGATGTCTCTGCGAACAAGGCTTATGCGCCAAAGGCTTCATACCATGGTAGGTTCATAATATGATTCTCTTAGAGCTCTGTTGGCGGCTGTCAGGCCCAAGAGCTCTGGAATGAAAGTGGAGTCGCTGGTAACCTTTGCATCCTGGCAGTATTCGCAGGGAAAGATGCCTCCCGGGCTCTGGCCCAATCGTCATTGAAGATCGAGGACTGCCGACCCGAGTATGAAGATCTCGAGGATAAAGACAAGAAAGTGCTGCATGATTGGTTCACGTTCTTCAGCAAGAGGTATAACATCGTCGGCAAAGTGCAACGCTGAAAATTTCAAGCTAGTTATAGGAAAGCGTTGTCAGGGTGGGTCACCTTGCTATGGCTAAGATATTACGTCGACATGGACAATAACCATTGTATGTGGCCTCGCTAGATGTACGACGGGAGCATTGGGTACACCACATGGCTGCACAGTATCACGAGCTGGGTAATCAGTTTTCAGACTCGACTGTCCGCTGAGGAAACTTTGACTTTAGATAGAGCGGGACGTTCTCATTGGCTATCCCATGTATTTGTGACTGATTAATGTAACTCTTCAGGTGTTCTGCATGGTGATAGCGGCTCTTTGCATGCCCACACGTTGTTGCGCCGCGCAAAGCACGATGGCATCGGCACCAGATGCGCGTGCCGAAAGGTGCCACATATATTCATGCAGGATACCGAAGGTTGTCTGAAGTAACGTCGACGTTGAGCAAAACCATCAATTCCTGCATGCTGCAGGTAGAAACTCTGTTCTCAGTATTTCTGAAAGGCGAAGCCCAAATATTCTTCAATATACGATTTTATTTGAGCCTCAGAATTGCTGTGCAATGCTAGAGAAGGACACTGTTGATACAAAAGGTTTATGATTGTTGCTAGGTCGGGTACCACAACAAAAGTAGCAGCTTAATCGGCTAGAAACGAACGGCATCCATCCATTAAGCTCAATCGTCATATTAATATCTTGAAATGTCTCACCGCCCGTCGAAAAAGAATCCAACCACTCAACCTGTTACGCTCGGTTTGCAGCAACCGAACCCCAAAACCAACTACATTCACCCACTAAGCTTTACCATAAAGAAAATCTACCGCCATATCCATACCCCAGTAAATTACCAACAGCATCCGAAGCCATGCTTCATGTGTGCTTGCCCTAGTTGTTTCCGTGCCAATCGCACAAGATCAGACGTCCACGATAGCTTCTCATACTGATGCCTTGGTTTTGATGCCTTAGCGGACCCCGGAATACGGATGCTGGAGGTGGTGACGTGACTGCTGTTGTTGCTCTTGTTGTTGTTGCTGCTGCTGATACTGCTCCAGCTGTTGTTGCCACTGTTGCCGGTTTTGAATCTGCTGCGGAGAACCGTACTCCTTCCGCATGGCCTCCCAAAACGCCGTCCAGCGCTCTTGATTGGGCGACTCCGGTACCTCGACAGAGTAGTTGCGCTGCTGGAAGAGGTCGGTTGGTATCTTTTTAGCGTTCTGACACCCAGGGCATTCGAAATGGCTGTTTTCCAATACGCGATAAAGCGTTTTGACACTTTCGCAAGTAGGCCAGGTACGTGCATGGTGGCATGGAGAGCATCGAAAATGGGTCTGATGGCCACAGGCCCACGTAGTTTGCTCGAACTTACACATCGTAGCTGATTCTATTGGCCGTAAAGCTTCGTCCTTGACGCGCAGAGCGTTGGAGACTGACGATTTGTTTCTTGATCTGGTATAGTAGCTCTGGGGGTACCTGACTACTGTAGGCAGAGATTGGTGGCGGCGCGTAGAAGGTACATACAATACTGGAGAAACGAAGCATGAGCGATTTGTCGACCATTCTTATAGTTTTACTCGTTCGTGTAGACGGAGTCTCCGTGTGTGTATGCTTTGCTACTTACATTCGTTGAGTGGGCTAGCTGGATTCATCGTTGGAGTTATTCTCTTTGGGTGGCCCTCTTGTTGATTCTCAGTGACTTTGAGGCTGCAAAGCGATTTGGAATTAATGGTTTCTGGGTTTCTATTTATCTACCCTATAGGGTGAAGCTGCTTATCTGGGGAAGGGTTTCTTGTTGAGTCGTGGCACACTGCGATGAATGTGATATCTGTTATTTGCCTGCTGCAAGCAGCAGATATCGTCGATAAATGCCATCGGTTCTTGTGCGAAGTGAGATATTTTGTGACAGGTTTGACAATATCTGGACCATGATGGTAGCGTCGGTTTTATCAGCGTGTAGAGTATCTGCAAGACATATCAGAAGTAGAAAGCGGAAACCTGCAGGTGGAGGTCCCGAGCCGTTGTATTGGCGGCTTGCTGCACATATAGACTTTAGGTACAATAACTCTTACTCGAGGCCCAATAAAGGCCTCTGCCCAAGCACTAACCAGCAAAGACATCTCTGGTCATCAAAGTATCTGCGTCAAGCACACGTACGCAATGCAAGCTCCCGAGCAACCCCATCAACTTAGTCACTGGAGATTCGAAATGTCCTCTAGGAAGATTGATAGGACTAATGCTAAACCATGCCAAGATAGTATCTTGGTCAAAATCTGCCCGATTTACACTGAAGCATGTCGCGACTCGCGAATATGTTGATCCGTCGGGGACCTTTGGCAAATCACTTTTAGTTTGTTGTGGCCTTCTTCCTCGACCTCCGAATCATCCTCTTTTTCTCAATGATTTTCTGCCTCTTCGCAAGCTTTTGAAGGTCCACCGCATTACCATGATTGGAAGCTGCGGTCGAAATCTTCGAAGCGTTGCTATCCCTTGTATCAGGAACACGAGTTTTCGTGGACCCTTTCCTAGTCTTCGCCATTGAGGCATTCCTGCTTAGGGCCTTGGGAGTCATTTGAGGTATCTCTCCTTTTTCTCTTTTTTCGGTAACGAGTTTGGATCTTTCACGTGCTTTAACCTCCCTTTCGCGCCTCCTTCCAACCACTTCAGCGTTTTCGATCGCGAATTCGACAATGAACCGCTTGCTCTTTTCTTTCACGGCTTCTCTCGATATGCTTTCCTCATCTACACCCCTAGATGTGTGCCCCACTTCGTGGCCGTTCAACCAACGAAGGCCCATGAGCGCCCATCGATGTGAAGTGTACTCGATGAACCCATACCCTCTACTACGACCTGCGCCGCTATTTTCGGCCACCTTCGCGCCTTCCCTGCCCTCAAAAACGATCTTTGCTTGCTTGACGATTCCCTTCCCTTTGGCTTTTCGTGCTCTCTCAGCCTCCTTCAACTCATTGCCGCCACGAGAGAGTTCCTCTTTCGACAGTTGTTGCCTGATTCCAGACTTTACATTACTGGCGAAGCCGACGACAGCCTCTCTTGCTAAGGCCTTAAGATCTTTTGACGTTATACTGCGTGGGAGATTACGGACTGAGAGTCGAGTAAGGCTAAGATGAAGTGTTGGATTGCTTCTGATCAGAGTCTGTCTCTGCTTGGCACTATCCTCTCGTAGCTTGATTTCTGACGGCGTAAGTTTATCGTACAGAGGACTGTTCGATGGGATTGTGCCTTCGGATAGCAAGTATAGTCGTCGCCTGTCCTTGTCTCGTACATCTCGCACAGAGTTGCCGGCAACTGTAAGCCGTACAGCCTCATTTCGATCCACCGCTCGGGTGACTTGCAGAATCCGACCCTCAAGACTGAAGCGGCCAGACTGATCGATATTAATATCATCGAGAAGTGACTGCTTGACCGATGGAACGGCTTTGCTCTTATATAGGGGATTCGCTTTTCCTGGCGGAAATTCTAACTTGGGAGATTCTCGCAGACACGCGTCGGCATCTTCCTGGTTGAAGAAACAAACAAAACCTGTTCCTCTTGACCTCTCTGCGGTAGGATCTAAAACTATTCTCGCATAACGTATTGGACCAAAAGTGGCGAAGTGCTCTTTCAGTGAACCGTCTGTGGCTGTAAAAGGAAGATTGCGAATGAACAAGGTAGAAGAATTATTTTGCCGTCTAGTAGCTACAGCTTCATCGGGCCTGTCCTCGACCGAAACTTCACTGTCCTGACTGTCAGATAAATCAGGCTCTGCATCGCTTTGTGCGACATCGCCAGTATGTATATCTTCCTCGCCCTCAGACTTGACACTTTGAGAACCTTGTATGCCCATGCCGTTGCGCTTCTGAATCCGAGCTTCGACATCTTCAACGCCATTGTTTAGCGTCTCCCAAATATCCTTCTCTACAGCCCAATCAACTGCGAGTGTCCGTCCCTCAATCTCCTTCCCATTAGTGGCCTTCAAAGCATTCTCCGCGTTTTTCTTTCCGCGTATGACGACGAAGCCAAACCCAGCCGAGAGGCCGGGCTTCTTCTTCGGTAGCGTGGCGTACTTCACCTTGCCAAAACTTCTGAAGAGTGCCGCCAATTGCTGCGGCTTCGTAATAGTCCAGGGTAAGTTCCTGATGATGAGCTTTGGCGGTTTGTGACTTTCTGATCTCTGCCTATCTCGCTCGGTCTTGGCTTCGGTCGGCACTGCTGAGGATAGCCTTCTTTTGTGCCCGGTTGACTCGTCCGCGTGTATATCCCGATGGCGGGGCTCTGCGATTTCAACCTTGATTTTTCGACCCTCGAACGTGGACCCATCAAAAGCTTCTCTAGCGCTTTGTGCATCTTCAACATCAGCAAAAGTGACAAAGCCATAGCCCTTCGATTGCTTCGTTACAGGGTCTAAAACGACTGTTGCGTGCTTCAGAGGGAAAGATTGAGAGAAATGTTCGGTCAAGCTTGCCGTGGTGACGTCTGCCGGCAATGAGCGTACAAACAAGGACCTTGCTTGTAGCTGCTTCGTAGGTTGATTTGCGCCGAGAGCTTGTTCCTTTGTCTGATTGGCTTCTTCCTCATGGATGGCAGTAACAGCGTCTTGACCACTGGTCGAGAGCCGTTGTCTTTTACGTCTGGACGTCATGATTGTGGTTGCGATCTGATATTCCACCGCAGCAGACGATTTCTAGAGTTTAAATATTACACAATTTCATGTTACAGAATTTGGTACATTGATCCACTAGAACTAATGTTAAGGCCGTAAGGTAGTATTTATTACCGGGATCCTCCCGAGCTTGCCGACGACTAAAATGCTGCCCTAAAACATTGGAAGTGGCTCCTGGCCTCCACTTTGTTGTAGCTTTAACAATAATCACTCTCAGGCTTCGGGAATAATTGTTCGTTATGTCAATCTTGCAATTCATCAAATATATGATGACTTATCAGCCCCCGTCAATAACGGCGTCTGCGAACACGAATTTCTACGTTGAGTTGCCTTGGAACCTAAGGCAGCCTCCAGTCTCGTAAAGGACGTAAGTGTGAAGCTGTTCGCTGTGTCACTAAAAGCTTGCTGTCTGAGTCCGCAACTACTGCCATGTGCATAACTAATGTGCCTATATACATATATGAACATCCTGTCAAAGAAGTCTGATATATCACAAGGGATCTCGGAACCTCTTAAACTCCATACGACAAAGGACCACTAGTACTAGAGATACCGCTCCACGAACACCCAATATCTATGACAGCCTTCCAGAAGGCTCTTTTAACTGATTATTCAGGCTATCTTTACATTCATGGTTACCGGCGCTAACTCTTCAAGGCAGTGCTTATCGGATGACTAAGTGCGGAGAATCTGGGATAGAAACTGGTGTACCCGGATATATCATGGATGGCGATCCAGCTCTCGAATACTCAAAGGAATGTGAGTGCAGGAGCGGTGGTGTCTGGCAGGATACGGTCAGTGACCACTCGTCAACACTATTGGATCAGAAGAAAGAGCGTAGGAGTTTAACGTTCGAGATAAGAGGAACCCGAGGAAGGAAATTAGACGAATCAAGACTATCAGAACTGATAATAAAGATCAGGAATATTTACATTTGGATCTGATTCTTGGTAATGCTGTGAGGTCGAAATGTCCATTGAGGTCATTGGCGCATAACTCATGCTGAACTGACTGAGCATGTCGTCGCTCTCGAAGAGACTGTCATTTTTGCTTGAGCCCAGTTCGTAAGGTGACATGCTAGGTAGGGTTACCGGTAGCGGTGGCAGGTACACTTGTTGATTGGGATAGTCTGAATAAGGCGACGGCAAACTGTGGTATGAAGAATGTTGCGGATACGGTGCGTGGATGACCGGGTCGGGTAGCGGGTACGAGTATGTGAACGTTGGTGGAGGAGAAGCTGACGCATCCCTTTGGTACTGGTGAGTAAACATTGGGGATCGATCGTCTGTCATCCTCGAGTACTGCGTTGGTGGAGGATCTGGTGATGTTCGCCTCGCTCGTGCAGAACGCTCGTTCCTTGACCTTTGCCGCTTGATTCCATTCTCATTGTTTTGCCGCATCTGCTCTACGGAGGCTAACTCCGCATGGGACTGTTCCGGGGATATGGATGATGAGCCAGCCCTTCTCTCGAGGTCCTCAAGGCGTCTCTTTATCTTCTTCCCTAATTGTTGTTAGGAATCTATCCCAACTTTGATTCCTACAGGTAAGGTCTCAAATTGGAGCCAGGCGGTGCTTACGATAATTGCGTTGGGCGATTCGGTTCTGAATCCGTCTGCGTTCGGCTAGGTCCGATATTTTGGTCCAATCCTCATTCGGATTGGCACTGGCGCTGAAAGCGCTGCTGGTACTATTTGGGGAGGAGAATTTCGAAGAGCCATGGCTAGATGGAGCATACGGATAGCTGTCTTGGCGTTGCATCACGTCTATAAGGATGCCGAAGTAAATGGTGTGCTACGAAAGAGTCAACCCAACAAAATTTCCGGAGTATGATGTACGGTGGTACAAAGGAATTTCAGCCTGATGGTCGGATGAAAATACTGAAAGGCAGAAGGGACGGTATTAATATAAATTCATGGCTGCCATGGACATATTTGGTACTGGCTCGTATATTCAGCAGCTGGCCTGCGACTCCTTCACATCCCTGCAGACACATGGTCTGCCATACTCTACCGAGAGCGTCTCCCCTGCCTATGGATCTACTTAATAATCATCCCGCAGTCTCGGCGTGTGGGGTCCAGGATGAGAGGAATCAGGACCGAAGTGCCGGGAGGGTTCAGGAACGTTAGGGTCATATCCAATTTGGTAGGGTTACGCCCGGGTTACTCGTACACCGTGCATGGTAGTACCAATGGAGCGTGGGCTTGCTGTATGCGACGCAATTGGGGACCAATGAAGACAGCAGGATCTATTACGAACCTCGGGGCTTGTGATGGCGACAATCCAGCTGCCGGCGAACTAATCGTTTGGACATGAGGGACTCACGGAGGCGTTATCGACAAATAGCAACAGCTGCTACGTTAGTGTGTTAGCCTGCGATACGCACAAATTATAGGGCTGAAGGATCGGCTGCAAGCCTGCAACAAACACCACCATGCTAAGCTCCGTTAGCCGAATGATAATTGAGGATAATGTGGCCCAAGGTATATCTATTAATGGCTATTACTGTAATTTCAAGGTACGTACTCCGTACCCGCGCAAGTGTAGGCTGTGCAGCTCCGTCTCCCTGTCCAACCAAACACCAATGGCGGTCTGGAGAAATCGTCCAGATAAACTCGTGATAGTTTGGTGGTCGAAGGCTTCTATCTCTCCAGGTGCTCCGGGCTGTTTTAGCAGGGTCATACCACAAAGCGGTCAACAATGATTGTGCCTCCGTCTCCGTCTCAGTCTCGGTCCTCGCACCTGTAGGACCAGTAGCTGCTCTGGTGTTTGGCCACCTGGGTTTCCTCTATTACTCAGCAGATCATGTATGTAGGTAAGGTAAGGTAGTCGTTCACCAAGTGTTCAGTACCTACCTGCTTACTCATCGACACAGCACTGGGATCCACCCGGAGGGCTGGTACCCGGTCTGCCATGCTCAACTCTGTCTTTCGTTGTTGCTTTAGAGCCCGTTTTGCTTAGTGCAGGCTACAAACCTTATGACATGCCCAACATCCTACTCGAGAACGGTTACTAGGGAGAGCCCGTGGCGGAAGGACCGGTGTCGTGGGCTTGATGACACATCCATGAATCATGATAACGAGCATGTAAGGTAAAGGTCCTGGCTGACAGCTCGACACCGCTTTTTGCAGACTTGCCCAAACGGTAAGACCCTGTACTGTGACCACCCCCTTTTACCTTTACCATAAGGTATCCGGGTACCTTAAGGTATGCTTGCTGTTATCGGGTGTGACTGGTGTTTCTTCAGGCCTCGTGTGCTAAGCAGGGATGCTTCTGCATTAGTGCGATCCGATTCTGCAGAGACGAGCTGCTTACTCAATACCCTAATTAACCCCTCCTTGAGTGGATGACGAGCTTCGCTTCTCCCACCAATGAAGAATAAGGTGGTAGGTACCTTATCCCCTTTCTGAAACAAGTCGCAGCCCTACCAAAAGAGCGATCGACACGACGACACTAGAAGACCAAAGAGAACGACTTGCAAGTTGCGGCGAGCGAAATTGGTAATCCTTGCGTGCCACGCGGCGATGTACATAGTCAGGGGGTCAGCAAAGCTTTACGGAGCTGAAAAGATCGTTTGCGGCAAGGTACCTGAAGAACCTCACCAGGTGATCCTGTATCAGAATTTGTCAAAACATAGAATATTGCCCGAGCCCTTTCACAAGGCGATTTCGATGCTCTAAAGGCGTTGCTTGAAGGAGGTTATTGGCCTGTATGAGTATCTCTTCTAGGCTTGTCGGCGCCATGTTTGAGGTTGGCTTATCCAACTTACGAGTATCACGTTCGCGTGATGGCATTGTTCATCAAAATCATCATCACTAATCCAAAGCTGCATACGAAGTTTCAGTATTTCGCTACTCCTGTTCATGCTAGGATACTCGTAGCTCACGTCTCTTCGTTTCGCTTCCAAAAAGAGCCCTGACGTCCTTCACAATCACCTACCATTTTCCTTTCTCTCCTTTAATAGTCAAAGCTGCTGAAAATAGGCGTTGTGTACTGCCTTCCAAGCCTCATCCTAGCATAATTTGCACATGCCTGGTTCCCATATACATTCATTCCGTTCTCCATTTCCTTCTCATCTTACAGTGGTCAGGGCACTGATAACATGGGATCAATCGTTGTACGTAAGTGATCCTTGATTGCCAACTACCTTTCATATTCATCGTTCTATTTAGGGAGTTCATCTACAGGATGCTTACAAACGACCTCACGGACATCTTGAAACCATTCACTCTTCTGAACGTTTCTTGATAGGTCACCAAAAAGATGTTCTTTGCATTGGGGTCGCTAGTTATTAATAGCATTCAATTGAACTATTGATTCGGCCAAAAGCTTCGGTCTCGCTATTGTTCTGGCAATTGGAGTGTCCATGGTAAAAAGAAGTAGTCGTGCCATAACAAATTGGATTGTCGTCTACCACCTCGCCCCTAGTCATTCGTCCACGCAATAAGGTACGCCTAGAGGTGCCCAGACTCAACCTTTACCCTAGTTAAAGGCGGATTCGACAAATCGGTTACCGTTATATAACTATGTCAAAGTCCAGCCCAGAGAAGCTACTCCATACTTTAAAGCAGATGACGGCTTATGAAAGACACGAAACTACTTGACGAGCAATACGATTACTTTCGGACACGGTTCCTTTAGAGATATTCACCAACTTTTTTTGTGGTCCTTGATCTGAGATATCACCTCTCAATAGGTTTCAGCTTCAGTTACCGTTGAACCATGTAGACTCGTTTGACCTGCTTGAAAATGGTTTGTGAGCTCATGTACCTATATTGTGTTAGAAGGGAGCGGCGTATTCCAAAGTACGTAGCGCGCTAAATCCATCGTCTGTTGCATGAGCTATTCAAGACAAAACATTTTGCAAAATGATAAACTGGAGGAAATCCCAAAGCTACGTTGTATCTCCGCAGCAACCGATCAGATGTATGGTAGGTTCTGTAACTTGTTCTGAGGGTCCACTATTTATTTATCGTGGCTTTCGAATCGCCGAACAAGCATAGAAACACCGCGCAAGGCACAAACTATGGTCATAATGCTATATGAACTATAGCCCTAGCTAGATGATTGTCTATAATTTCTGCATGGCAGCCTACAGGGGAAAATAATCGTTAGCCGGGGCTATTGAACGTAATGCAAGAATTGTGCTCACCACATCCGTTGACTGTACATGCTCTTCATCTTCCTCAATCCGAGCCTGCAAGTCATCGATCGAGACCTTCTCGTCTTCGACGACCAAGTTGACCTGTAGTTTCTTGATCCCAAAGGCAAGAGGTACAAGTTTGCCAGCGCCCCATGTTAGACCGTCGATCTCAATAGAGCGCATAGACTCTTCGAGTGCTTTCATGTCGGTTTCGTCATCTTAAGTTATGGTGCGTTAGTGCAGTATTACCCCCATTGAAAAAGGCGAACATACCCCAAGGCTTAACATCCAGAGTGACGATACTCTTCGCTGCCGGCTTTGTCTTCCCCTCCTTCTTCTTCTTGTACGCTGCCAAATTCGCTTCTCTGACTTTTTTCGCCTCCTCATCCTCTTCCTCATCATCACTTCCAAACAGATCATCATCCTCTTCCTCAGCGGCAGCACCACTTGGTGCATCCTTGGGATTGATGGTCTTCTGAGTTTTTTCGGGACCGTAGGTTGTGTATGCCTTAGAAGGATCGCCGGGGAGAGAAGAAAATTCGGATATGTAGCTTGCGATGTGCTTGTGCCAGCGATAAGCGTGGGGATATTTGGTGACATCAGGGCGCTCTTTGAGGGCTTTGAAGGAGGCGACGTCTGCTTGTGATGGACCATAGCTTTGATATTATTAGGCACTTGCATGCATCGAGAACATGACAAAGCCGCAAGTGTAATAGTGAAAGGTTCAGAGGTATGCTGTGCACATTGGAAGTAGTCATAGGTGGGGTCTTAAGCCGCCATACTCAACACGGACCAAAACTGTTCTCATCAGGGGAAAACGGAAAGGGGCTATATGAGCGTATCATTAATCTGAGATATGTAGCATACCCAGTAATGTAGCTGCGAGTCGTCAACCAGTTGTTGAGCACTAGAATTGTGTTAGCAGGCTCGATGAGGATCGGGAAACAGTAAGTTACTGCTAAGGCCATCCTCTGACTGCAAATCCGCGAAACCCATTGTGATAGTCTGCGACTTTGACGAGGAAATATGCAGTGTGGTTACAGTATGTACAGTAAGGTAGGACTTGCTGTAGGGATTATGATTTTGAATTGCACGCTCCAAATTTTGTGGATGCGGGAGGGATAAGGGGCTAGCATACTCGCGCGTGTAATTTATCTGGCGGAAACTTTACCTGTTAAGTTTACCTCGCGTTACCTTGTGGGAGAACATGGCATGTCGTAATTGGCAGACTACGAATTTCCATCATGTTCTCCGCCTTTTCCTGTAATCCCCCTCTGTCTTGCTGCCTATCAATAGATCAACGTGGCAATGAAGGCTTTACGGCTACAGCAAACATCGAGTTGGACAGTCTCAAAATGCATCAATACGCGGGGTCCGTTCAGTCATGGACGTTTCCCTACCACATGTCTCGGAGTCGATCGACTGATTCTGGGAAACCCTTGTTGGACTGTTCCAAAGATTTGCGCTGTTCGAGGTTATGCGCATGGACGACCGCATCCACCTGGGGGCACTCACCGGATGGACATGAGTCCTGGTGAAGGGGACGAGAAGTCGGCGTTGGAGCTCTATGGAATAGATCTGACGGCTCGTGCAAAAAAAGGGAAACTAGATCCTGTCATTGGCCGGGACGCCGAAGTCTACCGAACAATACAGATACTCTCTCGAAGAACGAAGAACAACCCTGTGCTTATTGGTGCTGCTGGTGTAGGCAAAACGGCAATATTGGAGGGCCTCGCACAACGTATCGTAAGGGGCGATGTACCGGAGAGCATCAAAAACAAGCGTGTGGTCGCCCTTGACCTCGGCCAGCTCATTGCAGGAGCTAAGTTCAGGGGTGACTTCGAGGAACGCTTGAAGAAAGTTTTGAAAGAAGTGGAAGAGGCTCAAGATGTGATCTTATTCGTGGATGAGCTACATGTCCTACTCGGACTTGGCAAAGCCGAAGGAAGCGTTGATGCCAGTAATCTTCTCAAGCCGGCGCTCGCGCGCGGGGAGGTTCAGTGTTGCGGCGCAACGACTTTGAACGAATATAGACTGATAGAGAAAGACGCCGCTCTTGCTCGGAGGTTCCAGCCAATACAAGTCGGAGAGCCGTCGGTGCAGGACACAGTGTCCATTCTTCGTGGAATCAAGGAAAGATATGAGGTGCACCATGTAAGCATATGTTCAGAGTCAATATTTCTGTACATGAGTCTCGATTATTGTTTCAGGAGTACACTTCGCGATACTATTTCATAGCTAATGGTCCTGCCTAACGACTATGATAACTCTAACATCTTTGTAGGGGGTGCGTATCACAGACAGCGCTTTGGTGGCGGCTGCAGCCTACAGCAACCGTTATATCACCGACCGTTTCTTGCCTGACAAGGCCATTGATTTGGTTGATGAGGCTGCTTCGGCGCTAAGACTACAACAAGAGAGCAAGCCCGACGCCATCGAGGAGCTCGACCGCCAAATCATGACCATAAAGATTGAGTTAGAATCCCTCAGAAAAGAGACGGACGTCCTGAGTAAAGAGCGAAGAGAGAAGTTGGAGTCCTCCCTGGAATCAAAGCAGAAGGAAGCTGCAAGATTGACGGAAATCTGGAATAAGGAAAAGGCCGAGATCGAGACCATTAAGAATGCGAAAGAAGAGCTGGAAAAGGCACGCATTGAACTTGATCAGGCCCAAAGAGAGGGTAATTTTGGAAAAGCAAGTGAACTGCGATATTCTACAATTCCTCGGCTCGAAGCTCGGTTACCGCATGACCGCTCCGAAACCTCTGCTGCCAGTGCTCAGGGTCATACATTGATACATGACTCTGTCACAGCGGACGATATCGCTAGCGTGGTATCCAAAGCGACTGGAATTCCAATCACCAAGCTGATGTCTGGTGAAATCGAGAAGCTCGTGCATATGGAAGACTCGTTGCGCCAATCCATCCGGGGACAAGATGAAGCTCTCACCGCAGTGGCGAACGCAATAAGAATGCAGCGCGCAGGGCTCTCGGGGGATAATCGCCCTTTAGCATCTTTCATGTTCCTAGGACCTACTGGCGTGGGGAAAACGGAATTATGCAAGAAGCTTGCAAATTTCCTGTTCTCGACCGAGAGTGCAATGATCAGATTTGATATGAGCGAATTCCAAGAGAAACACACAATATCTCGTTTGATTGGTTCTCCTGCGGGCTACGTAGGGTACGAAGATGCTGGACAACTCACTGAGGCTGCGCGGAGGAAACCTTACGCCGTGCTTTTGTTCGATGAATTCGAGAAGGCCCATCGAGACATCTCTGCTTTGCTATTACAGGTCCTCGACGAGGGCTTTCTTACGGACTCTCGAGGTCAGAGAGTTGACTTTCGAAATTTGCTAATCGTACTAACATCAAATCTTGGTGCGGATCTACTTCTGCATGAAGGGCTCGGGGACGATATCAGCCCCGAAACCAAGAAGGCTGTTATGGATGTAGTCGGTTCTTCTTTCTCCCCCGAATTCCTCAATCGCATCGACGACTTTATAGTGTTTCGCCGTCTTCCTAAGACCGCGTTGAGGGATATAGTGGATATTCGTCTAAAAGAACTGCAAGCGCGTCTTGATGATCGTCGCATCATTTTAAGTGTCGATGACGAGGTAAAAGATTGGCTGGCAACCGAAGGTTATGACCCGCGTTATGGAGCACGGCCGCTTAATCGTCTCATATCCAGAGAGGTTGGAAACAAGTTGGCAGATAATATCATCAGAGGGCAAATAAAGAGCGGACAAAAAGTCAAGATACATGTGGCCGAAGCCGGAAACGGCTTGGAAGTCATTCCAAATGAGAAGGATAACTCCAAGTCTTAGGCCTATACTACAACATAAGCATCGCCTTGGGTTTAAGTACCGGAGTGAGTCTGTAAGATGTCGGTACATGGTTGTGTCATTATGTAGGTGATCTCTACATAGTCACATAACGATGGTGCACGTCTACTGGTACCGCCAAGAATGTATTTGCACTCGTAGTCTGCCTTCGTCGATAGCCTTTGAGAGCAATAAGTCAAGATTTGGTGAAAGAGCTGGGTTGACCGCTCAGCTCATCCATCGCTAAATATACCACTCCTTTTGTGCTAATTGGCCTCTTCAGCACATTCAACGATAATTGAGAGGCTTATTTTATTGGAGGTTCCAGTATACACATGGCATTCAATCAAGATGAATCCTTGACTCGTTGGTATTTACGTTGGTACACCTTCGCTTGATGTTCACCCCATGCTCCATGCTGTTTTTGCCTTCTGCTTCCCCTTTTTTCATTTGAATTACGTACCTACATGAGAATTGTTAGCAATGGCATTCAAAATACCTTCAAAACGCCGTCGAAGTTCTTCCATTGTCACCCCAGTTGTCGGTCAGAGCGACAGCATCCGCTCATCTTCAGTGGCACGATCATCGTCAGTCCCTCGCATAAAGCCCGGAGGACATCCACAGCAACAAATTAAGAGGAGGGTTAGCATGCGTCCGTTAAGCAGTGGGAGAAATTCTGTAGTTCCATCTTCTCGAGCTGGTTCCGCCACCCCTAATTCCTCATCACCACATCATACACCGTCAGGCGTTGACGTGTTGGCAGAGCCTGACGATGAAATTTCGGTGCGAGAGGACAATGATTCTCTCAACGAAGTTGTCATGGCTGTCGATTTAAGGGATAGAGGAATTGTAGGCTGTTGCTACTACGTCGCGAGGGAGGAGAAGCTTTACATGATGGAGGACGTTAAGAGTGGTGGGATTGAGGTTATTGATATTCGTGAGTTGCCTTGGATCTAGGGTTCGATCACCCCCTAATGGAGAGCAGTGAAGCTCCATGTTCAGCCTACCGTCATACTATTGTCAACAAGAGTGGACGAAAGTGTAGATGCTCATCTGGACCCGGAAGGAAGGAGTCGAAGATCAGTCGATGGAGATGGTATGTTTCTAAAATCGGTTATGGGTTAATTGGCTTAGCCTACCCTGCAGTGAATCAATTCCGATTGCCTTACGTATTAGAAATCCGTCCTTCTCCAGAGTTCGGCTACGAAGCCGGAAAGAACAAACTGGTGAACCTTGGCCTTGGTTCTGACGCCGAATCGCAAGTGTCTTTCCTCACTCCTGGAGATACTGATGCCTACGATGATCAAAACGGTGGCAATGACACTGGCTACACAGGACGCCAAGGAATACTGTTGAGGTTGTCTGGCAAGATTGATATCGAAAGCCGTCTTACAATTGGCTGTGCCGGAGCAGTGCTAACGTATCTGCAACGAAGGAAGGCTGTATATTACCTACCCGGAGATACTGATGCTAATCTAGCATTCCGCATCTTGACAGTGGAGATGTTCAGCCTGGGCGGCTTTATGTATGTTATTATCAACAGCAGCGATTGCCGAAACTAGCGGTGGCTTACTAAATTTGCAGGTTCGTGAATGCAGATACGCTGGCTTCTCTGCAGATACTGCAGTCTGAGTCCCACCCCCAATCCCACAACCAAGGACCTACCAAAGCTTCCTCGGGATGGAAGGAAGGGCTTTCCGTGTACGGCCTCTTCCATCATCTAGCTCGCACTGCGCAAGGAAAGTATAATTTACGACAGTATTTTTTGCGCCCAAGTCTCGATGTAGGCATAATTAACGAGAGACTTGATACGGCTAGTGTATTTCTTCGGCCAGATAACAGCGGTCCTTTGAACATGTTAGTCAAGAGCTTGGGGCAGATCAAGAACATGAAGACGGTAATGATTCATCTGAGGAAGGGTATCAGCAACGGTATGAGCAAGGGAGGTGGGATCAAGAGCGGTGTTTGGTCGAGCCTCCGATCCGTAGAGCAGAAGAACTCCATAACAATTGGGGATCCATGCTGACTATAACTCAGTTTGCCTTTCATACACTGCATATACGGGATGCATGTAGTGAGCTCACCGGCGCGGAGAACCTTTCAATCTGGATCAAGGTGAACGAAGCTCGAGTTCTTCTGTCCCAGCTCTACTTAGCAGAAGTGGCAGGTGCTCGAAAAGTTTGAAACTCGTCAGCTCGCTCATATTGGAACTATGGTCAGCCAAATCGTGCGTCTTCAACACCGGTGCGCCTCTGATCAAGAAAAGATGGCTTACTCGTGAATCCCAGGTTGACTTCTCATCGTCAGTAGAGATGCATCGTACAGTGGTGAACGCCGGGGTGGATGACGATCTAGATACGATGAAGCAGACTTACGATGGCATCGAGGACCTGCTGAATCGAATTTCGCAAGAGATTGCAGCAATGATTCCCAGACAGTACAGTGTGGATCTGAACGTGATTTTCTTCCCTCAGATAGGCTTTCTAATTTCGATGCCTATGAACCCAGAAACTGGCAGAGGAAAATATGAAGGAGGCGAGACAGAAGACACACAATGGGACTTAGTCTTCTCTACGGGATTAAGAGTATATTACAAAGACTTCCGGATGAGAGAGTTGGATCAGACGCTTGGGGATATGTACGCCATCATCTGTGGTAGGTTCCTTTCTATTCAATTGTCAATCGAGGTCTCTTACCTTTAGCGGAAACTTTAGACAAGGAAATAGATATCATTCATGAGCTTGGTCAGGAGGTATTAAGGTATGAGGACATGCTTAATTCTGCATCCGATATCTGTGGCGAATTAGACAGGTGTGGATCTGCCCCGTGCGGCTTGCTCAGCTATAGACTAACCGGTTAGCCTTCTGGCTCTAGCTCAGGGAGCCAGAATATACAAGTTCTCGAGACCACGCATGACGGAAAGGAATATTATCAACATCAAGGGTGGCCGGTAAGGATTCCGCCTCTCGTGGAGATCGTTGGAGTTTAAGGTCTGTAGGCACCCATTGCAAGAGCTCACTGTACCCTCTTATATCGCAAACGACACTTTCTTAGTTGGCGGAGCTGGAGAAAATCACTCGCTACCTCCTGGGGGAGTTTCTCAAGCGGAGTGTGTCGTTGGCCATGTTGAGGGACCGAGTATGCTAATGATGACTGGACCGAATTACTCCGGCAAGAGCGTTTACCTAAAACAGATCGCTTTGATCGTGTACATGGCCCACGTAGGCTGCTTCGTGCCAGCAGAAAGGGCAGTCATTGGTCTGACCGACAAGATACTAACTCGTATTGCCACCAGGGAGACTGTATCAAAGATCCAAAGTGCCTTCATGATTGACCTTCAACAAGTCGCTCTCGCGATTTCGCTGGCAACATGCAGAAGCTTGGTCATAATTGACGAGTTTGGCAAAGGGACTGAATCTAGTGGTATGCTCGGGGCAAAATTCGGATGAAACATGCTGATACTCACACTAAGATGGTGCTGGTCTTGCCTGCGGTGTCTTTGAGCATTTCCTTGAACTTGGTGACGGGCGACCCAAAGTGTTAGGAGCTACGCATTTCCATGAAGTATTCGAAAATGGGTTCCTTGAGGCCCGGCCTTCTCTATTCTTCAGTCACATGCAAGTGCGAGTCGCAATGGAAGCAGCAGACGTCGAGGATCAGATCACCTACCTGTACAAGTACGTGTCCCCAAGCCTTCTGACGCTCTATATTGACGGTTTCTGAAGCTTCCAACCTGGCCGGAGTAGCTCCAGTCATGGTACCAGGTATGCTACTTTCCATAGAGTAGGTCTGAGGTTCTGACTTTCTTATTTCAGCTGCGCGGCATTGAACGGCGTTGACCCAGCAATTATTGCCAGGGCGGAAGAGCTTATAGTGTTAAGCGCTACGGGAGAAGATTTGGTTGCTGCATGTGCAACGATGTCGGAAAAGGAAGAAGAAGATCTTAAGCTTGCCGTAAGATATCGAAGCCTTGCCGCCCGAGAATATCTGTGGTTGACCATGATTTCTAGGAAGAGACGGCAAGGGCATTTCTGATCCAAGATCTCAGGGATTTTGGTCCAGATCGTTATGGCGAAGAGGAGACAGAGGATCCTCGAGGGCTTCTGGAGAGGATGGAATTGATGCCCCGTTAAGAAGCAGCGATATTGATGGTCTGTGACGAAAACGGTTCGTGGCCAAATGTCTGGCTATCAGCCGCTCGTTTGCACATTGCTTCCTCGTCCGCCAAGATCGCTAAACTTGAATCCGTCAGTCTGAGGAGCTCTCTATCAATACTCCCCTGACATCGACCCTTGGGTCATCAACCGTCATATTTGCATGACCATTACCTGCAAATCACCAGCGATTTAGTGAACCATGAAGACTTCGAGAGATCTCAACGTATTGAAAGCCCAGAGTCATTCTAATCTCTATATCTATCGAAAATTCCATAGCCCAAGGGTATCTCTAGCAATCAACACTGCGGCGAACCGATATTCCCGCTCCTTCTTGCAATATCAACACCATCCAAACCAACCACAAACCACAGAAGCCATGCCATGTCAAACCAAATGCCTTACAGTCCCACCCCATCATTGGCCCTTTCCCACTTCCTCCTGGCCCCGCACCCAATCTGCAAATTCCCTCCTCTTTGCCTACATCGCACATCATACGTTAGCCCACATCCCACAAGACGGCTCCATTTCTGCTGTTCCCACAAATATATCATAGAAAAAACCGACCCTGACATCCATAAAGCCCCACCTCTCCTCCAGGCCTCCAAACGGTCCCCCTGCCCCGTGTTCCCTCTCCACCTTGCCCGCCCAAACCCTCCAGCTAATCGGTTTCAGTTCCTCGCTTCCCAGAACCAGCCCGACACAGATCAAGATTACAGAGGTTAGCGTTTCAAGGGAGATGTCGACGGGGAGGTTGTTGTTGGCGGTGGGTGGAGGTTGAGTGGAGAGATGGGGATTTGAGGCAGAGGCGGTGGTGAGGGAGTAATGTTCGTAGGCGGAGTAGCAGCTGTGATAGGGGTGGTTAGTGGGCATGTGGAAGGTTGGGGGAAGCGGAAGGGAGGATAGCGCACGCGTGGGAGAGGAGAAGGAGGCCGAGAAGGGTGAGGGGGCGGGAGAGGGAGGACATCTTTTCCTTTCTTTTTAGTTTTCTTTTTCTTTTCCTTGGAGATTAGCGGTAGTCACCGGAAGTGCAGGGAGTGCAGGTAGTATGACTGATGCAGCTTCGAGGTCCTGTAGTAATTGAGACTAGGTAAGGGTTTTGTTGAAACTGATGATTGGTGTACGGAGACCTAGGTTGGAAGACCGTGCAGTTATCTACGATCCGATTCTACTGAGCTATGAAGAGTGCTAGGTCTACTTCAAAAGAGTTCCTTATAATTTTCGTTACGAAGACGTTAACCTTAGACTGTCTAGAGGCTATACCTCTATACAGATTTGAACTATGGCTTCCATTCTCTTGATGACCACGAGGCAATAAGTTGATACACAAATGAAAATTGTAAAAGACATATTCTATAGGTACTATATTTGGATGGGACTAGAAAAGGAGTAAAAAATAGAGTCTCTAAAGGGAAAGTGCGTACTGTCGACGGGTGAGGTTAGAGAATTCGCGCATTCGCATACCTGTTGGCGACATCGATGACTACAAATACCACATGCTTGCATATGGGTTTACCTTCCCCATTTGAACTTAAAAGTCCGTTTGTTGTTTGAAAGCTCGATATATAGAACCACTAACATTTTGGCAGAAAATCGAATATTGCCAAGTATCATCACGACGCGTAAGGTATCAATACCCAATGCCATATGACAGGTCCACAGACCGACTACTACCCTTATACACGTCTCCAAGTCCTAATCGATCTGCTCTATTTGAGTTGAGCTTGAGGGCTGACTGCGGGAAATGGTACCGATGTTATCTTTAAGTGGCTTGACAAGAGATGATTCAACAGACATACTTTACAGTTGGCCAACCAGATGCCTTAACACACCTATCCAACATAATTGGGCGTTCCCTATCTGACCAGCATTTTTCCTACTTCAATGGTTTTATCTGGTTGATTGTGGACGTTCGAACCTCATTTCCGGCCGTTTGCGTCTTGTTTTCTCGGAGATCCTTGCGTGGCATCGACTTTCTCTGTTTCCCCTCATGTATGCTTCACGCCCCGAACCACATTGCCCCTCACCTTCGCCCAATCAATACTCGCATCCAACTCCTCATCCATCAGCCCACAAATAGCAACATTCTCCCCTCTTATAAGATAAAGCCCATGGCTAACCTCGGCGCTTGATTCCGGATCATCATGAGGCCTTATTACGCGCTCGATTGTTTGGCCCAGGACAAGGTTCGTCAGTTGATCGCAGGAAAGGAGAGTGCCAGTTAGAGTTCTGCCGTCTGCAGTGAGGACGAGAACCTTTTCTTCAGATAGGATAAGGTGTTAGCGGTGTATGTCGTCTAAGCAGTAAGAAGCGCGGAATGTGGTACTCACTGTTGACATATGGCTGAAGGGACATCATCTGCTATATTCTATTCGAGCCTTCGGTCAGATATCCTTGACCCAGAAGGTGTAGCGAGTAAGAAACGCCTTTCCTTGTAGAAGATGATTAGAAGCTGAAAGTGGCTCACCAAATTCAAACAATACCGTAATAAACTCAGTGTACCATCTTGGCACATTATTATTACGATACCAGTCGGGTAAGCGACATCTAAATTACACTCACGTGACCTATCCGTAATTTTCCATACCTGAGGTAACGTACCTTAGGTAGATTACCTTATTCCAAATAACTTCGGCGGTTTGTAGACAGAGTAATGTTTTTCGTGTACAATGTGGGGTTCAAGGTCTTGTACATCTCTTCCACGCGAAGGAATGTCAATGCTATGAAAATCTGCCTCACGGGGAGAAATACTTATAATGCTTTTGGCTATGCCTCTTCGGGAAATCTCTGCTGGTTCTTCGGTACACAGACATTCCATGCAAGTTCCAGTGAATCAAAAAATTGTTATCATGGATGCTCTTCTTTCTAAACCAAAAGTCTAGCGTAAATTGTCGGCCTTCACCATTGGTGCGTCATATCACATTTGGGACTGGTGGACGAATACCCCTCCCGCACAAAACGGCTCCCTCGGCCCCCACCAAGAATTTGGGCTTGTTCTTTGGTTGTACGGTTGCGAATAAAAACTTGGAATTTAATCCTTATGGAGAATTGTTTATATTAGAAAACAGAAGCCCAACATGCAAGCAGCAAATCGACTTCTTAAAGCCCTCAAGACTGGTTCAGGCCTTACCTTTGGAGCCTGGCAAATGCTGCCCGGGAGTAACCAAGCCAGGACAATTGCGCGCTGTGGTTTCGATTGGGTACTGGTTGACACTGAGCATGGCAATATCGACGGTATGGGAGCGAAGGCACAGTCGCGGTGTGCAGAAGTGGCAGCACTGATGCGAGCATTCTTTACGCTTGTGTAGACAGTGCTATGCACGAAGCCGTCGCAGCCATCGCAGCCTGTGGAGTGAGCCCACTCGTGAGAATAGCAGCCAATGAAGGTTGGATGGTCAAGCGTAGGACATCTCTAGCTTTCCGCGTTGCGAGACTGGCTTATAGACTGTTTTATTCTAGGCGCCCTGGACTCCGGTGGTGAGCGATTCATCCGGTCTCTTTACCTAGGTCTCCGAGTTAACAATAGGTATTCAGCTCATGGGGTAATCGTACCACTCCTATACACCGCTGACGACGCGGAAAAGTTGGTTCAGTCGGCTAAGTTCCCTCCCACTGGCCAGCGAGGCTTCGGCTCAGTAAGTAAATTTTTAGAGAAGTTACGTTGTAAAAGAAGTGCGTATTGACTGAAAAGCCATTTCCAATGGAAAATTTTGGGGGTCAAACATCAACGGAGTATCTGCAGCAGGCAAACGAGAGCCTGGTCACAATTGTACAAATAGAGACCAAAGAGGCGTTGCATAATGTATGACCCTTCACAAAGGTGGATGCGCATGGGCGTATAGTAGAATGCTGAGATGATTTATAGATCCACGAGATAGCCAAGGTACCCGGAATCGACGTTCTTTTTGTTGGTCCCTTTGACTTGGGTAACAACATCGGGCACCCCATCCTGGATGGCACCATGCATGATGAGCTGAGGGAGGCTATCGCGAAAGTGCAGCGTGTAGCGAAGGAGAATAACATAAGCAGTGGAATATATGCCACATCGGGAGATCAAGCCAGGGAGTTTGCTGATCAGGGATTCCAAATGGTAGGCCAACCCACGCAACTGAGCGACCATTCGATTGACGATATCAGGTGTCGGTTGTAGCGGATATGGTTGCTTTGCCAGCTTATATGACCTCTGCCCTTACGGCAGCTAGAGGATCATATGTCCACTCTGCGTTGAACATGGCAAAGGGAGCTGTGTCCGGAGCGGCAAGAATGACTGGTCCTTATGGTCGATAACGACATTTCAATTGCAAAAGTCACAGATCCATGCCTATTGCGCCACATGGCAGCACTTAGATAGAGCCTCCAAGGAAAGGCTAGATCAACCATGACCTTCAGCTTCGTCAATCAGTAGCTCGACATCGTCCTCGGTGAAGCGATGCATGAGCTTCCGAGCTTCCGTAGCGATATCAGGCTTTGAGTACGTATGGAAGACCCGCTGGACGTGGACCTACACATGATGTTTCATTAGTCCTGCAACGGGAGGCATAGTACTATTATTCCCTTACCACAGGTGTATCGAACTCGTAGAGATCTTTCCATTGCTTCGCACTTGATGCCATGATGTCGATTTCATTGTATTCGAAGCTCCTCTTGCTGCCCAAAGTTCCAAGTACTGACTTTGCGGTCTCACAAAGTCCACAATTAGAGCGAGTAAAAAGAGTAATACGAGCAGTGTGCTGTAGAAGATGAGATGTAGGCCGCATTACCCGCAAGCTTGAACGTCAGTTTTACGAGGACGGATAAAGCATGTAAATTATTAGATCGAGGGTTGACTCTGCTTTTACGACGTACCTCCGTATACTGCACCTCCGTATATTCTATCACTAAGTTATATTCTAGTGTGATGAACGAAATTCCGCTAGTCGAACGGCCTGAACGGAAAATGACCCGTAAGCTAACTTTGAGGAAGCTATCTCCTCGTCTATCAGGCAAGGTTGAACCTGAATTATTGGCGACATGTACGTACTGTCGACATTCCTATAAAGTGCCTCAAGGCTGCTGTACCGCTAGATACAACCCAGGGTTGGAGCGCCTCTCCTCGGCCGTTCAGCCGCATGAAGGCCTTACAGCCTCCTCTCTCTCAGTCGAGCTGCTCTACTCCTCTATTTCCTTTTCAATGCTCTTGTGTAAGGCCAGAAATCTCTAGCTACGCTTCTGCTCCACTTTCATCTCGTCTGATGCTGGAAGCTCTAGTAAGAGTGTCTCACGTTCTTTGCTGAGTTTTTTGAAACGCAACCTCAATGGATTGTGCTTCCCCGCACGACAAGGACCTCGAAAAGGCAGAGCAAGTAGACAAAGAGCTCAGTGGCGTTCGTTCTGCGTCGCTCAAGCCCAGCTTCGACATTGTCTTACTGTGTTGGGACCCACAGCATACAGAAGGATATGTCTCAAAAGGCTGCCTGAGGTGTACATTGTCAACCTGTGACGCATGCGTTATCAAAAATGCCTTTGGGAAGCAGGATTCTACGTACGCCAATCGTCGTCGTCACGTGTGTGCTGAATGTTGGGCTCGAAGTGAGCATCCCGAAATACAACTCAATCGCTTGCAGAGCAAAACGCAAGTTTCGTACGCAAAGCGCGCAGAATTTGAAGAATTTTGCCAATGTACTGTACCTGACGGCTGGCTGTGTTCGAGATGCAAGACGGCGCAGAATTCCAGCCTAGGTACGAAACTCGAGCAGTGCGTTATCGAAGGGTGTTCAAAGAAGCCACTACATAACTGTTTTGGCGGCCGTATGTGTTTGTGGTGTGACATGCCAATGCGAGGTCGGAAGAGCCTTGGGGAAGCTCGACGAGAGTATGATTCACTACATTTGCGCGCTCGCGCTTACTCTGCCTGTGAACCTCTCACCCCCGTGGAAGAAGTCGACGACCCGGAGATTGGTTGGCTCCAAATCAGACGCAAGCCTAAACCTGTTTTTCTGGGCCAAGGAACGCCTGACCTCCAAAGACAGCCTGCGTCCAAGCCTCGTCTCCTTCGTGCGCATTCCGTCCCTGACCCTTCGACGCCTGACAGTAAGGGCGAAGACAGCCTCAAGATGTGGGCTGGCTTGCTCCGAAGAATGAGCCTAAAAATTTCGTCATATAAGAGGCGTAGCGACGTTATGGGCCTGGGGTTGCGTACTTCGATGGGAAAATGGCGCTCGTCGTCTACGTCTCTTCTAATTCAGAGTTCGACGAGTAATTTCCAAAAGCAGGACCAAGGACCCGCGATGATATTATTGTATGAAGGACCTTGAGGATGCCGAATTCATTCATGTCATTCAAAAACCCAACGGAATTCTAGGTGCCACATACGGTTCGAAGTTCAAGGCTCCCTTTTATTAAGGCACAACGTCCTCACACTAGCTAAATCATACTCGTTCTATCTGGGGCCTCAAGGCTGTAGCTCGTAACGAATATACTTGTGGGGTTAAATATAAGTCCATTCGTGCCACATTAACTTTAGTATGCTGGAGGTATTCATGATTCCTTTCAAAGCTTCGTATACATTTGTATGGATCCTAGGTTTGCATTATCGAAACGGCAAATAGCCAAAATCGTAGCACGAATTTCCACTTTCATTGAAATTTGTACTTCGCTACTTGCGAGACCTTTAAAGGCTCATGGAAGACAAATATCTAACTAGAAGCTTCCCTGTATTGAATGCCGGCGTGCTTTCTAGTAAACTACAATACCTTATATTACACAACAACCACAACATTAATAAATCACTACATTCAAACTCTCGAGTACTATCAAGAGCCCAAGATGTCCCAAAAATGTGTGCATAAAGGCTGCGGCAAGAGCTTTACAGACACGGAAGGGGATTGTCAATATCACCCAGGGCCTCCAGTCTTCCATGAGGGGCAGAAAGGTGTCTGGGCTCCCTCTTCTATAACGTCACTTTCCCACCAACCTATTGCTGACATAGAAGTTCAGGATGGCAATGCTGCAAAGCTCGCGTTCTGACCTTTGACGAGTTTCTTTCTATTCCGCCGTGTACGACAGGAAAACACTCTACTGTAGACGACACGCCTGCGCCTGAGCCCAAACAATCAACTGAACCAGAGCCCGCACCACCCACTAGGAAACCAGTGCCCATCACCAACAAAGTCACAGCATCTTTTCGTGCTCCCCAACCCGCACTGACCGCACAACCGCCTGTGCCCATCGCTCCCCCAGAATCAGATACGGATGACCCGTCTATCCCTGTTCCACCGAACCTAACCTGCCGCCGGCGCGGCTGCAATACCACCTCATCTTCTGCCAGTGGGACAGCTTCGTCACGAGATGGCGAGGAATGTGTCTATCACCCGGGCCATGCGCTCTTTCACGAAGGTAGTAAAGGGTGGACATGTTGCAAACGGCGGGTACTAGAATTCGACGAGTTCATGAAAATCGAGGGGTGTAAGAGGAAAAGTAGGCATTTGTATATTGGGAGTGGGAAGAAGAGTGGGGAAGAAGAGAAGTTGTTGGAGGTTAGGTAGGTTGACATGCTTGTTCTGGAGGCTTCTCAATCAGATGGCTGATGCATGTTCTTTGTAACAGGCACGACTTCTACCAAACCTTCACAACCGTAATCGCTTCGCTTTACCTCAAGAAAATCGACAAATCCCACGCCAAAGTGGAATTCACGTCCCCTACCACAATCTCCCTCGATCTACCTACTGGAGACCAGAAGAGATACGAGAAGGAAATGCCGCTATTCGGGCCGATAGATCAAGGAAAATCAACATACAAAGTTATGGGAACGAAGTTAGAATTGACGCTTGCAAAGGCCAGTGAGCTCAGTTGGCCAACTTTGAGGAGTGATGAGCATAGGACGAGTGAGATCATACAGGTTGGAGCGAGCATTTAGAGGACAGTGTAGGTTACTGTTGTTTCTATGACTTGCGAATTTTTAGAACACCTAGGTAGACATCGAACTATGTTCATTTCCCCAGGTATGTGGCGTCATGCCATCTTCTATCGCGTTCCGCGCTTGCCCATCTCCCGTCCGAGACTCCTTCATGGCTTTCGATTTTAGATCATGCCACTGCCTCTGGTCTTATCGGACGCTTCAGGCCGATGGAAGCTGGGGAAATTGAGCAGGGGAAATCTTCTTTACCTCAACGGCACGTCCATTTTCCCACTATATAGAGACCCCGGCCTGGGCATATACCCGAGTTCCTTGCGGCTGGATCCTGACGCTTGGCATTGTAGATGATGAAGTATCTCTTAGTCCTTTTCCTTAGTTGATATTAGAACCCCTGCCTCATTCCATGCCATCCATTGATGATACACGGTCCAGCACCATCCCGCGAAGTCCCACCCACTCCCGCAATGCCTCCCATTCTTGCCCTTCCTCTTCGCCTCTTCTCGTTTCCTCCTGGAACCCCCAGGCTGCGGCCACACGATCAACAAGTGCCCTTTCCTCTTCCCTCAGCCATCGCTCTCGCAAAGGCAGACCAATGGCCCAAGTAATGCGGTTCATCTGGTCATTTCGCGTCGTGAGCGCAACGATACCGAGCACAGATGTGAAGCCCATGTAGGCTAGAGTCCCGGCAAATATCAAGTTCCTAGCCGCTGTCTGATCCATATTGTCTTGGTAGACGGACAGCTGAGAAGCTAGTACAAAGGCCGCTACAGGTGCCAGTGCAGCTGCCGTGGCAGGCAGAAGTGCACGACGGATAAGTTTGTTCCTGTTGAATGCAGTGGCACACACGCTGGTATTGATTATATCGAGGCAAAGGGGGAGGTTCTTTGCCTCGATGGCTGCGGTTAAGGCGGCGTCTGCAAGGACATAGGGGACTGCAGAGGAAGCTTTAAATGGGTTTGCAGGCTTGAACTTCGCTGGGGAAGATCCTGGACGTGGGATTGGTTTGCTTGAATATAGAACGAAGACCTGAGAAAGGGTTTCGGGACGGCCAATCAGACATTGCGTAGCGACATAGGAAGCCAAAGCTGTAGGAGTAATGAAAACCTTTGGATCTGAGACTATGGAGTAAGCGAGTGTAGACAACTTGTCTACCACTTTTTCTCTCGTAACCCTCGTCATCCCAACGGATTGAGCTGGCCGACTAGAGCCTTGTTGCTGTTTCTCTAGAGATAGTAAGGTAGAAGCTGGGGTGTTTTCGTCTTTTGGCCCAGCATCCTCCACACTCTCGTAAAGAGCCCTTCCATATGACTCGCAATCTGCCAACGCCCCTTCAACCGACGCCTGGCTTGGAACTGTGGAGGATTTCAAGAGAGTATTGACCATATCGAGCATTTGAGTTAACGAGGCATTGTTGAATCGCGTCGTGGGCTTGAAATCTTGCAATTGTGCGGTTGCGAATGGTCTGACTGGAAAGTATCTGCAAGGTTTCCTGCAAGAAGAAAGAATTGGAAATCGTGAGCACCTTGTGCTGTATCGCATATATTTTGCTTGAGGGCGGACGGTAGCTCCCAGAAACAGCTTATACAATGGCAGACGAGGCTGGACGCAACGGAGGGACGCCATGATAGGTATAAGAAAAGTGCTATTGCAGTTGCGTACGGAGGGCACAATCCCATATTGACTGTTTTGGCCCGCGGGTAGAATAGTGTTCCGCGCGTTTGGCGGCGAAGCCTCTGCGGGGCAATTAGATACCAACAAATATACCTCAGGCTGGGAAGCGTCAGGTCATAGCTGTTCGTGGTGCCAACAACGGAATCAAACTCTTGTCAGTTCTGTGGAGATTCAGCACTTCATTGAGGCAGTGGTTACGCAGTCGCGCGACAGTCTCACCTCGAAGGCAACATGCCCGGTGGTCCTCCTCCACCCCCTCCGCCTCCGCCGATGCCAGGCTTTGGTGGTCCAGGCGCACCACCTCCTCCGCCTCCACCTCCTGGAGGGGCAATTACATTACCGGCAAGGCCTCCACCAACCGTTGCCAAAGATCGGGTACGTCTTCTGATGGTCTACGTTCACCTTCAATTTCATCTAAAATGAAGCTGAGCTGGCGGCCTTGAAGTAGATATCGAGGAGACTGACAACAAATTTAGGGCGCCTTACTCACAGATATCACCAAAGGTGCGAGGCTCAAAAAAGCAGTGACCAACGATCGATCAGCTCCTCTAGTAGATAAAGGTAAAGGTACATCTGTAGGTCCGCCTGTTGATGGCGCACCACCTGTGCCAATATCGGGCTTGCGAAAACCACCAAGTGAGCTTGCGCCGCCTGCTTCGAACGGAGGTATATCAAACCGAGCCAGAAGTAATAGTGATACTGGTGGAAGTGGAAGTGGTGGAGGTGGGGATTCTGGAGGATTACCATCGGGGCCCCAACTCGGAGGAATATTTGCAGGGGCTGGTATGCCGAAGCTGAGAAAAACTGGTGGAGGCATCGATACTGGACGTGATTCGTCGTACCTCTCCGATCCAGAAAGCTCGAGGAGTTCTGCTCCGAAGCCACCCATTTCATCTGCGCCAAAACCCCCAACAGCACCCCGACTAAATGCATTAAAGCCTGCACCATCAAGGCCTTCGCCACAAACTACGGAATCATCACCACCGCAGCCCTCAAACCCACTAGTCGCAAATCTCCGCAAAGTACCCCCAAAGCCAGTACGAAGGCCGCAATCCTCATCTGATCTACCTCCAAGAGCTCCCCCCCCTCCCCCAGGAACATCGAAACCACCGCCACCACCTATATCGTTAAGGAAAACTTCTGCAGCTGCCCCACCTCCTCCGCACTCACCTGCACCTGCACCTCCTTCCGGTCCTCCGCTACCACTAGCGAATTCTCTGCGACCTCCCTTATCATCTGCTGTTTCCATGCCCCCTGCCCTACCCCCACTACCTCCGAGTTCGGCTCCCCGTCCTCCACCACTTCGGTCAACACATCCACCTCCTCCACCGCCAGGCCCGCCCTCGAGCATGCATTCGTTTGCGAATGACACGTCTTCCTCAGCTCTAGCCATGCAAGCAGCGCGAAATGCATTTGGGAGTGGACTAGCATCTCCAGCTGCACCACCTCCCCCTCCTCCGCCCACTTCTTCTCCTCTGGCGAAAGTGCCTTTGGCACCTTCAACGCCTCCTCCAGGTCCCTCTCTACCTCCCCCGCCGAGATCAGGGTCTCAGCAACCAATCCGATCTTTGCTGGACCCAAGCACCTACACATTATCCAACGGAAATCCATCAAATCATAACACCAGTCCTGGGGGAAATCGCGACTCCTCTAGCAGTGGAGATAGAGTCATTAGAATTGAGGATACAAGGTGGCATTTCCAAGATGAAAGCCAACTTCCCAAGCCAAGAGAGTTCGTCGGGGGATCTAAAATTTACAGGGCAGGCAGAGGGAGCAGCGTGCCGCTAGACCTGTCGCATTTCCGATAAGACTTTGTACTATTAAACTATGATGAAATCCTAGTACTACAGTATCTTAAGAAACGGTTTGCATTAAGGGCAGGGTAAACGCTCATGGATAGCAAGCTGACATGAAGACCGCCGTTCATTCCAAATAGTCTTAGTTGAGTGATTTAAGAGTTCTCTTAGTTAAAGCGGCATTTCTGTGCCTGCCACCAAGTAGAGTGCCAGCAACAGGTCAGTCTGGCGTGCTCGGATGAGTTTTAGCCTGAGACAATTCTCCGGCCTTGTGTGAACCGCGAGCGTCATTTGCTAAATACTTGGGTTAGTAACTTTGTGAGGCACCTCCCAGCGTCGATCTTGCATGCGATACCTGGTCCTTCACTGTATTAACCAAACTTTCTTGGGAAGCTTCTGGAGATACGCGACTGTGGTATAATCCACAGGTGCCTAATCTTCAATCAAAGATGCACACCGTCTTCTTCTTCTTGCCTGTCTTCTTCCATCTGCTCCCTCAATCTTCTTGCCAGCTCCTCATCCCCGATTCTTCCTCCTGCGGGGTGTGCGCCCTCTCTGCACTCGTCCGCTCCAAATGCAGCCTCCTCTTCTGCATCCCTCATCTCGGCATCATTGCCATTCGCCTCTCCCACCTCATCCTCACCCCAGTGATACCCTCTCCTCTCCACCTCTTTTCTCAGCAGGAAAACCCTTTCTTTCATCCTCCCAATGACGTCCCGATTTTCTTTCACCGCGTTTGCACAGTCTTGATCTCCCTCATCCGCGAAACGGCGTAGTTCTTGGTTCGATGATTCGAGGTGCGCGATTGCATTGCGGATTTCTGCAGCTTTAAAATGGAGGTTTGAGAGGGGTAGGTCAGTGATGGCTTCGGCGAAGCGGTGAAGAGGGATGGGGGTTGACGTGGAGGACATTTGTAGCAATTTGGGTGGGGCTGGTGGCGGGGCATCAAATCTGCCAGATCCGGGATATAGTAGATGGGAGATGGTTCGGCATAAAAGCAGTCTGTATGTATTAAGTTTATTCGTTGCAGGATACCAGTGGCAACAGCTCCTTTCAAACCTACGGAGGTGGGCAGGAACCTCATACTTTCCAATCCGGGTGCTTGGGCGGAAACTTTCCGCCCTATTCTAGTACCGTGAGTACCTGTACTCAGTACTGATTGTAACGCTCAACCCCCGGACTTCCACAAAACCGAGTACATACCCTGACATTGATGTGAGATGAGCGCTGTCTCGTCGACGACATGGCGATTCTTGCGCCCCGTCAGTCAGGCCCTTTTCCAACGGCAGACAGCGTTCTCGATACCTTTGTCAACGGCCCTTGGCAGCCCAAAATCCTTCCTCCGTCGAGGACAGCAAAGCGGGTGCATTAGGTCAATTGCAATTATGGCTTGCGGAACCAGTAGTACTCGGCCTGTTTGTCAGGGTCTTGGGCGTCATAGCAGGCACGGACACGGAGCTGTAGGCTTTAGAACGATTCTATTGCGGTGGAAGTCTGAGTCGTCGATTCCTGGACGGGCTAGTAAACCCTCGTCAAAATCTGAGCTGAAGCCCCTTTCAAAAGCCGAGATTGGAAAGATTCTTTCTAAAAATGTGGATAGCAAGGACGGCAACTCCTTACTACGCCAATTACAACGTCAACGCGTTTCTGGTACGTTGGATGAAGGAGTTACAGCGCCTGCATCCTTGTCGGACAGGGCTTTAGCCTGGCTTCGTAAAAATCATCCTATGGACGAAGATGCCGCTATAAATGCACGACTAGATAGAGAATTAGAGGAGGAGGAAAATGAACATGATATTGTCTACAAGCCACAGCACGGCGCTTACAAGACTGATAATTATAGCCAATCTGTCTTTGACCAGATAAAAGAAATGAACAAGTCGAAGGCAGCGGAAGCGCAGGAGGCGAAGGAGAAGAAGGAACAGGCGGGAGGGAACGCCGGAGGGCTCACGACTTCAAGGACTGCCACAAGGACCATTGTTGCAAGACGAACAGAGTCAGCAGAATGGGTCAAAAAATACAAGGAAAAGGCAACGTCTGCATTCAAAGAGCATCCTAAGATGACTAAGTTCCAGCGACTTTGGCCATCGACCTTGGTAACCCTTGCAGTCATCGGGTTATCTGCACTTTTTGCACAGAATTACATTCCCCCTTCTCGGAAGGCACGCTTGTGGCCTGATGTTCCACCTGCTGCCGCCACGATACTTACGCTGATCAGTATGAATTTTGCTGTATTTCTCCTGTGGAGACTACCTCCACTATGGGGCTTCCTCAACAGATATTTTACCGTAATCCCCGCCTTCCCTTATGGCTCCAGCATGGTGGCCTGCTTTTTCAGTCACCAAAGCTTTGCACATCTTGCTGGAAACATTCTGGGACTGTGGTTGGTTGGAACTTCACTACATAATGACATTGGACGCGGTAACTTCTTAGCCGTCTTCTTCACGTGTGGAGTGATCTCTTCGTACACCTCTATATCCTCTTACGTCTTGCGGAACATCTTCAACACTTGTTCCTTAGGTGCTAGCGGAGCTATTTGTGGCCTTGCTGCTACATATCTTTTACTCGACTCTCACAAACCGTTGCACCTTATGTTTGTACCCGACAGGCTCCTTCAGGGAGAGAGTCGCTACGCTTTCCTCGGTGTTTTGATTGCCCTAGATATCTACGGGTTCATTAGACGCTTCCGCACACCTATTGGCGGCGGAGGCAACGTTAATGTAGACCATCTAGCGCATCTTGGTGGCTATGCAGCAGGCATAGGATGTGCTCAAGCCCTTCGCTACCAAAGGCGGTACCGGAAGCAGGGGGAAGAGAAGAAGGAGAAAAGAATGAGTCCCACGATGAACCAACTCAAGGCAGTGTAATCGATCGTGGTCTCAAAGGTGTGATCTGGAAGAAGAGATTACTGTGATTACAGCTGGGATTGTATTCCAGCTGTCCAACCTGTTTGGTCGGTCATGCTATTTTAAGGGTGGTTAAAGGACGAAGACCGCTACAAGAATCAACGGGAATGGTACTAGAGCTATCAATTACAGCCAAAGCTTATCCATAAGCCTTTCACAGACAACCTTCACGGTCGGAAGTACTGCAAGTCCACCACACTCTACTCTACGCAGGATCCATCACTCATATGCTGACCCACCTCTGCATGTTATATAGAGGCCAATCGGTGCTCCGACTTGGCAGGCAGTCCCAGGAGATTTGAAGACTGACGTGTTAGGTATTGGGGGACTCTCGGATCATGACGGGTTTCCATCTTTATCATTCCTACATGTAAATCCGTGCCCTCGCAAACAGCGACGCTAGGTTCGCTAGTCAATGCATATGAGAAATCTGCATGGGTATAGGACTTTAATGGAGGCAACGTTCGATACAGATATGTACTATAGTCGTTGTAAGGTGCTAGAGTGGCGCGTTTGTGTGAATGCCAAGGAGAGCTTTACGCCTCTTCAACCAACGTCTGCGACTCAATCAAATGTATATCACTTCAAGACAGATGAAGATCATACTTGAAAATGAAAATTGATTGATTTTGGTGACATAGCGCTGTTGACAGCAACGTCCAGGATGCCAGATATCTCGCGCTATGGAAAATTATGAAAACTATGGAAACTCTATGCTTCCGTTTGCGTACAACCTGAGAGAGCAGACGGCTCTTGCAATAGAGTTTATGACTTCTTGCTCAAAAGGCCCAAATCATCCAGATATCTTAGGTCAAGTCTTGACCACCACAAGAAAACTCCGTAATAACCCGCTATGCTATGCGACGATAAGCATCACAGGTTGCCAGACTAGCTGTGCAACATCTCCCAAACTGTGAACAACAACCTCTACTGAGGCGCTACTATCGTACAAGCACCATTCGCTGCATCTGCTGGAATGCTCCCGTTTGCAATCCAGATATCGATGAGAGGTTGCATGGGCTCCATGTCTTTGTCGCTCAGAAGACCGAATAGCTTGGCAACGGTAACGTAATGCACAAAGCAGCTGTTCAAATCCGTCCACCCATTCCCATTGCTCCCGCTGGTGATATGCCAGAACGGCTCTACCCAATGCGAGTGATACATATGCCCGTAGAGCCGAAAGATTTGGCGGAAAATGGTCTTAACGTCGTTGAAAAAGGTCTCTGGGAAACCGCCTTTCTTGCCAACCCAGTCATGACCAGCGAATTGGGAGACAGAGGTAGTGAGGTTAGTTGGGCCGAGGGCGATGGGAGTGGTGGAGCCGGGGGTGTTGAGGCCGCCAGACGGATAGGTCGAGGCACTGGATGGGATTGAGGTGTCGGTGGGAAATGCTTTTGGGTCGTGGATCTTGCCGACGATCCAGCGTTGGACGAGTGAGATGTACTGGGACGCAGGGACTTTGATAGGGATCTTGTCGTTGTTGAGCCAGGTGTAGGTGTGGCTACTACACGGGGATTGGTACATAGAAATTGATAGTGTTTAGGATTTAGCAGACTTACCGGCCAGCAGACATGACGGGGCATGTTTTGGGATTGCAGATAGGGTGGCCATTGTGTGTGTCAACTTCTTGGATACATTGGAGCAATGATTCGACGAGGCGATACTGCTCGACACCTGGGGAGATAGAGTTAGCGAGAGTCTTCATGCATTTTTAGCTAATACTGACCTTGGTGGGCAAGCCATTCTCCGAGGTCCACGTTCTTTGGCTGTGCTGCCAACGGCATGAAGTTGCCTTTCACGCCCAAACGGGCATACTTCTCACGAAAGAAGAATTTGGTAGGCTCTGGCTCAATTTGGAGGTCTGCGTTACCGGGACTGTTTTCCGAGTTGGATCCCAACGTCGAAGAGAAAGACGCTGAGGTTTTGAGGGGTGGCATAGTCGGAGCATAGGTCGTTGGCGAGGAATTTTGTGAGCCGTTACCCTTTTGCTGGTTGTTACTGCCGTTGCCGTTCCCATTGGGCTTGCTTGTTTGGCGACCGAAATTTTGGCGGCTAAGTAAACATGCAGCATCAGTTACAGAGTTCTAGAGATGTTGTGCTCTTCTTAAGTCGATTACTTTGAAGCATTCAATGAATATGCCAGGAGGGTATGTCACGAGAAGGATTCTTTTGGTGGCTAAGCTGAAATGGAAACGAACAATAACACCAATGGAATCCTTACGGCTTAAGGCAGCGCAGATGTTTGAAACAAGGAACTGCAGTCTTATACTGCTCTCGTTTAGAGAGCCGTCGCTCAGCAGTTTTGGTACGTGTAGGACCTCGATGTACCATGCGCGATTGATGCACTGGTGGTTTAGGCAAGGCAGGCTCCAAGCTGAGCGGGCATTTGAAGTGGGCCTCAGAGGCGGCTTGGTGCTCTTCTTTGTACTCGATGTAAAATAGGATCACGAATATAGCAATAAAGACTAGGACAAGCACTAGGCGCACATATAGCCATGCCATGTTGAAAGCTGTCGCGGTTGTCATTCGCGGACGCGGAAGGAAACAAATTGCAGAGCATAGACATGGACAGGAAAGAACTGCATGTTATGCGAGTACCGCCAGCTGCGGTGACTAGGGCGACCCGCGGAACACATGAACCAACTTGGCAACAAAATTGAAAACTTGTACAGACAACATCGACGCGCCATAGCAGTGACAACAGAAATCCAATTATTATAAGGTGACTTACACACTTTGGAAGAACGTCGCCATACTGATCGTTACAAGAATTGGACAGCACTCTTATTCTCCAGCCGTGCAGCGCAGTCCTTGTAGCTCAAAACAGGATGGGTGAGACACCACCTCTTTGCTTCGTTGTTGAGGGACTCAAGGTTGATATTGGATGGAAGAGATTCACTGAAAGAAGACATCGCTGATGGTAATAATACAGATAGCGGCGGCAGTCGGTCGAACGTAAATCCGGTAGTCCGCTGCCGCCCTACCTAAGGTGTGGCTGGCTTTCACGCTGACCCTTGCAGGAGCCTGTCCAGGATCAACACCGAGGACGACAATTGACAAGACATACTGCTCTTACAGAACAATCATTGTCTCATCCTGCCGAACCAAGACCGACATCAGAAGAAGCTGAAATAAGAATTGAACGCTGGATCGAGGGCATAGAACCCCCTCCGCCATTTGCAGGTAAAGACCCTTCGCTAGAACTCAGATCCGATCAAACGGATTTCAGCGACAATCAACGTCCAAGTTGCTCGGGGCTCAACACAGCTGATGGCCTTGATATTAGGCTGACTCTTGGCCTAGGTAATTCGGCAGCCATTAGCCTCGCAGCTTTCAACCTCATAGTTGAAATCTTGGGTAACTTCGAGATGGACGAGGAGTTGAGCAGCACAGAACAAGACAATTTATCAGTCGGTGAGCAGGGGGCCCCCGCAGCTTCGGATCAACCCGAAGGTGATAATGCTGGTGGGCTTTTTGGGTCCGGCTCCGAAGCCGAAGACAACGAGTGTGTGGTCAATCTGTGCTGTGTTCTGACTCAAGGCTGACACATTTGCTAGCAGCCAGAGTGGTAGTAAGAAGCGCCGCAAGCTCAACGACAAGGAGCTAGACTCTGTGGATGGTCAGGACAGATCTGATGGCGTTGAAGAAGATGATGGTGATAATGGTGACGTTGACATGGAAGAGAGGGCCGAGACCGTTTTGGACGTTAAATTAGGTCGACACGCGGTCCCACGTCCCAGTGACAGCGAGGTGCGTAGCCTCGTGCGGAAGCTTCACTACTGGTGTGTGACTATTACTGAATTCCAGAATAGCTATATCTACTTCGATGTCCGGACTTTCTAGGCATTGAACCGAAGGCTTATGATCCAAGGAGCTTCCAACCTCCTACTACTGACCACCACTCTACGGAAAACCCTTCGTCGACATTCTCGTCATATCAAACCTCCAACAATACATTGCGGTGGAGATACTCACCTGGAAAACATGCGAATCTCCAGTCAAACACGCGTTTGCTAAAGTGGTCGGATGGATCATTCACGCTTCAATTGGCGTCAAACCCAAGAGAGCAGTTCGAGTTGACTGCTAAACCACTTGCTCCACCTCAGAGTGACCCATTGGGGCCTGGTGCAAATGCAGCCAATCGGGGTCAAGTTGCAAACGGAATACCTCCGTACGACTCTCGCCTTGACTCGCATACCTACCTTGCTGCCCCTCATGAATCGGCTGGACTTATTCGCATTACGAACCAGATTACTGCATCATTGGGTGTGCAAACTTCTTCTGATCAAGATGACGATGCGTTGGCGCGGCTGCAAGAATCTCTAGCAGCTGCGACGAAGGGCAACAAGGCCGCGCCAGATGGCGGCTTAGCAAGAATCCGTATTTTGGAGGATCCTGAATTGGCAAAGAAGAAGGCGGAAGTCGCTGAAAAGGAGAAGGTGCGCGCGCAACGACGTCGCCAAGTGCAAGAGGAGCGAGAACGAGACCGCGCCAACCGTGTCTTAGGCCGTTCTGGGCTTCGCATGGGTGGACTTTCAGCTGGCTTGACGGTTGGTGGATTGGAAGATGATGACGGCATGACTTCTACGAGGGCACGACCGAGCAAACCAAAGCGGAAACCTAGACGTCGTAACAGCGAATATAGTGATGAGGAAGAGGAGTTCCGTGGTCGCGGACGTACTAGGGAGGATGAGTACGACGAAGACGATGGTTTCCTAGTTGGAAGTGACGAGGAGCCAGAGATTGTGCCTGATGAGAGTGAGGAAGAAGTGGAGATGGCTGATGACTTCGAGGATGAAGAGGAAAAACCGAAAAAGGGCAGCTCTACTAAGGCCAAGGCGGCACATGAGGCGAATGACGAAGGTGCTACCGGGGTGAGGACGAAGAAGAGACGCGTCATTGAAGAGGACGAAGATGAGGATTGATCAGCTCGGTCGGCCGAGTGACAGTCGACGTTCTGCACTTACAAACCAAGTACGTATCAGGGAACTTCACAGTGGGCAATCCCCTTTGCCTCCAGATCCACAGCGACTCTTTCTGACCCAGCGCTTGTGAAATGAAAACTGGGTGGATCGCCTCTGTTCAAGACATCTCCCTACTCTGTCTACAGGCGGATCCCAGCCGTATATGCTTGCGGTACCCGAGCGTTTGAGTCTCAGCTTCATGGCGGTAGACATCCATACGTCTACATCGGCAAGGCTTCTGCTTAGGATAGGAGTGTGGCCAAGAGCGCTTCCTCCGGAGCGGTACTGTACTTGCACATATAAGGTACTTTTTGGTACGCTTGAACAACAGATCAAGTGAATAGATAATGGAGATCCTACTGTAGCACCACCTTACTTTCTATAGCACAATTTTATTTACTTTTGAGAGGTGGCGTGCACCAAGTAGCGTCCAAATGTCATTATTCATCGAATATTTCTAGTATTGAATTATAAGTTTCTGGTGCAGTTTTTGAACAGACAAAATTGTGGTGACTCTATCATATGTTCATACTGCCTTAACACTTTTGTTGCCGACTATGGCTTTTTATCACGTATTACGTTGCGGCAAGGTTAGTATTCGTGGGAGATGGTGATATAAAGGATCTCGAAGGGTTCGAAGGACCCAAAAAAGCCACTATCAAATTGAGATTGGCTCCTGGGTCTACATAGAAATATATTGCCCACAGTTCCCTATAGGTTTAGCTGTCCGTCACATTTAAGATATGTTGCTTTCACTTGGGCTTTCTCTTGGGTCATCACCTCTTCGCAATGAAGGGTCTTACTTTCCAAGGACACAAGCGCGCAGTGCTTAGCAGGCTCCCAATACTCATGGGTACTCCAACTCAAGTAGTCCAGGCAATTCAGGGAGCTTTCTGCAACGCGTCGCCATGGATGAACGCCAAGAAAATCGGTTTTTTGCTCATTAGCACGACTAAGATATGATTCCGGTTCCTTAAGTAGGAAAAAGGCGTAGCAGATCCTTCTAGGGGATCGACTTTCTTCAAGTAAAGACGTGAGTTTCTCTCTCAAGATTTGACTGCTCAGGCTTTCATCGATTTGTTTCGAGACACCAAACGAAGGTTTGGGAGGTAAAAGAGGGGCATCTTCAAAGGGGCAACACCTGTTGTTCGACGTTATCTAAGACATTGTTTCGATTTGTAGGCGACCACCTCAAACATGCCGGTATCTTCCTTGCAGTATTGCCACTACTTCCGATTGCATTCATTCCTGGAATCTTCCCTGCAACCACTGACTTCCAACAATATCACTCCCAAGGAATTTGGTAAACCAATCGTGCCAAAGTTTGGGTTCTTTAACGGCGGGAACTGGAGCTTCGTTGGTATCGATATACCAACCGGGCAGATGAGCTTGGCCAAGCGAAAGCCGCTGATCTAGGAACTTCCAATTATTATTGCTTGGCTGTCCTACCGTATGTTACGGATGCGCTCATGCGTACCACACCCTATGAATTATCTACTTCCCTGACACTTTACCCGACAAAGTTGGACGTGCTTTGGCAACTGAGTAAAGGGCTGCTTGGTGTAAAAGGCTGGCGTGTCAAAGCTATCATGGGATGGCTCTTTTTCTCAACAGCCTACTCGTACCTTGCCGTCTTCCCAACTTTCATAGACGCCATCTCTGGGTACGAAGCCTGGGTCGCAACAAGACTCTTGTTACTCAGTGGAACAGCGATAGATGTGGGCCAGGATTATGATCATGAGTATCATGTCTATACCTTGGTCCTCAACACTCGCTCTCATATGACTCAACAGAACACCAAGGCGAAGCGTTGTAACGGAATCTGTAAAACTTCTACAATAAGACTTTGAACCAAAGCTTCGATGACTATCGTAACCACGGCGCTCAATCTTACTCGGAGAAAGTCGGAAAATATCGATCGTAGAGCATATCAGCATCTCTACCACTGGGGTTTCCTGGCGAATAGCTCCTGATAGTTGCCTGCGTCAACAGCTTTTGATTGTTCGGTCTCTGGATACTTTGGCTGGATGCGGATGCGCAAAGCCAGCTCCGCAGGAGAGGTCGGCGCATGGGAATATAAAGGGAATAGCAGACAATTTAGAGGTGACGAGGGAAGATCTTGGGCCAAACCTATGCGCTGACTCAGAGGCCGAGCTCACTGCTGCGGTTACGCAAAGAGCATCCCGTCAAGTACTAATGGAGCGGCGCATACTGCTTTGTCGTTAAGGCACTCTGGCAAAATAAAGCTATCTTATGACCTGGAATATATTTGTTGCCACTGGCGACAGTGAACAGTGTCACGGACCATGCGAGCGAAAGTATCATACAGGCAATGTAGGAAAGTGCACATTCCATACCGGATAAAGTATCTATGCATGGAGGTCACGATTCTGGTGACGACGTTGTGCATTTATTGCTCCGTATTCGCTTGTAACACGAGATGCTCTATACACTAGAATATCGCTCACTGCCCAAGTAGCTAGCTCCGAGTCGTAGCTGTGAGACCGCACAACAATAATAATAGAAGAGGAACATCAATGTAAAAATGCGAACTGCTTATTGCCAGTTCTGGACACGAGTATCGAACGAGCCTGACGTCATACGGGTCGGTACGGTTGCCACTGAGGGAAAGAGGTCAACACAGTATTGGCACGGGTAGATCTGCGTTGGCAGTGAAGTACACGAGCGGGCTGTGCTATTTTTTGCAGTGATACGAGCAGCTTCACAACATAAAAGGGTAACGCCAGCAAACGGGTCAAAGACAGACGTCCGGACTCCCTGTACAACGAAGTGACAAAGTATCTACCCGTCTTCAAAATCTACCTTCAAGGCCGGTATTTCTTCTGCTACTTGTTTTGACCTTCTTTCAACCGTCTTTTTTGTCATCCTCAACGTCTGTCAAATCACTCATCTACTCCGATCTGGTTCACCACCGTAATATCGTTTCTGTCAGTCATGAGGCTCTCATCTGCTGTATTCCTCGCCTCGCTCCTCCCACTTGCACTCGCAAGTGAACCCTTCTCCATCATTGCCGCACGCTCAGCTAGCCCGATCCATCTCCAACCAATCGAGGCTTCAGGCCAATCCTTCTGGATCGGCAAAGGCACCTCGTCTTACTGCCCGACCATTGTTACTCCGAACTGTCCACCGGGAACCCAGACGGCCCTGGTTGTTAGTGGTAATGTTGGGGGATGTAGTATGGTAAGAATATTCTTCCTCCTCTGATGAGAGGAGTCAATTCATTGTGGCATTCCTACAAAGCAAGACCATGCTAAAGGGTTCCTAGGACGCAGAAGTTCCTGGTGGTCAAAGGGTCTACGTAGCCCCCAACGGCCGTCTCGGCTTCACTCAAGCCCATTCTTCCATCGTCCCCACCGGCGCCGCTCTTTCCCCCTTTGCCCTAAAACCCGGTGCCTCCTTTGGCACCTTCAGCTTTGCAGGCTTGGGCGCAACAGAGTTTTTGGCTTGTCCTACGAAGAACGGGACAGCGCCTTGGCAGATATTTGCAAATGTGATGGGATTGAATGATACGGATGTGCCAGGGGGTTGTGTGAGGGAGTGCTTGGGGTTTGATGCCTTGGCGCCGACCTATACCGCTAGTGGACCAGCGGCATGGGAGTATGTATGAGGTGGATCAAATGAATGGAGGGTCAGGACGAAGAGGTGATACAGGCGAGGAAGGTTGAGCTTGATTCGGCTGTGATGCTTGATATTTGCTGCGACATAGTGCTGTATCATTAGCATAATCAAAAGCACATTAGCAGAACGAACTAATATATCGAAGAAATGCCCGGAAGCCTTAACTTATCTTGAAAGATCTCATGTCTTTGTTAAGCTCTAGGTTATATGGAGCGTACGTCTTGCCTCAGGTTCTCAGACGTGTCACTAACCCCGTTAAACGTACGTTCAGCAATACCTTACCTTACTAATGTATGAGGTAAGTCTCACACGGTCACACCTGCCCTGGCCCCAGCCATCAATCATTACCACTAGCAACACGCTAAGCCTTACCCACCAAACCCACCATAAAACCTTTTCACTCCCATGCTCCGAACTTTCCTTCTTCATCATCAGTTAGTAATAACTAAATCTACATAACATTGGGAGCTCCGCTACGGCGGCTTGCTGAGGGCTATCCTGATGAGTTTCTTTGCGAAATTCTCCGTGGGTGGGCTTCCGTTCCCGGCTCCCTTGATTGATTGTACTGGTTCTTTCCTTTCAGGTCCTTGGGGTGTCGCTTGTTGACGAAGGGGCTGTGGAATTGGTTCTACATTTTTTTTGGGGTGCTGGGGGCTCGGTTGGTGTGATTTGTGGTGGTGCATGAGAGTGTGCCTGTTCTTTCGGAGCTTCGTGTTTGCGATGCTGTGTGGTCGCTATATACGCGTATGTTCTTGTGGGTAGTGGTCCAATTTTAAGGAGGGAGGAAGTAGGAGCTGCAAAGGTTTGCGAGCTTGTAAACAACGGTCACACTATCCGTGGGAAAAGACTTTCATTAATCCATGTTCATGATGTATGAGTGATTGCGTAACATGTCAACGGCTGATGGATGCTCGTTCTATTTTGTCAGTTCCTTACGCCTCAGACCAAGCCCACATCTAGTATAACCGCTTGGGCGGCGACATCGATGCCTTGATCGTCAAGCTTCCCACGTTCTGCCACCCCTTCTTCAACAGACTGACCAAGTAGTTAATAGCCAACATGATGTTCGAGATTAGCTCATCCTCCGTCATGCCCACGTTCCCAACAGCCACCCCCAAACACAGCACCTTCTTCAACTGGAATTTGATGGTCGACTTGACTTCCGTAATCTTGGCGCTGAGATCTTCATTGTGGGAGATAGGAGTAGGGAATTTGCCAGCTGTAGGCGTTTTAGTAAGACCTCTGGTATTCAGGACCAGAACACCAACCCTTTGACAGTCCCGGACCAAGAAGACGAGGAATCTGCTTGATCAGGGTGTCTGAAGCGACGAAAGCATCATACTTCCTCGCCAACTTCTTGATCAGCTTCTTGTTCTTGTTCAGCTTCTTCAAATCATCCGAGCTCATCGCATCCACTCCGTGATGCTTAGCCCTATCGATATCGTGCTGATCTCCGAGGACGCAGATGCTCATATTGGGGCGAGGCACGCGGGGCAGCTTGACAGTGCCGGAGAAACGCTTGTCGCGCTGGGGATCATAGTTCTTCAGGCCAATTTGAAGCTCGACAGTCTCGAGAAAGTTGCGTTTCTTCTCGTTGAGGGAGTACTCGAGGAGGGATTGCACGTTGGTACGCACCCCGGCTTCAGAAGTTTAGGGTTAGTTGTCAATAGTTTGAGGGAATTTGTGGCGGCTTACCGACTGTGATTTTGGACATGATGAAGACAGTCTTCCAGAAAGGGTTTCAATTCTTCTGGTATGGATTTGCGCGTGCTGTGGAGTGCTGGAAGATTCGTGACTCAAAATTCGCTTGAAGTGGGGATATGTGTGTAGCGAGCAAATTCGCGCTAGCAGAGCCCTACGAGCTGATGGTTGTCTGCTTCACGTCACAACAACAATAGGAAATATACGTCTTGATTATGAGGAGACACACAAGCCTGCTTGTTTTCCTTCTCCAGTTATCCGAGTTGTGTTTTCTCTGAAGTTCAATCTCTGAACCTTTGCCTACATCTGATAATATCGTCCGGAACATTACCTCTTCAAGGCACTACACAGTCAGGCTGAAACCGTACCCTGTCGTGCCTATCTTCTCATTTTGGTGATCGATCGTACGATGATTGCAACATGGTTTTGGGTGTCTGAACATGCAGTGAACCGTCCTTGTTATCGCTGTTGATAAACGTAGCAAGTCCGTTTCTGTTCACACGTCAGGCCTATCAAGTCATAAGATGACAATCTATCGGTCTTGTGACTCCACTTCGGGATACTGTCAACTTCCATTGCCATTACCTTGCTTACGACTCGAAGGACTCATCCTGATGATGAGGCTGAGACAAGACTTGTGACCGCGGCTCTCCGCTTAGACGCCGGTGGCGCTACCCCTGCTTTTAAGAGCTGAACTCCTGCGTCCATCGCGTGATACAACAGCGTCTGCTGGACCCGATGGAAGTATTGAACACCACACGACTAGGGTCCCTGCCTTGTTTCTCCGTAAATATAGCACGCGATATTGAAAGTGGATATATAAAGTACCCTCTCGAGCCTTGTCGTTGTGGTTAACCTCTTTCTTACCCTCACAACAAGTCCTTTCGATATATTCCTGCGATAGCCTTGTGTTTCGACTTTCGCTGAGAATTCTCCCTTTGTTCCATAACCACTATTACTCCCTTAATCTGTTCTCGATGCCTCAGAATGCTCCTGAGGGATTTGAAAAGTTCGATGATCCATCCATTTACGCCAAATACGAAACCGCAGTGCGAAGTGCAGACACACTTAACTTCCTGGTAGACTTCGACAGCGAAGCAGCTTTCGCTGCACTCAATGTCGACGTTGGATTCATGAAAAGGGTCCTGAATACCCAGGTGGGAGACTCTCTTTCAGAAAGGCCTACAACAGCCCGTCTCAAAAAAGATCCATGGTTCTTATACAAATACTGACGCCTCGGGTTCAGCGGACCGCACACCCGAAAACTCGATGGATGTAAGTTATTCTGAAGAGCATCATCTCTGCACCGCGGGAACTGACGGCTTTTCAGAAACCTATGGATGCCAGAGAAGCAGAAGGGTTCAGTCAACGTTAGTTTTGAAGTTGTCGTGAGACCAGATCAGCTCTGATTCCAATAAGCTAGGCCTTGGCATCTTACTATGGCTTTTCCCCACGACTCCTTGGCTTGATGGGCTGTGAGCCGTTAACACCTGCCCTCGTAGTGCACGAAGAGCCTCTTAGCAGGAGACAAGCTCTAGTGAAAGCATACAAGGAGCGGAAGTCAATAGACACGCACTCATCGGATCCTGAAGCTCACGAGATGGAGGAGTCTCGCAGAGATGATAGTCCACTTGATCTGAACCACTACCGAATTGTCGATGAAGTTTGGCATTTTTGTTCCGTTGACTGGGGTTCCAAATGTGAGGCGCTTTCTAGCTATCGGGAAATCTTGGCTAAGTCATGGCAGATCTATGTATCGGTTATAATTCCCTCCACAATACAGAGGCTAAGGTGAAAGACCCTACCGCTCCGGATGGGCCTTTACCAAAGATGCCCTACGGAACAAGGCTGTGGACCTGGCTAATACTGTGCAGTGATGGTAAGAGAATGCGATGTAATCTAAACTTGGTCAGAGCTGAAATGAAGTGTTAGGCACTGTCATCTCTATCCACGAGAACCCCTTCCCAGGTCATCCTGGAAGCTTGGACGAAAAAGAACAGGCGGCTTTGCACATCATACGAACAAATTTATTGAATGTATTCCGACAACTGTCCAAGGTTAATGAAGAAATGACGGCCAAAAACCCTGTTATGGCTTTGAAGATAAGATCGGGAGTATACTCGGAAGAGGGTAGACCGATTACTAACTCAGATGCACCAAGTCTACTGTTCTACTACCTCTTCGATGACTGGTTTACAAGTTATAGCTTGGTCGCAAGGAAACAGCATCAGTATGGAAAAAAACTTGAACGACTTGTAAGTCTTGATCCGGTGTAGCTTGTCCTCTACTTATAATCCAGCAGCGCGTGAAGATGTTTGAGGTGCCGGAAGGCTTCGGTCACATTGACAAATTGCATCATTTTGGGCGGCAATTGGCGGTACTGAAGCGAATATACCAGAGCTATGTCCTTATCATAGAGCGAATCCTTGATCGACAGAAGCTTCCAGATTCTGCAGCAAAGAGCACACACAACCACTTCGCTAGTCACAGTGCGCATAAGAATGAAGATCAACAGACTCTCTCAAAAGGAGTAATTGCCGCGGAGCACCAGACATTCGAAGTGCCTCTAGCGTCGGCTGCGACAGTCCGATTCGAGAGACTGAGAGACAGAATCAACCTATATGCTCTCAGTGAAATACAAGATTGCCTTGATGAGAAGGAATCCTTGGTATTCATGGTATGTCTCTTCCTCCGTGGTACTGAAGATTGGCTAATACAATTAACAGAATTTTAATCTCATCACCACCAAACAATCCTCAGCTGTTATGCGCCTCACACGTATTACCATTCTACTAGCGAAAGTTACAATTCTTTTCATGCCAGTCAGTCTAATGACTGGATACTTTTCGGTGCAAATTACAGATCTCAACGGAGTCTACAGCGTCAAGACGTACTGGGCTTGCTTTGGTGTGGTCATGGGCCTGTCTTTGATTTTCCTGATAATATTTGGCAAGCTAAGCGGCACTCTGGAGGCGAAGCCCATTTATAGGTCTCTAAGTGAGACCCTTTACGACAGTACAAAGCTCATTTTGGGGAAGCACGCTATAGGAAAGAAGAAGAATGCGAGAGTATAGTAGAGAGGAATTTTTTTGCTATGGTACAGCTGGAACAATGGCCCCTGCATCTAGTAAGATTTCAGCTGTTTTCTTACCAGGTAAGCTCGCCGCAAGGATCCCAATCATGTCATTAGCCCTAATTTAGGAAGCATGTGGACTTGAGGACGACTTACGGATTGCTTGGTGTAGGACCGGGAAAGCAGGTTCTTGGTTGCTGGGCGTTTTGGCTCTATGATATGATACCTGACATATTTGAAAGGCATCTTGGTCTGGGCTTGATGTATTCAAAAGATAGAGGAGAGATGAGAAGGACACATATGAACCCTTTGTGGCTCGATTGACTGGTACCTAGTTTGGGGAATCTGCAGCTGCCTGGGACGTACAATAATATGGCCACGTATTTGCTATGTGAATACATAAAGCTTATGAAGAACGTTAGTTCTGCCATAGCCAAAAATTCGCATTTTCTTCGGCTGGCAAGATTGTTTTGGCCTTCACGGTCACGTGCCTGTAAGATCGCCGACCCGCCGTCCAAAACTTTCAGTGGCCTCAAGAACCGCACAGCATTATCTGATCGGCTCGACCTCTATCGCCATCTCCACAACCACAGAAAGTCACGACCGCTCAAACCAAACGGTAAGCGTGAATCCTACTAACTTGCATGCTCCATATAACGACGGTCGAGCATGTCCATGACCGTCATCATCACGTTTCAGCTCTTTCCCTGCGCCATCACAAACAAACAGTCAACCGTTCCACTGAACTTCACACGAAATCCATTGCGACGGAAACTGTTCCCAGCTGACGGAACACCTAGTAGTGATACCCAATCTTCAAGCGGTAACTTCTCTCAAGAACCACCACCCTCCATTCCCTAACGCCCACACACATACGCCATTATGGGTCTCACATTCTCGAAGTTATTCGATAAATTGTGGGGTAAAAAGGAAATGCGAATCTTGATGGTCGGTCTTGATGCGGCAGGAAAGACCACCATCCTATACAAGCTGAAGCTTGGTGAAATCGTTACCACAATCCCCACAATCGGTTTGTGCTACCTATCCTGTTACCGACATCCTTGCTACGATCTTCCTAACGCACCTTCCTTCAGGCTTCAACGTTGAGACGGTCGAGTATAAGAACATCCAATTTACCGTGTGGGATGTGGGAGGACAGGACAAAATCCGACCTCTGTGGAGGCATTATTTCCAAAATACTCAGGGAATAATCTTTGTTGTTGACAGCAACGATCGCGATCGTGTTGTAGAGGCCCGCGAGGAACTACAGCGTATGTTGAATGAGGATGAGCTGAGGGATGCTATGCTCTTGGTCTTCGCCAACAAGCAGGATTTGCCAGTAAGCTTGTAGTGACCTCAAAACCCTCCGAGAACATGACTGATACATTTACAGAATGCTATGAACGCTGCTGAAATTACCGACAAACTTGGTCTACATAGTTTGAGACAGCGCGCTTGGGTATGCAACAATCCTGGGACTGGCCATCCATCTAGCTAACAGAGCTTCTAGTACATTCAATCGACTTGTGCTACATCGGGTGATGGTCTCTACGAGGGTTTGGAATGGTTGAGTAATTCGCTCCGGAAGGCAGGCCACAACTAGGCGATCTGGTGAAAGCTCGGGTATGCCACACGGGCTTCTCGACTATCCTCTCCCTCATCCTTCTACTCTGCTGCTCAGACGGTCTATTGTCCTACTCTTGTCGTCAAGCGGTGGCTCCCTAAGTATCGGCAGGAGGATTCATGCATCTACGATCAAGGTGCGGATCCTACGTGCATTGGTAGTCTAGCTTCATTCCATGCGTGCTCGTGCTTGGGTCTGAATTTGTGTCATGACAGGTGTTTCAAACAATGCTAGAGTTGTATTCTGAAAGTCTATGTTCCTTTTGAAGTCTACAAACATGCTGAAGGCCTGTCTGAGCCACTTTCATGTTAATCAGTCTTTCGATACGGTAGGAAATGCGGTGGTTCAATAATCCTTCCTTCAAAACGTGAAGCCCTGTGACTGTAGGCCATAAATACCAATAGAAACCTTTCTTATATAGGTCTAGTGGCATATTTAGCCGATTCTTAACCTCAGACAGGATCCATCAACGAATATAATGAACGTCGTCGAATCACTTGGCAATACTTCAACGACATGGCGAACAACAGTTATTTTGGAGTTGTAGAGCTGAAGACATGACGGAGACGATAACATTTTCTTCATCTACAACAGAATTTGCCCTTCCGGGAAAGTGACTCAGACCGGTTATATGCGCCGCTTAGGGCCCTGGAAAGTGTTTGCTCTCTTCCAGAATTTCAAGTCCTGCAGCACCTCTCAGTTCTGCCCTCTCTTTAAGGAATCAAGAGACTTTGATCGTTCTCTTGCTATGATTGTCGTCGCTTATACCCTCCTACTCGCTCGCTGACTTGCTCGAGTTGGAGCAAACTTGTCCAGACTTCCATGCCCCTTTCCATCGTACGGCATAATTGACCATGCCTGCAACGCGTGTCACTGTTGCTTTGAATTCCAAACAATCTCAGAAAGCGCCCATTATTATTCCTTCATCTGCAAATCTTGACCCAGCTTCGACGTCTTCTTGTCGAGATCTTGTCATTAAGACTGCACAGTCGAAGTTACGGTTGAAGAAGGCTACTAGAATCTTCGCGGCTGGGGGTCGAGAACTAAAAGCGAAGAAAGACTGGGAAGGTGTTTTGACAGATGATGTCGTGCTCCTTGTCTCCGCTGGGGAGGAGTATGTTGGCTCGAAAAAGGAAGAAGTCCTAAACCAAGGACAGAATCAGGATGAACATGGACCATCCAAAAGTGGCAATGCAAAATGCTCTATCAAAGTTCTTGCCGACATGGCATTCGTTGACTCAACTTCAATCACCCAATTGGAGACTACAGCTCGCAGCCTCCCCGGTATGATTCACGCTGTTGCCCAGCCCGATCTACACCCAGGAACAAAGTTTCCCATTGGTGCTGTCTTTGTTTCCCAGGAATGGATACATCCACCGCTTATTGGCGGCGACATCGGTTGCGGTATGGCCTGGTACAAGACTAAGCTTTCTCGGTCTCAAGTGGAGGGAGACAAAGGACGTAAGATCGCGGAAAGGCTCCAGGGTCTAGAGGGGCCTTGGCGGAATCAGCAAGATAGAGAAGTCTGGCTACGACCAATTGAAACCTTGGAATCCAGCGCACACTGCGGTGCTGGTGCAGAGTGGGATGCTTCTCTCGGTACTATTGGCGCAGGCAACCACTTTGGAGAGCTTCAAGTCGTAGAAGAAGCGGCCCCAGCCAATGGTTCTAGCACATCAACATCTCAACCCCAAATATACGCAGATGAAGTCGTCCTTTTAGTACATTCAGGCTCCCGAGGCTATGGCGGCGACATACTGAAGAGATTCACCGCCGACGGCCAAACCAGCATTCACGAATCCGAACCGAACGCTAAGCTTTACTTAGAAGAGCACGATCGGGCCTGTACCTGGGCCTCCAGAAATCGAGACCTTATTGCCCTACGCTTTTTAGCATGTCTCGAGCCCGGCGATGATTCCTGGGAACTGGGTTTGAACAATCTAGACTCGAGAGCCACTGCCCAACATATCCTCGCCGCAAGAGCAGCGATTCAAAGCAGGAAAGTCGTCGACATCTGGCATAATAACGTTGAAAGCACCTTATGGCCGCCTCAATCTTCGGACCCAGTTTCGTCAAGTCCCAACGACCCAGACCCTGATGGCACCAAACCTGGCGCTTTAATCTATTCAACCTCCCCTACCACCTCTATTCCGCCTCCCTCAAATCCCCATCAAACAAAGGTGTACATCCACCGGAAAGGGGCTGCCCCAACTTTTAATCCTGTTACGCAAACCCCCCTCTCCATACTCCCTCTCCCCGGCTCCCGCGGCACCCCAACCCTCATCCTTCACCCCACCTTCACCACCGCCAACTCCTACGGCCTCACAAACGCGCTCTCCCTCGCCCACGGAGCTGGCAGAGCAATGTCCCGCGCCAAAGCTTCTACCTACATCGCCAACAAGTACAAAGGCAGAGCCGAAGACTTACTGCGGGGAGACTTCGTACCGATGGATAAACAGGGCAACAAGTTGAAGGGAAAAGATGCAGGGGAAGACGTGAATGGGGGTACATGGGTGGTGTGTGAGGATAAGCAGTTGGTGTGGGAGGAGGCCCCGGAGGCGTACAAGGACGTTTGGGCTGTAGGGGCGGATCTGGTGGACAAAGGGTGCGCGGAGAGGTGGGGGTGGTGTAGGGGGAGGGTGAGTTATAAGGTTAGGAAGGAGTAGGAGGGAAGTGTGAGGGGCTGTGCGGGGTGAGGGTGCGATGGTAGTGATTGCTGTTCAACAAGGAATGGCTGTAAATATGCAACTTCGACTTGTTTGACTTCCTCTGTTTATCTCACGTCTTTGAATTCTGTTCGGTAGACTGCTATAGACTTTTCCTGTAAAACAATGAGCAACAATATACTAGAGCCAACATGTTGAACAGTTGACGTTGGTGATATTGGATTTTCATCCCAGGAGGGACCTCTATGATTTCTTTACCGAAGACTGACGGCCGATGATACAGCCGAATTGACCAGAATGTGATTAGAACATCAAGAAGGGACGCCGAGGAGACAATACCAGACTTTCGGCCTTTAACCCACGCATTTCAACAAACGCATCTCTTGGCATATTGAGAGCAATTCAACTCGCTTGACACCTTTCTTTCTAATCTCGACATCAGAGACCATGAACACAATGCCAGAAACAACAGTCACCCCACTTCTCCCCCTCTTTCTCCTCCCCTTTCCAACCCCAACCTCCATCCCCTTCCCTCTAACCTCCTCCTCTTCATCCCTTTCTCTCTTCTCCTCAGATCTTGAACATTTCACCAGTGTTATTCTGTAGCTGTAAACACAAACATGAAATACGCGTCGATGAGGGAGGTAAGGAAGGTGAATAGAGTGAAGGCTAAAAGAGTTTGGCTTGAGGGGTGGGTTGGGGGTCGGTGAGGTGACGAGAAAGGGGGGGAAGGGGTGAAAGAGGGAAAAGAGGAGGAGGGGAAGGAGGAGGAAGAGGGAATAAGAGGATGAAGGGTATGAAGGGGACGAAGGAGAGGAAGAAGGGGGGGAGAATATGAACGACAAAGAAGAAAGAGGAAAAGTACGAGAGCACGAAGAAAAGGGGTTCTGAGACGAAGAGAAAGGAGGAGCGAGAAATCGACGAGGGATAGGCCAAAAAACGGCGAGAAAGACGCAAAATACGAGAACAACAAGAAAGGGGAGGGGGGGGGGGGGGGAAAGACGAGCAGACCTCAAGAACACAAAAGCACGGAAAGAAAAAGGCAGCACAGCCAAAAAGACGTAAGGAGTAAAATATCGATGGAGACTAGCTCGAGATAACCCCCCAAAAACCTCACTACCTCGCTCTCCCCTACCAACCCTCCCGTCACAACCCCCCGTCACAACCCTCCACCCCAACCTCCCCAACACCCACCCACACGCTCAATCCCTCACGCTCACCCTCCCCCATCCGAACCCCCACCCCTGCACCCTCAAACCCCAATCAAGAAAGTGACCCAGGCTCTTCTTACTTGCATCACCCGTCTTGTCCTCCTTGTTGGATGCGAGAGATGAGAGGAGAGAAGAGGAGAGGAGACGGGGGGGTGTGTAAAGAACAAGAGGGCTGGGCTAGAGGCTAGATGAGATGGTCGTTCCTTGCCCTGGCAGAAAGTGGGTTTAGTTGGGGAGAAAGGGTGGGGGGGTGAGGGATGGGGGATGGGGTCGGTAGGGAGGGAGGATAGGATAGGGTGTGGTGGTGCGTGGGAGGGGGGTGTGTTGTGATGGCGGGAGGGAAGGAGAGATGGGGGAAGGGTACAAAGGATGTCAGGGAGGTGAGGGAGAAAGGCACAGGTACGGTTCGCTTGAATCGTTGTTTTGTCCTAGAAAGACACCAATGCCATCTCCGGCACCAAAGCAAACAATATCCCAGACCCAGAGACACGGATTTTAGGAAACCCAAGTTCCATTCGCACCTATGTACCACACACAACACAACATTCTATTAGTACAGGCTAACCATGCATACCCACTTTCCTTCCCATTACAGAATTCATCGACCACATATCCAGATTCAGCCAATCCATGCATCATGCCAATTTTCGGATTACAAAATATCCCTTTTCCATGCGTTCTCCCTATCCTCAGAAATGCAAGCTTTCTTGAAAGTGCTCGCGAGCCGCAAACCGCATTAAATCATCCTCCCCTTACAAGAAGAAAGCAGCGAGGCCGGCAGCGACCGCGCCAAAGGAAATGTATTGCACAGCCGCGCTGGACTTGAAGCTGGAGGGAGAGGCCTTGGGTCCCGAGGTGGTGGTGTTGGAGGTTGGCACGGAAGAGTTGCCGCCGGTGATCTGGAAGCTGGCGCATGTAAGGCGCGTAGCATTGGCGCTGTGGATAACTATGGAACGGTTGCCAAAGAAGCTGGCGGGACCGGAGGCAGTGGAGGTGTAGAGCTCCAAGTATCTATTGCGCGAGGGCATGTCAGTGAGAGGCCTTATTCACGAAAGTGCGAGAGAGATAGGAGGGGCGAAGCCTACGTGATTTGGAAGGGCGAAGATGTGATTTTGCCATGTTTACCGGCAAGGTCGCCGACCTGGCATGTCTGGGGCTTGGTCGCATCACAAGGAGGAACCTCGCCGCGCACGTAGGGGTCCAAGTGGGCGAGGGTGCCGGTGCAGTTGCCGTCGGCAGGTACGGGCTGGTCATGGATGTGGTAGACTGTTACACAAAACCAATTGGTTAGCACAGTAACAATGTCGAAAGAAGACGACTAGAAATGTGGCTGAGGAGGTAGCGACATACGGAATGGACCCAGCGACGCATCAGGGAAACCGTAAAGGTTGATGTTGAAGTTCACACCAGTTCCGTTCGAATTCGATGTGCCCGCAACGTATCCACGGATGCCGGTTGAGTTGACACTGGGCAGGACGGCGGTGTAGGTGACGCCGGCTGGGTTTCCCTCAACAATGGCGGCATCGCCAAGCTTGCCTGTTGCAGCTTGGGCTTGTACGAGAGCAAGGCCGCTGGCGGCAACGGTGAAGAGGAGCGAGGAATACATTATAGCTTTTGTTGGTGGATAGATTTGCGAGAGAAGAAACGGCGTGGGAATCTGGAGTTGCTGAAGAGAGGAGAGGTTAGAATTGGGGGTTATAAGTTGCAGAGGGGGGGCGGGGGGGGGGCTTGGCTGGACGGGTGAATTGCGCACAAGGAGTGAAGGGTAAGGGGCGCAGGAAAGCAAGCAAACTTACCAGCAGCGAGAGACTGAATGAGACCTTTTCTGAGACTATTGATACAAAGAACGAGAGTCAATCAAAGAAGCGACAGTGACGGAGGTTATGAGAGTGTACGGAAGCAGTCAGTCGTCTTGGCAATGGCAGGAAAAGAAAGAGGTGGGAAAAAGTCGGGGTTGGTGTAATAAAGAACGCAACCTACGGAATAATGTAAATATAAACAGGCTAGTAGCGCTAGTGCTGTACCAGTGGTGTAATTAATGGATGGCGGGTAGCGAGCGACAAGGCAGCATGTGATTGGCTGGGCTAGACACGAAAGGGCAATAGCGTCGTTCATTAAGACGCATTCAATGTTTCAGGATCGATGCCATTTCCGGTGGGGGGTTCGCTTGCCGACACGTGACGAGCCATCGCTTCTTCCGTTCGCTGTCAGGTTAAGTACCTATGCTGGGGGCAGGCTGGGTGATGGGCATTTACCAGCTATTTACAGGGCTACTCCGACCAACAACATCTTCTTAACCAGTACTTGCGTACTCCGTATTCCGTATCGTTCTATTTGTCGTGATGGCAGAAGACCTCTCTAGAGTCTTTGAGATTCATCAAACCAACAAAAGCTAAGGTACTTCTAAACCGCACACCACCCCCCCAAATCGACTTCAGGGGTCAGGGGCCATACAAAACACCCTCCCTGCTACGATGTACTACAATAGACACTTGAAGCCAGGATTGAGAAATGCACGGTCTGGCTTCTTGAGTCTTGACATGAGGAATAATTCGTGTCCTTGCTGCGTGCCTGCAGCCAATTGGCATTGGCATTGGCATTCTTTATTCTCTTCCCTTCAACTCATATTCGACTACAGAGTACAATCCGAGACATGTTTATCCCCCCGGTATTCATTCAGAGCACTGTTCCCGAAACCAACGATAAAGCGCCGTAAACCAAAGGTTGCATCATGATTCATGAATCATGACATTGGATGTGTGGGTGTGTAAATATAGATCTGCTCGTGGCCAAGCTTTTGATTGGTGCACGTCGAAAAGCAGGTACGCATGCAAAATGCCGTGCTCTGGTTGGCTACATCCTTTCCGCCTCCAAAAAGGCCTCCCGCGCAAGTTGCACTCGATTAGAGTACCCGTACTCCGTACGGGATACGGCATACGACAAGGAAGAGCCTTCGCCATCACTGCCAACAGTAGCAGGACGGCGGTCATGATCATAGAGAACACAAGGAGATATATCGCCCCGTGTCCTTTTTAATTGGTTTAGGAGACTGGTGTATTATTATAACTCGATTCACGCGTTGCCGGGTGTCCCAAAACCGAACCCCAAAGCTATTACAATCTCTCAGTCCTTCCTCAACAGCCAAGCCAATCTCTAACAAATCCTTCACAAATTGCAGAATAACGAAGGGGGTATATCCATCGCAAAGCTATGTACTAGACAGGCAATTTTTGAGTACATCTTCGAGCGCCAAAAAACAAAAGGGTAAGTCAACTTGCCGTACCAAAGACTGCAAGAGTGATGTGACAAATGAAAAATGTGTTCTACGTAAGTTCCGAGCGGGAACCGATTGTGGGCCCAAAAGGTTCTTCTTCCGCCGCTTTCCCTGCCTCGGGGAAAGTGTCTCCAAACCCACTGCTGGATGCATCTTCATCGTAGCTGGCCTTTCGCATCAATGAAGGGGTTGTAGGCGGCCCTACGTCCTTCAAGGGCCTGTTTTCGTCCTGGAGCGACAGGCTTTGCCTTGGCGTTCTGTACGGTCGTGCTGACCCGAAGGCAGACGACGTTGGCCTCGGCAATCCAATACTTGAACCTTGCTGTGGAGTCTGCCGGAAATTGGTGCTCGGCGGCGTCATAAGACCGGATAGGAAGCTTTGAGAAGGAGAGGAACGTGACGGTGTCTGGTTGACACTGCCGTTCGCAATTGCCGAGAGATTGCCAAAGGAAGTGTCGCGGCCTTTACGCCAGTTCCCCCAAGCAGCAGCGGCGGCAAGTGGCAGAGCTCGAGGTGAAGCTGCGAGGTTGGATAGACTGGATAGAGACGGGAAAGTCTTGCCGCCAGCCAAAGCCCGCTCCTTTTCTTGCTGCTCCATCTGCAAATTGGCCTTGAGACGGATTGTAGCGTCTTTGACTGCTTCGCGATCGTACGATGGTTGAGATAGTATGCTAATGAGGTCTTCGAGATCATCGACTCTAACGCCCAGTAATTCACGAAGCCAAGTGATTTCAGCTTCCTGATCCTTGATCTTGGCTGGTGCGTCCTTATCAACATTCGACAGCTCCTGTTCGATTTTCTCGATACGACCCTCACGCTCTTGCAACTGCTCCTGCAGCACCATTATGGACTCACGAAGCGCCTGAGGTGAGATCTTCTCGGGTATGTCAGAACCTTTAGAAAACGGCATTGACGCACGACCTGCAGATGGGCTTGGAGTCCCTTTTTGGGACTGGGCCGCTTGCACAGCGGCATGTGCAGCCGATTTAGCGATTTGGAGTTTTTCTTCGAGGTGAGTAACCCTCTCCTGATAATGTAGCACCTTCTCGTTGGCAAGAACAAGGCGATCATTGAGATGAGTCTCCGAGCGTCCTTTATCTTCCAGAGCATTTCCCAGTGCGCGTTCATGCTGAGACGTCATCTCTTCTAGAGTTCGTTCATGGAAACGGTAATGCTCCTGTAAAGCAGCTTCTCTTGCTTCGGCAGCCTCTCGAAGGGCATCATTCCGGAAATCGGAGGCTTCTTCTAGCATGAGCTCGTGCCTTGCCTTAGCTTTACCAGCATCTTCCGCGGCAACATCCAGCTGTGACTGTAATCTGGTAATCACGGCCTGAAGATCAGCACGCACATTTTCGGCTTTGATATTCGCAGCCTCAATGTTTGCATCCATCGCTGTACGCGTACGCTGGACTTCTAATCTGCCGGATTCCTTGGCATCATCTAGATCACGCTCCATGGAAGTAGCTTTCACTTGGTGCTTCTCATTTTCTCGGCTTAGTTCCTCTACCAGAGCCTGTAGCCGTGCATTTGCACTCCTAGTCTCCTCGGCTGATGAACGCAATCTGAAGGTCTCTGTTTCTAGCGCTTCAAGCCTCTCAACCTCTCGCTCTAGCCTTTCCCTTGTCCGGGCTTCAGCTTCGAGCTTTGTGCTGAGCAAATCAAGCCTAGCTCTTTGGTCCTCCTCTCTATTCCGCCATACAGCTTGGTCGTGAGCAATATCGCGCGACGCTTGGGTCATATCCTCCTGTAATCGGTCGAGTTTAGCGCGTAGAGTATGACGACCTCTAATACTATCTTCGATTTCAGCCTTCAAGGCATTAATAGTCCGTCTTAGATCCTTGTTCTCTGTCTTCGACTCCTCCATTTCTTTACGCCATTGAGTGTGAGAGAGTCTGTACTCTTCCAAAGTGTCCTCTAAAGCGGTATTCTTCTCGGACAAGTCAGAAGCTGTCTTCTGCATGCTTTCCTGAGAGCCTTCAAGCATTGCGGCGCGCTTGAGTACTTGTTGTCGCTCTTCATGGAAAGTCGCAAGGCTTCTCTCCGTTTCTTCTGCCGATTCACGCTGTTCGGCAGCCTCGTACAGTGCTTGGCGAAGGAGCCTCTGGGCGTCAGCTAGAGCATCTTCCGTCGATCTACGAGCCTTGAGTTCGTCCTCGGCGCGAGTTTCCGCAACTTTGAGCATACTTTCAAGACCCGCGATCTGAAGTTGTGCTTTCTCAGCCGTTGCTGATAAGGAACTTGACGTGATGGGCACAGATCTCCCCCTCATCTGTCTACCAACTGCTTCTTCAATGATAGCCTTGATGTCACCAACTGCTTGGGGTGCCTGCTGCAATGATGCTTTCAAATCCTTGACTGCCTCCATGACTTCCGTAAATTCGCTGACAGGCGCAAACTTTTGCTGTGCGGCTGTGACTTCACTCAAGGCAGCTTTTAGTTTCTCATATTTGCGATCCCGCACTGGCGACCTGAGCCTTTGTTGTGACGGGTCTTCCGGATCATCTTCATCATCTTCATCTTCATCATCAGCATCACTATGTACGATTTCTCCCGAAAAGCTTCTCCGACGTCTTCTGTTGGCGGATCTGCTTGATAAGATGACCAAACTATCTTGTATGCCTGCCAATGTCTTTTCCAGAGGACCTAAGCGCTGTTGAACGATACCACCCACGAGATCATCTATACGTGAATCGAAGAAGCCGGTCCTCGACCGAAGCTTCAGATCATCATCTACAGAAGAGAAGGCATCATCCCAGTCGCTAATAGGAACATTGCCGGGGCTATTGAGGCGATGTATTGGAGATAAGTCCACGGTTTCGGATTTGGATGGCCTGTAAGACGGGCTGAAGCGAGCGTTACGAGCGACCATTGCAACTTCTGCTGAGTCTGCGCTGTCAGAATCCGTCCGAGGTGGGTACTGGTATGTCTGCTGCAATCTGCGTGGACTTGGTGACGGCGCATCACTACGTATGTGGGTCGCAGGTAGGAATTGGTGTGTTCTTGAATTTTCATGCACCTCCGCTAGGGGTGTTCGGAGAGTATTTCGCGGTCCCCAAGGACCACCAGTTCTCTCGACGCCTAGATCCGAATCTTCTTCATTAAGGTGCTTCATCACGGCATCGATCTCTTGGTATGATGGTTCAATGTAAGTCACACCCTCAACGATATTCTCAACTAAATCTTGGTCCGGACGAGGACTGCGACGAATAGGGCTCGTGCGGCTGTCAGGAAATTGTTCGTGAAATCTTTCTACATGTCCTTCTGGCAGATCGAAGGACGCAGATCGGCTGGATACGGAGCGAGAGTCTACTAAATCATCGTCAACCACGCGAGAAGCTCCTTCAGAATCAGAAGCGCTCAAGTCAGGCTGGATCCCAAGCCGGTCGAGAATCGTTGGTGAAGAAGTCTGCCGAGGACTACTAAACGCGTTGCTAGCGGTGAGCATGTTAGCGTCCGGATATTCGCTCGGAGCCAGCTCAAGCCTAGCGGTATCCTTGATTTCCTTCTTCGTGGTCTCCACTGTGTCCAGGTCTAATTTGCCTCTACTTTGTTCTGGCGATGAGGGCCGTGCCGCATTGAAAATTGCAGCTTCTTCGGCATCAGGGAACGCAAACGGCTCCCAGTGTTTGCCATCCGCATCCACAGATTGATGGCTGCCTGTCGGACTAATGATTTCTGAAGCCGGCAAACCACCGATGATTTCTTTCAATGAACTTGCAGCGTTTTCCATTGTTTTAACTTCTCTCTCATTGTTTGGTGTTGCGGCTGAAGAAGTACCCACGCCTGGGGATGCGGCTTCTACGGGCTCCGAAGGTAATATACCGCTTGGTGTCGCGAACTGAGGTACTTGATCACCATCACCATCATGGCGTCGGGCCCTCTTTTGTCGGCCATCCGCCTGTGTGATTCGTCCTGACTCGTCTTCTTGGCCGTCCGCATTTCGATCACTTTCACTCTGGCTCTCCGTGGGCTTTACGATAGGGATCGCCTTCGACCATTTGGCAGGTTTTATGACCCCAGAAAAGTTCATATGGAATATCTTCTTGACAGCATTGTCGGGTACGTCTGAGCCTGATACCTTACTCCTAGGAGCTGCAGTAGGGTTGCTCGGAGTGAAACTGGGAGCGTCAGGCTTGAAGGTTGGACCGATTGAGGAGAAGCTGAATTCTCTCGAAGGAACAATTGGCTTGGTCGTGTTACTGGGTGTAAATGCTGGCGCTGAAACATTGAGACCGCTATCATGGACGGACCCATCAGATTGTTGCTTGGTGTGATTTACGTCTGGGTTTACGAGTGATGAACCACGACCGGATGGTATGGTTGACTCATTACCCAGGAATGCAAAGACATCGGGTGCATACGACAATTTAGGTTCAAGAGTAAACACTGGAGCGTTTACATTCAACTTGGACGCAGAAGGCTTAGATGCGTGCCCTAATCCAAGGCGACTTTTTGAGAGAGGAGGAGTACCCGCAATACTGGGGTTCGTGTCAATATCCGATCCGTCAGCTCTAGGGCTTTTAGAGAAAAGTACTGGAAGGTCCTCAGATTTTGAGTCTTCCCTGGGGACATTAGAATCAAGCAACTTCCCACTCGCTTCTTCAAGTCGAGACATCGATGCTTCTAGATGAGACTCGGCTTCGTCGACCTCTCGCTGCAAGGTTTCACTCAAGTTCTGACGGTGACCCCGTGGTACTGGAGTAGCAATCTCAGGTTGCTCGTATTTTGTTGCACGTGATTGCTCTGCGAAATTGTATAATTTTGCCACAGGTGGGAGTGATTGCATGTACAATTGTTGTTGTTGCTGTGCTTCCAGCCGATTTTGCTGTTGACGCATTTGCGCCAAAAGGCTGCTGGAACCTTGGTTGACAGCTTGCTGGCTGTTGGTACGAACGTATGGTGGTACTGGTGATCTTGCGGCGCCAAGACTCGGTATATGCTGATTGGCGGCGGGAGATACATCGCTCAATTGAGGCGGAGAGGACAGTTGCTGCTGAGGCGACAGAGTACTAGAAATTGTACTGGTCTGAGCGAATTGATACGGTGACGGATAGCCATTCTCTCCACTTGGGAGAGCCACCGAGTACCTTGGAAAATGGGAAACTCTAGGCTTTTCTGGATATTGAGATACCGGAGATGCAACAGACGAGACGTGGGAGCTAGGATTCGGGGATGTATAATAGGATGGCGAGAAAGGGCTCATGTATTGTGGGGCTTGTGAACTGGCCGCCGACGAGAGGGCCAGCGATGGCGACATTGCAACAGCAGTACTTTGCGAGGAAGCTTGGCGGCTCATGAGGGAGATGACTGGAGATTCTCTTCTTGGGGGCTCTTCATCCCCAAAGCTTACGCCTAGGGCGCGTAGTTTTTCTTCCTTCAAGCGGTTGACATAAGTCTCCCATTCGCGTCGATCAGGTATGCTGACCCGGTATGGAACCCCTGTTCCCTCTCGCTTCTCGTCTTCTGGATCAGGGTAAGGAAGTCTGCTCTGTCCCTCCGAAAAAGGTGGAAGTGTGGTACCAGCGAACACTGGGGAAATGCCAAAACCTCTTGTATCATATCCATTGCGTTCCCACTCGCGTAGACGTTCAGATACAGCTTCAGGGCTCAGGTAGGTATTCTGACTAATTGTGTCACGATGGTCGTCACCAAGTGGGAGAGCAATAATGCAAGTCTTCCCGCGCCAAGGGACACGCTTCTTGGGCCTCTGAAAAGAGTTCACAGTTGAGACTGGTGGCCTGGTATTCGTTGATAGTTCGATTGCAGTGAAACCAGTATGCGAGACAGCTAGAGAATTGATAATCTCCTCGGACGGTGGGGACGGAGGTAAAGGCTTCCCCACGTTTTGGATCCTGTTATTTAAGCATTGGGACGGGGAGATTATAGGGCTCTCGAAAGCAGAGACCGGCATTGCGGCTAATAAGCTACCCTTAGATAGTCGTAAGAGACTGTATCCTGGGATTTTCTCTGTACTGATGGATGAAGAGCCCTGTAGAAACTCTGTTGACTGGTATTGCCGAGTTTTCCGATCTAACGCCAACCAACCCTCATCTGGGGGAGAGTTGGCTAAGTGGTTGCTTACACCCACAGACGGCGTATCACTGGCGTCGGTATCGTCACTCCACCAATTACTTCTCTCGGATCTTTGAAGGCTAAGGATATTGTTTTTAAGCCAGTCTTCTGTAAGACCGTATCGGGACTTCCTTTGCGCCAGAGGCGATATAAACTCTACAACTGACTTATTATGAGTTTCGGACGGTCTAGCTTGGCTTTCCCTTTCCGCAATTGGCGTTCCTCTCTGGCTTTGTGGAGTAAAAACTCTCTCCAATATCTTAGGCCTTGCGCGACGTAATGGGGATCCGTCGGCAGTCACTAAACTAACCTTTCGCTGCTTATGACGACCGGGAAGCACTTCAGGACTCAAGAGACTCTCGCTTGGAGAACCCCATGGAGCAGTATAATATGTGCTGCTGTCTGAACGTTGATGGGTAGCCGGTGAAAGTAGATTGTGCGAGTGTCGAGGCAAATCTGGTTGACTTGGCAGGGAAGGAAGCCAAGATGAAGATGGATCGAAGGCTTGGCTTGGTGACGGGGCGGTCCAAACACTTGAAGACCTCGTGTGAGTGATCGATTCGCCTCCACTTCTACTACTTCGGTAAGGTAATTCTTCAACTTTGTCTCTAGGAGCTTTGTCTGCTGATAAGTCTACCAAGGCAGACAATTTTCTGGATCCTGCAGATGAATTAGCCCCTGGAGACCGAGAACAGATTTTCTAATACGACCTTCCACTGCGACGGTTTTTACTTTCGTAGTCTGAAAGGCTCAATTCTTTCCACGAAGTGTCAAGGGTGGGCAGACTTTGGGTATTTCTGTAACAATGGTGAGGGCGCCGGAAACAACGCAGTCGTTTCTAGGGTTAGCAATAACAAAAGAAATGGATCAAATGAATGTAAGATGGGTTCCCATGAACGATTAAAGTACTGACATGACGCCCCTACTGAGTTGTCGTCGTCGAGTGATGGTGATGACAGCAGTTTCACCGAGTCGCGGAGAAACGCGAGTGTACCTAAGGTACTAGGTAGTTCTAAGGTAAACTTGGCCCCGATGTTTACTTACGTAATACGGCTTAACGCCATTCATGAGTTGACGCCAGCAGCACATCGGATGCAAGACTCGCAGCAAGTTCCAAGTATTATTGGAAGGTTACAGTTGATCATGAATTTGGTGTACGATAAATGCATTTTGACACAAACGAATCTTCAATAAAGTCTATTAGGATAAAGCCAGCTAATCTTCTCTTCTAGTGCTCCATCCGCTGATGGGAAGGTATTCCTACAGTTTTATGCACACAGACCAGGCCGTTCTAAGCCCACAGAAGACCCCATGAACGTCAGGAGAACAGAAAGATAAGGCGCATACAAGAACACCAGACCCAATGCGTCAACCCCGCATCCAAACTGACCGCCCTTACGATGCGGCTCGACGGTGTAATGGTCCACTATGGCCTCGCAATTAAATCAAACAAACTTGACCATCTAGCAGCTCAACGGGAATTTGACATTGCGGTTTTGGTCGTAAGCTCCCCAGTGGGTCTCATCACCGGTGTGGCCGTTGGTTCCCGCGCTAGCGGGCTTCCATGGCTCGTCAAAAGCCTCGAAGTAGAACACGTTGAAGCCCCAGTCCAAGGCAGCACAGACTCCGTTCTTGTAGAATGTCGCGGCGTTGGAGGTTCCCGCCTTTGCGGATCCGTAGTCAGAACCGCCTATGAAACGCATTAGTAACGCTTTATGTAATTAAGTGATGGAGCTTATACCGTTTCCTGGCCATCCTGTCTCTCCGTTCCAGAGCTCAATCTTCGTGGTTGAGCCCGAAAGAGACTGGATGTGACCAAATGCTTGCTGCAAGTCGTCCAGATATGTGGCTGTAGCGTTACTGATGTCCTGGCCCTGCCAATAGGCGAACGCATTTACGAGTCTGACAAGGATGTAAGCAGAGAATCTGGATATGGTCAAATAGGTCAAGCTAACAAAATTTCCACTCCTCCTTTGATTAAGGCATCCGCGGTTCCATCAGTGTATTTATTCCAGCTGTCTGCCGTGCCAACCTTTACACCGGGATGGTCTGATTTAATGTCGTTGATGTGCGACAGCAGCTCTGGGCCTGTGAAGTTTCCGCGATAAAGCGTCTCGGAACCAACAGTAATGGCATACACTGAATTTTCCTTTCCGACCATAGCCGCCTTCAGCGCATCCCTGTCGGCCTTGAACGACTCGGGGGTGTCAGGCCTAATGGTTGGTGTCAGCATATATGGATTTGGCAGCTAATGCGTCGTGAATTCCCGAGGGTCCCTTACCAAACACCAAGTATGACTTGGAAGCCTTTGTTCGCGGCTGCAGGAAGTATTGCGGAGGCAACCTGGCATGGGGTGTTCGAGATCGCTCCATCAACCACTGAGTACGTTCGAACAATGGTGGTCTTGCTCTTCAGTGTCTCGAAATCAGCTTCGTAGTCAGAGGTTGATTTGCAGGTGCCATCTAGTGAAGCATCAGTATCTAATACCACTCTGCACAGTTCAATAGTTGGCTTACCTGTGTGTCTGGAACCGAGAGCAAATCCGAATCTGCCTCCGGTTGCAGAGACGGCCAGTGGTGCCGCTGCAAGAGCAACTGGAAGGATGGTAGAGAAACGCATGCTGAAGAGCAGTAAGTATGAATAGTAGTTGTAATAATGGTAAAGGACCGTGGAGTAATGTTGATGAGCAACAAGCAATACTGGATAATGCTGAGAATGTAGGGAGGCAAAGAATGACAAGAAGCTTGGAGGTGAAGGAGAAAACTCAGGGTACGTGTTGTTGCCGTGAAAGGGGCATCGGTCGTTCCTGACTAGTGTCGGTCAGGTTAGCTCGGTCCTCACCCTAATTGCTCCTTTCCCTCCCGTGCCCCCTGGCCCGATGATTCCAGCATTGCTCTCTTACCTGCTCTGCTTAGTTTAGTTGGGGGAGGTTTTCATATGTTCCCATCCAACTCTCTCGATGCTAAACAAGAAACACCGTTCATGAGCAGTCTCTTTGCAACGGGACCTCAGACTACACATTCAGTCTCTAAGTTTGCTTGGTCACAATCATATTGATGCTCCTCTTCTACTATAGTCGTTGGTAATAAGGTGCTCAGCACTCCCATGTCTATTAGTGGGTTATAGACTCTGATCCAAATTCTACGTATATCTTTCTTCCTTGGGCTTCACATCGCTTGCATTCATCGTCTCGAGATGTCACATACCCTATGAGAGTATCCAAGCCAGCTACTCTTCTTTAACTTACTCGTTGTGGTGATCGTGGTATCAGAAGTGGTACTTGTATATGACAGGTGCAAGTCTAAGTCAAACGCCCTCAGTCTGCCCCCGACAATTAGATTTTCACCTCCACCAATTGCAGCTTGGACTCTTGAATATAGCATACAGGAAGAGAAATATGCCCGCTTGTTATCGAGCACCAGTAGTCAAATCATTGGCTGGATCAGGCATGCAAAGAATTCCAAAAGAGGCTGCCGAGATTCTAGCTTCCTCCGCTAAACCATTGTGTCTTATTGAATCCCAGCGTACATAGCACCTCAGCAAAGTGCAGGCGGGATTGGTCTTGGAACAATTATCGGCCGAGTCACTTTGTCTCTCAGCAAGATTGGATTCATAAACAAGACGACGCTCGTGTCGCAGCCCAGAGACCTGCTACAATCCGGCCCACTGCTGAGGTCTTAAGGAGAAGAAATCAGTGTACGGATTAGGGGTATTCCCGAGTGGCGCGTTGGGAAGATCTGTAGGTTTAGGACAGCCATAGCAGCAGTAAACAAAAAGTAGTGTGGTACGTGTTGTTAAGCAAGCCTCGTCAATCGATTGATCGACTTCAATCCAAACATCCTGAAGTGTTTAGCTGAAGACTAGGCGTACAGTAGCAGAGCACTCGTTGAGCAACTTGTTGAGAATTGACGAGAGCCAGTGGTTGAGCGAATAAACAGTAGGGTTGCTACTTAGAATACGCGTGTTGTTGATTATCTCCGAGACGACTTAGCGCGATCGTTCCTTTCGGCATCAACAAAGACCTTGTGCGACGTTAAAGCTCACTCAACATCCATTGTCACATCTATCACTTTCTTCGTTGAAAATAATTCACTACCACTGACAAGCAGCTATACTGTCTTTCCCCCTTCGCTACATATATTCTTTGCTGTTTACGACATCGCGGCCATGGTAAGTTGCGCCTCCAACATCAACCCTTCAACCTCTTGATCGTATGCTGATAGTGCTCGCAGAATTCCTCCACGCTACGCAGACTTGCTTCAGATCACTCCTCTCTCCACACTTCGGAGCTTCCACCTCACTATCTGTTCCCTCCGGCCACTTTATCTTCGTCTATGCCAGATGATCTCACACAGCTCACGATTCTTCTGACTGGCCCACAAGGCACTCCATATTCACAAGGGCTCTGGAAATTGCATCTGAAGATTCCAGAAGACTATCCAAAGAGCCCTCCCAAGGCAGCCTTTCGCACTCGGATATGGCATCCAAATGTTGAGGAAAAGACGGGCCACGTCTGTGTAGACACTCTAAAGAAAGACTGGGAAGCAAAGTTGACGCTACGGGATGTACTCATTACAATATCTTGTCTTCTGATCCATCCGAATCCGGATTCAGCCCTTAACGCTTCAGCCGGCCACCTCTTGCAGGACGATTTTAATCAATTCGCGCGTCAAGCCAGACTGATGACATCCATACATGCACAAATTCCCTCGGAGATGAAGGAAGCCGTAATAGAGGCCAAAAGGCGGGGAGAAGATGCTGGCACAGAGATGAAAGAAGAGATAATACCCAGGCCTAGGATGAACGGGAAATCTGCCAGTTCCTCAACGGTAGTCATGAAAAAACTGCCCTCGCATCTCGTTTTAGCGCAAACAGCGGGCGCCAGGCGTGTGCAGAGTGCTCCTACAAGCCAGATTATAGGCGGCGATAGTATCGAGGACACTGAAGCCGACGAAGACGACGAAGTATCTGCCTCCAAAGAGAACGATCCCTCACTCTCCCCATCCCCAGTCACTACACCACAAAGCCCTCGAAGACCCACCCTCGCCAAACGTCCCCTATCCGACCTCCCCACCCCCGTCGAACCCGACTCTGATTGCGAAGATGCTTCCGGCCTGAGTCCCTCGGAGCGTAACATCGTTAACAATGCACCTCTTCTACCGGTTTCAGCATCTACGCCCGCATCCTCTTCGGCATTCACTGATTCCACCCGCAAACCATCCACGCTAACCGAGCGAAGCCGAAGCGTGAACTTCACTAGTCGCGGCCTTCAGGACGCAAGCGCTGAGGGTTTAGCAATTGTGCCATTTGAAGACAAGGCTAGCAGTGATGATGGCCCGCCGGCTGCCAAGCGAGTCCGCTCTGGGGAAGGGAAAGAGAATGTTTCGGAGGGCTCAAACGAGGTCAAGCCTCTAGTGTCGATCATGAGACCTGCGAGTGCGAACGTAGGTTTGACGAAGACGATTACTGGGGTCGTCAGGAAGGCGCCTGCAGCTGGGATGGTGGGGACAGGAAGCGTGAAAGCGAGGCCAAGGGTCGGATTGAGGAGGCTGTGATTACAGTGCTGCAACGGAGTCAGAGAATTTACTCTTGATGTCCACGAATGGTTATTCAGCATGATGGCATGGCATGGCGTGACGAAGCATTGGAACTAGCGTCTCTTCCACGGATATGACATGCATATTTCTATCGAGCATTAGGCGGCGGTGTGTCTAGGCATTGCATAGCGCGGTGCCGCATAGGCTTAGCATTCAAGACATAGATGCCGATCTCTGGGTCAATTCGGCTTCACTTGTGACATGAGTGGCTTCTGGACTGGTTCTTTACCGTGATGTGCACGAACATTGTCCAGAGAGACAGGGGTCAAGCATGTAACAAACACTACACAGCGATGACCACTTGGCCTGGTAGCTCCGTGCTCATCATCTATCCCATGTCTCTCGAATCCTCTTCTAGCTGGAAATTCACAATATCCCCTCCGCACACTCAATCCCTTTAATCATAAGATTTACTTTTATAGCGTTTTTTTTCCGAAGAGGGATGACGGGCACATCCTGTTGATTTAAGAAGCCCAAGGTCTTCAAGCCACAGTTGAATATCATTAATGAAATATCAAGCGAAATCCAGAGTATGGGTGCTGGGATTGTGACCCTGATCTTCTGTTTTGTGGGCCTTTTGCATTTTACAAGTTGTCCACGCTCGCCATGAGAAGAAGGGATCAAAAATTCAAGTACATTAAAATCTGCTATATCGAAGAGAGCAATTTACTCGTGCCGTTGTGAGCAAGGAGTAGCTTCGATTGAAGGTTTTTCTATCAAGTCATGCGTTGGTCGAGTTTCAGATAAATCCCCGGTAATGGCACATTTTCGGGACAGAGTCTCCTACCTCCAGTACATTGTCTCATGCCTTCAGTACAGAATCAGATGCCTCCAGTATGTCATCCCATCTCTTACACAGATCTCGTACTCCATTATCTCGACGACAATTTACCATAGTAGATCAAAGCCCTACTCCACCACTTAAAGTCCTTCAAAGCGATCATACATCTGAGGGTGTAACGGCTGCCAGACACCGCAAATTGTCAACAGTCTCTTGGGATAGACCTACAATCGATGTCTTTAGTTCGTTGAACTTCAGACACTTGTCTGGAAAAATATCGCTAGGCTGGACAGTGCGCTTTGCCCCCCAATGAGGCGGTATCTCGAATTCAAAGGTAGGTGCATGACTAATGGGCCATTCTATCGTGCCGACTTCGGCCTTGTACCTGCATGTTGATAGGGTTTTCTTGCGTTCTGCCATTTCGCTCTCCGAATCGATCAACGGTGTTGACTGGAGTTGGTCCTCGACCGCACTTGAGGTGACCGTCGCTATGCCTTGTTCTGCCTCTTCAGCACGCTTTGAGATGCAGACATGGAATTGTTGAGAGACGCCTCCCCTGCTTCCGTCAAGAGTCTTGCTTGGAGGTCCAACGATGATAGCCAGCGCCTTTAGGTGAGGGCGGCATATGTTTACATCCATAGGCTTGTCCGGACCGGGAACGTTACCTGTGGCACGCTTACGAGTTGCAGTATCTTGGCTTGCGAGTATTCTCCAGAGGTGGGACCAAGAAGAAGCTGCTCGGTTCATGGTGGCGACCGGGTAGCCGTGTCGAAGTAATTTGCTTTCCGTTTCATAGTAAAGATCAAAGTCAATCTCCAGGTAATGTAGCCAAGGAAAAGCAATAGCTATTGACGTGAGGGTTCCATAGGGCCAGTTCGGAGTGGCACGGATATCCAACTTGAGGGTATGGAGATTTGGTAGAAGTTTACCAAGAAGTAAGATGTCGCCGTGAGTAAGAAAGCGGCGGCTGTCAAAATTTGCACCTATTGCTCTTCGGCGCCGTGATTGCTCGTGAATGCGCAATGTGTGAAGAGTCGAGCTGAGCGGTGCAAGCCAACGAAGTTCCATATGATTCATGAAGTCAACGAGTCCAAGCATTTCTATCTTCTGGTTCCTGTAGAAAAACGACTCGACTTGTGGGGGAATAGCATCGAAGTTCAAGTGATTGTTTGAGCGCTCAGGATACGAGGCCCCAAAATATTTGAGAGATCCAAGATTGGTTTCCTGCCACCAATTGAAAGCTTGCTCTCTAAAGTCTCTGAGATAGAGACCTTTGAGTCGAGACAAATCAAGGGCTTCTCTCCAGGTATCCTCGATACCCCTATGGAGCGCTGTAGGGAAACCAGCCAGTATCAAATGCTCCAAGGGCGGTAGTCTCTGTCCATTCGTAAGTCTGAAGCCACGGATTATCGGCGCTCCATGCATCCAGTCCCCAACCCACACTAGAGCAAGGTCAAGAAGGCGTAGAGCCGGACAGGTCATAATGGTACTCTGCAAACAACCAAAGGCTCCCACATCCCTAGCGTCCATCGATAGGCATAGAAAAACTAGGCAGGACAAGTTCTGTAACCTAACGATCTGGGGAGGGGTGGGACGAGAAAAGCAGCGACCGCCTATCCATAATTTGCATGCGGGCTGCTTCGAGTTGACCCAATTTATTATCTCCCAGGGGATTGTTTGTTCCGTGTCCCAACTGTTCCACTGGTTAGTCTATGATAGCAACGACAAAGAGTCACAAGAGGAGATAAGATCAACTAAGACAGGACGTAAACCAAGCACGTTGTAGAATGACGCAATGAACATTTGACGCCAAAGTAATCTGTGAAAACTCGACTCACTGTAAGCTTTGTAGGAGAGGGAGCTTCTTCAAAAGCCGTATCAGCTGGCCATCCAGGTGTATTAGACTGGAGGAATCCCGGTGTCGTAACAATCCTGCAACACGGAGACGACGGATGTAAGGTGCGATTTCGCTGTCCGCTTTGATCCGAGCTAACAGAAGTGTAATGCGATGGATACTTGTTGGGTAGTCTTCGATGACGAGATGCTGGTAGGTGAATTTCCGGGCTTGATAATAAAGATCCCATGATACCAGCGCAACACTCTTCAGTGTATCTGGAGATTCGAGTTCCAGCTAAATCTGTCAGCTTAGCATTGCGCTGTGCACAATATACATACAATGCGGAGCACTTCTTTGAACACATCTCGGGGCATGAGCTCGAGAATAGAGCGATCGCCATTCATGATGACGATCACAACCTCAGACACGGTTACCTTCAGGCTAATCCACGAGATTGATATACTGAAGCTGGATCGACTGTTTGACAAGTGGTGGGTGACGACTTCTTTGACAATCCTACAACGCTATCACCAAGCATTTGATCGTTTCAGAATTGAAGGCCTCAATGTGCGACACTAATACTGACACTATTCGGGTAGGTTAAGAAATCCATAAAAGGAGAAGTGAATGAGATAGGTAAAATATAGAAAGACTCTGCCATTTGAGAACCGAACTGAGCAATAAACTAAAATAATCACACGAAAACCAGGATACAGGTCCATCGAGAAGCAGACCCTCAACCTGAACTACCGAAATGTATCATTGCATTTGCCAGCTTTTTTCCATAGTCATGGGCGTGCAAAGCCAGCACCAGGCTTTCGTTATTGAACGAAAGTTTTGTAGAGATTTTGTCATCTCTCAATTTCTTCCTTGAAGCTCTTGTTGTCCCAGTCTCATGGCAGGAAACCTGAATGAGCATCCGCATATTCGAGGATGTCCAATTGTCCATCGTCAGTCAGACTGAGTGACGCCGGATTATTTTAGCCACATGATGGGTTGACAAGACTGCTCTTTTGCAAGAAAGCTTGGATCGATCAGGTTGAGGATATTATACGCACGCAGCTGAGACCGTCGTTCTTCTGGCAGCATCCCTGCATCGTGCGGTCCGCATGATTCTCTTCTACAACATTGAGTGATCGTGAGTGGGTCAAGGTGAAATATTACGAAACCGCGCAGATAGTTTACGCTAGCTCGTCGTTCAGAAACCATCTCAACCTCCTTTGGTCGACCTCTGACGAACGGATCAGCTTACAAACATGGCAGAATATCCTGACTCAAGGTATGAGCGTGTGCTAACATTGATTGATGAAGCACATGCTCAGGATCCTACGATGGTCAACGTCAACGGCACACAACAGCCATACGAGCTTCATTACAGTCAGAAAATGAGCAGCTACCTTGAGAGACGCAGTCCAACGGCGCCCGCTACACTACGCTTAGCTATACGTGCCCAGCACTTTAGGCGCTGGGAAGTCCCTCGCAATACCTATCCTATGAACAAGATCGGCTATCACGCATGGCGGACCTATCTCAAGAAAAGGCAGGCAGAGTTGGCTTCTCAAATATGCCTCGACTGTGGGTACTCAGAGGAGGATGCGGAAAGAGTAGCTGCCTTGATCCGAAAGGAAGACTTGAAGAAGGATGAAGATACCCAGACCCTGGAGGATGTCGCGTGCTTGGTCTTCTTGGATGACCAATTCGAGGAGTTTGAGAAGCAGCACGACGAAGATAAGATCATCAGAATTCTGCAAAAGACGTGGGGCAAAATGACAGACAGAGGTCATGAGCTAGCACTTGAAGTCCCTATGTCAGATCGTGCCAAAAGTCTGGTCGCGAAGGCTTTGTCGGGTGGTTAGAGGTTTCTACGTAGCAGACCCTAAGAGAGCCGGCTGGTAGAACACATCGGAGTCTTTACATATATTTGACCATACCCTAAGTTCCTCATCTTGCCGAGCGCATCGTACAAATCTCTGGATCGAGTCCCGCTTGAATCCTACGTTGTTGACAAAGGTCGAGGTGATTAACCGTCGGTTTTGCCATGTCGACATGTGGTGATAAGCTGCATGCAATGAGCTTGTGTGGAGGAAGCTGACTGCAGTGAAACCTTTGTACTATACGTACCATATGAAAGCCTCCTGACTTCTTAGCACTCCTGATGGGATCCAGTCCGTATGACGGCGTGCAGCTACTGAAACTTTTGAAACGAACTTCGGGCAAAAATTATCCATAGCGCCATACAGCAACAAGAACTCTCGTTTGCATCAACCCAGGCCTAGTGATGGGTATTGACTGCCTCTCGGAGGCATATATATAACGTAGACTAAATGCGTTACCCATTACCCAACCGTTTTTTCGACCTTTGGCTCTCTTGTCGCTTTCTTTGCGTACGTCTCATTGCTCGAATTTGTTTCTCTCTGGAAAGCCAGTACGTGCTCCGGAACCTCCTTCACGGCATTTGCTCCCCCAGGTACTGGCTCACCAACTGTCTCCCACATTGGTAAGACACCAGCCCAAACCTTATTCACCACTTCCTCCCTCTCCAGATCTTTCTTGTCGTCATGGGGTTCACCATCCCTTATCTTCCCGCTTCCGCTGACAATTCTCACCCTCAAGATCGAAGTCGACACCATTTCGGCTCGATCCGGAGGTACTCTACTATTTTCCCACCGCCCCGGAATCACAGAGTTTGTGATCGATTGCATCGCCCACAGTTTCTCTTCGTCCTCTGTCACCAAGCTCGCATATCCGAACAGCACCGTAGATCGGTAATTATAGCTGTGCGAGTTCGGCGTCAAGCTAAGAATCACACCGTCGACCTTCGTTGCTGCAATTGAAACTGGAAGTCCTTCACCCTCGTTCGCACGCGCCAGATTCATCATTCTCGCGCTCACATACCCATGAAGGTAGCAGTCGAGCGGGTCATTCAAATCCGCGCTTGGGTACTTGAAAGAGCCCATTACGCCAATCATGGGGAGTATAGCTGGGAAAGGGCCTTGAGTAGGGTCGGCAGGATTGAAAGAGACATGGAGGACCGAGGTACTATTGATGATAGAATGGATGGTGTGGAGGTCGTATGTGGCTGATAGACGGAAAAAGAAAAGTCAATTGGGTTGATTCGAAAGGAAACAACCTTCCATACAGAGAGTACGCTTTTCCAAGAGAATCAAACACTTACCACGGGTGTCGTACCGATGGGCGGTATTAGCCGGACGCTTTGGGTAGACAAGTGTTCGGCCCATGTTTTGATCCAATTGAGAATCTGTGTAAAGGATGATTAGAGAAACTGAATGCTTTCTTGTTTGGGATCTCAGAGACCTATGTATACATGCCTTTGTAACCCCGTCCGTCCTAAACCCAAGGTCACTTTATGACTCTTCCAACAAGGTTGATGATTGATAGTGCGATCCGAATACGGGAGGTCCTGCCGAGATCAAGCCCTTCCGACACGACCCCACTTTTAAACACGTCAATTATATTCCAACAACGACGCATTATACCCTACTCCGTACTCGCATCAGAGACTACTGAGCGCCTGTCGGTTTGTCGATGATCGGGAAGGGACTTGTCGTCCTGGAGCGTGGACCCGAACATACTAGAAAGATGGAGGATCTAGGATGTCACGTTGCGGTTTAGGCAATGTCACTAATAGCAGAAGTATGTCTTTTCACAGCACAGAGAAGACCAAGATGTGAATCAAGTAACCAGACTTAGACAGTGTTGTTACTTCCCATAAAAGGTCGAACGAGCCTGTCAGGTGAGCTGCACCCCGAAACTGATGTCTTGCTGATCATATTCTGATTAGTCTGCGCACCAGCTACTCAATCTCCGATGTGGCCTCGTGGTATCGTAATAGTCCGTGCCCGTTGAGCATTCTGGAACTCTCACTGCAAACGAGACTTCAACTCATGTCAAGCGCTAATTCCCTCTCTATCAGGGTCCATATCTTACCAGAAGCCAATATGGCGGTGGTGATAGCGGACATGACAAGATATCAAGGCTTGTATCTGGAAAGCCGAACATAGCCAACTGTTGCTTGTTACCTTGATGCGGCATGGCTTGCCGTTAGTAATGAAGAAAGAAGATGGTCGATAAGCCTGCCAAGGTCAGGGAGATTGACTTTCCAGAGGCGCAAAGCTCTTGCTCTGTTCACGTCTTCCCTTCCCACCTGACGATCGGCTTTTCAATTGTTCAATTAGACGATCACATGCAGCCGTTGAGTGTTCCATCAACAGGGCTATGCAATATTGTTTTTCCTTTTTTCCAACAACAAATCCCGTGGCATATCACTCAAACGGCAGGCCTTATACAACGCAAACGCGAGTCTGATGAGTGGCCCCACTTACGCATTGGCGTATGGTGCAATCAATGGTTGATTTCATTTTGATATTCTGTCTAATACAAACCAAAAATATTGAACTCCCCCATCCAAGCAAAATCGAACAAATTTTCTAGGTAACAACACCTATTGCTTTATCTTGAAGCGGTTCCTGGCTGGGTCAGCAGGGTCCATAGCCGGCAAGACTGAAATTAGATTGATGGCTACCTAGGTATCTTGGCTCTGATGCGTTTTTGCAACCGAGTGTTCTCGGTGTTCAATACTCTCATAAACCAAAAAAAAACTTTTATAATTCCAAATTCCCATCTAAGATGTAGTCTACTTTTCCAACTGCTTGTCATCGTACGTATGACCGGAGCGCCAAAACTTCTAAGCCGGCATAAGGGGGATCATGAGTCGAGTCAAGCGTCAATTGTGATTTCCTCAAGAGTGAAGATCTCACGAAGAGCCGCCTGAAAACAAAGAATTGTTTAACGGACTTTGGCAAAAGTCGAACCAGTACAACTCTTTCGACATATTAGACCACCGTCTTTGGGAAGCCTCAATTGCAAAGCTATAACTCAATGCATGCGCGTGTGAACCTGAACGGCTTCGGCCAGGCCACGGGAATTGCTAGATGAATTGGTCTGTGTCTTGCTTGTATGACCTTGCCTCCAGATCCCCGTTTACCACACCTTGAAGCGTTCGATTAACGTGTTATGCAAGTTATCTGTATAAGAGAAAAACCCAGTCAGCAAAGCTGGCTTATAGAGGAATATAGTATAGGACACGCTCAACAAAGCTGGCTTATAGGGGAGATTATAGTATAGTACACGCTCAGCGATCGCTGAACCAGTACATCTATCTCACTTACATCCGCCAGCTAGAAACCTCCGAAGAGAAGACTTGGACGTTGACGAATGGATTTGTGTGAGACCCGGACGAAGGAAAGATTGTACTGGCCTTTGTATGTTCTACTCTGCTCCGCTGAAAAGTCCAACCCTTCCTTCACTATCGATTGAAACGGTCGATTGAGAGCTATGCACGATACCTGTACAAGAAAACAACATGTCAGCAAAGCTGGCTATAAGGGAATATAGTATAATACACGCTCAGCTGTTACTGAACCAGTACATCTATCTCACTCACACCCGCCAGCCAGAAGACCCCGGAGAGAAGACTGAACGTGGACAAATGGTTTTGTGCGAGACCCGGACGAAGGAAAGATTATACTGGCCTTTGAATTTTCTTCTCATCTATACTGGAATGCCTGGGTCTTCCTGCACTACAGATTGGAGTGCTCGAGTCCATGGTCATGTTCGGTGCCTATACGAAATGATGCACTACAATTAGCAAAAGTTCGTCAGTGTATCTGTCTGGGCGCTTAGAATATTATCACGACAAACGCTCAGATGTGCAAACACTCGCCCAACATAGAAGCTCAGACCTTGGTTTCTATGTTGGTCATCATGAATGATCATGGTAGTGTAGTTTTCGTCACTGCAGCTTCCTTCCCACAAAGCATCAAAAGGGATGAGCTGCTGACCTTTGCTTAGGTCCGTTCTTTCTACGTCGATGCCCTGCTCCGCTGTGTTATGGCATATATAAGTCGAGTGTCTTAGAAGATGCCTATATGATAGTTGGTACCAGGTAAGCAATAGCCCAGCAAGAGTATCTGCCCTTTGTCATAGAGATGCTTGTATAGGGAACTTTCGGTAGAAGCCTTACACAATTAATCGGAGGGTAGGTGTGAAGAGCCGAATATCTTTTAATCATCGCTTTTAATTTCCGAAATATATGTGAAGAGAGAGGAGGCCTCGCCTCGTATCATCTGTATGTTTCTTCTTGAAGCTGCTTAGCATCGGAGCTGGATCTGTGATTCTGCAAAGGACACTGGTCAGATTTCCGGCCAAGACCAACAACGAAGGAGTTGGCACTGCTTACAATGTTCAGAAAGTATCAATGCCGACAGAGGTGTACTCACCAACTGTACGGATGTCTCAATCATGAGCATACTACATGCCAGTTTCAACCGTTGCCGGCCCTCAACTGATGGTGTGGTATGGTTGATCTTGGAAGAAGGAAGCAAGATCTGGGTGTCTTTTGATGGGTAAAAAAGAAGTCAAAGCCGATTATCTGGGACTCGATTTTATTCCTGCTATGTGTGGTCAATATTGCTTGTATTGATCCAGGCACTGTTGCGGCCGTCAATTCAATATTCTAGTCGATTGACATAGGATGGTATGACGGTGTGCAAGCTGGTGTTTCAGGGGCACCCCAATAGACTTACCGACATCGTGATCTGGGACGGTAGAGAAACTAACTGGTTGCACTTAGGTATCAGTCCATTGCAAGGCATATGTGCCTTATAGCGTTGCAAAGCATCGAAACTTTAGGTCTAGGCTCGCCATGGATCCAACTATCAGTGGACTGATCAGCCTAGTTCTGGGCTTAAAAGTCACAAGCATCTTGCGACACCACAGCTCGCAAGCTCTGCCATTCATGCTATGAACTCATCTAAAAATACACTGGGTTTCAAGGTCCACCATTATTTTGCTCGAGGACAGTGAGGGCACTGGTGGCTTGGTGATCCTAGTGAAGGTGAGTGACTGTGTGATCTGCGATGACAAAGCGACGAGGTAGTCGGGAAATGGGGCTTACATGGCGACATTGCCCCTTCTGTGCCGGGAGTATGTGAAAGACGAGAGACAAAGAACAGACAGACACAATGGCGAACCTGCTGGAAGGAATCTATGACCATATGACTCTGTTTATGGTTAGGTGCTGGTGTGCTGAGGGCGTAGGGTGGAGACTCACAGAGACACGTTGATATGGTTAAATTGGCCGTGTACAAGAGTTGCAACGCGAAGAGGACAACGTCTCAGCTTTGACATGGCGGATTCAGTATCACATTGGTAGGGTTGGGCTCGGATAGAAGGTGACCGCAGCTGAAGTTGATATTGATGACCCAGGTAGGACCGTGGGCGATCTGTCCCACATCCCACGTCGAGTACGATTTTGTCTTTGAAGATATGCTTGTTCTGCTATATAGCATGTTGATATGCTTTGGTACGAATCTCGTCTTTCTATCGAAGTGGCCTACATATTAGTGAAAGGGTTTTAAAAAGAATGTTCGCGTCAGGGGTAAAGGACTCAAATACGCACCAACATTTCCTTATGGATACCTATTCGGTAAGAAGAGAGCTGTCAGTGCATGCTCTTGTAGACTCGCAGAGAAGTCTAAACAGTACCATGGTGGTTGTAGCTGCGCAGGATCAGCTGAGTTGAGAAGGTATGACCTCCCTCGATGTCGCTTACCACCACTCCATCTTTCACCATGTTGTTTTACTGTATCCACTCTACTTCTCGTCAGCTCAATACCTATTCCCAGCCATGGAGGAGCCGCCATCGTTGCTCGGTTCTCTCTCGGAGTTCCGAGTGGGTCAAGCATGGCTTCTGTGGATTCAAATCCGTCTGGTTGGACGAAGCATATGAAACGCCGCCACGCTTCCTACCACCGGCTCGCCTTACCTATTAAAGTAGTGGACCTTTGCACTATCCATGTTCGCCCTGCTTCTAGCATTTCTAGCGCCTTCTTATTTTGGCTTTAGAGAAGTCCCCGAAAGGTGCCAGCAGCATGGGAGTAGTCAGTTTGAAGGGAGGCTGCCATGGTGCACTTCTTCAGTGCTGTTGGTGAAAGATGTAGGAGCTGTTTGTTCAAGGGTAGAGGGAACGAGGTAAGATAAGCAAGGCTGTCGACAATCATGCGGCAGTGTCAACGAAAGATGTATGGGTGATCCTGAGACATAACAAAGAAGTGAACGAGTGCTGTTGGCGGGGGTACTCAGAAACGCCTCTAGGGACTGCGGATTCCAGCACAGCCGCGACCTGCTTCGACTAACAAGAATGTTGCTGGCGGGGGTTCTCAGAAACGCCCTTTGGTGCTTGCATATTCCAGCGCAGCCGGAACCTACGTAGACTAATCACTAAGGCTCACGGAGACATCTGGTCTACTGAAAGGTCTGTTACGTGTTGAGACACTCTCAGTAATATTTGGCTTGCTACCCTTTATAGTATACGTTCCAAAAGAAATCTAATTGAAAGGCTTGGAGACAGGTTAAAAAGATATCGACTAGCTTTGCTCTTCTCCAGCTGCCCATCAAGATTCCACTGACTGATTTTCTCGTCACTTCCATTCAACCAAATCATTCTTCTCTTCCCTAAATTTCATCTTGCACTCCTTCCTTTACACATGCAGCGAATCCAATGCTATCCTCTCAATTTGTCTCTCCTTCCCCCTCTACAGATCCATGCGTTGCGACTGTCCACCTATATTCATCAATCATGTCAAAAATTGATCCGCAGGATTTTAAGGATACGTCAAAGTGCCAGAAACCACTCGAGAGACGGAACTAAGAGCTGGGAAGGTCGCACAAGAACGCTATGTTGGGAAGTGCATAGAAATATCGGTATATTGATGACTACTTCGTAATGGAAGTCCTCTTAACGAGTTCAGCTGACCGCTCTACTCCCGGCTCCAGACAAAGACAACCCACTATCTACAGCATCATTGCATACGCCTCCACGAATCGCAATTCCCATAAACCCTCTTCCTAGACCGCCCCCCTTCTCCCCAACGGGACTCGCCTCTCAAACATCAGCCCCACACCCACACATCCCAGATCCCTGGCCGCAAATTCCCTCATTCATATCGTGCGTCCCCCGAACCACCAACCTCCTCAAACCACACTATCTTACAACACTACCATCCCCCCTTCCTAATACCACCTCCCTCATCTCCCCTACTTCTATTTTGGCATACCAGGCATCGATCTATCATCGACATCCCTTCTTCAACCAATCAAAACCCCAAAACCGATGAAAGTAGTGGGCCAGCTAGAGAATATTATGGGATACATGCGCGAGCTAGAGGGGTTATGCGGTAGCATATGGACAGAATGGGGACAAAGGTAAGAGCTTCTGGTAAGATTCGTTGGAGTGATGCTGTGGATCTTAGATGCTCTTACCTCTAGCTATTACTATTTTGAATATTTGCGGTTCTGGACGCTGGATCCTTAAATTTTCCAGGGAGCCCTAAGAGAAATGGGAGAGGGGGCGGGTTAATCTTTTTCTCTCTCTTTCTCTAGAAAAGGGGTAGATGTTTGAGGATGTTCGTGTTTGAGGGATTAGATTCTGTCTTACGCAGTATTGAATTGACTTTAAAACTACTTTTGAATTGAAAGCGATAGGAAAGCCGTACCGGCAGCCCATTTGAATGGGGAGTCTATAGATGTACACCCCCTTCTCATAATCGTACACCCTATTTCTATAGTCACAGACCCCCCACCAGGTTTACATGTTTAAATACTTGACTTCACATCACAAGTAGGTGAAAGCACATATACTGTGAATATTAACCATCAAAGAACTGTCAGCTTATCTTTTTCAGAGACAAACCTGAAAACATAACTTTAGCTTCATTACTTTGCTCCTTCCAATCTCTTATATTTTCATCTGTTTGCACAGATGAAAGAGTAGCATTCTCGCTAACGAGAGTCTCGAGCTGCTTCTCGCACACGTTTCCCCCCTCATGTTCCCTCGATTCTTCTGATCTCGCTGATCTCGCGGGCTCAGCATTCCCGCTCCTCACGTCGCTGTTGTTTCAGCAACTGCACTGTCGAAGCAGTGTCGAGGTAGTAGAGAGAGAATCTCGAGCTCCTTCTCGCACACCGTTTTCCTCCTCGTATATTCTCAATTGTTCTGATCTCGCAGATCTCGCGGGCTCAGCATTCTCGCTCGTTCCCGTCGCTGCTGTCTCAGCGACTTGCACCGTCGAAAGCAGTGTCGAGGTAGTAAAGAAGGTGTCAAGGATCTATGTCTGAGAAAAGGGGGTGTACGACTATAGAAAGGGGGTGTACAGCTATTGGTGGCTCCCTTTGAATGTCGTCATCTTGTGCTTTAATGCGAGTCCCCCCTAGCTGAATCCTCAACCGTCATTCTCGATCTTTCATCTCCGATGCTTCTTCCTCAAAGTCCATCTCTCTTCGTCAAGTTCCCTCCCCCCCAATCCCATTTTTCCTACCACTGCCTCACCCATTGCCTAATCCGCCCATCTCCCCCATTCGTATTCGCTCCCGCGCAAACCCCCAGCCATCTCCTAGCCCTTTCCATCATCTCCCCTTCGAACAAGTCAAGCCCCCGTCCCATGGATCTGGTAGATTCCAACCTACATACTGCCTCTGAACCTCAAAAACCCAAAACCCGAACCCCGAAATAACAACCGGATCACATCATCTTTCCCCTGAACATCTATACCGAATGTGCACATAATCTTAGATCCGCGGTTAGCAGTCCAAGAACACAGAAATTCCCGCTTCGTCATCGGGTTTAGAGCTGTTTCTGTACGTGGGTGTGTTGCTTCAAGTGGGATTGGGAGTTGTAGTATTGACAGAAATGGGGAAAGAGACCGAGGGGGGCGGCGGGATACAAAGCTATGGAGGAGGTATGGTGAAGGGAAGGGGGTTCGGGATATAGGGTATTGGAACGTGGAAGGGGGAGAAGGTGGGAGAGATAGTCAGGAGCGTTCTTTGAGCTGATCTTCGGGATTCGCATATTTCAGGAGTGTGGTATATATAGTAGCGTGGCTAATGGAGAGCTTCGATTATGAGAATAACGGTAGCGAATTGATACGGAGATTTGTGAGGCTTTTTGGGGGGTACCAGATGGAAAGGGCTTAAGAGGGGGAGGGAGGCGAATGCGTAGGAGGGAGATCGCGGTGGAGCGTAAGGGTATAGTATACATGGATATCTGGAATGGGAAAAAGGAAGAAGGCAGGCTTACTAGGACACAAAAAGCGCACGCCGTATCATCCGCAACGCGAGAGAGAGAGAGAGAGAAAGGAGGAGAGATACTATTTAAATAAATAAAAAAGGCTATCTGGGTTGAGAGAATCTCAATTTTGTACACAGGGCTGTTTTACAACAAAGACCTCGAATACCAAAATCACTAGACTGTTCTGCTGGCAACCAATCTATTTGCGAAAAGAAGAGCAACCAGGGGGGGGAGGTGGCAGGAAATCACTATACAAATAAGAACTGGGTTCGGTAGAGTAAAGTCTAAATGGATAGATAGACATCCTGCTTTTCGCGAAATAAATCCAAGTGCACTTGCAAAAAACTTGCGCGATAGGTCGAGTTGGGTGGGATTGATGTTTACAAGTGATCAGTCATAGATTTAATGTTCTTGAATGGGCGTCTAGTCAGTCTGGCATTTAACCTGGCGTGGCTGGTCCTCGGTTTTCGCTATCGGACAATACTGACTTTCTGCCACCGCTGGTGGTGTGTATGGGACTGCTTTCTTGTTGTGGAAGGGATTATTAGATGATTGGGGTGGGGTGATGGTTGTAAGACTTTTCAAAAAAGAGAGAGAGGGATGGAGGTAGATACTAAGTTTGGGTGGATATGACTGGGACTGGTAGAGTATTGCTGTGAATGCAGGACTATTTCTTGGAGGTCTTTGGAATTGTCGGTTGCTAGAACGTTCTGGTGCGTACGGGATTCTTTGCAAAAAGAGAAAGATATGAAAAGACACCTACTCTGCTTACCCGCTACCCTGATAATTCGCTCATTTCCGCCTTCCCGATCCAATTCTCTCGAAACATTTGCACCATACTACCAGTAATTGCCCCCATCCCAATTCTCTAGTCTACTGTTCGTGAACATACAGCGGATTACTCTCCACCTCCCTGACCCACAAGCCCCAAGGTCTCTCCACCGTCTCCGCTCCCATCAGCGTACATCCAGAAATCTCTTGCTCGCTAAGGTAATGCGGGCCTGTATCAGGGACGCTACTTTTTTCTTCTGGCTTTTTGCCTCTATCCTGGGCATTGAGATGTGCGTTGCGAGTCAAAAGCGCCGTTGTCTGTACCGCGGCGTTTTGCTGCGTGTAGATAGCCCTGAAAACTGCTTCCCGGATACTGCTTCCTACAGTGGTGAAGCCGTGGCCGCGCATTAGAACGACAGTGTGGTCGGGTTGCGGAGATTCGTCGGAAGCGAGAGAACTTTTGGCGAGAGAAGAGACGAGAGAGGTTGCAGCATGACCGAGGCGCGCTGTGTAGCTGTCTTGCTTTGAGAAGGAGTCGGCGAAAGCGGCGCCGCGCAGTGGGGTGGAGACAAGGAGGTCAAGGCGGGAGTTACGTTGGGTATGGGCGGCGGTGTCGAATATGGGGACATTGGTACCTTGGGTTTTGTTAACTGGTTACTGGCGATGGATCGGAGAATGCAGACCTAGAAATCCAGCAATATGAAAAGCCGCTTGCAAAGGCACTCCACTAACCGTGTACGGCAGCACAGCTTCAGAATGGCTATGCACTATACTCTTTACATTTGGGTACTGTTTCAGAATCTCGCTATGGATGAAGCGCTCAGAGTAGCCTTTAGCAGTGGAGTTTACGGGAGAGGCATCAGAGATGTGGTATTCAACGAGATCTGAAGCGGAGGAGATCAGGGCAGGGGCTAGGGAATAAGAGAGAAAGAATCTTGACGGGTTGGTGGGATTGCGGACGGAGATGTGGCCATAGGCGTCGAGGACGTTGTGATGGTGGAGGATGTGGTTTGCTGTAATGAGGTCGTGGAGGGTTTCTTCGGTGGACATTGTGGAGGTTTGATTGAGGTTCGCAGACTCATTTGAGTACTTGAGCGAATCTTGGGTTTCCTGCAAGAAGCAAACTGGAGATGATGGTGTATGTGCCATAAAGCATTACAATGTCATTGTGCTAAGGTATGTTCCATTACCATAAGAGACGGAGTTCCTCGTTGAGTACAGTACACAAGTGGGTAGTACGTCATCAACCCCTGCGTGTTCTGCGACGGGTTCTGGAAACACGGGCTAACCATTAGCGTGGAACGATCGCTCGGCTCTTCCCATGAAACGCCTCCCGTTTCCACTAATCATGTGACCTTGGACGACAAAACTCTCAACCCTCTTGAAGATTATTATTGTCTGGTCGATATGTATGAGTACAACTACCGAGATTCCAGTCTTGCAGACTAGATTGCGTGTGCACTGTTTTACTCGATTCTACTACGTATTCTATTCTTGTACTTATCTCCTTGGCTGGGGAGGGAACAGTTTTCAATGGTCAAGGGTATAGAATCCACGAGCGACAATTGCGACTACAGGTATGGGAATATTACCTTAATTCATTGCTTACCTGGGTTGCCACGATCAGAACTTCATCTGCCTCAAGGCTTACAGTTCATTTGTTTCTCGTGCTGTTCCTTTTCGTCTCTCATTCTCTTTCCCAGGGGAGATGTGACGCAGGTTTATGTACAGCCTTCCGGGTCCAGACGCCTGCTTAGGAGAAGCTTGGCCCTTCTATCAGAGTCCAACAATAAAGACAGTCCAGCACCAATAATTCGCCGCTTGTCCGTAGAACCACAATACACACGGGCCCCTTCTAATGCGTTCCGGACTCCCTATGAGAACGATATAGGGCAGGTACCGAAAATTTGGGGACCGGCTCTGTCGAACGAGCAGCGAATTGGTGGTCTCAGATTTGAGATTCCAAGATTTGTTGGATGGAAATCATAGATCAGCGAACATTGCAACTGACTGTACGATGATAAGTCAGAGGAAGTTCGGCATGTCAAGTATGCAATTAATGCCCTTTGCTGTTGGAAGCCTTTATTTCTATTTCTAGCCTTAAGCAGTACCATGGGATCGAGCACACAGATTATCATCTCTTGTAGATAAAGCCAGCAAGCATACCGTCTATGAAGCTAAGAATTCGTGATTGAAATCCCCCTTTTCAACACGAGTTGGACTATGATTGCTTTTAATATAGGATTCAGTAGTCAGTAGTTCAAGAAATCGAAACAGGTATGGCACGGGACTTGGACAAGACTTGAGCCCCTTTTACCGCCGCTACCTGCACAAACTTTGCAGTACCAATAGTTGCGTTGGTTTCGAATCCTGTCCTTGAGACATCAGCGGCTAAAGTCAGGCTGTCCTTTGCGCCACCAGCATACACAAGCCAAGAGTCGTATACGTTGGGAGTGGCACCGTTCCAGCTCATACAGACCGTGGTGGAATTGAAACCCTTTGCGGTGGCATTCGCCAGCGGAACAGTCGTCGGCTTCCCGCTCCATTGTTGTAGAAAGGCTCGGTAGCTGGACACCTGGACCTGGTTTCCGAATTTGACGTCCATGACAACATCTCCATGCTGATCGAACTCTTTCATGGTGGGACTCTGTCCATAACCGAGGAAATTATGGCCGTTACCGAGAGGCTGGTAACTGCCTTGGCTATTTGCGTAAATGATGTCTTTAGGGTCGAGAAGCGAGCTTACTACCGTTGCAGTGCGCTTCGATAGGTCTAGGAACAAAGTGAGACCAGTACTAGGACTAGTCTGATTGGTACTAATAAGGCCTAAATTGTCGTCGTTGAACATGTGCAAGAACAAGTAATCACCTGAGGAGTATGCCGGTCGTACATGATGCTGCCATTGGAACTGGGCGCCCGGACCAAGCTGGAAGTCCCCGCCGGTGATTCCTTGAAGATTCCATTTGACTGATCCATCTTTTGCGAGTGCATAGATGGACGAGAAGAAGCGCGACGAGATGAGATATCCGTCGTCCAATGTGGTCACGGAATTGAGGGTGAAGTATTCCCACGGATGTGTCGCTTTTTGCCCCTCGAACGGTGCACCATCTATTAAGAAGTGTGACTGGTTGATTGGCATCCGATCAACATGATCCAAAGAACTCCACTTAAACAACGTTCTGTTGGTCTTGATGTCTATCTCATAGAATTGACTATCGCTCAACCAGCCGTTTTTGGGCCCGCCAACGGATGAAAGGTCATAAGGAGTAGAGTTGTAGGCGGTAACGAGGATGGATACCTGTGGAGTGATGAGGCTTTCATGGTTGTCAATGTAAGAGGGGTAAGCTGAATTTTTCATTCCGTCGCCAGCAATGAAACTGCTGTCATTAAGGCCGACGGTGTAAATCTCTCGATATGTAGTATCCAGGATCTTGACTATACCGAAGCCATGTCCAGCAACGCCATTTACAACGAAGGGGCCGGTCCAGTACGTGAGCACGTCTTTGCCGTGCAATTTTTGGACTGCAAGGTTGGCAGAAATTGCTCCTGAAACTGTATTCGGACCATGCCAAACGACATCACTGCCTTCTGTCATGATCAATGGCGCAAGAGTCCTAGGCCCGGGTACTGAACCAAAGAAGGACTGAACGAGGAAGAAAAGACCATCAGTTGCTCCCACAGTTTTCGAGATTTCTAAGACTGGCGGGTGAAAGTCTGGCTCAGTGACGAATGTTTGATATGGCCAAGTGCTGGCTGGCAAATTTTGCCTTGATTCCAGGCCTCTTGCTGGTACATTTTGCGTGATAGCATCAGCGAGATTGTTCAACCCGATGATCGAGCCCTGTAATGCCGCGAAGCTGAGCAGATGAATGAGATACCCTCGAAACATGTTGACTTTGTTTCTATGTGACGTGAGTGCGAGATCTTTCAAGCTCTACTTCTTCGATTACTCAAAGTTCTTCAGTTGTTGAGCCCAGACCTCAGTAGATGCAAGGTAGATAGGGTCCAGTACATGAGTTGTCCCGGGGTTCTTGACTGTCGGTTCAGCAATGCACACAGGATTGAAGTTCTTATGGAATTGCAATTGCTTATCACTGGCATAGCGTCAATTAAACAGAGAAGATTTATTGGAGAGACATCAAGACCATTTTTAGGAACTATAGCTAAGAAAGATTGACGAGTCTTCGCATTGATACTCCCTTGTACAGCCAGCAATGACGAGAATCGCCGCGAGTACTCATTAAGGCATCCATACACCTTCGGCTCTCCTCATCAATCCTACGTGGTGATCCCGCTTTCAAACATCTCTGAGCTGGTGTGATACTTCTACCAATGGCAAAGGCGTTCAGGTTTGAGTGTTACTTTCAACCAGAGGCATGAAAGGAAGACATGGAATTTTGGCCCCGGTCAGGGAATCTGTCGTTTCAGGTCGGGAAAGGCTGTCAGCCCTACGGATCGTGGGGCGGGGCCTCGACCGATCGACTGCCCCTCCATTTCCTCAGCCGTCCGCTCCAGCTCCTGCTTGAGATGACATTAATCGAATACGATTGCATACCACGTCCAGCCATAGGCCAACGAGTGCTCATAGAAGAATGAAATGATGTATCACCTTGTCGACCCAGAACTATAGAACATACAGCTCTATGACTGCTGCTGGCCGCCTTTGGTCGATGCTTTCGTAGTTTTACCGTCCTTGCTTTTTTCCCCTCCCCGTTTGTATATAACGTTGTCGTTCTACTTACCTTCCTCTCGTCCGCTGTTTAAGATCAGAGACTGCAATGTCCTCCTCCAAACCCAGCCGTAAAGGTCAATTCCTCCGCACCCATTCGATGAGCATCACTCATAATCTTCCCAAGGCCTCGATTCCTCCCTCCAAAACCTCTCTATAGATTCCAAATCTAAACAACACACCAAACCCACCTCCACCCTAGTCGCCGACTCCTGGGACGAAGAACCTTCCTCGTCCTCAGACACTGAACCCCCTCTCCATACCACGTCCGATATCCCGAGCGCCCCTCCCCCTACTCCCATCTCGCCACGCTCCCACCAATCCGGTACTAAATGGAGTGATTTCCCATCAAATTCCTCTTTCTCAGCCCAGTATGCCCCAGATGGTAGCCCTATAAGTCCGGCCAGTGGTCGTCCTGGTTCTTCGAGAACAGATGCTCGACCGGAGAAAACGACGGCAGTGGCAGGGAGACTGATTGCAGGGGCGCTGGGGGTGAAGACGCCAGCGAAAAGTGAGGAGACAAGAGATTATGAGAGGGTTTTGAAGGAGAAGGAACAAAGAAGAAGAAGGGAGGAGAAGGAGGCAAAGAGGAGGGAAGAGGACGAGAAAGAGGCGGCGAAGAAGAGTGTCTGGGAAGGGTAATGGGGAGAAGATTGGATGAAGACAGTAAGATTGCAAAACTGAAGATGAAACAGCATGAAGATCGAGAAGGGTACATAACTGGTCGACTGGGCCTGGAGGTGGGAGTGTACGATATCTGGAACGCAAAATGCATCACAAGGGTCTGGTTAAATATGCGTTATGAATGGGCATCTGCAGCGGATCCTATACATCTTTGGTTTTGGCCTCTGATTTTCTGTAGCCCAATACTAGGAGGACTTAGCGTCGCGTTGCATATATCGGCATCATCACTAGACTCTGATGTATATATCATCATTTCAAATCGCCGCCTACAGCTGTCAGCCATATAGTGTGAATGACAGAGGGATCGATATTACCTTCCATGTTAATGAGAACAACGGCTCAATATATTGTAGCTCCACGCAGTTCCATCTGCACTAGACACACCAACAGATAGTCATCATGTTAGACAACAATCGTTAAACTTGTGTCAGTCTCGTAAGGAAGTCGTGTCAAGAGCAAGTGTCACGCCCTGTAGCCAATGGAAGGAGGAGTGACCAAAAGCATGAAATTGAACCTATCCATGTTCCTGGAATCTAAAAACAAAACCCTGCTCCCTTAGCGCCCATTGCTAGAGTCTTTACTATCGCCGGAGAAGCTACATAGCCCGGTGCAAAAGATCAGATAGCTGATAATCTTCCTGCTTTAATGACGTGCTATCCTCATATCTTGAACCGTAGCATCCTTAGCACCCTCCGATCTGTTCTTGGTGGACTTCTAGAGTGTCTCCGTCTGCCATCTCAAGCTATGTAACTTGTTAGCCTTACGAATTCGGGAAGGGAAATAATGTTGGATCAATCATGGGCAGAAGTTGCTGCATTGACGCGTAGGAGGACAGGTAGAGGGGAATATTTGCAAATGTTGAGACCTACCGATTCAGGACTGTCTGTTGGGTTGACGCGAGCCCCATCGAATAAGAAACGGACGGATGAAAGGTTCTTTCCCTGACGGTCGCAGAAGGCGTTCATGAGTTTGGACAGTGCCGTGGTCCGTTTGATTTTGAAAAACACCTCATTATTGTTATCCGTGACTTTGATGTTGAGATGCTCAGCCTTTGGTTGATCGTCAGGATTCCCCCCTGTGCCGGGCGACTGGTCGCGGTCCGACATGCTGTTGAACGTAGATAGGTATGGGTATGAGGCGAAGTGGCGAGTAGGACTTCTGGCTTTTTTAGGGCGTCACAAGTAGGGCAACAAGCTGATCTTAAGTTGTGTTAGTATGTACTACACGCTAAGCAAAGGTAGATACGAGAGGGCCATCTACTGACGATGTTGATAGAGTTAGGATTGAGAGGTTGGGATCTTGGTGTTCTAGGAAGTGAGGCTGTAGGAAGAAGTGAAAGGAAGTTGATGTTGCAGGAAGGTCGCCGTGAAATATGCCCCACCAATCAAGAGGCTTCTAGAAATAGCCGAAGAGGAGACCGTCATTCACGCTTTAGCCTGACCGGATACCAATGTAATGTAGATTTAGTAACAATTGCATACCTTACATTACATTACACGACACGCCTCTCTACCTGTCCCTGGCGCTTCTGTTTTTCGGGAACTTCACAATGGTACCATGACTACATGCCTACTTCCGAACTCACAAAGCACATATCTAACGTGGCATTTTAGGGCTTGGAAGAAGATTTGAAGACGAATCCGCCATGCCACCCTCTTGCGGTGAGTCTGAGATTTAATTTCAACCATTCACTAGGCTAACGAAGCAGTAGTGTGCTATTCAGGGTACATTATTGCCATACGCTGCTAGCCATGAGTGAATGCTAACGAAATATGCAAGACTGTTTGGCTAAGAATTCATACAAAGAAGACAAATGTAAAAGCCAGGTGGACGCTTTGTATAAATGCTGCAACGCTTTCTATCAGCGGCAAGGAGATCATGCAACCACAGTCAGCTGCCCCAAAGCGAGCCTGTTGAAACTGAAAATGAAGCAACGCGCAGAAGGCATCTAAATCTGCAGGAGAGGCATCTGGATCTTAAGAATTTGGTAGCCGCTAGTTCCGGATCCGATATATCTGAGGGGTCTTACTAGAGGTTGAATTGTTTGTAACAGCTCGCTATGTTGTCAAGACCTTCAGTCCTCCGTAAGAGATCTGGCCTGGTGTGTAGTGAGCGTCGAATCCGATCTTAGGCGATCGTGAGCACGCATAGAGATCCTCAAGGGATCTGGACAAACATCGAAGAGTCTGCCCCGAGACTCTAATGATCACCTGAAAAAAGACATTGTTTTGTAGAGAAGAACAGTCTGAATTTCAAATTGACGGGATGTTGTAGAAAATTACCTAAGCGAGCTGGTGAAGAAACGCGCTATGCTAGCGTGTCTGGCTCACGTATCTTTTCCTGCAGGGCGCTGCAACACATTACTTTATTGTCAACAACTTTGAGGATAGGTAGCTCTTGGTGATACTCAGGAGCTCAGGAGCTTGTGTAGCTTTCGAAGTAATCAGTGTTTGTTCCTCATTGAGAGTTTCTAGCCCAAACATGTCCGACCAATCCAATGAGATTCTTTATGCCGTTATCTAAGGTACCTTTAACGAATCTTTCATAGCGGTCTCTGGCAGGTTAGACTCCTTCTAGCCATTATGTCTTCACGACGGCATTCCCGAGAAGAAAGCTGGGATAGCCTTCATCACTCTGATGCGTCCCATGGTGCGTCCGAGGTGGAGGATGATTACGCCGACATGAGTATGGAGGAAGCATCAGATGATCGTAGCGAAGGGTCTCCGTCTGGAACACCGGCGTTGCTTACAGTCAGTGATGTACATCGGGCACTACATCCTCTCCAATCTACTGCAGATCGGGTTGGAAAACAAGTCGAACAATTTGCAGAGACTTTGGATCGTCTCAGTACCAGAAGACAGCGAAAGTCCCAGAAAGATTGTCGACATGTGCTCCCTCTAGTACAAGCCTACAAGAAGATCGCTAGTGGCGCTGTCGAACACTTGAAGAGCATTCACGCGCCTGAGAGGCAGCAGCAGTTGAGTAAAAAGTGGAAGCGTAAGTTGCGGAATTCTGGCGGAACCTCCACCCCTGCATCGCCTCGTGCCGACCAAGAGGAGCGTGGCACCAAAACTACCGTAGAGGATCTGAGAAGATGGGAGGAGGAGGAGCAAACATGGGATTTGCTTGGCCTCATGCTGGAGGTTGAATATCCTATTCCACAATCGGATAGTCAACGACCAAATTCTTTCCGAGGTCCTGCACGACCAAGTCGAAGTAAGGAGGTCACTCGGTACTCGTCAGAGAAAGCGGTATGGGATTCATTCCTCGCCCATGACGATCTTGCTTGGGAGAGACACACGGTGGTTGAGTGGTTGAAGAAGTGTGCCGACGAATCGGGCCAGGACATCGACTTAGTGGTAAAAGAGCTAGAGTCTGGCGCGGATAGAGGATCTGGTTTGTGGGCTCACAGCTGGCTATATACTAAGGAAGCAATCAAAGGTCAGAAGCGTTTACGGTCATGGCCACAGGCGCTTGAGTCAGACGCACCGGGTATCGATACTTCTCTGGTGAACTCGGACCGAACGAAAGCTTTGGTGACCCAGCTGGATCCTGATGCAATCACAAGACAGGGGCGAAGCCTTGAGAAGCAAGACCACTACTTCGAGCAAGCTACTTGGCTGGCTTGCTGGGAAATGGTGCGGCGTGGAAAAGATTGGGATTATATCCGTGAGTGGTGCCAGGAACGAGTGGAAGGATGGAGAGCTACACTTATGCGTGGGGATCCTCGAAATTCTCAATCCAAGGAAGATCATCCAGGACCTGATGTCACCACTGGCTGGCGATCAAGAGCTCTTTGGCGGAAAACCTGCGCCCTTGCTGCCAAAACAGGTGGAATCGACCCTTATGAAAATGCTGTGTATGGAGTTCTCGGCGGGTATTTGCCCAGTGTTCTTAAAGTCAGCCGCAGCTGGGACGACTATTTATTCGCACACTACAACTCGTATTTGCTGAGTCAATTTGACCGTTATGTTAAGTCACATTTCTCTGATCGACTCTCAACTGCGTTGTTACAGAAACACGGGTGTTACGATTTCTCTGTCTCTGAGGGGCATCGGACTCATTCTGGAAATCAAATTGTGCAGAAGATGAAGACCCTGGAAGCGACAAAGAAGGAGGCGAAACGGCCTTTCAAGATGCTTCAAAGCAGTTTGATCGCCAAAACTTTTGATGACTTTGTTTTCAAGCAGGGCGTAAAGCTTTGTCAAGCAGCAAACACCCCGGAGAGGTCTAAAATTCTCCCCGCAATGAGTGCAACTCTCCTCGAGGGCAGTATTACAGCACCGATCGGCATGAAAGATTATGATCTTTTACGAGTGGTCACACATATGCTATTGATATTCCAAGACCTTGGGCTCGACATTGGAGAAGGCAATCGCCGCTTTGCTACCGAAAGTATTGTTGTTGCGTATGTGGATTATTTGAGTAAAGCTGGCAAGCAGCAGCTGCTCCCTCTCTACGCGTCTTTCCTTTCTCATGACAGGTCCACCACCTGCTTAGGTAGACAGCTGCCCTTCATCAAAGATCATCGGGAACGCCAGACAGTTATGCGGCTAATGAAGCAGTGCGGCATTGATGTCCCTGGCGTTCTTAACATGCAACTTCAGATGATTATAAGAGACTCCCCTGAGAAGGGTGACAGCAAAACTTTCCCAGCCTTGGCTATACTGGAACCGAACAACCATGACAAATCTAGAGTGCGACCAATCCAGAGTGCTTTTGTAGGCGATTCAATCAGCGACGACGAGCAAGACCTGATCAATGGATTTGAGTGGTATATGCTGCTTGAGGGCCATTGGCAGCAGACCATGACAACAGGAGCCGTCCTGTACAAGCATTTGCTTCGTAAGTCGTAACTGTAAATATGTATTATGTTCGATTCCTATCCTAATCTGAGCTCACAGGTACTCATGGCTTTGCCGCGGCCAAGGAACTGTCGAAGGCAGTCCCATTTATGACCATCTCGCTCGGTAAAACTCAAGGGCTATTAGGCCAGATGGTAGACATCAGCAAGGAATACAGCGATGAAGAAGACGAGCCAGCCAAAGAAGATGAGTCGGCCACGACGAGCCGGAGCACGAGGTCGAGCACAAGATCATACCGGACCAGGGCCCGACCACAAAACAGGCGTAGCTCATCTGCAGTGCAAGTCAGCAATGAGCGTGAGCTCTTGCTCCATCAGGCCAGTGCTTTCCGGGATTTTGAGAATCTGTTTGCGGCTCTCGATGCCATGGAACAGTGGAAGGCCCTTGCGGATCAAGCAAACACGTAAGAGAACGTTGGACCACTCCATTTGACCACATACTAAAGTGTTGCCTGCTGTAGCTATATCGACCCTCGCGAGAACGGCAAACGGTGGAAGGCCATGTTTCAGAAGGCCTATGACCGGGTAGAGGTGACAATCGTGCCTTTGCTCAGCGGGTGGTTGCAATATCCAAGGGATGGTGCGTTCCGCGCTCTGAGGTTCTTACTTCATGAAGTAGCTAACAGGCGTTGCAGACAAAGAAGCCGTCGAATTTGGGCAAATACGGGTTGCATGCCTCCCGGAAGTTATACTTGCCTACAACACAGTATTGAATTTCAGCGCTCACACTTTGAGTCGAGATTTGCTACTGAGGAGTATGGACTTGGCCGCTATAATAGCAGCGGAAGATTCTGATCTGGCTTCTTGCTTCACTACGGCGAACAGGATGCCTGAGCTTGTGGACTCTTTCGCGGTGTCAAGCAAGAACATCATCAGAGCCGAGGAAAGCGGAGGAGGCAAAGGTAAAAAGAAGCCTGACGGCGAGCGCTTGGACATTTGGACTGTGAAATGGGCCCCAGGCCATGGATAAGAATAGCCTCTTGTTCGTGTCAATATCTCCCTGGACATTTCTGAGTCAGAACGTTCTGGGAAATGCTCTAGAAGCAAACGAATTCACAACACAGCACATCGAAAGGATCCTACAACAACGACGGGAAGACTCCTATGGCATTTGTCCACATCTTCCAATCAAAGTCTATTGTTTGATAGATAGTAATGTAGACATGGTCAATACCTGAAGGCCTGAAACTTATTTGACCGAATCACACTGGAGATTTCCGCATCGCATCGCATCACGAGGCTTTTGTAGCAACGATGACCGATGAATTTGAAGACAAGAAGATCTTCAGCGACACCACAGATTGAAGGCATATACAGAATACAGTAGGGTGAAACGCTGGCGCTTAAGGCAGATTCAGGCAAGAAACGCTGGGCACTTTCCCACCAATGTGATAGCTTGCCCATGGAAAGCGCTACTGTAGTAGCTCAACCATGATTCCTAACTTTGGCACCAGCTGCATGCATTTGATGCCATGCCATGTGGCCCGGTATGCGGTTAAATCTGATTGAAGTGTAGGTACTTGTAGTCGTGGTAGCGTGGCGCTTGGATGTTGAAATGCTGTGTTGTCACTTGTCTTACTGCCCATGGGCATCCGATAATGTCTCACAAAGGCCTAATGCATGTAGGATGAGATGATAACTAATACGATAACCTGTCTGAAGAAGAGAGTTATCTTAGTGGTTCTGGCCCCCCTTGGGCGCAAGTATCTAGAGTCAAGGCAAGTCGTTGTCATGTCACTATCCGTTTTGGGACTGGCCTGGGGCAGTGCAAAAGTCGCCAAGGAAATATATGGGCAACCTTGCCAGAACCAACGAACCAATTGAAGGGACTGAGTGATACTCTGCTCTCGCACACAAGCATACACTCTGCGGAATCCACTATAGAACTCTTTTCCGGCTCAACCGCCCGTCTTGGTCATCGTCCATTCGACGTTCCCCCCCCATGAGACTCTGCTGAAAATCGCCATCAGATGGCGACTCGGAGGCAAAGAAGCACAGCCCGCGGAAGATCGAGTGCTTCGCAAGTTCTGGATGGTCGTGAAGGTGACCGAAGGTGTTCAAGAGCTAGGGGACCGGCGGGTCCAGCTTCTGAGCTGCTCGGAATCTGACCATATCTCCTTTGGTATGCAGAATAAGGAGCTTCTGATAGCTACGACTTCAACTTTCTTCCCAAGCTGTTGCAAAATCTTTGAATAGCCTGATCACTAATTCAAGTTCTCTTAGCAGTCTCTGGCAACGAAACGAGGCGGAAACTCTGGGCGAAGTCGCCAAGACTCGTACCTTCTCCTTACGTCAAATTGTGAGCTTGGCACATCGACATTTGAGATTCGACACATCGACCCGACACATCGACCTACACCACAGCTTAGGCTGCATCCTTAATCCTTGTTCTCCCAGCAACACCGGCATATTCTCACCATCCACCTCAATCTACGTACACATGACTGACGGACAGCATCATCTGCATTACATCTCAAGGAAGATCGATTGGCAATAATGACCACTCCTGGAAAGAATGGTCAAACCTCACCGACTCCGGGTAGTGCGCCTCGTAGGCAACGAGCACCTACTATAACCATTGACACTTCTGCCGTCAGTCCACCTTTATTAGAAGATGACGCGCTGCCCCTCCAAAGCTTGTCTGACCGACCTCAATCGTTGCAGGGCGATCAAGACAAGGAGGCAGACTCAAAACCTGCTGCTTTGTCAAGCGAACAGTCACCGACGCAATTACGAGCAGCTCATTCATTCGATAACCTAGAGCACCGTCCAACGTCCGCCCACAATGTCTCATCACCCACATCCAGGCGAAGTGATCGCCAGCCCCACGATTTCCTTGCTGTTCCCAATGCCCGCTCACGGGGCAACTCTGTCGATTCCGAAGAGCCGGGTCATACTCCGACGTCTTTTGGCGGGGACACTTACGTACCCTCCCCAAGCTCGTCGGCGCTTTCGACCGAGGGAGGGCAGCTTAACACCATAACTAGCACTGATAGTCTTATAGATGATGGACATGCGTTGGATGCCGTTCCAGGAACAGAAGCCGAATTCGGAGTTGAAGATAATAAATTCGCCTTCTCTCCAGGTCAGTTGAGTAAATTAATGAGACCTAATCCGAAAAGTTTTGCAGCTTTTCACGCTTTAGGGGGTCTAAGGGGACTCGAGAAGGGTTTACGCACCGATCAAATGGGCGGTCTATCAGTTGATGAGAAGCGGCTTGATGGGACCGTAACCTTTGAGGAAGCCGTTGCGGCTGGCGCCCAGAGAAGAGCTGCAATCACTTCCGAAACCCGCTTGCATAGGTCGTTAACGTCCGCAACAGCGGCAACGCAACGCTCGGATGACTCGTTCCTGGATCGTAAACGGATCTTCAAAGATAACCAACTCCCGGAGAAGAAGGCTAAGAGCTTCCTCCAACTTGCCTGGTTAGCGTATAATGACAAGGTCCTCATTCTTTTGACGGTTGCTGCTATTGTATCGCTTGCATTAGGGATATACGAGTCCATTTCTTCCACGAACGGTGAACACGCCCAATGGGTAGAAGGGGTTGCTATCACTGTTGCTATACTCATTGTCGTGGTTGTGGGGGCGGCCAACGATTGGCAGAAAGAGCGGCAGTTTGTCAAGTTGAACAAGAAAAAGGTGGATCGAGATATCAAAGTTATTCGGTCAGGCAAATCTCGTCAGATCTCGGTGCATGACATCCTGGTTGGAGACGTTGTTCATCTTGAACCTGGAGACATGATACCGGTAGACGGCATCTTCATCTCTGGGCATGATGTCAAATGTGATGAGTCGTCCGTAACAGGCGAGTCTGACTTACTAAAGAAACACTCCGGCGAAGATGTTTACCAGGCCCTAGAGGCGCGTAAGAGCGTTACGAAGATGGATCCTTTCATTATTTCTGGAGCTAAAGTGACTGAAGGTATAGGTACATTTCTCGTTACTGCTGTAGGAGTTAATTCAAGCTATGGTCAAATCATGATGTCACTTCGTGAGGACTCACAGACAACACCGCTGCAGTCAAAGCTCAATGTCCTCGCCGAGTACATAGCAAAGCTGGGTTTAGGAGCCGGTCTTGTGCTCTTCATTGCAACTTTCATCAGGTTCCTAACTCAATTGCACAGCGCACCAGGCGGGGCTTCAGCGAAGGGACAGCATTTTCTTCAGGTCTTTATCGTCGCAGTCACAATTGTGGTTGTTGCGGTTCCAGAAGGCTTGCCACTTGCTGTAACATTAGCCCTGGCATTCGCGACTACTAGGATGCTAAAGGAGAATAATCTGGTCCGGCTGCTTCGTGCTTGCGAGACAATGGGTAATGCTACGGTAATTTGCTCCGACAAGACCGGCACTCTGACACAGAATAAGATGAGTGTTGTGGCGGGAACTCTGGGTGCTTCGACTCGATTTGGCAACAAAAAAAGCCCCGATAATTCGGAGGAAAACTCACCCATCAAGCGCCAATCAGTAGTTTCCGAGACCTTTGTGCAAGACGCCTCGACATCGGGCGTTGTCCAAATACTACACGAAGACGTGAAATTACTTCTGAAACAATCCATAGCGGTCAATTCTACCGCGTTCGAAGGCGAACAGAACGGGCGTGATGCATTCATAGGATCCAAGACAGAGACTGCATTACTCAACTTTGCCAGGGACTACCTAGCAATGGATTCGGTAAACGAAGAACGATCAAACGCAAACGTTGTGCAGATGGTACCGTTCGACTCTGGAAGGAAGTGTATGGCTACCATTGTAAAATTAAGCGACAAGGGATATCGAATGTACGTCAAAGGAGCCTCGGAAATATTGCTTGAAAAGTGTACGAGGATATTGCGAGACCCTACCAAGGCAATTCTAGATACGCCGATTACGCAAGAGAACGTAGACAGCCTGAACCAGACTATTGATGATTACGCGTCACGATCGTTACGGACGATTGGGCTTTTGTATCGGGATTTCAAGGAGTGGCCAATGAAAGGAGTACCTACGCAGGAGGATTCTCCCACACTTGGCGTTTTCGAGACTGTTTTCAAAGAAATGGTCTTCTTAGGCATTGTCGGCATTCAGGACCCTCTCAGAGATGGTGTTGCAGATGCAGTTCGCGCTTGTCAGAACGCAGGAGTTAAAGTACGTATGGTGACTGGAGATAACCTCCTGACAGCGAAGGCCATTGCTGCAGAGTGCGGGATCTATACGGGGAATGATGACGAGCAAGTTATCGAAGGTCCCGAATTTAGAAAATTGAGCGAGTCGGAGAAGAAACGAAGAATTCCCAAGTTAGAGGTACTTGCCAGATCCAGCCCTGACGACAAACGTGTCTTAGTCAGGAGATTGAAAGAATTAGGAGAGACAGTTGCCGTTACGGGCGATGGCACCAACGATGCTCCTGCACTCAAAATTGCCGATGTCGGCTTTTCAATGGGCATTGCGGGTACTGAGGTTGCTAAAGAGGCTTCTGCCATAATCTTGATGGATGATAACTTTGCTTCTATTGTCAAAGCGATTATGTGGGGTAGAGCTGTCAATGATTCCGTCAAGAAGTTCCTCCAGGTCTGTAAATTTCCCTTAGTATTCGTTGATGCTCTGCTGACGTTTTCGAAGTTCCAAGTAACTGTAAACATCACTGCCGTTGTTCTAACATTCGTTTCAGCTGTTTCTAGTTCAACCGAAACATCAGTGTTGACTGCTGTTCAGCTACTTTGGGTCAACCTTATCATGGACACTTTTGCTGCACTTGCGTTGGCAACTGACCCACCGACACCTAGCATTCTAAATCGCCCGCCTGAACCGAAGTCAGCTCCTCTGATTACATTGACTATGTGGAAAATGATTATCGGACAATCGATTTTTCAGCTATTCTTCACATTGCTGCTCTTCTTTGGGGGCGTACGCATACTTTCCTACGACTCGCCCCGCGAGCAAAACCAACTGCAAACCTTGATTTTCAACACCTTTGTCTGGATGCAAATTTTCAACCAATACAACAACCGGCGTCTTGACAACAAGATGAACATCCTGGAAGGGGTACTGCGAAATTACTTTTTCATTGGTATACAGGTGATTATCATCGGAGGTCAGATCCTGATCATCTACGTCGGCGGCCAAGCTTTCTCCATACATCGACTTAATCGAGCGCAATGGATATATTCGATAATTCTTGGCTTCCTTTCTATACCAGTTGCGGCATGTATTCGTCTCATTCCGGACGAACTCATCCGCAAACTTATTCCAAAGTGGTTGAAACGTAAAACAACAAAGCCTGAGTTTGTGGTTTCCGACGAGGAGCGGCAGGCTCAGTATAACCCCTTTGAAGAAATTCGACAAGAATTGACGTTTATGAAGCGGGTTCGTGGTGGCCGTCTACACGGGTTTGTTTACAATTTGCAGCATCCCCGAGAAGCATTGTCGCGCTCAAGAAGCGGGTCGAGGTCCCAGCTCCACTCCAGGGCTCAAACGCCAAATGGTGAGCACAATGGCGGCGACTTTACTGGCGGCTTAGCTCCTCCAACTCCCGAGTCTCGAAAGCGAGTGGCAAGATCCCGATCAAACTCGGCTTTTGGCCCAGCGGCTGCAATGGCCGGTATCGTAGCCGGCAGTATAGTGGGTTGGTCGCCTATTGGTCGACGAGACGAAGACAGTCACTCAGGAATCTCTCTTGGGCGGTCGGACGTGGAGGATCGCGATAGCCTTGAGATTCGATCTTCGACGAGAGCTGATGAAAATAGCATTCGAAATCGTTCCGGGAGCAACATCTCTTCGTATAAGGACCTCGAGAATACATCCGTATCTAAGGGTTCTTTGACTCTGCCGGAAAGGGGCCACCAATGAGATCAATAGAGGATGGTTCTGTCTCCGCAAAAACGATGGTCTTGATGCTTCCTTTAGCTCTTTGTCTTGTTACACCGTTCTTCTTGATCAAGACCCTTGGGAACACTGAACCGGCAGCACCACCATTTCTATCGTGTCTTACTTTACTATCAGCATGCTTTCGGGCGGTCTAAGCAGCCAGGAACCGGGGGCTATACGCGGAGTCAGCGGCACCTGGAGTACTGGCGTTACAGCGATCTCCGGGAAGGCGTTTTTGCTATCTCGGCGTTCTCTAGCAGTTCCTCTTTCGGCTTTTTTTAAAACCTTTCCTTGGGTCGAGATGAGGTTACGGGCATTTCGATTCTACCTTTGTCGTTTGATGAATGGTTGGGATGATGCTAGCGAGAAAGCGTGGGTGAGTGATGCTCCTGGTCTTTTGAAGCGGATGGTGTACATAAAAGTTTAATCTAGGTTGGTGTGTATGAATAAGGTAGTGAGAGGAATTACTAAACTTGTTCAACTTGTTCAACTTCAGTTCGGCTGTTGGCCTAAGGTTTCCATCGGCGAAGGATCACTAACTTGTAATGGCTGAGTTACAAAGGGTATTGTTCTGCACCGGGTGACGGACTTGCAAAGACGGACTTGAGCCCAATGACCTGCCACAAGGTAAACGTCCAGCAAAGTGTCCACCGGCGCAAGTAAAACCGTTTCATGTAATATACTACTACCGCCATATTCAGAAATAGATTTAACAAAGCTCGTTTCATTCTCACGAGAGATCGCTCCACTCTATCTTTGCTCTCGCCATCGCTTTCCAAGGTTCCGTCCGTTGCCATGCCTTTTTCGCAGCACGAATGGCCTTGCTTCTCTTTTCCACCCTTCGTCGTCATCGTCATCATCATTGTCATTTTCATTGTCATCGTCATTGTCATCGTCGTCGTCATCGTTCACTTTCCACGTTTCTGGGAGCTTTTCTACCCGGACCACCTCTGGGTGTCCCTACTGTGCAGCAATTACTAAGAGGACTTGTGCCATCCTTATTCTCCTCCCGATTGTCGGTCCGCTGCTCGCTTAGCCACTTGACCATTTCTTGAAGAACCGCCACACATGTGGAGTGCAATCAAGGCATTGTGCTTGCACTTTTGAAAGCCAATTCTCTGCGATCCCTCCAAATAGTGCACGGATTGAATCGCCAAGCGCCACGATGTCGCTTAGCGAACCAGTAGTGAATGATGTAAGGCACAAAGAATGGTACGGACGGGAAGTCATGCATGCCGCCTTCGAAGCTCCTGTCTGCGGTTCCAAACACGAGAGGCGCGATTCGATACTAAGACGGAGTCAGTGACGTTAATTAACTCGCTGATACGTCAAAGTACGTCTAACATTGTCTGTAGCCATTAGGGTTTTTTCGAAACGCCGATAAGCTTGCCGTATACGCCCGCTGTCGTACATGTCGAGAGCTCGCAGAGTTTCAATCTCGTCATGCAGATGTCGAGTTAATGGCTCCGCAAAAACTTCGATGAGGCTCCTGATCTTCCGTCCGTCATAGTCTTTGGGAAGACAAGTCCGAGAGTACTCCTGAAACAGATCAAATCCCGGCGTGAATGCTCGGTGTTGCTCTATATTGCGTTCCATGATTCCTTGGACATCTGATATCAGCTCTATGCTCGGGAAGAAATCCTTTTCTTCGGCATCGTGGTGGTGGTGCATGGATTCACACCAGCATTGGCAATATGTCAGGAAGTCTCGAATGGCGTCCAGGTCTTCGCGCGGTATGTGCGTCGCTTGGAGGTAGATGGAGTTCAACCCTCGGAGAATGCCATTGTGGGCAAGTGCCATCTGCGTTGCAACATAGTATGCCGCGTGGGAGGACTATGAAGATACATTAAGTGATGCAAAACCCCAGCGGAGAAATGACAAACGTACATCTTTTGAGAATGGATCCGTAGGAATAAGAGAATACGGCTTATCTACCCACTGAGAAGACATACTGGCTCTTCCAGTAGTAGCACAACCCGACGTCAACCTCACAGTAGCAGGAGGTTAGCGACAGATATATTGAAAGAAAGATACTGTACAACCACTGTAACAGTCTTTTGGGTCCGGACGATCCGGCTTGGTAATTGGCGCGGCGCAACTCGAATCCAGCTTAGTAATTGGCGCGACACCGAAGCCATACAGATATATGTACCAGTCACTCTCGAACCAGGAAGCTCCGCGTCTTTTATAACAGCCAGTGCAACTAAACAGCAAATATGAAGGTCCTTCTTATTGGAGCAAGCGGTAATCTGGGTATTCGCCTCGTCGCAGCGCTCCTCACACATGGCCACAGCGTTGTTGCATTCGTCCGGTCCTCGACCAAACTTGAGTCTCTCCTTCCAGCGTCTGTATACCGCCAGATCGCCATTGTTCAGGGCGATGCCACGGATCCAGTCTCAATCAAGAGGGCCATCTTGGATGCCAGCTGTGATGCTGTTGTCAATACAGCCGGTTTAGCGGCCTTACCTCCTTGGGGAAAAAGTGAACTGCCTGCAATATTTCACGCAGTCCTGGACGCTGTACGAGAAGCGGGATTGGATAGGAAGCAACCGTTGAGAACTTGGTTCTTAGCTGGCATGGGAGTATTATACTACCCAGGATTAGAATCGATGCTCTCGAACTAGTAAGTACAGTCACAATAGCATTCTCACCTCATACGCGCCGTCTGTACCTACTTTAAAAAGAGTAGCTCGGAGATGCATCGACTCTGGAATATTAAGAACCTGCAGTATTCCCATCTACCTCGAACACCGCCAAAACCTCCACCTTCTTAAATCTCTCCCACCGAACACGCTCGACTGGTCTATGCTTTGCCCAAGCACCATGACCCCCGAGTCCTCAGACATCAATGTACCTACCCAAACTTTGCGTGGGAAACTGATCGCAAATGCCGCGACTCCACCATCATGGCAAGATTCCTGGATAAAGTACATCCCCTTGATAGGGAAGACGCTTTTGTGCGCCATGAATGCCCTTCGCTATGAGACCACACTTGAACAGAACGCAGAATTCATTGCTAGTGACCTCGAGAGCTACGAGAGCCGGTGGAGTGGGATGACAGTAGGAGTTATCGACGGGTCAAAGTGAGTTCATCGTAGGGGAAGGACCACTAAGGATACATTACCCTGCACTAAGTCTTCGCGTGCGCTCCCCAACCAAATCACCCCCCATCTGCATCCAACCATTGAACCTCAAATTAAGCTGGGGAACTCCAATATTTGAATTAACTATTTAACAGTATATGATCTATGATTCCCCAATCAAGATTTAGTATGCCAGCCCTTCGCTTTAATTACAGCTGCACATCTGTGGGGCATACTGGAAATTAGCCCCTCTTATTACCTTCTCCCGTATGTATGTTCACTCAGGCCTTCTGTAAAATCTGAAACAGCTGAGTTTCAGCTTCGTCGCCTTTACCCTTTAGCGAATCCAGATTCTAGACTTTGTAGGCTTCCTTCTTCAGTAGGGCCCAGAGGTTTTCGATGGGGTTCAGATCAGGACTGAACGAAGGTCGTCACTTCATGAGTTCTATATCAATTTCCTGAAACCAGAGCTTCGATTTTCGGGCTCTGTGTATCGAAGCATTATTCTGCATGAACACTAGTTCTGACTCTCATATGTCAGCTAAATTGTGATTCAAAATCTGAATACAGAAGGCAGCTGAATGGTCGTGTTTTTTTTATTCGAAGTCGAGCTCGATTCAGCAGGTATAAATCTGATCTCCCAGAACCTCAAAAAGCTTCTCAAATCATAATGAAAAAGAGCTTTCCATTAGGCATTTCTGTTACTTTGTGCCTATCTCATTTCTGATCGGAAGTTCCAAAGACCCATTCCCGTGCTTTACCTGTTCCCCGAGTCACGCATGCCTCATCCGACCAGATGACTTGCTCTCATTGATCCACGGTCCAACCCTTAAGCTTTTCAGCCCATTGTAACCGAAGCAGAGCAACTTCAGGTGTTAATTTCGGTCGCTTAAGGACTAGCCAGTGAGAAATTCCGTGAGTTCGTAGTGTTATGTTGAGAGTTCTCGGATCCACATCAATCCCGATGTTCTTTTTCAGCTCTCTTCAGGTGAATTTCGGCTCCGATCGTAATTGACGTCACAGCATTCTAAGTGCTTGAGGTGTAATTGATAAGGGCCTTCCTGATATGAGTTTATTAGCTCTGAAGGGTGTAGTTTGAAGTCTCCCCAAAACACTCTGAACGATGGTTCGAAAAACGTTCAAATTTCGTTCTATTAGGGTGGGTTTTAGGTCTAATTGGGGCCTAGCCTAATATCTGATCTTTGATGAGCGAAGAAAGCTCCTTTCTAGAAGTCCCGTTACCAGAAATTGAGGTTAACGGGAGTCCTTCTGAGCATTGTGGATGCAGTTGAAGAAGGTGGGTTGTTTTGAAGATACGCGATTTTACGTGTTTTCGCGATCTAGCCGAAGACTTAGTGCGGGGTACTGTACTCTAGAGCTACAGGGTTGTGTAAGCTGCTGCTGCTTGTTCGTTTGTGATGAAGTTCATTGCGTGTGATTGCAGTCGACTGCTGTAACGACCCTGATATTGTGCCCCAGTTACTGTAGCCTTTATACGCGCATCGAGATATGCGGCTGAGGCACATCTCGGTGGCATTATGCCATGGCAGCACTCTTGAGCTTGGTTTTCAAGGTGCTTGTTAGGTTCGATCACACATGCTGAAACAGGCATGCTGGAACAGGCGATTGGGGGAACAGGGGAACAGGCGATTGGGGGAACAGGCGATTGAGAGCAGGCGATTGGGACCAGGCGATTGTGGGATTGTGGGAGCAGGCGATTGTGGAAGCAGGCGATTGCGATTTTAGAGGGAAGTGCATACTACCGTAGTAGAAGCCTCTCATTCGGCCTTACGGTTATGTTCGATTGAATACATTCAATCACGAATAGAAAGGGCTCCGTAGAGCAATGAGACGTGATAGCGAAGCGATGAATGTGGGTTACATACTAGGAATGCTTCGTACTGCTAAAACATCTTCTCCTGGACAATGGCCCAAGCCACTGAGTGAGCATCACTAGATTTCCATAATATTTGACACGACATGAGATTCTTTCCGACATTGATTTTCAATGAGACTGGTTGAACATCATAACCCTCAGCACCTTTGAGCAATCAAGTCTTTCATCAAACAGAAACACGAATCCGAGCCACAGGGCAAACGTCAAAAGTGACCGCACAGACGCTTTACATCTGATCAGACAGAGTTCAAGCCACAAGTATGTCTGGCAATGAGAACGGTAGCTTATTGCGAGCGGCCTCTCTACCAAGTACTTATCTAGATCGCAATGCATGATGATGCGAACGGAAGGTCGCTTGATTGGAGTATGTATTTTTGAAACGAGGACATCTTTAGTGTTGCAGCATTTCATGCTAGATACAGCCCTGCAAAAAAAAAACCTAAACACCCAGACACCCGAACACCACTAAGCGACTGCCGGGGATTGTCCAATCACGTCAGAACCACGACTCGACACACTTACGGAGGTGCCTGGATCCGTCGATCGATGAAAAGTACGACAGGGCAGAAGCAATCCGTTTCCATCAATACTGGATAGCGAAACAGTGTTCCGATAATTAAAAGGCCCCTGAACCTGCGTGAGTCCTGGTAGTGCAGCATTGCCAGTCTGGTGCCGCCGGTTGAACGTTAGCTACAGTTGTCCCAAAAGCCACCTGTGGTTGCCTTATGCTCGGTACTTCGTGATTTGCCACAACCGACCATTCGGACGACCGCGCAAGGTCGTCTGGGAGTGGAGGATGGTTGTGGACGAAAGCAAGGGGTATGGTGGGCGGTGGTTTGCCTTGTGGTTGTGGTTAATATTGCAGACAACAGTCCGCCGGTTTTACCTGAGCGCATCTCGAAGAATCCCAAACAACTAGTGCGCGTGGCGAATCCGAACATGCACGTATACCTACCTAGTAATCGTACAACACAGATCACTCGAGGTTTGCCCTTTCAGGGCTGCGGGGCTGCGGGCCCGCTTACAGTAAGATCATAATTCCCACGCTTCGTCATTAGCACAGGGTCGGTATGTCTAAGGTCCGTATGCAACCAACTTCACTCTCAGTACGGAGTATGCAGCTGGAGCGACAACCTCGCATAACGCTAGAGAGTGGACATGTCGCCACTTAGACACTGATAGGCTTAACTCCCGAGGTACTCTCAACGACGACTACCGTAGCATATCTTTTGAAATTCCACTGGAGTTACGGCGATAGTACGGCATGCTTATTGGCTTTTGAGTAAGGCATCCAGAATTCCACTGGAGTTACGGCGATAGTACGGCATGCTTTATTGGCTTTTGAGTAAGGCATCCAGCACTGCATCCCCCCGATGGATCATTCCACACTTCCATCGTCTTATGCGCCAGCCTAGTGAGTTGGACCTGCTGTGGAAAGGGTTCATGGTCAGGCTGGCCGGGGGAGAAGGATTGCAGAACCCAGGACGAGGGACGCTCGTTGCCAAGATGTAGAGTTGAATATAAATATATGTGTGGTCGACCCTCTCAAAGTTAGCATTGCTTCCTACCTTCAATACCACGCTGTTCAATTGAGCAAAACCTTCACATATAATTGATTAGCTTCGACCCGTTGAGCCTTAGATTCTGATCTTGATTCTTCATCATGAAGTTAGTGCTTCCTTTGAGCATCTCCTTTCTCTCCCTTCCACCCTGTCCTACGACGTTCTTTTCTTATACCTACTTATCAACCTTTCTCGAGTACCTTCGACTTCTAGGCGAGGTCTCATTACTCCTCGTATTCCTTGGCAGAATCTTCCTTCACTGCAAGATCCACGTCCTCGACTTAGAACTGCTCTCTCTCGTTGCCCTTAGCAGCGAGAGCGTGTCCTTTTCGGCCTCTATGAGAATTCACCTCCTGAGCATTAGTACGATACATTATGACTGACCTTAATTAGTAATTCAAGGTCCAAGGCTTCACCTCGATTCAATGACCATCAACCAAACCCTCCTCAACCTCTCATGGTACACCGCTATCATCAAGAAGTTGATCCACACAGAGCTTTTCTCTGCGGACATCATCAAACACCTTCGAAGTCTTCGAGAGAGCCAACAATGGCTCAATTCATGGGCGACTGGGAAAAGAATTGGAATCGTCTTGCTAGAGAACGCGGTCCTCGCAGTGGTAGCAGTCCTGGAAACGAAAGCAGCCCTCGCTGGGATAGCAGTTTTCGTGAGGAGCACAACGGTCATAGGAATACTTCTCACAACGGAGGCGGAGGCAGTCGCCGCGACTTCAGTGGAAGTACTTTTCATGGTGATCGTAATAGCCATGAAGCAAGCAGTTTCCAAGGTGGAGGCGGCCGTCAGGAGGAAGATAGTTACGAAGGTAGAGTAAGCAGTCTTCAGGCTGACGGCAGTTGCCAGGGAGGTGTAACAGCTCAGCGGGACTGCCGAGTCATGCCGCGCCAGAGCAGGAGTGTGTGAGCGCATAGCTCATGGTTTGGGTTTGGGTTTGATTCCCTAACCCAAAAACAATGATAGAATCCAATATTTTGTTTGGATAGCTGAGTCTATGCCTCATTATGTGCAACAAGATTGATGAGTGAGATCTTCGAAATAAGTCTCAGGAGAATGCATACATCTAAGAGCCATCAAAGAAGAACAAGGCCAGAAGGAAGCTGATGTTCAAAGGTAGGTAAAGCATGCTGTACTGTACGCATAGTCTAAGCTTGTAAAGAAAAGGTTCTTCAAGGCACACTTGACAACTTTCCGCAACCGAATGATGGGAAATAATAAGCGAGACCGCAGGGACGTTTGATGATGTCGCACTCCCCCGACGGGGAGGGGCTTAGCGCTATGCTATGTCAACGCAAGGCCTATCTGCTGTCGAATTTACTTTAGCATGGGTAGAGAGATGCGCCACAAAGCTAATCGATCTTTACGAAGCCTCCCGATATGGTCATGTCCGTGCTGAGAACTGCTGATGTGTGTCCGCAAGCCAGGACTAATCGCATGCATGTTTCCGCGGTTTCCACGCACTCTAACCTAGAAAGGTTAATTACAGATAGTATCGGGTTTGGTGTGCTAAAAAGGGCACTAAGATAATTAGAGTAGCCATAGTTAGCGTGCGCGGAAACCCCGTGCATACGAGTACCTAAGGGCCGCATGGTCGGTTTCAACATTCAAGTGGGGACATGAAACGTCAATGAACGCCCTGGAAAGCTCAGCATCCTAGAGTAGCCGGCAGATGGTCGTAGTGGGGGTTCAAGGCTATTCATTGAAGGTTAGGTAGGTCGTGGAGAACCTAGCGATCTTCCCTGTATTAGTTAGTACCTTAGTACATAGATCTGAGGCTTTCCAGCAATCCTACCTTACCTACCTTACTTACCTAGGTAGTAAGTGGTTTTTTGCCCACCCACACAGACGGCTTGGTCAGGCATTTACTTCCGTGCGTTAGTGAAAGATCTTGGCATGAGCCAAAGCTACCTATTCCTCTGATTATACCAGTAAGCTTACAGCATTATGATCTGATCGCGAATGTCATCCCTGTTTGTCCCATTACTCGAACCTATTACTCGGAAGACGAATACTGTATCTGTTGCAGTAGAGAGTGCTGGTGTGCGCCCGCAGCCGCTGAAACGTCATACGGACTAACGCTTTGAACATCGAAAGATATCGATTCAGGCACAGACAACAGTTGATGGACAACTTTTCCAAAACCAATGAAATCGATGGCTGCCAAGATTGTGAGGGTCAATCGTGGCCACTACCTGCTAGAATACCTTATGCGACGCGGGGGGCATGTGGTATGAGATGCAATGCGGGGTGAGATGCATTAGGGAAGTCAGGTGGAACTAGTACCCTTTACAGCTAGCTGCTGGAAACGCGTCGACTGTGGCTAGCCTCATTCAGACTGTCGGATCATGCAGGTGGGCGCAACTAACGTTGATCCGGTACAACTTGGTGGGACTGATGGCACCCGTACCGAGTCGGCGTGGCTCTCCCTTAATCTGGAGATCGGCCCACGCTTGATACCATATGTACAGTATTATAAGGTACTTTACGGCATGCTTGGCAACGAACAGAGCCTTGATTGGGCAGCGCGACCGCTCGACTTTGGTACTTCCCATGTCGTGCTGCATATCGATTTCAACCTCGACATTCTTCTTGTCCTTGGCGTTTGCTTTGTCAATTGTTGGTGGGTACCTCCGTAGCCGTCCCTCCATCTGGTGTAATTACTTTTCTTTCCAAATACGTCGCTCGTACTGTTGTTGCCTTGAGACTCGACTCCGACGTGCCGACAAGTTCACTAGCCGGCGATGATGTTGTCAACTCAGAATATACGTCAAGATACGAATGTGTCAAAATCATCGTACAAGGAGTGGAAGGTACTGTACTTCTTAAGGTAGTATAGAAATCTTGGAAATTGCGCACATGTGGCTGAGAATGACATCGTTCCGGGGCAAAGCCCCAACCGCGACACGAGGCACGGGCCTGGTCTCTGCGGCCGAGATGACCGAGTACTAGTGCGTGGCGTGCAGGTACGCGCTGGGTTTCGGCGGGTTGGAGTGTCAGGTGAGTGGGGGAGGAGGGGGGAGGGAAGTGATGTGAGTGATTAGAGGGAGAGTGTACTCGGTACATAAGGTAGTAAGGTACCTTAGTAAGATAAGTGAATACATCAGTACCTACCGTACCTACCTTACCTACGGTAATAGTAGTAAGGTAGTGAACGGTGGGTACAACGACAGGGCAAATTCGCAGTCACGGAGCAAGGGCCACACTAGGCTTCGCACTAGCGATCAATACTGCGTTAGCCTCGATAACTGTGGCTATTTACAGCAGCCACTAAAGGTTCTTACAGTTAGTGCGGATTAAGATGAATGATCGTTGCATGGTCTCTGGTCTCATGCACGAGGATCCAACTCTAAAGTCTAAACGGCCCTTTGGAATACCTTACCCTAGAGCCCTAGAGGCAGACTGTGGTTTTCTCTCGTTCCTATGATTTACACGCACCTATCACCGTCATCGCCTCTCTCTCCACATAACATGACCACCAAAAGGATCCATCCCGTCCAGCCTTGAAACGCGCATGACAGGGTCAGGTACCGTCTCGAGGGATAATGATGCAAACACTGGAGGGTGATGAGTTCTCCCAGCTGGGGTCGAGGATCAAGGCCATAATACTAGTAGTTGTCGCTCCTGACCACGACTCCGCCCATCCCCTGTGGAGTACAAATGCCACGAGTAGGGTTCGGGAAAATTACGTGCGTGGGTTCAACATACAACGTATAATACATTCACTTGCAAGGCTTCCACTTGCCTCAGATCTCAGACGTGTCCTGATAGCCGATGCTTACTACGCACGCACACGGTGTCCAAGGCTTCCACAGTTTGAATCTATTCAATTACTAAGCTGATAGTTATTTACTTGGCGATCTCGAAAAGAATTGAATACTTTGTGTGTGTGGCTCGCAGTTACACCGGTCTCAAGGGATGCGTACTTCGTAGTTTTTTGTATCTGTTGTTCTATATGTTTCAATCTAGAAGATTCTTCTAAAGACAGGAAAACATTTTGACGGTGACTTGAGTAAGGTACGTAAAATCGAGGGAGAATTGCTTCAAAAAGTATGTATGCACTCTTTCTTTACATATGAGCACTGCTGATTGGTCACAAACCTGTGCTGTATTTTCTCAATAATACACTACTTAATCTGGTCGGTCACCAATCTGTATAGCACGTTTCTGATTCCTACCCAGGATCGGCTTTTGTGCGTTGGCTTGATGCACGGTTGCCTCACAAAAGTCGGCCCTTGATATTGTTGGCTGAATGCGAATGCTAACCGTCTGTATGCGAATCGCCTGAATGCGAATCGCCTGAATGCGAACCAGAATCATTGTTCAAGACTTCGACATCCTGCAGAGGTTGTTATATTCAGCAAGTCTCAGAGCGTGGCTTCCTTCCTCGACCCTTTGTTTGCCTGAATCTGCCTTGCACGCACGAGTGTGCGAACCATGCTGAAATGCCCGTAGAAGTTGCAACGAGTCGACACCTTATAGATGTAGATAACTCCCCCCCAAAAAGTGATCTCGCTCCAAAAACTAAAGACCCTGTGACATCTTTTAACAAGACCCAGACCACTCGAGATAACTCTTCGTTACTTGTCTTTCGTTCTCTAGCGCTCAGGAATTGATATCTCCATAATACCATTAAGCATGACGTTAGTTCTTCTATTTCGACCCCTCTTCGTCTACTCTTCGTCTGGTGTTCCTTGACGTTCAAAGTGGTTGGAATGAGCAAAAACGTCTTCTGTCTCTCCGCGCACGTTGTTCACTGCCTCCAGGGCTCGATACCCCCTTATCACCACACCTCTTTCCTCGCCACATGGCGTTAGAAGAATTATCTCGCATGTCAACATCTGGTTTTTCTTCTCCCTCCCATGATTCATATTCGGCCTCATACCTACTGTTCCCTTCTCAATATATGGCTGCCGAAAGGTACACGGACTGACTGACATTTAGAGGCTCGAACCCAAGAAAAGGAACGGCATCACCCTGGGCCCGCACACGTCAATCGCGACCTCCTTCCCAGCCTTTCATGATGAGTCGATCCCTCCGCGAAGTAGACCTATATCAGAACTTTCTCTGCCGCCAGCGCCAAGAGACCTCCTCGCGAGGAGAAGCAATGGCTCAGTACGTCCAAGACTGGGATTGCAACTGGAACCGCAATGACAGCGAACATAATCCTGGAAGCGTAACCGGCCCTCATAATGGACAACTCTCACCTAGTGATGTGAGACCATACAATGGAGGTAGCAGCAACAGCGGAGCAGGCTCTGAGGATATAAATAGCTGTCAGGTGGGAAGCAGGCTCTCCAGCGAAGGTAGCCTCCATGTGGGAGGTAGCCAACTCACTACATCCGGTGCTAGTAGCAAGCATAGTTCCCGTGGTGAAAGCGGCTATAATGGCGGTACTAGTTCCCGTATCGAAAGCAGTTACGGTGAGGCAAGCATTTACCGTGGTGGGAGTAGTTCCCGTGGTGTATCGAGCCAGTCGTCTAGAGGATGATGATCGTGGTGACGGACGTGCTTCCTCGAGGAGGCGGAGGGGAAAAGGTGAAAACAGCGAACGAAACGCCCGCTTTCTTGTAATCAAAAGCTTCTTTGGATTCTTTCTTGAATACTTCTTCAAGTAGGTAGCTCAGTGGTGTGTAATAGCGTTGAGCTTGTCAGATGACAGTGTTGCGTTTTAAACTCGGGGTCCAGTCGCCTCATATGAGGATCAGTGAATAAAAGTCATACCTAAGCTAAGGGTTTGGGCAACAAAGAGAAGACTTGAGCTTGACTTCCATGTCGAAGTGAGCATGCCAGAAGCCTGCATTGCAAGTTTTCTAACAGAGTCGCAGTGATCGATACGGTCGGGTGCGTATGATGGTATCCTAGCCATAGATTTTGCCACAGCCCAATGCTTTGAATTGTGGCAGGTAATTCCCATCAAAGATGGAAAGCCTGTCGAGAAGCCAGGGCGCGCACCATGTCTACCGTGTTTGAATTCCGGCAGTCGCAATATACCATGATTCGCTAGGGGTTCGTAAGATGGAAGGGAGACAGGTACCTGCATGATGCAACATGCAGTCGCGAAATACATGGTGGGGAGGTCTCGAACATCTGGTACTTTATGATCGTCGTTGCAGCAGTCGGACTATATTCCAATTGCCTGGTTTCACGGTCCGCGAACGGAATAAGGCTTTCCCAGGCAACCGATAATGCTGACGAACACAAAACGTGCAAGCTGCAGATCGCGTTTCTGTTTCGTCGAAGAATCCCATCCACTATTTCGAAAGTAGCCAAAGAATCAGCCTTGGGCAACTGAAATGTTCTCCCGGGATGTCTCGCAAGGGCCTGCATGAGCAGGTTGGTTCCACCGCAGGAAGTGTTGCTCACGGGACCCGTTTCCGTCAACAGTTCAAACCCCTCTCCGCTTGATTATCCGTAGTAATGACTGAGTACTGCGCCCCACGACATCATGGGGGATCTTCCGCATAGCAGCTTCCGTTGCGGTACCGAGCAGCGTAATCCAGCAGAAGCGGAAATGCGAGTCGCACCACGTACTCGTATGGTATCTTGGATTCGCGGTCTTAGGCCCATGAAGTCAAGGACGAGACGATTATCTATTGGCTTGAAAAGTTCGGTGGTTGCCATTCTGACATTCCGACATTCGGTACAGGCGCATCTCAAAGGGGTTAGGCTCCACATTCTTCCACATTGAGAGTACCTCCGTATCCGTAGGGCAATTGACAAACCAGTAATCGGAGATTTATTACCGAGTAACGTGATTTAAGGTGCCGTGTACTACAAGTAGTAGGTACTTTAAGGTACCTTATGTAGATGATAGGAGGCGTGGGAGGATCGACAGCAGCGGGAGGATTAAGATATACTTTACGGTTGAGGTTGAGTCCATGCCACACTAGAGTAGTGGGTACGAGTATGGGGGTGGGGGGGTAAGGTGTCTTCCGAATGGGTCCGAATGGACCGTTGTAGAGTGAGCTAGTGTTCGACTCACATGGTTCGGTTCATTCGATCTAAGATATCCGTTACAGGGATGTATACCTTACCCCAAAATAGGATTCCCGCATTGCATTATCTAGGACATATGAACACGAGGTGTCTTTAATGCACTTCGGCATGGCGCGTCGTTTCATCCGGATTTTCTGACCTTGTCCCTTGTGGTATGGTATATTGGGTTTATGTATTGCGCCCGACTTGCGTGCGATAGTGCAGAGATCTCTTTACTGGTAGCTAGCCGAGGGATTATATATCCGGGGAGCCGGGAGAGCGTAGCATTTCCCCGATTCCCCACGATATGGGAGAGATGATTGCGGGCACTATTGCGACATTCCAGCTGATCTGTGGAATCTTGTGCTCAATATTCGATGGCAATTGAGGCATCTCTGCGTCCTCGGCCCTTTCTTGTATCTCACTCTGTGTCGATTGAGTAGCTCGACCAGTGAAAGCAGTCGCATCCGCATATGTTGTCATCATCCGACCGCTGGCCCCTATTGGCGGAGGATAGGTCCAAAGCATGTTTTCTCAAGGTCCCTCATCCGTTGTGTTTCAGGTTCCCTGGAGGCTTCTTTCTTCGCATCATCGACACTAGGATCCATACATGTTATCGGAAGATTCGAAGTCGGTGAAGCACACCTCTGAAAGTCGTTGGCTCTGTACTGTGCCCGTGATGACTACTCAGCCCCACGAAACACACCTGCCTTTGCAGATATGGCTTCGTATCTGGAATATGTAGTAATTTGGATAGTGCCTGATAAAGCGGCCAATTATCGCTTCACTACTCCGTCCTTGTTGATGGATAATTGCGAGGTAAATGGTTTCTATCAATCGAATGCCAGCTAGGAAACACACCCTGTGGATCGCTTGGCAGATGTGCGGCTTGGGGCGGAGAGCAAAGTACGACAAGTGAGTACCTTCATATTCAGTAAGATGGTATTGGGCCAGGACTGGTCATTACCTTACGTCTGAGACATGCGTACCCTTCTCCAAGAGCCGCACTTATCAATCACATGTATCTGACATAGTAAGATACTAAGGCCAATCAATTGATTTTCGGGGAGTGGAGCGAGCATGAGCCGGGTGGGAAAAGCCCCGGATGTCCCACCGCTGCTGTGGCTTTGACGTGTGGCTTGACACTTCATCGTGCATACGAAACATCAGTACTCCGTACCGTAAGCAAGACACCTTTCCAACTTTCCTATGGGATAATCAGCCACTAGTCGAATGGTAAGCACATTATTGGTCCGCATATAAATCGGCCAACAATCCCTGAACAGTCCACAGCGACTCGCGGTACTCTACTGACGGTCTGCGTAATACGACCGTTGTTTAGATAGGTAGATATCTTTCTTCTGATATCCCCCCCGTGAGAGGTGAGTGTCACGCAGAACAGGGCATGCTGCGGCCTCGAACCAATCACAACCACTTGCCATTACTGCGTTGCGCGTTTTTCGGCTTGTCGTGGTTCCTTCCCCTTGTTTGACACTCGCATTGCTAAGTGCAAAGGCTGGACTCGCAAGCATCACCTATACAACATGATGCTGTAACAACGACATGATAAGAAAAGGCTCTCCCGCATGGAAGCCTGGTGTGCTTTATGCCGCATCTAAGATGCAAGAAGTTACAAGAAGAGATGATGCCGTCGGCCGTTCATCAATCCAAAAATTTTTGACGTTCCCAAGAACATTCCAGTCCAACCTTTATATTCAAGGCTATCGAAACATCCTCGTTCTTCATTTGATTGACAATTGACCGAGCTCGTCACGTGAATACCTCTTTTCGTCCTACCTGCAAATATGGTGTTAGTCGCAGCTTTCGTTATCCTGATTGTCGCCCTTATTGTCATGATTCTCGGTCCCTCATATCATGGTCTAGGTTTCTATTTGGCTCTTCCAGCTTGTTGTCTTTGTTGAGTATACCTTGTCTCCGAGTGCACTCGGTTCCTCCATCCTTCGTCTTTGCTGTTCTACTTCGAAGCACTAGTCGTAACTACTTGATACTTCTCTAGAACTTGTTATTTCTTGATTTACTTGCTGACGACCTCACTAGTAATTCCAATCCCGGAGTAACGTCGGAGCCTTCGAACGGATCAAATTTCAGCACTTTTTCGGCCTCAGTTCGTGTTGATGCGGCCCAAGCACATCAACACCATCGTCCCTCCGGTATTGAACGCTATATTCGTGAAGTCGATCAATATAATGCTTGGCTCGGTGGAAACCAGCACTCGAATCCCCCTCGAATTGAAGCCAAGGCGCATTATCTCGATAATTGGGACCGTGACTGGAAACGCCTCGATACCGCAAGCAATCGTTGCGCCCACGTTAGGTCTGACGGTACTGGCACTGCCAATAGCGGAAGAGGTCCCAATAGCGGAGCAGGTTCCAACAGCGGAGGAGGTTCCAATGGCCGAGGGGATCCTTGTGGCGAAGACGAGTCATATGGTCGGGGTTCTTCTTATGGCAGAGAAAGTCGTTGTGGCGGAGATAGTTCCTACGATGGGGGTAACCGTCAGGACGAAAATGTTTCGCAGACTGGGATTCGTTCCCGTCGTGAGGCTAGCTTCAATGGTAAAGGCAGTCGCAATGGCGGAGGTAATAGTCATCACAGCACATCGCGGTAATCCTCACCACGAAGCTTGTACAATTAGGTTATGACAAGTGTTGCTTTCTTCATAGCGAATCGAGGTCTCAGGAACTGGCAGGCATAATGTAGATCTCTTGATGCCAACAAAAAGTAAAAGTTTAGAATTTATGAATAGCAACGCCGAGTTGGCGCTTTTCCCCCGTGTTCCTCGTTGTTCCGCCATAGAGGGGTGAGATTGGCTCGCTTGAGGTTTCCTTGCAGGAGGAAAGGCAAATGCCGGTCGCACAGCATTCTAATATGCAACAATATGAGTAAAGGCACTCAAAGCCCTATAGTTGTATTGATGAGTAAGGTGAGAGAGGACGGATATCTTTTCAATGTAATTCGCTAACCTCATTGGCCCTGCTGGTAATAGGTAAAGTACGGGTACTGACTACCTGAAACCTGGAGTCGATCGAAGCCTTGTGCTCCGATATTCCTCTGACCACTATAGGAAACGAAATGGTTCATCATGTTGCGTCGCCGTTCAGCCCTCTTTACAATCCCTTAAGTTCCTAAAGTGTAGTATCGTAAAGCTGCAGATTAACGACACATGATTATCATGATCCCTTTGTTATAGATTTTGGGAGATTTCGAATCCAGGATATAATATCAAGGTTTGCATGCGAGCTGAATGGAATGATGCTCGGTGTTGTTGTCTTGGGACAGGCCTGTGTAACAATCAGCGGGTGGGCTCTTGTTGATATCCGTCCTTGAAGAACGGCTTTTCCCTAGGCTAATTCGAATGCCAAGAGCCCCTGATCAATAAGATGCTGGCCGTAGATTAATCTCGAAATATCAACAGATCGGCGATGTAGAAAAGCGGTGGAGGAGATTCGAGAGTTGGAAGCACTCGATCATGTGTCTCAGGCTGCTTGAACAACGCATAATAATGGTGGATAGACGAAAGGCAGCTAGGTCGTAGGTAGATGTTGCGAAAGTAACGAACAATAAGGTGTATCAGCCGATCGGTTTCCAATTGAGGGAGGCAGGGTGGCCTCGATGACCTCCTAAGCGGCGCCGGTTGATTCTTTCAATTCTACTTAACATGGATCCAGTGCATACCCTAGACGGATGGCAGGGTAAAGAAAGGGGTGTATGTAGGAAGGAATAGAGGCGTAAGTAGGAGAAGCTGCCTAGGGCTGACCTTACGGAAAATTACGCGTACTAGGGCGCCTATTGGATTGAGGAATGCTGATCATCGGTACCGTTCCAGCTGCGTTCGTTTAGCGTGCGCATTGGGTTACAGGCAAGGCGAGATGATGCAGTTTGAATGCAGTTGAGATGATGCAGCAACTTGCCCTCAGGATGTCAGACATACAGGGCTAAGCCCCTTCGGGTTAGCTCTGCTTTACTCGGAAGCTCAGTGCGAATGGGGCTAACCTGAAGGGGATTAGCCCCACACATCTGAAGTCCAAGAGGCTAGCAGCAACAACCGGTACTTCTCCACATTACGGAGCAGGGCAAATTGCTGTTATAGGTACGCTAACAGCCAGTGTGTTTCTAGTGCCCTTCTCGTGGCCCGCTAGAATACGCCTCAGCGCTCTAGTGGTTTCTCTATGCTACCTTAGTGGCTTTTCTAGTGGCTTTCCATCGGTGAGTGCACGAGGGCCACCGCCCAACCTTCGCCAGTTGTTGGCATGCTGCTTTAAGACATTCTTACAACATTCAAGACGTTTCTCCTACCTAGTTTCAGGGGTTTAACTCTGAGAAGTACTGTTCACTTCACCAGCCTTGCCAGCCTGGTAGAAAACAGGATAACAGGCCAGTATTATTAATGGGTTAAAGCAGCAAGACGTTGCATACCCGCTGGAATAAATTTATCTCTCGTGAGGGGCCAATGTACAGGCGGACACACTCGAAGCAAGATGCCTTGAGGGCTGGCCTGCAACGATGCACTTTTTGTCAATGGCATAAGCAGAGCCTAGTTCCCAAGGTTCGAGTAGGGATTTTCTGACAGCACTCTGAACTGAAATTTCGTCACCTTGACTTGAGGAAATACCGACTCTTCGACTCTTCCATTACCTACCACCTCACCCCTCTTGTCGAACACTGCGTCTTCGCCTGCTCAATAATAGGACATGACGTGGGTTCTTCCTTCCCGTGTGCTCTTTCTTCATCTTCCTTGGTATTCGGATTGCTGCCTCGGCTCGATCTGGTGGGGAGCACATATTGTCCTCATGAACGGGCATCAAGTGCCTTCCCATGTACACCAGCACACAGCAGCGTTTGAACTGACCCCTGTTCCTACTCACATTGTCTCTCTCGCTCGTGCTTCGATTTCGAGATCCCATCTTCAACCTTCTCACATTGTCGGTGGCAAGGGAAAGTTGACCTGCAACGATAGCATCGTTCCGTCAGTTAGACACATGATCTGTTCGATGTTCTTTGCCGCCTGTCCATTGACTTGGTTCCGAAATGTATGGAGGCTAACCTCTGCTAGGCGTTCAAATCTCAAGGCAGCATCAGGATCGTCCCATCCCAATGACTCTCAAGCACAGCAGCTTCATCATCCCGCTGCCATCGAAGAGTACCTCCGCGAACTCGACCGCTATAGAGCTTTTCTGGCTGGACAACCTCGAGAAATTCCTTCTCGAGGTCGAAAAATGGCTCGATATATTGAAGATTGGGAGCGCAAATGGAAGCATCTCACCGGCGAAGGTACTGCACAAGGTAGATGGCCCAACGAACGAGATACGAATGTCTTCGTGGGTAACAATATTATAGGGAAGCCGAAACTACGAGGTGGTGCAATAAAGTGTCCGGAATGGCCACCGTACAACATAAAGGGTCAACGTAGGGCCAACGTAGCTTATTACATAAGCATTTATATCTATCATATATTTACCATTCTATTCCCTCTATA
>JAABUT010000151.1_pt1 | contig 127008 bp, 143 predicted proteins | sample 5559281 | NCBI WGS metagenome assembly JAABUT01 (sample SAMN10711880, study PRJNA513359) | rock metagenome | isolation source: Antarctica rocks | place: Antarctica: Victoria Land, Ricker Hills nord | collected 2016-01-04 | reverse complement strand
CCCTATCTACATCTCATTCAAGCCCACCCCACCACCACCGCCTTCATAACCCTCCTCCTCCCCCTCCCCCCTCACGCCCTCCCCCTCACCCCCCCGTACCCTCACCATCTCCGCTTTCTCTTCCCGCTTAGGCACCACCAGCGCAGAGTGCGGCGAGGGTGGTAAGGGTTTGCGTCGAAGATGGGTTTAGGAAGAGGGAGGGTGAGGAGGGGAGGGGAGGGGGAGGAGGGAAGGGAGGTTGTGGTTGTGGTTGTGTTGGGGTTAGCTGGAGATGGGGATGGGTTGGTGTTGGGAGGTGTGCGAGGCCAGGAGTGAAAGATTCAGATTTCTCTCGATTGACCTTTATTTTCCTACAGTAGTCGCCGCTTTCACTCCTCAAAGCCCGAGTCTATACCACCTCCGCCCTGCGCTTCCTGCCCCCCCCTCCCCCCCAACCTAACACTCCTATGTAGCTTCTCCCCATCCGCTCCTTTCCTCTCTCTCTCTCTCTCTCGCACCTCAGCCGTCTCCAGTTCCCGCTTCTTCGGCCCCGTTCTCGTCAAAGCATATGTACTCTAGCTCTTTTTCCTTTTTCCCCAAAACCCCGTTTCTTTCCTCCCATTCAAACCGGTCTTGGCCCTTGCTGGTTTTGCTGGTGTTTGGTTTGACTGAGGGGGTTGGGGGTGGGTGGGTGGGTGATATTGATGTGAGATGTGAGACGGGGGGGGGGGGTTGAGGATAAGGGGAGGGGGGATGGATGGGATGGGATGGGATGGGATGGGATGGGATGGGATGGAGTGAAAGGAAGGGGTTTAGTTTTGGGGGGAAAGGGCTCAGGGGAGATGGATTTGGGGATGATGATAGGTGAGACTTGTAGCAAAGACTAGGGTTTCAGACTCGTAGATTTTCTTTCATTAGCCCATGTTTCTAAAGCACAAGAAAAGCTATGAGCGATAGAGGATGATAAGAATCAACGTAGAAACGATCTATCCCGCAGGCTCGACTATGCGCTACCACAACATCAACAGACTTACCTGACCCTTTGGTTCCAGCATCCAAAGCTACCCTCCTTCGACGCTCGCCGTTTTTCAACAGCGCCAATTCTCTCTACCTGCTACGAATCGACCCATCTCCCCACGCACCAAGCCCTCACATCCCCTCAAAACAACCACCTTCCCCACATCCCTCCCCTTCTTTCCCCCCAACACACTCAGCACAAGCTCCGCCCCAACCCCCGGCTCCTGCGCGCCCAATCTTCCTCATAACGGCGGGGTTCCCCAATCAACTCCGGTGCTAGAAAGCCGGGGTAGATGCCATGCACCTTGACCCCGTCCTCCCTTTCCAAAGTTCTTGCATGCCCCAACATCGACATATTCAGCGCCGCCTTGCTGGCGCTATACGCGGACCCGGAATAAAATTGAACGGATCATTCGGATCCGCGTGTGTGGTCAGGGTCCCCAAGACACTGGGCGATGAAGATGAGGCGCGGGATATGGGATGTGTGGAGGAGGGGCAGGAAGGCCTCGGTGACGAGGGCGGGGCCCGGTGGTGAAGGCGAGGGCGAGGGAGGATTCTAGGGAGGGGAAGCGGGGAAAGGGGGGGGGGCATCCGGCGTTGTTAATGAGGACTTCGAGCTTGCCACGCTGGGCTTCGATATAGGCGGCTGCGGCCGAGATGAAGGAGGGAAAGGTTACATCGAGCTGGAGGGGGTGACAGGGCGGTTGATGTGGATGTGGGAGTTGTACTTAGGTTTGAGATGGGCTTGGTGGGCTTTGGAGAGGTGCGGCTGGCGATGAAAGATGTGTGTGGTGGGGGGGAGAATGATGCGAGGGCTTCCACTACCTTACTACCTCACTATGGCGAGACCGAGACCTCTGTTAACGTTGGCACATGCGGGGGGGGTTGGTTGTTGGTTGCTTCCGGGGGATCTGCGACGGTAAGCTGTATCGATGAACAGACGAAAAGGCGGTGAATGTAGGTAGCTTCTTTACAGTACCAACCCCCTCCCGCTGAGAAGCACGGAAGTAGAAGGAGCCGGAGGACACGGGTCGACGGACGACCCTGGTACATAGTGGGAACGATGTCCTTGTACGGAATACTCGATATGTGACTTGCTCTCAAAAGATACCTTATCGGCGATAGAGCAGGTTCAAGTCCGCCAATGATCATCCACAGACCCTGCACTCAGTCTAGCCGTAAACAGAAAGCAAGCCCCGAGCGCTATGCAGGGTTTAGCAACTTGCACTAATACTGTAGTGGCACTATGTATCGGAAGATACTGTACCTTTATTCTCACTAACTACCTAAGGTACTTAAACAAGATCCATGGCTACACCAATCTCAGGCGCTGCCCCCCCCACTCCCCTCCCTGTGCCGTCGTTCCCGATGCGAGTGTCACTCACATGTCAAATGTCAAATGATGATTCGTGCCGTGCCGTACACGCACACAACGCCAACCAACCCAACAGTACCTAGTCAGCCCAATCCTACGGAGTACTCTAGTCGTATCCAACACCTTTGAGAATCGATACGTTACCAACCGGCTTGTTAGTACATACATACATCGTACCGACCCCTCACGGTGGTAACTGGGCCGTATGTAAAAACCGGGGCTGGCCGGTTGGGCCTAAGTGTTCCCATCCAGTTGTTTTCGCTTCCATCGGACGCTGCATGCGTTCGGGCAGATGACTGCGTTGCCTTGGAGTACAGTAGTTGGATCGGGAGCGGCGCACGCGAGGGGGCGCTGTTGGGGGTTTCCCCAATATGGGGTGTGCTTCCAACGAGATGTGCTTGGGATACGGTAGACTGGACATCGTGCGCCGCTGTTAATGGCGCATCGAATTGGTTCAATTGGTGGGTGGAATCGGCAGCTGGGAGAGAGGCAATGATGCTGAACAGCCTTTCACAATATGCTCTAGAGATTTGAAGTTGGCTGGGATATTCCCGTCTGTGTTTATGATTCCCTTCTGTGTTTACTATTCCCTAGTTGTCATGGTCATGGTCATGGTCATGTTCATGTTCATGTTCATGTTCATGTTCCCCGTCTATATCCCGTTTTCCACACTTGCCATCATTGCCGTTGCCGTGTTTCTTCGATGGGCAGCCTGGGACAATAAGTACAAGAATAAGTTACAATGCGGCTAGTCAAAGAAGTGAAAGCCCGCCCACCGGCCGGATCGTCCCCGTCTTCTATTTACCTTTTGAAAGAGGGAAGAACTGGTTGAATTGTCCTACAGGATCGTATTGCGCCTTGACTTTTTGCAGTCGGGCGACGTTCGCGCCGTATACCGTTTCGAGCGGTTCGTCGCCAAAGGCGAAATTGATGTAGCTGTAAGTAGCGTTAGTGGACTTGACATCTTGGATCGCAGAAGCGAGAACTCTGGCGGAAATAGACGATAAAAAAATAGTTCCGAAACGTACGTGCTGTTTACAGCCACATTGTCTGTGGATCTCCACAAATCGCGGACCGTAGAAGCGAACTGCTCTGCGACTGGATCGAGAGCTGGATCCGAGTACCACGGGATGACCAACGCATTGAATTTGACGGTGTGCCGGAACGGGTAAGACGAAGATGAGTCCGGCAATGTCTGGGCCTTTTGCAAGGAGTAGTATTCCATCAAGACGGCAGACATCTGAGTGCCCGGGTTTTGCAAGAACTTGACGTACTCGTTGAACACGGCACGCCAGGCTTTGGGGTCCATTTGATTGAGTCCTGCTCCGTAAGAAGGTTTGCGCATCCCCTTGACGCAGAAGGAGTCGCTGCCGTCGTTTAGGTGGTTGTAGGCAACAAACGAGCTTGTGTCCACAATCGGCCCAACGGCGTAAATGGACGCAAAGGCGGATTTGTACTGATCAACGGTCCCTCCGGCGTAGAAGGGGATGGCGACCACAGCAGGTTGGCCTTGGTTGGCAAAATACAGGAATATCGCCATGGGAGGTTCGAGTACAAGATTGTTGAGGGCTACAACGAGAGCCTCAATCTTGTCGTTGGTGAAGACAAGACTACCGGTGTAGGCGCCGTTTGTCGCAGCAGGGACCGGGTATGAGTTCATGGTGGCCGAAGTGACGATGCCAAAGTTGGGGCCCGCGCCCCGGAGAGCCCACCACAGATCGGCGTTGCTTGCGTCCACTTTCTGAAGCCGGCCATCTGCGGTAACGAGATTGACAGAAAGCAGATTGTCAACACCCATGCCGTAAAGACCCATAAGACGCCCAAATCCACCGCCTAGGATTGCCCCGAGAGTACCAACGCAATTGCAATTACCTGTAGGGACTTGAACGCCATTTGCGTAGGCTGCGGTAACAATGTCGGAAATAAGAGCTCCGCCTCCGTAGGTGACCTGAGATTTGTCGCCATTGAAGGTGACCTGGCTGAGGAGCCGCAGATTTATGACCAAGTCTCCAGGGCCAATGTTGAAGGTAATCACCCAGGAGTGTCCACCGTTCTGAGCGAGGAACTTGATGTTGTTCTTGGCACAATATTGTACCTTTGTAGACTTAGCAATCAAGGGGCACTGTACATGGGATGTGGAGAAGGCATACAGTGACCGCGACATCTTGTTCTGTAGCGACATTGACCACCGTACTTGGGTTGGGCGCGTCAAGGTCACTCCACCGCGGGTCGTTTACCGATGTATGTACAATGGAAGCAGCAGGCGACAGCTGCTTGCCAAGTTGCTTGTCAATTTTGCATGACTGATCACAGGCAGCAGGAGCTGCTGCAGCTGCTGGAGCGCTCTGTGGCAGCGCAATGCCGAGCACCAGAGGGAGCAGCGCAGGCAAGAACAGAAAGGTTGATGAAAACATGGCTGCTGTGTAACATGTCCACGTGGGGATTGCAAGGTATATATAAGGGGAGGCCGCCTAGCCGAGCCAGCCACGGAGGGACTACTGTGGTATGTACGGAATACGTGCTATCTGGCTGCTCTCTTCCCTTGAGCGGTCACTTGTGTAAGAATCCACACTAACATAGGCGAGGAGCCGACATAAAGTGGCTGATCTCCGAAATGGGGCGGATAGTGGATTATCATCGCGCCAAAAAGGCCCAGATTGATTGATTCAGGTATTGATTCTCGTTGTTAGGGCATTTCCCGTGTCCTAGTATGGTAAGTAGTGGATGGCTTGAAGGAATTCGAGCTTTGAAAAGCTTGCTGACGGTACCGGTGCAGTTGAAGCCAGAACAGGTTTTGGGATGGCATCAACAAGATTGACAGCCCCATGATGGTCATCCCCAAGGAACAAGAAAGACTGTAATTTGCCGAGGGAGTGAACGCTAGCCCCCAAAAATAACTCTTAATAAAGATCAACGGGTTTAAACATTAGACGAGCAACATCGTAAGAGACGTGACATAAGAGGATGCGGAAGTACAGCAGACAACGGGACATTGGGGGTTACATCTGCAAAGGCGATTTTGTGTTCGCGAAGTGCCTAAGGCGCTTGCCATTGCTGACAGCGTCTGGGTGGCTTAATCGTGCCAACCATGATGGAGGCCACGAGGCCGCTGTCAGGAACAACAGATCTTCCCGCTCGGAGCGCAAACAAATCAGTCAAGGTCACGATTGTCCTTAGCGAGAGGCTCTCTCGCTAAATCTACGGCTGGTCAGGTGGTCACGTTATATGCATTTTGGTTACAAGATCGGGATTGCCATTGGCAGAACAATAGCCCCACGAATAACGCCTAAAAAAACATCGCGGTGGAGACACTTGGGTGACCTGAGTGAGCAAGGCCGAATGTGCTTGAGGTCATGAACCTTTAGCTAGGCGACTCCGGACCAGACTTTTAGGAGCTGGTTCGAGATGAAACGCTCGAAGCATGCGAGGACGGAGTGAGTTGCTAGACAAGGCGTAGGAATATCTCGAATGCAAGAAGAGTCCCAATTAGGACCAAGATGCTGGGGAAGAACGTCTACGCACAAGAAGGATCGAAGCTTGCCAGTCATGTTTCCAAAGAAGCTTTTGCGCTGGAAGGATTCTTAACCCAGCAGCTTGTCCATAACTCGAAACCCCAATCAGTGACAGAGAAGCGCAGGCTGTAGGAATCCTTGTAAGCGAAAAAGAATCGTTGAGAGATAGCGAGGGAGAGGAACAGTCCAATGTTGACAGAACTCATAGCTTAACATTGCAAAGATATAAGTCTATATTTGATATATATCAAGCATGGATGGCCCTTGTTCGTCAGTTCCAAAAATTTACATACGCCGTTTCGGGGTCCAATTAAACCCATTACGCTTCGTCGTGCTTCGTGATCTGTTTCATTGCTTGGCTCTTATCCGCCCAAGAGCATCTTAAGTGATGGAGCATCTAATACTCAACTATGGCCGTTGGTATTCGGGGCTTCCCCTTCCCAAGTGAATTCAACAATAGAAAGCTCAGACGCAGGAGGTTTCTTGATCTGAGAAAGTTTGAATCTAGGATCGGCGTCATGGAACAACTGTTTCCAGTCTTCGGAAGTCCTCTCTTTAGCGTTCAAAAGCTCTTTCATCCCAAGATCCAGATTGCTGTAACAGATCTTGTAAGCGCGCGGAACAATCGCGAGGGGAACCAGACATACCGAGCCTGCTTTTCTTGATACGGAGTCATTTCGCCTGGCTCTGGAAGGCAGAATTCGTTGACGACCACCTTCGCGCCGTGTTTCAAAGCTGGTATCAGGCTCTTGACAATTTTGAGCGCATACTTGTCAGACCAGTCATGTAGCACCCAGCGAAGCAAGTAGATATCCGCGCCACGAATAGGCTGCTCGGTGAAGAAATCGTGGGCAATAAATTCAAAGCGATTGGCTAAACCCTCTGGAACATTGGCGGTCTTGATAACCTCGGGAAGATCTTCGACGATGCAGCGGATATTTGGGAAGCTTTCCGCTATTGCCTGGCTGACAGTGCCGTGAGAGCCCCCCACATCAATCAGCAAGCCATTGCCGACAGCGGCCCAATCGTAGTTTTCCACGATGTGGGAATGTTCAAACCCCGGTTTCATATGGAACAATGTTATTGAATCCGCAAAGCGCTTTGCGCGATACGGGTTTTTGCCGAGGTCGACGAAAAATGGGTCATCTGTGTTGTTCGCATAAGAGAAGCCAGTTTGCGAAGGCTCCTCTGAGCCGGGCCATTTCACCATCGCATCGATTGTACGTGAGGCTGCTGGCCATAGCTCCTCGCATAATTGCCCGAGACACGCTCTCAACATTGGGTGCTCATTAAGGGCTTTAGACGCAGGGGTATGAGCTACAACACCTTTCCGGGGCTCCTTGAAAATACGATCCGTCATGGCAAAGTGAAGTAATCGTCGGAGGTCATCTTCATTTTGCCCGCAACGCTCTGCTATCTCGGGAAAAGTTGTTTCTGAACCGACAGGGAAACTGGACGCAATATTAAACCGATATATAGCTTGGATGCCGAGCAAACCATTGTGCTATGGTAGAGTTAGTAAATTCGCCAACCATGTAGGCCTTGAACCACCATACTGCATCTGTAGCCTTATTTATCAAAGATGGTATCGGTCCAAGGATGAGAGCTTTAAGCTCGTCCATTGCTTCCAGGATTGCATTCTGCGACGCCTGGGCGGCATACGTGAGCAGTGGAATTTGCGGGGGCGTGTCAAGATCCCATGAGGGTGCCTTCAGGCCTTGAGAGAGCAAATGCTCTTCGATATTGGCACTCTCAACCTGGATTGTCGAAGCTAGCTCCGCGACCCTACTTGTAGCAGCCATATTCTATAGTATCCAGTCCCTCGTCGAATGGGGTTGAGACAATGGGTTCACGACCGAGGCAAACGGAAGACGGAGATGCAGAAGTTTTCCTTGCTGGAAACAAAGTTGCCACCCAGACATGGGGTTTGAAGATTAAGTTCCATTTCCTGAGGCCTTCAAGCGAGGCATAGGAAACAGGCGGGTGTATCTTGTACCTAGACGACAGACTAAATGGTAGACAAAATAGCTGTAAGCTGTAAGCTGTATTGTAGCAATAGTACTAAGAGTGCATGTTAGTCGGAACGCCTCGTCTTTGGTAGCATGTTTCTTGTTAACCTTGGCTCTCCGAAGAAACCGCGAGTGTGGGGGCAGGGTACGAAGTCTAGTACGCTGTGAAGGCAGTACCTTATCCTACGGAGTACAAGTACATGCATTACCATGTGGTGGTTGCATCAATGGTCAGTACTTGATCGGTACTTTAATAAAATAAAGTAGAGTGACCTGCATAGGTGGTGGGTAAGTGCCTTACTCCATAGGTAGACTGGGGTTAAGGCGGTTGGTGACCGGCGCTACGGTATTGTCGAGGTATTGCTGTTGATGGTCATACTGTACTGTACCATTGACCATGTCGAAGCTGCTACAATAAGAGACTATAGTGGATGGAATGGCAAAGGTGGAAAGAGAACTCTTTGATTCTTTTACTGCTACGGTATGATGTTGTCTGCCAAGCTACTTACTATTTTACGGAGATAGAATCACAGACGACAGAAATGTCGAATAACCCCGATCAATGTAATTGAATAGTATGAAATATTCCCAAATTGATTTAGCTAAACGGAACAAAGATGGAAATTTTGAAAGATTGGTCAACCCCCACCTCAAAGTGTCTTACGGTCTTGTTATCCGAAAGGACTTCATACGCTGTTTCTGAAGAGGGAAAAAGCCGCCAAAACCACAAGCGTTAACCCACTTACACCACACAATAGACTGCCGGTTGAAGATAGAGTATCAGTTGATCAAAACCTGTACGCTTTTCTCCCCTCTTGGCCATGGCACGAAAAAGTCCCGTGCGATCTCAACATTGTCTGTCGTCGTTTGAAAGAGGGACATGCGATATCCGAACCGTCGAATCAAAGCCGCGATGGCAATGTGCAGCTCTGCATATGCTAGACTAAAGTGCAGTTATCTCATGTTAGAAGGTACTTACCAAGAACGAATAAGGAAACCACCTCTCCTTCATCACAACGTAGTGCCCCAGAGATGGAGGGAGTGGGGAGTTCTTACTTCATGCCAAGGCATTGGCGGCTCCCTTTTGAAAAAGACAGCAAGTAGCGGTCGAGGTGGCGGTTTTCAATCCAGCGTTCGGGGCTGAATTTGAGGGGCTCCGGGAATATGTCTGGTAATCTCTGTCAGTGCAGCGCCAATAACATCTGAGGCCGTCACAGACCTGGGTTCAGATGAACCAATGCGCATGTCATACCAACAGGCGTTCCGGCCGGAATTGTCCACACTAAATCGTCGTCTTTCTTCGAAGTTGACCTGAAGTAGATGGGCTCGTTGGGCGAAACACGTTGAAGACGTTGGCAAACGCCATATCCGAGGCGGAGACCTTCGGACACCACAGCACTGTATTATACGTTAGTCGATTGCCTCGGAGCGAGAACACGCTGCTGAGCAGCCCAAAGACTTATCAAATACGGTAGACGCTCAAGTTTTGAGCAGCTGGGAAGTTCACTAGAATCTGGAATAGCAGCCACCAATTCCTCGTAAAGTGTAGATAGAATGATAGGGTCCGAAAGAACATAATACACGATCACGGATTGCACTGAAATATGTTTGATCAGCACTTGGCAAGATCGAGGCCGCTGTACATACCCCATGCAGTTGTTTCGGTTCCAGCGGACACTACAAGTGCTCCTTCTTGCGCGAGTCGCTCCACAGACTTTTCTTGTTCAGGGAGGTCCCCTCGACATATTTCCTCAAAGATTGTAATATGGCCCTTTTGATTATCCTCTTGTTCGGCGACTCTTTTCTTAATTTCAAGTATCTGATTTCTCATTTCCTGCCATGATATTGAGTTATGTTACCGAACAATAAGAGTGCTTAGCAATAACCTGCCGCCACTGTGCAAGATGTGCTATTTCCGAATTGCCTCGAAAGATTGAGAACCTGTACGATTGACGTAAACTTCAGTGCTACAGAAGTGCAGAACAGGCGGAACTAACCTTGGAAGACTCTCCATGAGAGGAACAATCCATGGGATGTGTTTCACAAATGCAGCGGCTCGAAAAGCAAATGCAAAAGCTCGATAAAAGGGTGTTTGGAAACCAGGCACCTGAAGGAAGTTGTATGACGTCGAGAAAGCATACTCGGCGGCTATATCAGTACTCAGGCAGCTGAAAGCCATAGATAACGGGACAGGCCGATTCGAGCCTTTGTACTGCTCCATTTGATTGCAAAGAAGTTCCACATTCCGTACGATGAGAGGCTCAAGCCTCGTGATAGAAGCTTTGGAAAAGAAACTGCTCAAGGCATTGCGGCGCAGCCTGTGTAGATCGTGTCCGATTGTGCCCGAAACGCTCTGGAAATTGATCAAAAACTATCGAGTCAAGAGTTCCGGTTGTCCAAGACAAGATCTGTTACCTCTGGGACCCTATGATCTAATCAGAAGCGATTCGATAACCTGGATAGAAGCCCAACCCAAATTGTCTTGCTGCGAATTCATAGCGATCTCTTTTCGTGGACACACCGCCATATAATTCATTGATAAATTCAGGGTCGTTCACATGAAGCTCATCAGGACTAATGCGGACCACAGACCCTTTAGAATGGACGTGTGTTAATTTATAGAGCAGTTGGCTTTGCGATACATGCTGCCAGAGGATCGTACGGCGTAGAATAAGATCGCATGCTAAATTACATACCGTATCTTTGGTGCATGTTTGCAATCTCAAAAGTGTACTGGCCTCCCTTGATGCCATCATAGTAGAACTCAAAGAACACCGTTACGGCTGCCAATTTAGGCCCAGGAAACTTCGCCAAGGGGTGAAAGAACAATCTATAAATGACTTTGGCAATTACCCACAGCGACAGAAGAGCAATCGTAACAGGAATGCCAGTCGAGAGGGAGTACATCTCTGGAATAATATAAGTAGAGAAGGAAACCATGATCAAGGGTAAAACTCAAGCAGATTAGAGATTGAAGAAGAGAGTCAACCTAAGAAAAACAGCCAGGTTACCGGTGCTTGAAACCGCGTAGACGGAAGAAGCGATATGGTGAAGCAAGAATTGATGTGTACCCGTCCAATAGCAGACAACGTGGTAGATCAGTGGTGAGTATAGTAAAGATCGAGTCGAAATTCAAGATCCCTTATCACCGTGTTTTAGATGATCAACTGAATCAACATGATGTGCGGTTGCATAACGAGAAGTTTGGAAAACAATGCGAGTCTTTGCATCCTGTCGGAACTCCCTTGATCAATGGGTGTCATAAACGGCAGCAACTAAGGCAGCACTAGCGTCCTAAAGAGCCCCCTTCAACTGAGCACGGTTTTGGTAGATTATCATCACCTGATTCTCTCGAGCACCGAAAGTCAACCGTGAAAATCCGAAGTTTCGCCGAGATGAAAGCTCGAGAGTCTTCTCACGCGCGTATTGCCCCTACGACTTTGCTTGCTCAACTCGGGGCTCGTCAGAAGCAGACAAATGCACAAACCAAACTCATAGGAAGAATTGTTACGCTTTACGGAGTACAGCATCGCGAATGACGGTTGTAATTTGTATGGAGTACGGAAGTACAAAGTCTTACATCCGTACTGTACCAGGGTTTGATGTTTGTTCTGAATTAGGGCTGGAGCTAAGGTATCGTGTACATTAGCAGCCTGCAGAGCACTCAGGTATCTTCCGTGCGTTAGAATACCTTGCATACGACTTCACGCGGTCGAACTAGACCACCCAGCCACGTTCTTGTCATCATCAAGTATTCCAATTCTTCTCCCAGCAACATCCGTGCCACTGAATGAGTGCGTCTTTAATTTCGCAAATATTAATTGGACATCCTAACGCTGATAAACTGGAGCAATGAACCCGTCTCTAAAACGCGCCTATTCTAGAGCTCTTGCTGAACCGCTGTGCCCTTTCCCAAATCAGAATGAGACTTCCGCAAGGCAGGAGTCATCATGTCAGCAGCTGATGATGAGATTGGTCGCTTTACGGAGTATTCCGTACACCACCAGATGATTTACAGTATCACTAAGCGTCCTCGGCCGGGAGACGAAGGTCATGGGTTAGAGCAACCGTCCCAGCCTCCACACTCTTGGCGGGCTTATCGTGTTGGTGCTGACTTGGACTTCATTTCGAAGCGGCTCGGCCCTATTTCAGACCATCGAACTGGCTCCGAGACATAGCTACTCCTCTCTGGCTAATTTGTGGGAGAAGAGACCGTGAAGCCTGTTGAGGTGGCCGCTTTCGGCACTCGCTTTATTGTTGTGTGCGACACACAATCATTAGACTGATGGACAGTGGTATGGGATTGCTTTAACGATTATTATCCGTAGGCTGTGCCCTCCGTTGTGGGGGTTGTCTTGAGTGAGATGAGACAGCCATCGTCAACCATGCATTAGCATGGCTTATGTTGTAAGCTAGTTCCCGATTCTTGATTTATCATTTGCGACGTTGCATAATTGCTCCGAGGGTCCGACCTCTGTCCATTGTTCTTGAGCTATCGCACTTCTGTTTGAGTTGTTGTCTAATCAGTGCGTTCCTCTCTATCAGCCCAACTGTGGATACCTTCAATTTGTATTCCGTACACCTTCTCTAACAGAGGGACGCAATACAATCAATAGCCAGCATGAGTTACGCAGGCAAAGGTGCCCTGGAGGCGGTAGCAGTCGTTTTTGCCATTCTACCGATGGTAGCTGTTGGCCTTCGCTTCTATGCTCGAAGTCTTAGCAACGCAAAACTGGGCATCGACGACTGGTTGATGATTCCGGCTTTGGTAGGTTAGATTAACGTTATGAGATTTATCTGACTCACCTATCCCTAGATACTTTGTGTTGCTCTGGGAATCGTCCAAATTATAGGTCCGCAGACTCTTTCTTAATGGCCATGACTGGCAATAAGTAACACCATGTCTAGGAGCGCAGATTGGGGAGATAGGAGCGCATCAAACGAAAGGCCCTCAGGGACAGCTGGTGTTCGATCAAGGGCTCATCAATTATGAGAAGGTAAGCTCTTCAATCGCACGGAATTCAAAAGTCCAATCACTGAACTTCGCGCTTTACGTGTCAGTGTAAATTTGCTCTCCAGTTACTGGCCACGATTACACTGGCCTTTACGAAGACCTCTGTCATATTTCTCTACCGCCGGATTTTCACTGTTAGGAGTTTTCGGCTCATCACCAATGTCGCAATCGCCATCACTACTGCATGGGGTATCTCCTTTGCCTTGGTGACTGCCTTCCAGTGTACACCCGTCTCCACCATCTGGACACAATTTGAAATGAACTATGCACCGTTCTGTATCAACCAACAAGCTTTCTACATGGCGACTGCTGTGACAGATGTTGTCATCGATCTCTTCATTTTCTCTATGCCTATTCCTATGGTCTTAAAGTTACATCTACCGATGAGGCAAAGGATTGCAGTTGCCGGCATGTTTCTCCTCGGTGGGATGTGAGTATCTTCTAATGTGTGTCCTATCTTTTGATGATTCAGTACTGACATGGCACTGCCTCTTAGTGTGTGCGCAGCCGGCATTGTTCGTCTCGCTATCTTTGCCCAAACGAGAAGCTTTACTCTTGCGCAAATCATGGCATACTTTACCGATATCACATGTATCCGTCCCTTTTCCCTTCAGATCCGCTTTCTCTGACAGTTCTACGCAGTTTATACGGCTCCAACCTTTTTTTGGTCCTTGATAGAGTGCTCTGTGGCTGTAGTTGGCGCTTGTCTACCTACGCTTCGACCATTGCTCATGACACGCCGTCAGAATTCCGCCAAAGTAATATCTGACTACAGCCGTGGCAGCAACAGCCGCAAAAGTAGACCTACAATCACAGATGTTACTGCGGATGACAGGTCATCCACAGCTTCAATCGCGGGGCTACACAAGGGCAAAGCGCACAACGGCATCACGGAGTTCCAGACGCACGTTGAGAGCCTACCGCTACAGGACATGGCGCCCCACAAGGGTATAAGAGTACAGAGAGAATTCTACGGAGGGAGTGCGAATCCTGTCTAAGTTCCGCTACTTTTATGTAACATTCTATGAGCATACGAGTTTCCATGTCAATAGTTCAGAAATTGTATTTACCAGCCGTGGACAATGTCACGCACCGGGTTTTTGTCGAGGGCCCATTTTACCCTAATCTCACTGTGACTGGGAATCAAGGAAAGCCCAGAGGCTAAAGAGCGTATAGTATATTGAATAGATGTCGGCATAGAAAAAGAAGCTGCATTCCATGAAGATGGAGGCTTGCACGGCATGAACGTCTTTCTCGGCTTATCTCCGAGATTCAAGATAGATTAAGGGGCATGCACGACCGCAAGGTATAAGGTATACCTCTTTACCCGGGCACATGGATCGCATGTACAAAAAGCATGCTCAGAAGCATGCTCAGAAGCATGCTTGGAAGGTATATCGTGGGGTGCTTTGCTGCAGGGCTTGATAGTGTGGGAACAAGTCTAATATCGACGCATTGACTGAGTGGCCAATTAATTGCTGGATAGGGTGTCATTGGGGTCCAAAACGCATTTGGCAACTGTGTTCGGACACCAAGCCAAACTATTGTTGGAGACTGCAATCTGAAATGTTCTGGGTGTCATCAACACAAGGGGCACACTGACCTGACCTCCAATCATCTACAGATCAGCAGAATTTCAGCTAGCGGCCCGTCAGCAAGCATCGTTCCCCAATCCCCATAGTGGAACTGGTTTCGGGATCAAGCTCGCCATAGTATGGCGTTATGCGGGCCTACGCGTCGCGCAAAGAACGTTCGGCAGTAGAGCTAGAATAGGCACATCAGCTGATTACCTTATGGGCCCATGTCGTGCAGACATTGTAATTTGTAATTTTGGCGCCAAAGAGCCGTTGGTGTAACATACTCTAGCGCCGCGGTTCTCGAAACCTGGTGTGTAATTTACGAAATTGTGCTCCGTACATACTAGCCACAGAGATCTCGATTTATCACTTCGTGTCACACAGCACAGCAGGATCCTGCTGCAGAAGGGCACAGGCATCCTATGGCTTGGCAAGCAACCTTCACTGCTGCCTTCGGACATTTATCTCGTGGCCGCGAGCAGCGACATGTGTTACCACCTTCGTGGTTCACTCTCTGCATGCACATGAGCATGTACCATAGAACATCAATCTTACATCTCAAGCTCTTCTTCCTACGCCTTTGAATTCGCTGTCTGGAGATCTTCGAACTCTCCTGTTGATTTGACTTGTTTCTGAAGCTTTGAGACCTACCTTGTATCACTCAAGTCTTACGTTTGAAGATGAAGCTGGATTCTTTTACCGAGTCATTGAGAGGAGCGCTCTCCGAAGGCTCAAAGATCCTTACCGATCAAAACCATCAAGAGTTCAAGACATCTCTGGAAAGATGGTCTGATCTTGATTTACAGGTCCCAGCAGCCATTGTGAAGCCCGTCAGCGAGGCAGATACTGTTGTAATTGTATAGCCTCATTACTGACCTTCGGGCTTTCCTTCCCTCATTTCGTACTTCGGATCTCTGGGCTGTTGCTCAAGCTCTCTGCACCAATATTCCGGTCTTCTAATATTGCGATAAATTAGGTCAAGGAGGCCATCAAGGCATCCGTTCCCTTCGTCCCAGCAACCGGGGGCCATAGCCAGTGGTCTACGATCGGCGATAATGGCTTCATTCTTGATTTCAGCCTCTACAAAGATGTAACTGTTGACTCGACAACACATGTGGCAAAAGTCAAAGGGGGCCTCTTGACCAAGGAACTGCAAGTGGCTCTCTACAAGGCTGGGCGATTCACAAGTATGTTGTGTGGACGTAGGTGATGTCTCAAAAGATCAGACACTGACGCTTCTATAGCCGTCAGTAACGGGAATACTGTTGGCGTAATTCCTTATTTCCTGAACGGAGGGATTAGCTCCTACACACCACTCATAGGCTTTGCTTGTGAGAACATCCTATCAGCCCGCATAATCACCGCCAAGGGAGATATTGTAGAAGTGGATGAAAATTTCAATCCAGATCTTCTTTGGGCAATTCGAGGCGCAGGTCAATACTTCGGCATTGTAACGGAACTAGGCATAAAGACATACTCCCTCTCGACGATCGGGAATGCTGATGGGTCTCGCTCATTGGGCACATTCATTTTTCCCACCCAGCGGGCAGAGGACGTATGTCATGCCATGAGCAAGATCATGGCTGACCCGGAGCACACCACAGCCGGGCATTTCATGATAGTAAACCCACCTCCAGCCTTCCAGCAATGCCTGCTGGTCGCGCCGCAGTACCTAGGACCCACCGAAAATGCTGCTGCGGCTTTCAAGCCTCTAGCGGATCTTGAGCCAATGATGGCTATGAGCAACCCTGTCACTTTCGAGAATCACAGCGACCACATATCAATGATGTGCGCCAAGGGAGACTTCAAGCGGTTTAGTCAGATTGGTATTCAAGAGTTCAAGACCGAGAATTTTATCAAACTCATTGATATCCACCGCAGGCTTCTAGAACGATTTCCGGATGCTGGCCGCTCTGGATTAACGGTTGAGTGGCATTCACCGTCGAAAAAGCCGGATGCTGTTGACACGGCATTCGGAAACCATGATGTCGATCTCTGGCTGTAAGTTGTGTTCAGCAGTGCTAAGACACCAAATCGATAGCTGATAGTTGTGGATACGATAGGAATGTTCTGTCGTGGTACACTGATCCCGCCCATCACGAAGGTGTCGCTCAGCTTGACCGGGAAGCCCAGGCAGCTGTGCGAACAGGCACTGAAGAGAAGGACTTCGTTACGTATGTCAACAGCGATCGCCTGGATCCGATTGATTACCGATACAAGGGCAGTGAGAGACAAGCCAAGTTGAGAAAGCTGAAACAGGCATGGGATCCCAATGGAATATTCACCGAGGAGTTTTTGCATGCATAGGATAAATTCAGACTTGCATAAGATGCAAACTTAAGACGTCTTCCATGTCCATAGCCAACAGTTGGACTGAATCTTTCCTGGGGATGGAAGACGCCGAATGATGGCCGTGACCAGCGTAGGTCTCAATTTATCCAGAAGTCCCACTTGCGAGTGAGCTTCCACGTGTGGATGCCAGAGGAAGAGCTCTGATTGATGCTGCATACTCTGATTGCGTGCCTTCTCTTTGGATTGTTCTATTCACTTGTGGCTCTTTACTAGCTGGATATTCCATGTTCCGATTCTCGTCAACCTAGACAGAGTACTGGGTCCCTCTATTTTGTTTTATCCCAAGAATCCACACAGCAAGTACGCTACGATTTCTACGAGCTGCATTAGAGCGTACAGCAACAATGTCCGCCAAGTAAGTTCCCTCCATCATCCATGACAGTAGTGATCGTCCTTGTTACCTGGGGCCCCACTCTGCTCTCGGCCCCGTAAAAGGTATGGCTTTTTACTAAGCATCAAACCATGAACAATACTATTCAACAAGGTAGATTCGGCATCGGGTCATCCTCGCTGGACCGCAGTTGGATCCCCCGCTTTCGGTACCTTGATTGAACAAGATGTACTTCCGCGTCTCGAAACACGAAGTGTTGCATTGTTGCCTTGTATTGAGACATTGACTCTCCGGTGTTGTTCTACATGCACGATAAGAGTTGGTTGCTATACTCCTTGGCGCTTGTTGATGCAGACTGCATGATGCATCGATGCAGACTTCTATTCGACGCCGTGTCGGTAGATTCTACTATATGCGCTTGTTCTTGCGATCCAGACCTTCGATGTAGTACATGTCACCGACTCACCGTTTGACCCGCTGGCTGCAAGGCCGCTGAGACCCCGCCACACTGGCGACTTGCATCACCGCTGGCCACATGTCTTCGCCTTCCTCCACGATTCCCGCTGTTTCAGATAGGTTACGATCATCGGATGCGGCGTCTTAAGGGAGTATAATACAGTCGCTGCGGCGGAGGTGAAGCGGGGTATTCGGTAGCGTCGTAGCTGCATTCGTGGAGCCTGTGCCGCAAGACAAGAGTATCGCAATTCGCAAACTTCTCTCGGAATGTTGTCGGCCATGCCGTTGCTGGGCAGAGGGGTTGGAGGACTGTTAGGCATCCGGCGATGCTTGTTTGGACAGGTTATTGCTGCTGGCCACTACCCCACTCTATTCGGAAGAAGCGGTGTAGAATGTTCTAGAGTAAGGAAAGCATGGGGGGCGCTGCAAGCTGCACCAATCGTTTGTCTCCTGCGACACAATGATAGTCTGGTCTCAAAGAACACCAAGCCCCATGCGGGCGGCAGCAGTCACGTGTCGGACAGGCTGCTCGACAGGGTCTATGTTAGCGCTCCTTCGCTTAGATAGCAGTGTACCTTAAGCTGACTTCTGCTGTCACCGAACCATCTTCCATATGTACCACGTGCAGGCTTGTCAACGGCTTTAGATTGTCCTAACCAGCTCATAGATTCATTATAGGGCTTCTTGCTAGTCAACAGCACTGTATCTTCCAACCAGTGGGCCTTGATTTCCTACTTGGGAAAAACCAACATGCGGAGTCTGAACTCTCCTCATGCTCGGGCCTTCCATTTAACTTCTAGCTCCCTCCATTTTCTCCTCTTGGGAAATCCACACTGCACCAACACTTGAGCCCGGTGTCCCTACCAAACAACATCGATCTGGACGCCTAGCTCATTATGATGTGGGCCGCTATCTACATCCTGGGTCTCACTCATCGTATCCCAGCCTTTGGAGACGCCCCGTGCAAGACATTGCGGAGGGCAACGGGAGTTGCCATTGAGGCGTTGCGGGGGGGCCTTCAGGATGTCAGCAACGATTCCGTGGGCGCTCAATGCTTCCATGGCTTGAAAGCTCAGAGGTCGACTGAGAATCCTTCTCGGTGTCAGTAATTGTAAACCCAATAGCCATAGGTCAAGGTAAGTCAGAGCCCAGGTTCAGGGCGTTGGGGTCAACTTGGGGATGATTCTACTTCTTGGAAAACGCGAGGACTACGCCGTTTGGCTTCAATTCCATCCGGATCCATTTCCCCTGTCCATCCAATACCTTTTAGTGTCACTTAACTCCGCTCATGCTTTGCATACAACTTATCTGTTTTAGGTATACCTGGCAGTGGTACATTGCCAGCAGTACTTGGATAAAATAATCCCTACTCCGTACTATCATTTCCTTTTCGACACTAGGTAGCCACGTCACCACCGCATCTGCTTTACCATATGCTTTGCATGGAACTATGCAGCTCTAGCGGCATGCTGACTGTCGAATCTCTCGCTGCTTTTTGCATCACATTTCCTCGGGTGAGCACGTGTAGTAGCATGGGCAATTTTGGTACTGCCCAGAACGCTGATGGTACTCGGTGGTTCTTTGTGTTCGTTGAAATTTCAATGTCATAGTTTAACTGTACATTTTCTCCCTGATGGCGGGAACATACCAAGAAAAGGAACTGGATAACCAACCACTGCTCGAATCCGAGAGCCAAGATAGAACCCGAGATACCAGCATCGACTCTTTAGATATCACGCAGAAACCTGCAAGAAGAAAGAGACCGCAATATCTTCGATGGCTATCTTATTTCCTCGCAATAGCCTACATACCCTTAATTATTCTCTACGTTCTTTTGTTCCTCAAGCTCTCCACTCCTAGGCCTGAAGCCGAATGCAAAAACGCAAACCTGGACATCTTCCCCTCCCTCGCCCGCTCCTCTGCCATCCAATTCGAACAACGCCCATTTTCCGTAAAAATCCATCACAACCCCTTTGCCGGCGATCCCAGACCCGAGCTCGATAACGCTTGGCATGACCTATTCGAAGGTTCAACATCAACGAAGTACCCGAATCAACAAACTCCATCTAACAAAGCCCGCAGATATACGAATCCGCGTCTCAAAAGAAGACCTGGACTACTACAACCTCACTTCGATCCCATTCGCCGACGGTTCGGGCTATGCGGCGGAGCTGGGCGTGCACCACGAACTGCACTGCCTGAAAAAGATCAGGCACTGGATCTACAAAGACTACTACCTCACCAACGAAACCGAAGCCGCCATGACAGAATGGCCCGCCCACATCCGTACGTCTTCACCTTTCTCCTCCTATCCCCCTCAATCTCACCAGCCCCTCCCCCAACCCAACAGACCACTGCATCGAAATGCTCCGCGAATCCATCATCTGCCACGCCGACCCCAGCCTCAGCACCTTCAAATACCTGCCCGGCCACCCGCCCACGCTCACCGCCGTCGCAAAGGGCCACCATCAGTGCGTGCAGTGGGAGCCGCTGATGGAATGGGTAAGGGAGCGGCATGTGCCGATTTTCGAGGAGGGGGTTTTGATGGGGGCGGAGGAGACGGGAGGGGCGGAGGGGAAAGGGGTGGGGGTGAAGTGCCACGAGGGGGTCGGGGCGGGGAGGTGTGGTGGTTAGTGGAGTGATAGCTCTGGGATATGGGGGGTTTGTATACACCACACCACACCCATTTCTGTTAATTCCAACTGAGTATTTTGCTTCAGGGGTATGATGTATGACTTGTATCTACTGTACCATACTTGCTCCAACTACAGTACATACAATGAAAGCAAATTTCCTGGAAAGTGAAACAAGGATCGACCTCCCCCCCCCCCCCCCCTTTTACCAGCTATGTAGCTCTTTTGCTGTACCCCCCTCATCTCAATAAACCCCAATTTCCCCCCCGCGTTTCTCCTCAGCCTATCAAAACAAAGAATATCCCACCCCCCCCACTCCACCAACAACCTTTTTTCACATATCCAAAGAAATAACAGCGTCAAGGGTATGTATGTATGTATGAATGAGGGTAACTATGTACTCGCGTTTACGCAAACGATAAAAACATCCCCAATAACTGAATCTGCACACCACACCCATAGCAACAAAGAAGGTTTCCGAAATTGAACTTTGTATATATACGGGCCATTGTTGCTATTATCCTCCCCCTAAAGCCCCCCCCCCCCCCCCCTTAGCCTAGTCCACCCCTCCCTCATCCACCATATCCCCATCTCCATCCGCCACCCCCTCATCCCAACTCCTCCACTTCTCCGCCCACCCCTTGACCGCCTCAAAATTCCGACACGTCTTCTCAAACCGCCATCCGGTAACGCCGCCCAGGTCGAAATCGACGGGTTCGAGATTCGTGTCGGCGGCGCACATGAGCGCCTGGCGGAGGTAGTCGAAGCAGTGGCGGAGGTGGTGGGGGTCCGGGCGGCGGTTGTGGTCGTGGACGTGTTGGAGCTCGGGGAGGGTGCCGGCGAGGGCGGCGTAGTAGCCTACGCGGAGCATGTTCTTTGAGGAGGGGGGGTGTGGGTTAGTTTGGGGTTGTTTAAATAGGGTAGTTGGGGGGGGAGGGATTTTGGGGCGAGGGGGGCCTTACAACGCAGTGGAGCTCGTGGAAGACGGCGAGGCCGGAGAGTCTGGGGGAGATGGTGGGGTGTTTGACGAAGCCGACGCCTTTGGGGAAGAGGTCATCCCAGGCTTTGTCGGAGTCGGGGGCGGGAGCGTAGGTGAAGGTGCGGTTGTAGATCCAAGGGGCTTTGATGGTGCCGACGGGTTGGAGGAGTTCTAGCGGTTGTAAGTCTTGAGTGTTCGATATGGATTTATTGGGGGATGGAGCGTACCTGCAACGGTTTGTGGGGTATTTGCTTTGCGGAGCCCGGCGTAAAAGCCTATGGTGCCGGAAAGGGTCAAGGTGGTCAGGAGAAGGAGACAGAGATAGGTGGTTGACCAGCCTCTAGGCTTTGAGGGCTGGGGAATAGAGTCGAACGAGTCATTGCTGTTGCTGTCTTTGGAGTTCCGGAGTGGTTCTTTGGCTTCTTCTAAGGTAGGGATTGGGGTGTAGCGTTGGCCTTTCAGGTAAGAGAGAAAGGATTCCATGGTTCTCTATCGTGGGTTTGGAGACATGCTCTGATTCTTTTCCGTTGCTTCAAGATAGAGCGCAGGAAGGAAATAGAAGAGCTGAGAGGTGACTGTGACCCTGACCTCATGGTACGTACAGTAGTTGAGTGCAAGGTTTCGAGAGACTAGAGGTCGCGATCCATGCCACGCAAGCGGGCTTAAAGCAGCGCGGGGTCAACGAAAGGTATCATTTGGAATTTGTCAGATCGGCAGATGCCTTTCTCCCGAACCACGCCTTGAAGCACGTTTTGGGTCCCAGGCCTTGGCTAACAATCAAGATAAAGTTCGTAGATAGGGCGCCAATGCCTCCATGTCCGTCAGCGAAAGTGAAGCGTTGCAACCGCAAAACTGGTACTCGCATTAGCGTTACTGGAGACTCTTGCAAAACAACCACAATCGTACCATTAGAGGTTGACCAGATCAACATAGACCGAGAGCTCGGATGAAGTGCCCCTCCACGCAGTCACCACATGACTTCTTGGCTGCGGTCACGGTGGATTAATTGATTTGACAGAAGCCGCCTACGTCCGTAGGAAGGCCGAACAATGAAGGATGAACGCTATCGACGATTAGTAGAGGCATTCCAGATGCCATGTACGAATAGAACACTGGCGCTTGTGCATACTTTGACAGTATTAGGTCACCTCCGAGTTGCTTGCAGGCTATAGTCTCGTTGCTAGCAAAAACCTCGAATCAACGGTCGTTGCTAACGACCACGGTGTACCTCCCATAGGCCATCGAGCATTGCAATCATTCCTTCGCAAACCGAGTCATTCGGCTTTCTCCGATTGATACATGTCTCTTTTCAAACCCATTCGTTACCGACGTATATCCCCAGTCTTCCCATTGACCACGCGTTCAATCAACTGAGCCCCGCAGGACCTTCCAATCGATATCGAGCATTCTAATCCATTCGAAATGAGAGCCAATCTTTACCTTCGAGGATTCCTCGCATTGGCGGTGGTCGCCAATGCCCTCCCTGTCGACAGCAGCAAGAGTAAAACAGATATCTAGCTATATTTGACTGTGAAACTGACTTGAGATAGGCTTGAACCAACGTGAGGCTGCGGACGCTGATGACAAGGTCGTCTACACCTGGTCACTCCCTGAGGAGAAATCAAAGCGTGAGGCCGCGGACGCCGACGACAAGGTCGTCTATACCTGGTCACTTCCTGAAGAGAAAACCAAGCGAGAGGCAGCCGACGCCGACGATAAGGTTGTGTACACCTGGTCTCTCCCCGAAGAGAAGGCCAAGCGCGAAGCAGCCGACGCTGATGACAAAGTCGTCTACACCTGGTCCCTCCCGGAGGAGAAGTCAAAGCGTGAGGCCGCGGACGCCGACGACAAGGTCGTCTACACCTGGTCTCTCCCGGAAGAGAAGGCATAAATGGTGGTGAAATAGTGGCCAGGGCCAGCACATGTTCATACCGCACTGTCGTCCTGGTAACACTAGAGCGTGGGCGGATAGTAAGTGAACGGGGATTAGAGAAGATGGTGATTTGGAAACTACTTTCAGTTAACGGTTCCTGCAAGCGTACTGTTCTTGAATCTTCGTCTGTCGGCAACACTTGTCCTAGAAGTAAATAACGTAGAAGCAATCGAGACCGAGAAAACCACAAATGAGTAACAGAAACGCTGATATACTTGAGGCTTGAAGACTATGACGGACCAGTCAGCCTACTCTCTGTTCCACATGTATGAAAGCCGAAGACACTGCCTTTCCGGCTACTGAGGAGAAACAACGCCAAGTTAGAAGATGCTGACATAACGACTCGACGTTTCCCACTGCAGAGGTTCAGATGAGGTACAATAGCGATCAACCCCAGCCCTTTGCGAGGAAGTCGCCTTGCGCTGGTTTTTAAAAGCTGGCAATAGTTGCATGCTCGGGCAATCTTCCGAGTTTCTGCTTGCAAATGACCAGAAGGACCCTCTCGCCGTTTTCTAATAGTATTCACCAGAGGTGGCAGAATTAGTGTTACAATATTCTCGCTTTTCGTACTCCAGCCTCATTAGAAGAAAGCTGGGTTTTGCTTGCGGTTACTACGTCCCTTGGATTCGTAGGGTCATTAATTTACCTTGAGACCTCGACTGCTGAATTGACGAACAGTTCCATTCGATGCAGCTGAGAGCCACTAATCGAGAATACCAATGGCAACCTCCCTATCCTCCGTCACCGCACAAAGTTGACGGTCTTTCCACCTTTCACAACGACCACCCTCTTCCATTCCTTGCCCTTCGATGTCCACTTTCTTCCCTCATCTGTCTTCTCAATTTGCGCCAGCACCCAGCCCTGTAGCGCTACTTCCTTGCCCTTCTCTGTCATTTCGTCTGGGGGGTTCGGGATTTGGATTGCAAACCGCCACTTACCATTTTCCTGAACCGCACATGTCTGATTACTCTGTTTGAGTTTGGCAAGGCTGCCATCAGGGACGGGGAATGGCTCGTCGAATATGCTTGAGCTTGAATAACCGAGATGACTGTTGATTAGCTCCCAGCACTCCTCGCTGAAGGCAGGGACTACTGGAGCCATCATGCGTAGAAGAACGTTCGTCGCATGATACCGGATTGTGTGACTAATATCTGACGCAGCAGATATAGCGTTTGTGGTCTTGATTAGGTCTGAAATGACAGTATTGAGGGAGAATGTGTCAGACAGGGACGAGTTGACAGAAATGACAATGTCCTGTACTTGGGCCCATAATTGCTTCTCTGATGCAGTTTTTGGGTTCTGAGGGCTGTTGAGATATAAGGGAGAAATCTCGGCAGACCCGATTTCCGAGAAGTAATGGACCAGACGCCAGACTCTGCCGAACCAACGTTGGATTCCAATGATGCGCTCCTCTTCCCATTCAAGGACTTCAGTCACCGGAGCTTGGAACAGGATATGGGCTCTTGTTGTGTCAGCGCCGTATTTCCTGATGCATTCCATTGGGTCGACTCCATTGTATTTGCTTTTGCTCATCTTCTGCCAGCTTACATTGGGCGTCTGGCCGGTCAGGATGATTTTAGGACTCGATCGGTCACTGGTATCGACTTCTTCTGGCTTCAGAAATCGCCCACTACCGGGGTCTGAATAGGTTTTGCCATGTACCATCCCTTGGTTGATGACTTTTTTGAACGGCTCCCCTCTGTTACCGACACCCCCACCGGACGGCCATAGGGATGTGGTGGCAAGGAATTTTGCAATAAAGCGGGCATACAAAAGGTGAAGTATGGCATGTTCTACACCACCAATATATATGTCCACAGGCAGACTCACTTCTGCCACTTCAGCGGAAAACGGTTCGATTGCGTTGTAAGGATCTGCGAAGCGCATGAAATACCATGAAGAATCCATGAAGGTATCCATGGTATCTGTGTCGCGCTTAGCACTGCCACCACAACGGGGACATGTCGTATAGACCCAATCTTCTGCAATCTCAAGCGGATTCCCTCTCTTGCCTCTGAACCAACTTTCGGGAAGTGTGGGTAATTCAACAGGTAGCTCTTCTGAAGGCACAGGTACAGCACCACATTCTTGACAATGAATGATTGGAATTGGAGCACCCCAGTATCTCTGACGACTAATCAACCAGTCTCGTAGTCTCCAAGTCTCGGCATTTTGAGCGAAACCACCGGCGTCCGCTAGATCATCGACGATCTTTGTTGAAGCCTCCGCAGATTTCAAGCCAGCCATACTACCGCACAACGGTGTAAGAATGCCAGGTTGTTCATAGGCTTCGGTAAGAACCTCGTTACCGGTAATTGTTTCGCCCGCGCTGCTGTCAGGAGGAGCAATGACCCGGCGGATTGGCTCATTGTCATTGTGCTTGATCCAAAAGACGAAGTCACGGGAGTCATGTCCCGGGACACCCATGACCGCTCCCTCTCCGTAGCTCTCCAAGACGTATGGTGCGACATAAACGGGTAGAGGCCATTTGGAGTACTTAGGACTATTTTCGAGCGCTGATAACGGGTTCCGGCCTGAAACATTGGGCAAGAGATACCCGGATTTGGAGCCATCCCGGAGTGAAGGCACAGATCTTATGAACTCCCGAAGATTCGGATTGTCGACCGCCAATTTTTCGACAATAGGATGAGATATCGATAGCGCAATATACTGTACCCCGTGTAAAGTATCAGGCCTTGTGGTAAAGACTTCGACTGGTCTTTCTTTTTTTATTGTTATCATATTTCCCTCTTTCTCTCTTTGAAAGGATTTTAATTCCACTAAGAATTTGATTTTCGCTCCCCTGGATTTACCCAGCCAGTTTCGCTGCATCGATAGTACCCTCTCAGGCCATCGACTATCTCGTGCGAGAACATCTAAGTCGTTATACAAAGCTTCTTTGAAACTGGTGATTCGAAGGAACCATTGCCTAAGATTTCTCTTTTCTACTTTTGCGCCAGATCTCCAAGAGCAGCCCTTTGCGTCAACCTGTTATCTGTTATTGTGAACTTTATTATCGTTCACAGCGTCGGCTCACCTGCTCATTTGCAAGCACAGTCTTGTCTATTGGGTCGTAGTTGACAAGAGCTTCAGCCTGGTAGGCAAACCCACGTTGATGCAACATCAAGAAGAGACGCTGGGTGTGCTTGTAGAATCCCGGGTCGCAGGTCATGAATTCCTAGGTGAACGACAACAGTTTAGTTTATCAAATTTGGGAAGTGGTCACTGTGGCCCAAAAACTGATTGGACAAATCAAGAGATACGTACTCTACTCCAATCAAAGCTTCCACCCATAGCTTGCAATTGACTCTTCATGTTTCCAATGTTTAGTTTTGTCCATTCTGCTGGATGCACTCCTCGTTCGATCGCTGCGTTTTCAGCTGGTAGACCAAATGCATCCCATCCCATGGGATGCAGAACATTGTGACCTTGCATGCGCTTGAACCGGGCGAGAACATCGGAGATTGTGTAGACTCTAAGGTGACCTATATGCAGAGTGCCCGAAGGGTACGGAAACATAGGAAGTACATATGAGCGAGGTGCCCCCTCCTTGGTCCCAATATCGCCCTCTGTAGTCTTTACCCACTGTTGATGCCATTTCGCCTCGATGGACTGGATGTCGAGGCGTGGAACAGAGCTTGTGGAGGCGGCTCGTTTGTAAAAACCGCAACGGCGGAGGATAGCAGACGTGCCTAACGGGCTCAATGGTATCGCGAGGTATCGATGCGTCATCGGCCTCAAACCGCGTCTGTCCAGGAAGTAATGTCGTTACTCGCAACCTCTTCTAACTAATTAGAGACTAGCATGGTCCTCCGAATCCTCACGCGACACAATCCAATCATGTTTACTGTCTACACATCACAGCGTCCAGCATTAGCAACCTAAATTGCCATCCGAAATGGAAGTAGCTCAGACCCCTAGCTTGGAACAGTCACAGCGGGAGCCTGATCTCCAATCGTATCCAGGGCTACATCAAGAACCCATTGCTGAGTCAAATGCGGAGATAGTAGTGGATCATGAAAGCAAGCCTAATGAGAACCATAGCACAGAGCTCAAAGCCCTTAAGCAGCAAAAGCCGAAGCTAAAGAAGCCTCACCAGACAGAGGAGACAGTGAATAACATGAAGTTCAAGGTCCAAGGAACCATCGAATACTTGCGAGCCAAAGGCATATATCATACTAAACAAGACGTCTTCGAACACTTCGGTGTAGCACGTACTCGAGGTTACGAAATGCTCGGCAATCGAGATCGTCGTAAACGCAAGCCAGGCGACCCAGAAACTCGAGGTCGTCCTACCAAGCTATCCAAAGAATCCGTAAACCGCATGGACGAAATACTGCAGGCCTGGGGCATTGAGGGAAGAGCTATGACTTGGAAAGGGCTTGCAGTTGAAGCTGAGGTTCCAAATGTTTCATGGCGAACCATTCAGCGGACAATGCAGAAGAGGGGATATCGGAAGTGCAAAGCTTGCAGCAAGACATATGCGGCTCCTGACATGGCAGACGTTTCACCAAACTCGGTCTCCAACCAGGAAATTACTTATATGCTTGAGGATGGGCCCGTTCCGTACTCGGAAAATTTACAATTTGGTCCGGGGCCTCAGCATACACTTAATATCATACGGAAACCAGGGGAGCATCATTGTGGGAACTGCAACCAGCAACAAGATCAGGCCTCTGCTCCCATACAGGCTCTTCCTCTCTCGTGAATTGGGAATACTGCAGGGTGTTTACCTCAGGAACTTATGCTTACAGACAAGGACAAACACCGTTCCAATCCCAACGGAAACTAGAACGCTCCATATACCTCATGTCTCGTTTAGTTAATAGCAGGTGAACACAACGGAAAGATATCAAAGTCCAGAGTAAATGCTCTTTCTGGCCCTACCTGCTACATTTGCAGTAGGCTACTGAAACGAGTCAGTTAACATCAGTAGGGAGCCTTAACGTATTTACATTAGCAGATCAACGAGGCTAACAGTGATTTAGGGCAGAATGTCTTGGTATTATCATAAATGGTCAATTGTACATAGCAAGCATACTCAACTGGCACAACGGCGCTACTGGATTGAGAATCGAGGCTAGGGGTTACAAAGATGGGGATCCATTGAGCGTCACGCCAAACTGGCATGGACCAGAAGTCTGAACGTCTGTAACGACATGATGTGTCTGGGACTATTCCGTACATATCAGCAAGCTCGAACTTTATGGGCCTATTCCCTAAAAACCATATACTGTCAAGTCCAAATCATCTTCTGCTAGTGAAATTCAATTCATCGATTATGTGTCTACGCCAGCTTCAAGCCCCAGGAAGCTGAGCATCTAGAGATACTTCATGTGCGTCAATGACCCTGCACCTTGCTCTGCCTTCGTCGAACCCACAAAACCTTGTAATACCTTACACTTAGTCCGCCCCGGGGTTCCAATGAGGTCTGGGTTATCTTTTTGGGCCATGCGAGAAATATCTCTCAGCAGACCCAGTATTATAGTGAATTGATGGGACAAGCTGCGCTGATTGGGCCAAAGTTCGTCTCTGGTGCAGTCGGAATTATCGTTGCGTCTCCCGGATTTGCTCGCAGCTTACGTAGCAGTGTGTTGCTGCTTTATGACTACATGGAACAATCAGAAGATAGCTTCAGTCTGTGCTCAGTCGTCGAGTCTCGATATTAGGTCGAGAAGCTGGATAACAGTGCTGAATATTTTCCTTGACTGCATATGTCCATTGGTTTCTCTTATTCAGAACATAGTAGAAGCAAAAAACTTAGCCCCCTTGTACACCTGAGCTGTCCTGGGTTGCAGACCTGCAACGGCTTTGACGTCTCAATCACCAAGCGTTTCTTTTCTAGGCAGACGCTATCAGACTGACGACACAGTCAAGATATCTCCCATCTTTTCCTCTCATGGTGATGTTCTCTACTTCGTCTTCGCCTACCGATAGGTGAATGGCTCCTTTCTGTACGCGGCCTTGGATATCGATCATCATCCCTTCGCCTCTCACGGCTTCTTGATTGTGACCTGTCTTGCAAATGTCTGTCTCTAGACCTTGATCTATGTCGCCGATGACTCCTAACCTCGTCCCTCTCATTGTGTCGGTGTCGGTAACGTCTGCCCTTATCCCGGCTCCTGCTACGTCTCTTATGCCCCCTTTCTCTGTCACGACTCCTACTTCTTTTTCTTCTCTTTTCCAGTTTGTTCACTTTCATATCACCTCCTTCAAGGCCTCCCTTATTACCTATGTGACCTATCATTGTATCCCGTACCTCATCCTGTCCAGCTAGTGGTAGATTACCAACAAATCCACCAAAGCCTACACCGCGACCCCCTTCTTGTTCAACGTCCCCCGCTTCCTTTATAGCCTTCTCGACTTCTTTAGGCCCAGCGACTTCGGTGTTCCTTATACGTGGCTCGACCGGAAACCCCAGTGCTGCGCTGAGCGCATCCTGCTCCGCCTCTTTGATTCTTCGTATTTCTTCCGCGCGGGCGTTTGCTGCATCAGTGGCGGCTTGTGAATCGTCTCCTTTGGCATACCACGACAGATCTTTGTTCTTCTGCCAGCGGCCAACAGCTGTGAATAGGAGGAAGGATTAGCTTTACAATCTCGCTTGCAGACTTCAAGCTTATTTGATGAGTGCTTACGGGCCATTAGAGAATGCCCTAGGTAGTTCTCTCGGTGCTGGTCATCTTTGACATCTTCCCATCTGAAAGAATCTCGGCCACCGCTGCGTACATGTTAAAAGAACATTCAGACACGAATACGCGCTGCACCATACCGGCTACCCTCTTTCCGAACCCCTGCTACCAGGTCCATAGTTGACGGTCACTGTACCCGCCGTTGTCCTAGATAGTTATGGATTGGACGAGTAGGGTAAACAAATTCAAAGTTTCGAAAGAGAAATAATGAATGTGAATTATAAAGGTAGCTATCGAACCTGTAGGGCTATCATAGAAAATTTAAATAGGCTTAGCGTCTACAGTGAACTCAAGGGCGCTGCTATCTGGAATGGGATGAGGGCAATATTGGAGGGTAAGGTATGATCAGAATGCCACGAATGCCGTCTAAATCTAAGAGGTGCGTAAGCTCCGTATTCCCCATCTATGATACACCCACGATAGTCTCCGTCTTAATAAATCAAGACCGTGAGATCACAGCCCCATTATCTGTCTCGTGACATGGATTTTGGAAATGATGATGGCTGGAAAGAACTAGTGTCGCCTGTGATACAGTCATAATCGTTAATGTTCACTTCTCGTGATTCTTATTGAAGCCGTACAAAGCTCAGCTCAACATGCGTATATAGGAATGCCTCGGAACAGATAGCACGAAGAGGCGGATACTACCTCAAGATGCAAGTACGACCTCTCGTAAGGGCGGCTCCGTCTGGTTCTCATACTCAATCTCCATCCGGGGTCCTTTTGTCTTGAGATTCGGAGTTGAGGCACTTCCACGCTTCCTCTTCGCACCAGCAGCAACTATTCTTGGCGCAGACACGTCGCCATCACTCTCCCCATCACTAACATCGCTGTCGTCCTCTTCTCCATCGTCTGTCCCTGCCTCCTCTGCACTAATCCCCCCTAACCACTCCTCCAGGTCCCCCATATCATCATCTTCGTCACCTTCCACATCACTGACATATTCAACATTTCCGGATCGTTCCTCTTCCATCTCGAATTCTTCCACTACCTCTTCTTCATCTTCGATTCCCTCGTCGAGATCTTCGTCCCTCTGGCCCTCTCCTCCCCTCTCCAGCCCCTTCAGTACCTTCTTCCAAACTCCTTCTTCCACGTTCAATGGTCTGTCCCCATAAGCACCACTCCTCAATCGCTCTATCAACTCCCGTTCTATTGCGCGTTCAACCTTGGCCGCGGCCTCGGCCTTTCTCTCCCTTGTGTCCTCCCTTCTTCTAACCTTCGGTGCCAATTTGGGTACTAGCTTCTCTCCTAATCTTTCTTCTTCCCTCGCTAGTCTCCTCGTCCTAATGGCGACTTGCGTAAGCCTCGTAAGCCTTTGTTTACACTTGTGAATGAGGAACTTCGGCCAGTAAATCAATCGCTCATCGATTTGTTGAAGGGCTTTAGCGTAGTTCTGTGATAATTTGATACGCTCCCACAATTTCGAGGGCATATGTGCTCGCTCGATAGTTTTCATGTAGAGGTAGAGGATCCCGGTTTCGGGATTGGAGCGGATGGTGGCATAGCGAGAGTTGGCGAGGGGGCATGATTGACGGTTACAGAGACCGGTGACGTTGTGTTCGTTACGGCAGAAATTCTGTTGTTTTGGAGTCCTGAATTGTTGCAGGTCAGTGAAAGCTCCTGGGCCTTGGGGTATTGGCCCTACTTGAGCTTGAATGAGCAGAATTGCTGATTGATAACCTGCCACACGATTTCATCCGACGCCATATTGCTTGTATGTTACAGCAGGGTCTCATCGATACTAGTAGAGTGTGAGGTGTGAAAGATCGTTTGTCAATGTCAGACCAAGCCCGACAAGCTTTTTTCTTAATCTTATCGCTTGACTGTTAAACGCCAGGGCAAAATAGACGCATTTGGCGCGAGGTGGCCATTTAAAGAACTGCGTTAAGCTGTATATTACCTACCTTAGCAATGACAAGCAGGTCCTACCTCGTCCAGACATACCGTGCAGTGACTATGTTGTGCAAGAGCTTTATACACATATCAATACCAGCACACAATGGCTACAGAATCTGTCGGTTCATGTAGAACGAATCGTCAGAACAGTTGCATTTCTCTACAATCTCTCATAGCGATCAGCTTCATGTCCCAGTATTCTTTTCCAACAGACGTCCGCTCTCAGTGCAGATTTTTCAAAGTGTTAACAAGACCACTCGTTATGCTTCTAGCGGAATGCCCCGGAAAAGTTCAAGCGCTCGATTACATTATATTTAATTGCTTTCACTTTCTTATCCCTCCTACACATTTAACGCTCTTTCTACTTTCTACCCATTTATCTCTCAGGCCCTTCCATCATGTTGTAATACACAGCAGGGGTTTGTTGGATTGACGTTTGATTTGCTACGAGATAGAGTAAACCCACCATGGATCTACAAGACGTATCGAACGACAAATACTTTGTCGAGAAGCTAGAGATGCAGAAACTTGGCCTTCGAGTGGATCGCAAAAGCGAAGGCCTAATCCCAAGGGATAGAGCATCTCGTGCCAAGCTGATTAAGGAGCAAGAAGCAAGAATCAAGTCTGGTGTTGAGACGCACAACTCATTTCCTGGCTCACTGTTTCTCCTACCACAGTATGCGCCATCTATTGCACCATTAGGGGGCCTGAAGAAAGTGCTTATCAAAGACCTGCGGCTGGAAACACATCATCGGGGCCTATATATCATGCTTCGGGTAGTCACACGTCCGTTCAAGAAGATCGACCTTGTGACGGTAGTGGAGGATGAAACAAAGGATGTGGTATTGTTGCAACTCTATCACCAAGAATACGAGAATCTTCCATTTGCATTCGACATTGCTAGGACGAGGAGTGTCTGCATTGTCAAAGAGCCGTACTTCAAGATCGCGAACACGGGAATTTATACTCTACGGGTCGATCACGTTAGCGACCTGATATGGCTTTCAGAATTTGACGAACGACTACCAAAATGCTGGTGCCTGCAATTCACAGAGCTGGACAAGACCGCAAATGACTGGAAGATGGAAGGGGATGCTGACTTTACATCGGAACAATATCATGGCACAGTCGAGAAGTAGTTTTTGCAAGCTTGCCGTAACCTCATAACGTGCTAATATTGAAATAGATATACCAAAGCTCTCCGATGCACTCCTGCTGCCGAGGAAATCCAAATCATCAAAACAAATCGATCCTTAGCATACCTGAAGCTCCAGAGGTATGACGAAGCTTTGCTGGATTTTACATGTTTTCCACCTAGTGAAGTGTCTGAAAAGGGTCTTTTCAGGGCAGCGTTAGCTTACTACGGACTGGGGAAATTTCAAGATTGTCACGCATACCTCAAGCTCCTTTTGCAAAAGTATCCAGCCAACGAAAGCGCTAAGAAAGAATTTGCTCGAGCTCAAGCTAGGTTAAGAGAGCAGAGCTGCGGCGAATACGAATGGAAGATCATGTATGAAGCGACAAAAATGCTGCCATTGTTTCTCGACAACGCGACATACCTCGGTTCTGTGGAGATCAAATCTACAAAAGGCATGGGTAGAGGACTATTCACCACCAAACCGGTTGAGGTGGGGGAGCTTCTTCTATGTGAAAAAGCCTTTGCACACTCCTACGCCTTCACAAATTGGAAAATTTCATTCACATATGGTATTCTCATGGACGCAAACACGGACCGGATGATAGCTGGCACAGAAGCCCACCTGATCAGCACAATTGTGCAGAAACTAGAACAGAACCCTTCGCAAATGCCAGAATTCTTATCCCTGCACCACGGATCTTATGAACCAATGGGGACAAACGAAGTCGATGGAAAATCCATTATTGATACGTGTGTATCTCCTATCGTCAAAGAAATGACGTGCAAGACCTACTAATGATGCTCGTGTCATAGCTTTCTGATTGCACGGATCGTCGCTCTCAATAGCTTTGGCTACCCTCTGACATCCCTCAAAGACCAGTACGATCAGCTGCAGAAGGATAACGAAGGTTCAAGCAAGAGGCACGTATCCTCTGGCATCTGGCTCAACGCCTCCTATATCAACCACAGCTGCTACAGCAACGTTCGGCGCAGCTTTATTGGCGATATGCAAATCGTTCGTGCCACTCGCGACATTCCCGCAGGCGAAGAGTTAACCTTTTGGTACAAACAACCCGAGACCACAGGATACAAGAAACGCCAAGAGAATTTACAGCACTGGGGATTCAAATGCAAATGTGCCATATGTGCCGATGACAAGAAGACCTTAAAACGAAAACTAACAATGAGGGACAACCTAGTTGGAGACTTTAATGCGGCATATTCAGCGCCCAGCGGGCCCAACATAGCAAAAGCGGAGAGAGCCCTAACCGCGCTGGAGAGAACATATAACAAGCCCGCCACAGAAGTGCTCCGCCTAACCTTAGAGCAGCCATACCTCGTGCTCCTAAAACTTTACGCCGCAAGAAACCAAGCAGCTGAAGTCATCTCCTCCGCCCGCAAATTCCTCATTTGCCTAGGCTTCCTTCTCACCGACATCCCAGTATCAGGAGCTCCCACAATTACATGCCTTCCCTTCCACGTGAAGCGATGGGGCCTGATGGTCGACTCAGTCCTCGAGGTGTGGTTGATCTTGTGGACTGCCTACGCGATCGTCGCACCCGAGCTCGTGGGCATGGCAGAAACGTGTGCGAAGACTGCATACAAGATTTGCATCGGTGAGGATAGCACTTTCGATCAGGAGGTTGGTGTAGTCGCAAGGGAGTGGATCGGGAAGAAGGTTTGTTATGGGCGGGTTGAGGCTAGTGCTGATCGTTTTGTCTGGCGCAGGAGTAAGGTAGCGAATAGCGGCCACGACGCAGACATTCCTATGTAGATCTTCCCCCCAGGCTTCAAAGATTTAGCAACCAGTTCCCCAATCCTTCACAGAAGATATTGAAAAGTTCGAGTGTCTTTATCGCCGTCACCCAAAAATCACTCTAGCCAAGGACTTGGATTCAACCGACAACCTTTTCCACGAATACCCAAAAAATCCAAACGTGTTTCCATAAAAAAAACACTACGACCAAGCCCTCAAACCCACGCACAACCCGTATCTAAGAATTAACAGAGCAATACCTAGCGAACTTTATATCTGTCAAAATCCCGCCACTTAAGCCGCCCGTTTGCCTTCTCGCATACCATACGTTTACATAACCTTGCACTGTACTACCATCCTCTACTGCCAACTTTTACTTGTATTTAGTAGTAGTAGTAGTATCTTCGACACGTTCGAAAGCATCGTACTCACGGTGGAGACTAGAAAACGTAGACTACAGAATCTAGAATGTTTGGGGTAGGAGCGCGGGGAAGAGGGGAGAGTTTGAACGAGACCAAGATTCTGTGGGTAGCAACAGGAGTACCTTAGTATTCTAAGCTGAAGAGGCTCAACGGAACTAGACTGAATATGCGTTGATAGTGCTTATCTGATTGAAAAGAGTCCCTCAAGCTTCTTACGATTCTCCACTCTAATTAATTCTCTGTTTCATTACTTGAAAGCCTTTCTTCTCGAGGAGCACAGACAGGAATAAGCAAAGGGCAGGAGGTCCTGTTATTGCAGTGAAGTAAGTGTCTCCATGGGTCTGCTGAGGTGTTGGGGGTGCTAACAAGGCTGTGTCAGTGCTGGTTTGGGGGGGGGAAGATGACGTATGACAGGATTGCCTCTTTGGCGTACTATATATGGCCTTGGGAGTGGGGCTGGAGAAGAGAAGGACGTTGGCGGCATTTGATAGAGAAGGATCGAAAAAGTACTGAGCATGCGACGATGCTCCATCTTAGATGACAGGCAGTGGGATATTTGCATTTGGCTTTGAGAATAATGTACGTCTTACAAGGCTTTCTTTTTTCCGAGTTTCATGTTCCCAGTTGCCGAAGCATGAATTCGTGTGTCGAGATCTCACTGTGCGATGATATACAATGCCAGAGCTGGATTTTCCGATGGTTTCAATGAAGACCTTGACTGGACTCGCTCTGTGTACCACTGAAGCTGAAGAATGGGGTTGTCGCACGGGATTCCCGTTTTCAAGCTCAGTGTATTTGCTGGTCTTCACAGAGAATGGCAGAACTGGAGTTTCTTCATGCCTTCATTAAGACACTGCCATTCTTTATTTTGGGACTACTAATGTGCTTTAGAGCACTTACAATACTCAACCAATCGGCATACAGATGCGCATTACAAAGGTACGAAAACTGGAATGACCTAGACATATGCATGCTGCAGGTACGCAGCAGGGCGAAAGTATCTACGTAGTACTCCGTCATTTCCTCTGGGTTTCCACAACGACTCCGACAAGTCCGATGCAAGCGCAAAGGAAAGAACATCGTACCGAGTACCAGAAAACGATCTTTAGACAATCGCTACGGTTATTCTTGCCGCCCAACCGCAGCTTCTGTGTTGCCCTCGCATCGCTTCAGTGAAACCTTCCGACCCTTTTCCTCACCAAAACCGAGGATAGCCGTAAGGCAGCGACATCCCTAACCGAAGATGACCGGGCGATGCAATAGTCATCCAGCGAGGTAATATTAGATCCAGATGACATCAATTGTGCTTCTTGTTAGAGCAGAAATAGATCGAATTCGCATCATGGCATCATCATAGCATGATAGCATCACACTTTGGGAGTCAGTCTCGCATCAAAGCTGGTGGTGAGTACGGCAACCGTCAGCCATGACGGCATACTTTAAAATACCTACCTACCTTAACCGTGGTCCAAACAAAGAAACGTTTCATCTCGCCGGCTGATCGCCCAGTCAAAGATTATTCTTGGCACAGGCACAGGCACAGGCGCAATCAGGTGATCAAGGGTATCCTCCTTCAATTTCCTGTACGGAGTACTCCGTACTCCGTACAGCATTGTTTATTAGTTCTACCTTCAACCTTGCCGCCGTAGAACACATGATTGCGGGGTCGCATACCTTTGGGACGTGGAGAAACGAGCACTTTTGCGCCGACAAGAAGTCGATGATTCCAAAGTCTTCCATCGCGTAGAAAGCACCTGCACGATCATCCATCATTTGATCAGATCAGATTTTCAGTCCGTATCCATGGTAGCTGAAGGAAGGAAGGAATCCCTGTGGAGCCGAATCCAGGCACAGCGCATCTAGACCGGTTGTGAATGCCTGTAGCCAATAGTTCTATACGCTTAACCCGTTGCGAATTGCGAAGGTAACTGGAAGGTAAGGTATGATCGAATAGTACACCAAAAACCTGCATTGCTTACTTTTCGCTTGACGTCCATTGATTTCCACCCTTTACAGTCGTTCAAGATTGGCGCATTGTACTACGTAGTAATTTCCTGTAATATACGCAATGCGGCTTTTCCATTGGCAGGAACAAAGGGTCGGGAGGCGATTCCTTCACTTCCACCGCCAACTTAGTGGAATCAAACCCAAACAAGATTACCCTAGCTTATAGCGCCAAATATTGTTGCGATTGCTTCCATTTCTTTATCCTCTTCCATCGACTTCCATACCTTCTCACTTCCTCGACATCCACGCGTTCAATTACTCCAGCATCAATTGTCTTCATTGACTGCTTATCACCAAGTATCTCAAACCAACATCACAATCTCGCCAGTATGAAGTCCTTCGTGATCGCTGCCGCGCTCTTCGCCGGTGTGACTGTGGCGCAGACTGCGTCTGACCTGAGTAGTCTTCCTCCTTGCGGCGTAAGGAATCCCTTGCTGACGACCTCAATCGACCTAACAATTTGCTGACGGCCATGTAGCAAACATGCATTAGGAACATGCTGGCCTTGGCCCCCAGCCTTGGCTGCCCAAATGGCGCGGCTGATGTCGTTTGCCTCTGCACCAAGCCGGCCTTTATGAGCGGTATTCACGACTGCACCGTTGAGTCTTGCCCTTCGGGCACCGACACCAACACCATCTTTACCTACGGCACCAACTACTGCAAGAGTAGGTCTATGAAAGTCTCCGCAGCTGTTTTGGAATTGCTGACATCGTTTTCTAGACGCGCTATCATCTAGCTCTACTTCGGCCACAACTGTCACTGCAACCTCATCCGCCGGCACAGCCACCGTTATCGTTGCAACTGGCGGAGCTGGTGCATCCAGCGCCAACTCAACCTCGACGGTTACCGACGCTGGGGCTGCTGGGGCTCTCCAAACTGGTGCTAGTAACTCAACCACTGGTGCTGGAGGCGGCAACTCGACCGTTGCTGGCGGTGCGGGTGGTATGAACGGTACGGCTGGCGGGAACGGTACTTCCAATGGCACCACTCCGGTTCCCGTCACCACAACTGACAGCACTGGTGCCACTATCACCTCTACTGTACGCTCTACTCCTTTTCAATGCAATCCGTGCCGAGCTGAGCTAATACTACATTTAGTCTTTGTCAACCAGTGCCACTGGATCCAGCACCGGATCGAGCTCCAAGGCTCCTAGCAGCACAAGCGGTGGAGGAGCTGCTCCTGCTTCTAGCTCCAAAGCCGCAGCTCCCAGCCTCGTTGCCGCCGCCGGTTTCCTTGGTGCTGCCGGTGCTGCCGCTCTTGCTCTGTTGTAGGAAGCCATCGAGTGCTCTTAAATATGTCCCACCAAGGCGCCTGGATAAAAGTATCACCGGTTTGACACAGTTTATATGCGCCATGGCGAGGATGCTGGTTTAGATTGTTGATACCCTTACCCCTTCTGTTATGTCGCTTACGCTTTCTTCACGCAATCACGTTTATATCCTAGGGGGTTTTAGTTGACCCAGGGGCATGGGGATAATGGAGGGGCGAGGAGCATAAGCTGTGTGCGCACTTAATAATCCTACTGTACATTTCGTAGCGCTAGAATCATGGAAACATGCCATCGTCCAAGTTAAACGGGCAGTGTGGTATGGGCTTGGTGAGTGATGTCCGGCTGCGTGGAGTAGAATAGAAGACCTTTCCCCATTCACATCGCGCGGGAACCTCTCCCTTGAATTCTACTATTCTACTTCACCATACCGTAGCCAATCAATCAATCAATCCTGCCACCATTTGCTAGTGAGGCAATCGCCTCTGCCAGGCTGCTAGCTAGCTAATCAATCGCTCCCCTGACTCCTGAGAAACCCCACCCCCCTTCATCTACTAATCAAACCAGTCCCCAGCCCCTCGACCCTACATATATGCCCTTTAATCTTACCTTGATAAACTATGTACTCCGTAACCATCAAGACTTCAAGACAGTTTTTAGTTGAGATTTTGGGGAAATATAAGAAGTATTCTATGTATGTATATGTGATTTTTGGTGTTGTTTTTGGCTGAGGTTGTGGGTTGGGGGGGGGTTGTGGGTTGGGCTGGACTGAGGTTGTGGGCTGGGGTTGTGGGTTGGACGGGGGTTGTGGGGGGGGGTTGTGGGTTGTGGGGGGGGTTGTGGACTGGAGTGGGGTTGTGGGCTGGAGTGGGGGGGATATTGGAAGGGAGGGGGAGGGGGGACGGGGGAGGAAGAGAGGGAGGGGGGCTAGGGTAGGTGGAGGGACTGGTGGAGTCTAGTTGTGAAACTCGATGTGTGTGTTTTTTCTTTGGGGGGATTGAGTTCTTTCTTTCCACTTTCATGAGTTCCTGGCATTTTCATTTTTGGATTTTTGGGATTTTTTGGTTTTCTTCCGTTCTTGGGGAGGAAGATGGGGTTGAGGGGTTGTTGTGGTATTTGGGTGGGTGTTGGGTAGAAGAGTGGGAGAAGAGGGGGGGCGGGGATGAGAATGGGGGAATGGGAGGGAGGAGGGGATGGAGGGATGGAGGGGATGGAGGGATGGAGGGATGGAGGGGATGGAGGGGATGGAGGGGGAGGGGGAGGGGGGAGGAAGAGAGGGAGGGGGGGCTAGGGTAGATGGAGGGACTGGTGGAGTCTAGTTATGAAACTCGATGTGTCTTTTTTTTGGGGGATTTGGTTTTGGTTTTTTCTACTGTAGTCCCTCAACCTTTCCACTTTCATGAGTTCCTGGCATTTCATTTCTGGTCTTGATTTTTGATTTTTGGGTTTTCTTCCGTTCTTGGGGAGGAAGTTGGGATTGAGGGGTTGTTGTGGTATTTGGGTGGGTGTTGGGTAGAAGAGTGGGAGAAGAGGGGGGGCGGGGATGAGAATGGGGGAATGGGAGGGAGGCGGGGATGGAGGGGATGGAGGGATGAAGGAGGGATAGAAGAAGGGGATGAATTAGATGAGACTAAGACTCTTTTATTTTTTTTCTTATCAACGACCTTGGGCTGTCACGAATTACCTTTTTTTTTTTTCAAGGCAAGTATCAAAATCCTACCTACTGTAGCTATCTTGACACCTTGACGCAACTGGCCACTCCCCCAGCGCCCTGATATTCTAGGGTCCGAGCACTTTTTTGAGAGGGGGAGAGAAAAAGGGAGAAAGAGAGAAAGGGAGTTATGATTTGTTTGTTATATGAATGTGTGAGTAAATGTAGATGGGTTTTAGGAGTTTTTAAGGGATAGTTTTGCTGATCGGTTCTTCTGTCGACCACCTTCACCTATTCCACCCCATGTCACTCCCCTCATCCTCAAACCTTGTTTCACTCCCCTTCCCTTCTCTCCCTTCCCATCCCATCCCATCCCACCCCTCTCCCTCCTATCACCCATCAGCCCTTCCCCATCCCCATCCTCAGCATTCAAACAAACCACACCCAACAACAACAACAACAACTCCAACAACAAAAACCGCCAAACCCCCGAATCCAAATACCCAGAAATACCAGCCCCGGCCTTAACCCCCCGCAGTCCCCAAGAAGCACAGCCGCTCCTCCGGTCCTCGTAATTAAAAAATATCTCAGCTAGCGCTTTTAAAAGAAAGTACGAACAGAGAGAGCGAGCGCGCTGAGCGGTTTGGATTGGAGGGGGGAAGCGGGGACGAGGGAAAGGGAGAGGAGGGGGAGTGCGGGGGGGTTTTGGTGTGGAGGTGCGAACGGGGGGGGGAAGACGGAGAATGGTGAGGGAAAGGGAGGAAGGGAGGGAGGGAGGGAGAAAGAAGGGAGGGAGGGAGGGAGGGAGGGAGGGAGGGAGGGAGGGAGGGAGGGAGGGAGGGAGGGCAGGCAGGCAGGGAGCTTGAGGGAGTTGGACCGGTGATGGGGCTGAGGGTGGGAGGGGGAGGAGAATAGAATTGGGGGGGGTGGGAGGGGATACAGGGAATGGGTTTTGTGGTTGTTATGATAAATACATAGGGGGGGGGGGGGGGGGGGTCCGTTTAGCGCCAAGGGTTGAATTTTGAAATTTTCTTTGTGGATATCGGAAAGTGGATTGCTTACGATGGAATCGTACCTACAAGCCCTCCCAACCCTCTTTCCCCTTCCCCGATTCTCAACATCAACACTCCCCCTCTATCCAACCTTTCTAGCTAGCATACCACACCCACGCCCACTAATTAAACTATAACATACTCACTGCTAGTGACGAAGGAAAAGTTGCACGGAAAATATTCGATTGGCGGCGTGGTTTTGATTTTAGGGAAGGGAAGGGGAGACTCGAGGTTGGGGGGGTTAAGGGAGAGGGAGGGTTGGGGATGGGGTTGGGGTTGGAGTTTGTGAAGGGAGGATGTGAGGATGGGGGAGGGTGTTTGGAGGTGTGTGGATGGGATAGATACGGGGGGGTGGTGGGTGTCTGGTTGGGGCTTTTGATGAAGGTAGGGTAGTTGGTACGAGGTGGGTGGTGTTTGATTTTTTACGGTAGGGGGTCTAGTTGACGAGTTTTGAGGATGTGTTGGGGAACGAGTATGCGGGAAGGACTATACTTGCTCGGATGAAGAGATTGAATTGTTCAATAAGGATGAACCGTCTAGTTTGGTAGTGCTCCTCTTGCCTGAGGGTCTTGCTATTCCTGTTCAAGCCGGTCCTGAACAGGGCGCTGTAGATCTTTGGAGCGGCATGGATGTATGCTGTGCTCGAGTTTGGGTGGTAGTCTAATTTTGGCGAGTCTTGGTTGTTCGTGCAGAATGTAGTTCTTCTGAGAAAGATCTTTGGACTCTGGGTATGTAGCTTTCACCAACTCTGAATTTGATAGATGGATGGTCGAGAACGGGTTGGCGAGGATTGACAATGATATGGCCGGGATTGGAAGGGAGTTGATGTTGACGAACTTGAAGCTGTTTCTGTATGAGACATGTATTTCTCAATCACATCTACACCCTTAGAGTTGACAGTCTTGATGCCGGAAAGTGATGGAAGGACCTAGCAATAGTGGATTCGTAAAAGTGCTGAAGAAGATTCAAACAAGAGAAGAATTTCAAGGCTGGTATTTGGATCTGCGTAAGACATATCAAATCTGGGGCAACGACAGCTGACTATAGAGAGATAGGAAAGATACTTGATTGTAGTCGTTGTTAAAGAGAGCTAGGTCTATTTTGGCGGCCATAGTAAAATCCTTGTAATTGACGCTTCAACAAGGAGTGAGGTATCTATGCGCTACTTCAATTCAATAAGACATTTGCATGACTGCAGCAGTTGCCGGACAAAGAAACCAAAACCCTAATGCACACTTTATCAAAAGTACCCAGCAAGAGGTCATCAACACTGAAAATCAAAGCCTTCGAGCAATTTGTTTCAGAGGGCTACGCCAGACATTCTGCTTCAACCGTACCTTGTGGTTTGATGGAATTCTGTAGAGAAAGCATGATTAATCCGGCGAAATGACTCACCTCATCGTTCTCGTGTTTTGAGCGAATACCCTCAATTCTAAAGATAAATCCCTAGAGCTTCTTTTCCCTTTTAAGAACTGCTGGCATTTAAATTGCCCACGATTGCCTTACTACGATGTTTCTAATCTTTCCGAGCCCACAGAGTTACTAATGGATTGGTAGTCCGCAATGCCAAATCCACCTCAACGAGCCACCTCGTTCGACTCATCGACAGCTCTATTTTCCGCAGCAGCATCCGTTTCCTTCATATCCGATGTAACGGCGGTGCAACATTCGCGCCGCTCACGTATCTTTGACATCCTGCCAAGCCCTCTTGCTTAGCCATGACTCATGAGTAATCGGCGATTACCACTCACCTTAATTCGCCACTTGCTGCTCGCCGTATTGCTGCCTTCTGCAGATGGAGGCTCCGGTGAAGCCCGAGGAGTAGCTCGTACATGCCAAGGTGTCCACAACGCAGTACGACATCCTTACGGCCGTTGCGTGTCTAACGGCGTCCGCAGCGTATTATCTGCGATATAGATGGACTGAGGGGTCATACATCGACGTTCATTGCATGTAGAGGATTCGCAGCACACGAAGTGAAAAATGCAGGCAAAGCTTCTCGCAACCCAGTCCATATGAGGTGTGAAAAAAACAAAAGGAACACAAAACAAAGGAAATTCGAGCGAGAGCCCAAAATAGCCCTCTCCGAACGGTCGCGGGCCGGTTCGCCTCGCCAGCACAGAACCCTACAGCCCTACACAGTACTCGTAGCGGATATACTGGGTTTTCCGTGCACATTAACCCGAAACAGTTACTGGGAGTGATATGGGGTTCAGCGTGCACCAGTACGCCAAACTCAGCCTCACCGCATGCCCTACCTTTTAAGGTATTAATTGACACACCACCACCGCCCAAGTACCATCATGGAAGCCAAGAAGCACTGCCCCAATCTAAAACGCACCTCACACATGCCTGTAACCCAATCACCACGCCGTACTCCCCTTTTCATAAATAAACCCACCTGCATGAAACCTGTGTCATGCAGCCAATGCGCTCATCGCATCGTACTGTCTTGAGCACCTTCAGCTGGAGCCCGGAGCTGTGGGTCCTGGGAGTCAGAACCCCAGCTTACCACGTGTACTACCCGGGGGGGGAAGGACTGATGGTGTCGTGTTCGCGTGGTCAGAGTCGCACACATCTTTTTTGCAGCAACGAGGGGGTCGTACTCGTTCGGGGATACAGGGGCATGAGAGCCATGCGAAAGGGCGTGGCTTTGCAGGGAATATTTCTCGTCAGCCGAGCATGAGAAGCTGGTTGCTGGGTCCGGGAGATGGACCCAAGATAGGATAAGCAGATGCAGGAACGAGAGATGAGGTGCAGTAGGACGTGACACATTTGGAGATTTCTCATGTGGTGTTTTGGAGGAGTCATTGTTTGCATTGGGAAGGATTCTAGAAACTTTTGCGAAGAGGGCGTCAGAGCTAATGTGTAAGCCTCGATGGGCTGAGTGTGGTGAGGTGAGATTAGATTATTGAAAAGGATGTGGTTGAGGATATATATACTGGACCGTTGGAATGGTGAAACAGCTTGAATACTCAGAAACTACAACCAACATCTTCAACAGCGATAATCGACACTACCTTCAATAACATCTAACCGATAACCAACTGCGATACACCAGCCAACAAGTCTACTTCAGGTCACCACCGTCTCGACCAATAACCTTAACCACCAACATACCTCTCACCATGAGTCGTATCGGCTCCCACGGCGCTCCTCACCACAGCCCATCACCTCCTCCCAGCTCTTATAGCCTCCCGTCTTCCCGCGATGGCTCGCCCCGCCCAGGCTACCTGACGCCCGGGAGAGCAGCCCCTCTTCCGCCAAACAGGGGAATCCCATCAAGAAGCCCCTCTCCAGCGAGCTACCCAGTCCCTGCCGGACGCGGAGGCTACAACAGGAGCGTCTCTCCTGCTCCAACGGGAGATTTTGCCGGGCGAGGCGGATACAATGCAGCCTTTCCAGGTCGTTATTCCCCGCCCGCTGGGAGTAAAGGGTACAGCGCCGCACCTCTCCAAGATCATTTGACAGCTCAACATCGTTCCTCTTCTGCTGGCAGTGGAGGTTACCATGCAATGGCAAGAGCAGTTTCTCCTGCTACGGGGGACTTTGCTGGCCGAGGAGGATACAATGCTACTCCAACCTCTACTCCTCCAAATCGATCCCCAAGTCGTTCCCCTGCTTCGGTGGGCCAACCAGTGCCAATGGGCAGAGGGGGGTACAATACTTACGAGCATATGACAACTCCCGTCTATACTCCACCCGGCAGCAGCGCCGGTACCAGCACATCCTCCAGGGTCCATCCTCGTGATCTTGGTGATGGTATTGGCGGCCGCGGAGGGTACAACGCAACGCCGCCTAGTCGTTCCCCCAACCAGAGTCCGGTGCCTGCGGGAAGAGGGGGATACAATTTGACCCCGCCAAACCGTACGCCGAATCGTTCGCCGGCAGCACCAGAGGGCCCAGTGCCTGCTGGGAGAGGAGGCTACAACAGATCGATATCGATGCCACACCGAAGAGAAGGTGACGGAATAATGTTGCCGAGTCGTTCCTCGAGTCGTTCGCCTGCTGCACCGCAAACCATATGTCCTGCTGGAAGGGGAGGGTATAACTCTTCCCTCCCTTGACGGATTGAAGTTGTTCGAGTTGGAGATTTGTAAGAGTATAGGCGGCTGGATCCGCTAGCAAAAGTTTTGGATCGTGTGATGATGTTCTGATAGTGTTTCGATAGTGTTTCGATAAGATGTCATATTCAGCGCCTATAGACTTGCATTTCTGGTTAAAAGCGAGCGTTGAAGCGGTAAAATTGCTTGGAGGATGGTTTTTGGCTATTTCTCACAACCGGCTATTATATCACTCATTTACCAACGCAGAATCTTTGCTCAAGTCAGCACATGTACTTTTATCATAGGCAATGATGAATTCTTACTTTTCAAAAACTACTCCCAAAACTTCCTCAACGTCTCCGGCTTCTCCTCTCCCGGTGATCTTGGCCAAACAATTGGCGGCAGCTCTCAAACTTTCCGCTGCAAGTACGACGTCAACATCTTCCTCCTCATCAAGGGTAGCTTTCGGGCTGTCATGGCATGACCTCACGTCAGTAAGGAAGGTCTCGAGGTGTTCGAGGCATTGCTGCAGCAGAATCCGTTGGCGCTCACTCGCACCAAGAGACTCTGCCCACATGGACGGATCGCCAGGCGCAATCTGATTTTCGGGTAACACAGCGGCTGTCATTGATTTAAAGTTCTCCGTCAAGCCTCGTAAAAGTGACTGGATGCGGCCGGGATCCGGTCCGCTGGCCTTATGGTCCTGCGCCTCCTTGCAAGATATGGCGTAGACTGGCAGCCCCAACGTTTGATTAACGGTTGCGAATACTGGATGTCGGGCAATTTCCGAGCAGATGCCTTGATTTTCTGTGCCACATTCGAGCAGGTCGGCTTTGTTGATCACGCAGATGAATTTCTGTGTATCAGGATTGCACTGCCTCAGTGTCTCTTCCACTTCGGAATTGATAGAGATGTCGTATGAGTTATTCCTGTCGTCGGCGTGGCTTGGTTCAACCGACAGAACGATGATGACAACATCAGCACGGAACGCCCGCTCTTTGGCTCTTCTCATACCCTCGCGCTCGATCTCCCCAATTTGGGGCGTACCCAGGGTTTTCGGGCCTTTTCGCAGCCCAGCAAGGTCTCCAAATCTGCAGAAGAAACCTCCTATATCTACACCAACATCGACGACATCCCTTGTCGTGCCCTCCTCTCCGCTTACAATTGCAGCTTCCCTTCCAACAATCCTGTTCAGCAGAGAACTTTTCCCTGCATTCGGCGCTCCAACAAGAGCTATGCTAATACCACTGCGTAGCAGCTCACCACGCGATGCGTTATGGATACTTGCTTGCAGTTGCGTTCTCAGCAATCGCACCTCCTCGGTGATAGGTTTCATGATCGTAGCTGGTGATTCACCAAAGTGCTGGTCTTCTGAAAAATCAATGAGAGCTTCCAGCACGCCTCGGGCTTGCAATAGCTGCTCCCTCCAGATTTCGTACTGGTCCGCGAGTGTACTTGTAGTTCCTCGTACTGCTAGTCGACGCTGCTGTTCAGTCTCAGCGGACAAAGTATCCCCCAGTGCTTCAATCTGAGTCATATCAAGTCTGTTATTGTAGAAAGCCCGGCGAGTGAATTCTCCAGGTTCAGCATAGCGTATTTCTTGGAGATGAAGCTTAGCAGAGGAAGCGACTTTGGAAATAGCACCCATCACAGCCTTCACCACGGCATTTCCGCCATGGATATGGAATTCGACAACATCCTCACCAGTAACGGTCTTTGGAGCCGGGAAGAATAGGATCAAAGCCGCAGAATCTAGGATTTCGGCTTCGTTCGGAACACATGCTGGGTCATATAGCGCACGTAGCGTAGCATGTCGAGGTTTCGGCGACGGCTTTCCAGGACATAATGCATGATATACCTACTCAAAGGTTACCTAGCGTATCTAACTCGAGAAATCATTCATACAGCCAAGCAAGCAGATCCAGAGACTCTAACAATGGCAATGGCAGCTCGCCCAGGAGCACTAGACAAGGCAAATATCGTTGGCTCATCCCTCATCCAAGTGGCCAAAGCCCTTTTCCCGCTCCATTTCAGCGAAGAGTCCCTAACGGAGGCGCTGATCCTTCTCTCTGGCCATGTGTGCTTAAAAGTGGTCCATGTCCGTCGGGAAAAGTGTGGAGAATAATGCCGGTAACCTTCTTTTCTTTGGGCGTTCAATATGATGCGTCCACATCGAAGACAACTATCGTAATGTCTCATCGCCCAATTAATGGGTAATCTTAGACGCGTACAGTGGCGGATTCAGATCTGGTGGGAAACATCTAGAATATCATGACTCAGCAGGAGGGAGCTCACCACTCAAAGTAGATAATCTCGGTCTAAGAACAACTGTACAGTGACTAAGTCTGCAACTGTTGAGCTTTTTATGCTTTTCCTGGTTAAAAGGGTTACCCATACAATACAATCGCCTACGAGTGCAGATGTATGGCAAGGATTGTTCTTTTCAATGCAAGAAATATTTCCGGTGCCAAATCCTGTGTCTCAAGACCTTTGGGCCACCCTCATGTACACATCGATGATATGAAAGCGATCCACAATATAATATATATATTGAATTGTTCAAGAGTAGCAAATATCCGCTCTAAGAACTGGATTTTGCACCGCTCCTTGAAAATTTGTTTTCCCACTTCACTTTGTTTCTCCTAAACGCCTTCGCATAAACAACAAGCCCGTATCAGCCAGCTGACCTTCTTAACCTCCTTGGATCTTCCTCTTCCTCGTCGCTCTCATCCCTAAAACCCCTCTCCAACTCTACACTTAGTCTTCGCTCCTCCCGAGATCCCCTTCTGCTCACATTCTCCTGCAGCCCCTCTTCCAATTCCTCGTCTCCCAATAGACTTTCGCCACTGGCCACACTATTACGTCGTGAGAACAGAGAAGGGATGCGGTGCGTGAGGGGTTCTAGAAGTGAGTAATTATGAGGGGCGCGGGCACGAAGGCGGGTGTAGAGGGGACGTAGAGCGTAGACTGCGACGAGGTAGATGAGGAGGGCGAAAAATGGAGGGAGAAGCAGAGTCTGTACAATGGATTAGACCACTATCATGGATCAGACAATTGTAATGATAAGTCGCACCTTCCAAAGACTGGAGCTTCCAGCGGCCATAGTTTCGCCGCCGTAGCCGGGAGGTGGAGGTGGGACAGAAGGTGGTGGAGGGGTGGATGAGGAAGGAGGGATGTAGCCGGGGAGTGAGCGCGGGATACTCGCTTGGGAGTCGATTTTAAGATTTGGTGGACTGATAGCTACACTTGGGACGACCATTGTATATCAAGTCATTATCAAGAGACATAACAGACAGCGGTCGTGCCTTCCACGAGAGTTCATCAATGCCATGGGACACGTTGTAGGGCTGACATGTGGTTTGGAGCTTGGCCCTTTGCGGCGGCGACCTCGGAGCATGGCTAGCGCGTTCTTACATAAAGATGCCGCAGGGGGGTTTATTCAAGGGGATTCTGATACACAAACTTCATCCAACAATGGAACCTAAGACATCGTTATGAGAGCCGCAGCTATACGACGGACGGCAACAGTCAGGAAGTGAGGCCGCCGGTGGGATTCATCCACTAGCCGGAAAGTCACCTAAACCTCTTTGAGGACACAATGATGCGAAAGCAGCACCTGCCAATCGCTGCAACCAAAGCGCTCCGTGCGGATCGTTCTACATTGTCGATAAATCAGTGATGACAGTACCTCATAATAATCATACGAATCTCTTAGGGAAGGGGTAAGGTTTATCCAAGCGCTGTTGGCGGGTATACTGTTGCGACGGTCGTCAACAATAAAGAAATAATAAAATTGGTAAAATGCCGTCAACAACTCCGCCAGTTGACAGCAAAGGCAGACAGTCTTCCGGAGGACGGTCGTTCTTTGGACGGAAATTATACAGGGATAGACAGCCAGAGAACAGAGGGCAGGATGATGGAGGGTCGGTGCTAGAGGTCCCTAGCAACTCTAGTAGCACAACGGGTTCACGATCGTCAAGGCATTCGCAGAAGCAGTCAGAAGGATCACTCGATATGAATTATGGTGAAGATAGCCTTGGTCTGTCAATGCCAGGTGGACCGATCTCTTCGATACCTTACGACAGCGCCGCAGATGGCAGGACTCCCATATCAATGGAATATCTACCGAAGAATGACAAATCTCCACACCGCAGAGAACCGTTACCACACCATCTCAACAAAGGCGGAGGAGATTTCCATCAATATCCGGCCTGGGATCCTAACGCTCCGCCAACGAATGGTTCCGGTATTTCACATCCCACTGGACCAAGACCTCCGCCAAGCTCACACTCTCATTCTTCCTTGAAACCACTCACATCACTACTACCTTCGCGCGAGAGTAGCAGAAAGCCACTACAGTACCCAGCTCTTGGAGACGCTGCTGGCGTAGCCAATGGCTCTCATGGTACATTTAATTCAACTTCTACCAACGATACCTCCTCCAATCACCGAAATTCGTTTGATCAGATGAGCGTACTATCTTCTGTTTCTTCGGCTACGCGAGGTTCCAGTATATTCTCGTCAGACAATTCGTCAAGGACGGCAATACCTCTAGATAATACCCAGAGACCTTCAACTTCATCACGCCAGTCACATCACCCCCATTCTGGATGGCACCCACAACAATCCGCAGGTTTCAACTCCACGACATCGTTCAATCCCGAAGGCTTCAATCTTCCACGCCCCTCAGATGATAGAATTGTGGAAGCGCAGTTCGTTGACCTTATGCATAAGCGTGGCTGGCACAACCTTCCAGAGCAGGCAAAACGGCAGATGGCGGCATATCCTATTACAAAGAAATGGACGTTGGTACATCAGGATAGGTTGACCGAATGGCAAGGGGAGCAAAAAAGGAGACAAAATGCTCGGCAGACCGTTGTCGGCACCGATGGCCATCAGGGAATCCTTGCTAGATCTGATGAAGAAGGAAGCCCGGAATGGTACGTGAGAAAGGTCATGAACGATTCGATTACGGCAAAGCAATTGGGCAGCTTGAGTGTCAGCTTGAGAACGCAGCCTATCAGCTGGGTCAAATCCTTTGTCGAGGCGCAAGGCCAAGTCGCATTGACGAACGTCCTTGCGAAGCTCAATCGACGGCAGGTCCAAGGTCCCGCACCAGCAGCAGGCAACACAAGTGATAAAGATCTTGATCGGGAGTACGACATAGTAAAGTGTTTGAAGGCTCTCATGAACAACAAATACGGTGCGGACGATGCCCTAATCCACCAACAAGTAATCGTTTCCCTTGCGACCTCCCTAATATCTCCACGCTTGACCACGAGGAAGTTAGTCAGTGAAGTCATGACCTTCTTGTGCCACTGGGCGGAAGGAGAGGGCCATCTCAAGGTGCTTCAGGCTATGGACCATGTCAAGAACCAGCAGGGCGAGAACGGCCGTTTTGACGCCTGGATGCGAATCGTCGAAGTTACTGTTGATGGCCGAGGAAAGATGGGTAGTTTAGTAGGAGCCAGCGAGGAGGTCCGTAGTGGAGGCATTGGAATGGAAAACCTCTTAATGGAATACGCTGTGGCGTCGCTATTCTTACTCAATATGATCATCGATGCTCCGGAGCACGACTTGCAGCTACGATGCCATATCAGGGCTCAATTTACGTCATGCGGCATCAAGAGAATATTGACGAAGATGGAGGGGTTCCAATACGAGGTCATAGACAAACAGGTCGAGCGATACCGCGAGAATGAAGCTATCGACTATGAGGACCTCCTCCAACGAGAGAACAGCAGTGCAAGAGATAGTCTCGATGGAGAGATCAAAGATATGCAAGACCCGGCCCAAATCGTGGAAGCAATAACGTCTAAAGTACAAGGGACTCGTGCGCAGGATTATTTTCTCTCTGCGATGCAACATATGCTCCTTATTCGAGATAACGAAGGAGAAGACCGCCTTCGGATGTTTCAACTGGTCGACGCGATGCTCAGCTACGTGGCCATGGACCGCAGGCTTCCAGATATGGATCTGAAGCAAAGCCTGAATTTCTCTGTACAGAGTCTATTGGACAGGCTACATACCGATTCCGAAGCACGGCAGGCACTTGATGAAACTACAGAGGCCCGGCAGATTGCCGAATCTGCAATGTCTGAAAGGGATGAGATGAAGGCAAGGATCGAAATGGGGGCTGATGGTCTTATAGCGAAGATGCAGAAACAGTTGGAGGAGCAGGCGTCCATCATTGAACTCCAAGGGCGGCAGAACGAGGCTCTCAAATCGGAGCTTGCCGATCTTCAAAGAATACGCGCGCAAGAGCTGCAACGGAACGAACTTGAGACCAGGGAGCTGTACCTGATGCTTAGAGATGCACAAGACTTTGCTGCATCTATCGCCAAAAAAGGAGTGCCAGAAACCCTTTCTTCATCCGACCCCAAGAAACTGCAGGGGATCTTGAATCGGGAAATGCTTATGGAAAGATTGGAGACACAGCTTGAGCGGGCAAAGACACAGTGCAAACTGGAAGGTAAAGTCTGGCAGCAGGCCGGCCCTTCAGACAGGCTACGGGAGCTTCGCGAGCAAATGGACGGCGACGGAGGAGCTGGAGAGGACTTCTCGGTCAGAAACTTCAGTGGCTCCACTTTGGGTAGCGCAGCACGGAGTAAAATTTTCAAGGGCCCGAGACGAGCTGCTGCCGATGCTCTAGCCGTGAGCGAGGGACTCTACCAGGTCGAAGGAGATGGTGAGGATGCCGTGATCTACGAGAAGCCGCGCCTTATTGAGATGAAACGTCCATACATGAGTCCCCAGCAGGCGACCGGAATTCTAGGCGAGATTGCTGCAAAGGTACGGAAATACGACGGCAGTGAAAGCGAAGACGCTGAAGACGATGGTATCACGACCGGACCATCCCACCCAAGTCTCGATTCTGATTCGCCAAAGACGCCATTGGACGAACCAATACCTAAGGTTGACGGCATTCACGAGGCCGAGTCGAAAGCCGGTGCACCTCCGCCGCCACCTCCACCTCCTCCGCCGCTGCCACCTTCACTTGGTGGCATGCCTGGATTTGAAGCTGGTCCCTCTCCTCCACCGCCTCCTCCACCACCCCCTACCATGTCTCCGTCGATGCCCGGATTTTCTAACGATGCTCCTCCGCCTCCTCCTCCTCCTCCCCCACCACCTCCGCCGATGCCGGGCACATCTCGGATGCCTATTACCCCAATTAGTGGATCAATGGGTCCTCCACCACCTCCGCTACCCCGAACACCTAACGCGCCCCCACTACCCGGCGCCCTGAAAGGGGGCTATCTACCCCAACCTGGATATCCTGCAGTACCCACAGTAGGCCTTCCATTCATTCGGCCAAAAAAGAAGCTCAAGGCGCTGCACTGGGAGAAAGTGGATGCACCTCAAGTTACTGTATGGGCTACACATACCCCGACGCATGCAGCCAAAGAAGAAAAGTATATGGAGCTGTCGAGAAAGGGTGTTCTTGATGAAGTTGAGAAGCTTTTCATGGCTAAAGAAATAAAAAAGATCGGCACTAGTGGTGGCAAGAAGTCCGACAAGAAACAGATCATCTCCAGCGATTTAATGCGAAACTTCCATATCTCGTTGGCCAAATTCTCTCAGATTTCAGTTGACGAGGTCATACGCATGATCATACATTGTGATAAAGAGGTGCTCAATAACGACGTCGTCATGGATTTTCTTCAGAAGGAGGATATGTGCGTCATTCCTGACAATACGGCTAAACTTATGGCACCCTACAGTAAGGACTGGACTGGTCCTGATGCGCTCATGACACCTAGAGAACAAGATCCAAACGAGCTCACACGAGAAGATCAGATCTATCTACAGACTGCATTCGAGCTACGCCATTATTGGAAGTCCAGAATGCGAGCTTTGGTGCTGACAAGAACTTTCGAAACAGAATACGACGAGATCTCAGGTCACCTCAGAGAAGTTGTTAGGGTCTCCGAATCTCTCAGAGACTCTGTAGCCTTGATGAACATCCTTGGCCTTATCCTAGATATCGGCAATTATATGAACGACTCCAACAAGCAAGCTACTGGGTTCAAGCTAAGCTCCTTGGGACGCCTCGGTATGGTCAAGGACGAAAAGAATGAGTCCACTTTTGCAGACCTTGTCGAAAGAATTGTTCGAAACCAATATCCTGAGTGGGAAGGCTTTATCGATGACATTGGTGGGGTTGTCACAGCGCAGAAACTCAATGTGGAACAACTCCAGGTTGACGCTAAGAAGTATATCGACAACATCCGAAACGTCCAGTCGTCGCTTGATACGGGTAACTTGAGTGATACTAAGAAATTTCATCCACAGGACCGAGTCAGTCTAGTGGTTCAAAGATCAATGAAAGATGCCAGACGAAAATCCGAACAGATGCAATTGTATCTCGAAGAAATGAGCCGGACATATGATGACATTATGACCTTCTACGGCGAGGATAGCAGCGACGAAAATTCCCGCCGTGAATTCTTCTCCAAGCTTGCTTTGTTCGTCACTGAGTGGAAGGTAAGTGGGATGATACAAAACGGCCATGTTCCTGATCGAAGTCATACTAATGCACGGACAGAAATCAAAGGAAAAGAATGTTCACATGGAAGAATCCCGCCGTCGTAACGAAGCCTCCATGGCCCGCAAGCGTGCTAACGGCAAAGCTATCAACCCTGCTGCAGCCAACGCTAGTGTATCTTCCCCTGAAGGTCCCCTTTCGCCCACATCATCCGGTGCCATGGACTCGTTGCTTGAGAAACTTCGCGCTGCTGCGCCTCAGGCGAAAGATCAACGAGACCGCAGAAGGCGAGCGAGACTAAAGGATAGGCATCAAGTGCGGGTAGCCAGTGGACAACCCATACCGGATATCCCTGGAAAGCGCAGTGAGGACAGCGAAGATCAAGAAGACGACAAAAACCTGCTAAGTCCAGAGAGTGTAGCAAGTGGCGACTTGCAAGGTGACCGCAAGGCAGAGCTGGCTGCTATTAGTGAAGGAGAGGATGTCGCTGAGCGTGCCGCTAGTTTGTTGCAAGGCCTACGTGGCGATGGCGATACTGCAGATGGTAGGCCTGGGAGTAAAGACGGTAGTCTTAGGGTGCGAAGACGAAGAGAAAGTGCCAATGACGAAAGAAGGACCCGGAGAAGGCGAACTGGTGCTTCTGCAGGTAGCGGGGGAAGCGAGGACAGGGACAACGCCATGTCCCCTACAGAACCCGATCCCATACCCGAAGAACCGCCAGATCACGGTAGACGATTAGTGACACAGGAGCCGGAAGCAACAACTCTTACAACGTTTGTGAGTCCGCCAAGTCCGGAAGGAACTGAGAAGAAGCCGGTTGAGATATCGGATTAATTATGTATATTCCTTTTCTTTCTCCTTAACGTTCTCAAGAGGTGTAGGACTCTCCATCTGTATAGGTTAGATTTTGTAATACCCCAGTGTTTTGCGGTTATGGCATAGCGTGCGCGCGCGGAGGTCTACTTGTACTCTCGAACAGAGAGGCTTGGTCGTGGATTGGGTACTTAGGTCTACTTAGAGATCGCTGAAGGGGTGTACCAACGCGGTTGATGTCGCTGTGTCTTGTTGCATAGCAGAGGTTGACCCTTGAATAAGAGAGCTACAGCATCACTGATAGACTTGCATACATAGAACACTTATGTTCTGCCGAGAAGTAAAACAGACTGAAGCTTTGGCGACAGCGGGAGACCGTGGAATGGTAGGGTTTCTAAATATTCCTCGATTTCCGCCAGCATCTCCATTCCAATTTTGGTTGTGCGTACTCTTAGATTCACTTCTGCTGGTGGGCGACGCCTCTCGTGATTAATCCATCTATCCGCCAGATCTTTCATTGCCAGTGACACATCTGCCTGTTTTGATCTTTATTTCATGCGAGAATCTTTGACTTCACTCCTTCCTTCTGGAACATACATCTCGTCTATACCTCACCACCGGAACTGACGGACCCACCACAACACAGACATTCTTTCTCAAGGCTCCATAATGAAGAGAGCTGTGCCGACATGCAAGCCATTACCCACCACTAAGGTACCTTGAGTATATGTCTTCTGGCGTCACTAATTCACTCTACGGTCTCTGGTTTTTGACATCAAGGTCCCCGACCTCGGACTAAGGAACCTCAGAACCCCTCACTCTTATTATCACGCACAAGTCTTGCGTGCGACTATCGATTCGAACAGGTTTTCAATTAAACTGCAAGCAGAGCTTACTTTGATCTTCACCCTATCTGTAGGCGGCAACACATGACAACCTCTAGGATCCTCACTCCTTTCATAAACAAATAGTTCCACCGCATACTCAGCTATCGTCAGCAGACCGTCTACTCCATTGAACATATGCTTCAACCTACTATTTGTTCCTAACCTTGCATTCTCGTGCATTTGTGGCCTCAGCACCTCGCTCTGATCCTTACTGCTGACTCCTCACACATCACACGTTTGCAAACAGACCAGTCACAGCCTCCAGCCACAACCTCTACAACCACTTATGGCGATTCTCAATGACATAGAAGTACGCATCGCGTCCCGAACGACAGGAAAGGTACTCGAGGAGTACGAAAAGCCTTATACTGTCCCGTCTGCGGACAAATTATTCATCGAAAAATTTATCGAGGCCGAGACAGGGCTTGAATTCCATGTCGAAGTCTTTGTGAACTCGAAATTCCAATACTATCAGGCTTCAGGTATCTTATTTGGCGTCCATATCGATGGAGATACAGTGGCAACATACCGCTATACAAGCAAAGAACTTTTGAGGCAACAAGTTATCGATAGAGAACCTACTGTCATTGATGATGTGCGGCACAAAGAAGGAGATCGGAATTGCCGCATAAAGTTTAATTTCGGTTCACTTGGCATCAGTGAGTTACTCAGAAACATTGACGTTGACGGTACTAAGGCTTCGCATAGACGAAGAGCTTGATCTGGAGAAGGATGTTCTGGACAAGCAAGCAGATGCTCTGGGATCTATCAAAGTCTCGGTAATAAGAGTTATGAGGACCAAGCGCTCTGAGCCGTTACTTGTGAGCTCCCAGTACCAGCCTAGTATCACAGCGGACGTTGCAAAGGAAATCGTCAAAGATCAGCATGTAAGCCATAGTATGGAGTGAGTCCAATAAACAACATACCCCGACAGCATGAGGCTGACAGCTGTCATGTCCAGGCCTGGGGAGAAAACCCTGATAGAGACACCAGAACTTTTTACTCATGATAGTCTTCGGATACCAGGCACAAACGGACGTCCGTTCAACTTCGTCTTTCGATATCGATCACAAAGTAAGCTTCCCGTGGCTCTGTGAGCGCCTGATACTAAGCAGCCTGAGCAGTGAATCTGGAGCTCCTCGGTTGCATACCCAGGAGTCTGACGCCGGTCACGATCGAGAAGAAATGGCCCGACGAACTGACCGAAATAGAGAAGATACAAGAGTTGACGAGGCTCCGCGTACGTCCTACTACCCAACGACTCTCTCTATCATTAAACCACTAATGTTACCCAGGCCAACGTGTTGGCCATGGAAGCCTCGGAGAAACAAAAAGTGGAAGAGATCGAGCGTTTGACCGCAGAAAACGCTGGCATGAAAGAGCTCAAGGATAAGATGACTGCATTTCGGACTTTGATGGGAGGCATGGCCGCTGGATTCTCTACACCAACTCCGCCACCAGTGGGCATCAAGCGCGAGCGCATCAAAGAAAAAGACAGCGCAGAAGGCTCGGGGAGATCTCCCACAACCGGAAATCGTCCGACGAAGCGGACGAAGGCGGTTGATTTAACAGCTGATTAGAGCCTCCTAATCAGCATTTCGCAAGACATGTTCTGCTAATAGAGTCTTTGACTTTGATCTTGCGGATTCCGGATCACTAAGACACGTTTCCATATTCACCACCTAGAATCAACCATGGAGAATAAGCGCAATAAGATATGCAGGCCAATCCAGCATATCTATCAACATCTCTACTTCCTGAACAGAGCCGCCCAGGTAAGTTTCCTGCGCTTGAGCATTTCCTTACCATCTATTGCTGGCCGCAGATATCTCATCGTTGGTCGCAACTGTTCAATCTCGAACAAGGTAAAAATATCACAGATCGTGCAGGTCAGATCCAGCACACATCTCGATCTCCAGCCTTTTCGGACATGTCTTTGGGCCGTCATACTTTCCGTCTTGCACGTGCGGCAATTCTTGAGGCAAGAATACAAAATTGCAATCTTTCAATCTTTAATTCGCAGTCTGCGATGCTGTTTTAATAGTCTACCAGTCTTTAGCTCAATCATCTAACCTTCTAACCTCTCAACCATTGACCCACAGCACCATATATTACAGCACTAACCGCCCATACCCTAACTACCCGAAAAAAGCACAACCCCTAAAATTTCCTTCCAAGTCCATTAAAAAAATTTCTCGTCCTGCAAAACCTTGAGTGTACGAATCTAGCCCGGATGAGCATGTTCAACTTTCTCACATATCAACCACTTTCGAGAATTTTACTGCACACACTTCCATCCGATCTGAGGAAGAGCCGGTCATATCATGTTATAAATACTTCCCCATACCCCTCTCTCGTCCACCGCCCCCCCTTCCCGAACCTCAATCAAAACCCCCTTCCTCCCCATTCACTTCAATTTCTTTTGTAAACGTTCTCTTACCTATCTCTCCATCTTACTCACTCGCAACACTCACTACTTCCTGGGAAGCCCGTAAATTCAGGACTGCGTTTTGGCAGCTGTTCGGCAGTCTATGCTCACCTCCTCCCCCCGTACCTTCCCACCCTTCCTCGTGGTATCAACATCAATAAGACAGTAAAAGGAAAACAAACAATATATCACCAACCCCCATTGCCTTCGCTTCACTCACTCAAAGCCGCGAAATCCATAAGTAGTCGATGCGATTCATCGATACACATGGTTAACATATTGAGTCTTGCCGTATTTTTCTTTTTCTTTCCATTGTACTCATTCTTTCTTAAGGTTTCTGCTCAACGTGTACATGGAAGGGCATACTGGCTGAATTGTTTGCGTAGAGGTCGTTGTTGGGAAGGGGGAAGGAAGGGGAAGAAAAGGGAAGAATGAAGATCGTTTTCGACTATAAAAAAAAGGGGAAGAAAGAAAAGAAAAAGGATAAATGAGGGTCGATGTTAATCCGAATCAAATAATAAACTACCCACCTCCATCCCCGTCCCTAAGAAGCGATAACAAAAACCCCCAACTTCCCAGCAAGCAGTCGAGACCACCCAAAAGCAAACCCTCACCTACTCAACCCCACTTGCAACTTGCACAAACCCCCAAAAAAGAACCCTCCAACCTTCAAAAAAGGCTACCGCCATCTATCCTCCCATCAACCCCGCCCCTCCCCCCAAACAACCTCTGACCCAAAGCACCCCGCCGCACCCCACTCCATTCCACTCAAATCCCTACATCGCATCAACCACCCCAATCAATAAATAGTGGTATCTACCAGACAAAACGGTGAACACCAACACCACTCTGTTTCGCCTTCGCCTGCGTCATATCCGAATGCTTTGGGGGAGGGGGGTTGCGGATTGGGGTTGGGATGGTGGATGGAGGATGGAGGATGGGGAATGGAGGACGTTTTGATGATGAGGGTGGTAAAAGTTTTTTGGGGGGGGGGGGGGATGGTTGATGATAATGAACGCGTAGAAATGCGTTACGGGATCGTGCCCTGTGATACAGGTTCACGATAGTTCATTCAATATCTTTACCCCTTTGCCAACCCCGCCCCCCCCCCTTTCACTTACTCCCTAACACGCCCCCTAAACCTCTACCCCTTTTGCCTCATAAAAACAATCATCATAAACCCTCGACTCTTTCTCTGCATGCTCTAGCTGCAATTCGAACTGCGGAATTAGCCCGGGGATCAGCTTGGACATTTCCATTAGGGCGATTACTTTTTCCGAGGCAGGTGCGCGGGCCGTGACCGAACCTATGGAAACCGGGGGGTTTAGTGGTGGAAGGGGGGCAGAGTGATATGTGGGTGTAAGGGAGGCGGGCTGATTAACGGTGAAGAAGTACTGGTTCATTATACTAGGGCCAAGGACGGGGGGGTTGGCTTCGGGCGATGTAGGAGTTTATAGCTACAGTTGGCTATGGACTGGTCAGTCAGCAACGGGGTGTATATTGGGAATGCACAATGAGACACCAGTGGCGGACAGAAGTCAACGTACAATAGGCGGCGGCTACATTCGAGCCTATATCAGGGAAAGCGAAGTCGTCTATTGTGAAATATTCAATGAGTTCCTCTCTAAAATCCAGTTGACTATTCAAGCATTTCACCACTGATAAATGTGTTTATTGCTGTGTAGAATAGCATACAGTAGGTTGAAACTGACGTGTGCAAGTTCGCCGTTTATAGTAAATTGACTTTTGTTCCCCACTGATGAGACGTACGCCTTCAGAATAAAGCGCCTGGCCAGGTTAAGCCCTCCCTTGGGCACGACCCTGGGTATGGGAAGCCCATTGCACGGGATGCAGATGAAGGTTTCTTACAGCACAGGCTGTAGGTAGGTGCATTCTTGGGCTTCTCTGTTGGTGATGAACGCGCTAAAACGGCCGTGCGCTCTCCTCTCGTCTAGCTCCATTCCAGGGCATACCGTATCTTCTCCGGATTCCCAGACAATATATCGGCGCGCTTACACTTATCGCCGTCGTATCGCTCCTAGCGCCAATGTTCGGAATAGAATGATGATGGATATCCTCCATGGAAAACCGTCGGCGTACATCGAGTTGAGGCTATCTCCTTTCTCACTTGCCCGGCGATAGCCTGGGAGCAGAATTGGGCAATGTAAGCGAGGGCTCCATCGCCGGCTGGAGCTAGTATTTCGCTTAGGGGGAAGATCAAGGGTGCCAGTCGGAAATGACGCCGACGCCGACGACGGCGGGGTACCGGGAGAAGGCGTGGATGGCGGCCATTTGTAGGCTTTGCCGAGCTGGGCTGTGATGGTTAACCATAAATCAGGTTGTGCTGCGAAAAGTCCTGCATACAGCTATTTCGCCAACAACATCAAAGGTGGAGTAGTGAAGCCATTGACTGATCTCGAAGGACTCGCCCTCTCTAGTCAACGAAGCCACCCTCCCTCCCGTTGCTGCGTTACCCTTTCCCACAGGGTCTCTTCCCATCCGCTACCAGAAAGATGAACAAGGTCGTCCGTCATGGCTGCTGAGATCAACACTGGCGTCGGGATATCCTTAAGCACTGGAGTATCCGCAGAAGGTCCGAGTCTTCATGACTTCTGGCCTGGTGCCACCCGAGCTTCTACATCATTCTCTTGAGTACATCTGTAATTCTCGAAGGATTTTCGGAGCACGCGGTTGGATGTGCCGGTTCGCCCACTAAATCTTTCATAGTCTCCACAGCTCAAATCCGTTGTTTATGGTTCCACTCTTTCCTCGGGCGCTTTTAGCGATCTCTATATCCAAACTCCATTTTCACCACTGCGGACATACATGGGCTCGAAAGAAAGCCTAGTATGTTAGGTGAGTTTAGTTCTCTGTTTTTTTTCTGGTATTCGAGTTGGTCCACCGAGCGTCTGTGAGAGGTTTCAGATGGTTCAGATCTGGCCTCATTTGTTGCTGCACGTCCTCGTACTTTCATTCAAGGAATCTGTCAAGCTTTGGAGGGCATCTGCCGACATTCAAACTCGGGCGAATGGTTTGCAACGAGGGACCCCGCAGTGACCACATACAACAGTACATCGTCCGATGCTTGACCTTGGAAGCTTGGGTCTGGACTTTGGCTCGGCGGGGTAGCTTTGCTGTTTACGAGGCTTATACCCTCCCAAAGCCGGATCTGGTCGATGGTTTAATCCGTACCTCTGGTCACAGGCCTCAATTGCTGGTTTTGAAGTCCCTTTATGATGAATGGCGTCTGGCCGTACTTGGAACTAATTGTTACCTGGTTCATAAGCACATCCCTCCCCGTAACAACTCCATATTCCATTTCCCATCTTCCATCTTCCATCTTCTCAGAATCCTCTTGAAAAGAAAGACTCTGGGTCATCAACCAAAACAAGCACCTGAAGTTGCCCATCAATCAAAAAGTCTTGTCGGATTTGCGGAAAGCTTTGTGTGACGTATGCGAAGTCCTTTCCCCGCTACCTACCTTGCTGTACCTGTCCCAGACAACCATTACCATATCTCACCGAACAGAAACTCGATCACTGACTTTCAAAAGCAATTGATCTCCAAGACGCAACAGCAACTTATCAATTGCCTTCAAAATGGTATTTGCTCGTTCTGTTTCCCGCCTGTCACGGCCTGCCTCCTCCCTTCTCACTCAGAGGACGGCTCCTCTGGTCAACAGAGGTTGCTTAAGCGGGGTACGGACGCTAACTGCGACTTCGCGATTACAGGTTCACACTCCCCAATCGACACTCATGTTGGAAGTTCCACTAACCCTCCTCGAATTCAGTCGAAAGTTCTCCTTGTTCTGTACGACGTAAGTTCTTCAAACCCATAGCTTTCGGTGGACTCGGCCCCTATGGTTGCTGTCGGAGCATATATCTAACCGTTCAACTCACCAGGGCGGCGAGCATTCCAAACAAGTTCCGGAACTTCTTGGGACCACCGAGAACGAGCTTGGTATTCGGAAATGGTTGGAAGACCAGGGACATACTTTGGTTACTACATCTGACAAAGAGGGTGAGAACTCCAAGTTCGACCAGGAATTGGTCGATGCCGAAGTCATCATCACTACACCGTGAGTAATTTCGTATACGGTATTGGAGCCTGTGGGCGTGGACGAGGAAAAATATGAGTGGCTCGAGGCCAATCGAAGTTAACATTTCACCCCCACAGCTTCCACCCAGGTTACTTGACTGCTGAGCGTCTCGCTAAAGCGAAGAAGCTCAAGCTCGCAGTCACCGCCGGTATTGGATCAGACCATGTTGACCTCAATGCTGCCAACAAGACCAACGGTGGTATCACTGTAGCTGAGGTAACCGGCTCAAATGTCGTATCTGTCGCCGAACATGTGATCATGACCATTCTTACGCTTGTGCGCAATTTCGTTCCCGCCCACGAAATGATTCAGGCCGGAGAATGGAATGTGGCAGAGGTCGCGAAGAATGAATTCGACCTTGAGGGTAAGGTCGTTGGAACTGTCGCTGTTGGACGCATCGGAGAGCGTGTATTGCGAAGACTCAAGGCCTTCGACTGCAAGGAGCTACTGTACTTTGACTACCAGCCGCTCAAGCCTGAAATTGAGAAGGAAATTGGCTGCAGGCGTGTGGAATCTCTAGAAGAGATGTTGAGCCAGTGTGATGTTGTCACCATCAATTGCCCACTGCACGAGAAGACTCGTGGCCTCTTCAACAAGGAATTAATCTCCAAGATGAAGAAAGGTACGCATAATTAGTAGGGAGTTGGGGGTAGAGTCACTAACTTCCATCACAGGCTCATGGCTCGTCAATACCGCTCGTGGAGCGATTGTTGTAAAGGAAGACGTTGCCGAAGCGCTCAAGTCGGGCCACCTTCGCGGTTACGGAGGGGACGTTTGGTTCCCCCAACCGGCACCCAAAGATCACCCGCTGCGCTATGCAAAGAACCCCTTCGGTGGAGGAAACGCCATGGTACCTCACATGTCCGGTACTTCGATCGATGCGCAGAAGCGTTACGCAGATGGTACGAAGGACATCCTGGAATCTTACTTCTCCAAGAAGCATGATTACCGACCTCAGGATCTGATTGTTCACAACGGTGATTATGCCACAAAGTCTTACGGTCTCAGAGACAGCAACAAAAAGTAGATGAACTTGAAGAGAGCTTCAGAGGTTTGGACAAAGCACTACCTTAGCGTCTCGATACCTAGTTTGGTAACAAATATCGGAATGTTTAGCCCAAAAATGTAAAACATCGCCTCTGAGCGAATATCGTATACAGATACGTGATAGCCATGTCATCCGATCGTTTTTAAGCAGGAATTGCCCCCCAGGTACGAATAGCAAAGCGTGTGGAAACCCTGTGCTCAAGAAACGCAAACGGTTATGATACACCCCGCACTCCTAAATCAAAAACGCAAGACAAGTGACGCCTAGGGTAACTGTCCTCCTTGTCAGTGATCCAATGTCCTACCTCTCAACCCTAAACACCCTCCTCACCTCTACCACCTCCCGCTACAATTCTCTCCGCCAGACCCTCCTCACTACCTCCGAAGACGACTCCTCCATCGACGACCCCGAATCCTCGCATGTCTCTCGCGTGCTAAGAGCCTACTACACTGAAAAAGGCCGGCCCTTTCCCGCCTGGTTAGGCCCTGACCCCCGCTCATCCTCATCGTTATCGCAAGGGCCCGAAAGCAGTAGACTGGGGAGTTTGAGGGGAGGGCAGAGGGTAGACACGAGTCTCAGCAGGGGAAACAGTGGTGCCGGATTGAGCGACTTGTGGGCGGATTCTCCCGGTGGCGCGCAAGGGAAGGGGGATGAAGCGCCGTCAAGTCTACGTAGGGGTTTAGGGGGCAGGAATATGGGTTCAAGGACACAGTCGCAGCGACCACAGCAGGAAAGCTTGAGTGTGCGCCCGCTGCCTAGTCAGCGCGCTGGCAGCTACCAGGTGCAGAATCAGGCGATTCAGCAGCAACAGCAGGGGTTACAGCCAGCGAGGACGGCGAGTCCGATACCGCCAGGTTCTAGTGGGGGAAGTGTACAGGAGAGATTGAAAGCGAGGCTGGGAGGTGGGAGTTTGAGGTCTACTACGAGTTCGCCGGTGGAGGAGAGGGCCGGTAGGTATGATCAGAGAGGGCGTGGGGGAGGAAGCGGAGGGAATCCTTATGAAGGACGATACGACGGAACTGAGGGTGGATCTGGTGGTGGAGGGAAGTATGGAGGCGCCCCTCAGGGTCCAAGACCGAGGTGACGAAGTACCGATGGATCATTTGCTTGGGCGTTACTGCGTATCAAATAGTGGAGCATTTCAACGGTGGAGCATTTCAACGGTGAAGATAGAGGTTAGGCACGGTGTCAAAAGGTTGGGTTAGATACTGGCATTTTGATATGAGAATACACCATTGAGAGCTCGGTCTTAGCCTGGATACCACTACTCTGTACCTCATCATGACTTTTACTGTATGTGGATGTCCGCATCTTAAATGGGCGGAAACATCCCTTCCACACCCCCCCACCCCTGTCCACGCTAGTCCCCGGATCTCTAGGGCTTCGTGTTCGTTACGGAAGGATTTGTTGATTCGTCGCGCCGCCCAGAAGCTCGCGGCGCCAAATTGGAGCTCTCTCATTCTGTGTACAACAAGCTCCCACCATGTTACAGCTATGGCACCTATCGGCGCTTGCTATAGCTTGTCTGTTTCTGTCATTCGCCTTTGGAGAGGATCAGAAGGTCCTAGCCGAGAATGCGAGACTCTCGAACGAATCACTGCTATGGGGCCCCTACAGACCGAACCTCTACTTTGGTGTAAGACCACGGATACCCAAAAGCCTGACGACAGGGTTGCTCTGGGCGAAGGTGGATAGTTTCGAGAGCGTGCAGAACAGTACGCTTCTCTTGTCTTTTCTCCCAGAGCTCAAGGGTGCAATTGACTAACGTTGAATCGCTCCTAGACTTCCGCCACACATGTGAGCAACACGAAGGTATGGCCGGCTATGGCTGGGACGAATACGACGTTCGCCTTGGCGGCCGCCAGACCATTCACGATGCGGGCAACAGCATAGATATTACCACCGAGTTTGTCAAGATCCCTGGAGGACAGCACGGCGGAAGCTGGGGCGTTCGGATCAAGGGCACACCCAGGGAAGATGCGCCGCCGCGACTGATGAGCACTGTGATTTTCCACGCTGCAATGGAGGGCTTTGGAAGCTTGAATGTCCAAAGTGAGAGAAATGATCTGGGGGTTGAGGAGACGGTTGTGATGGTTGGGTCGAGTAACGAGCTGGGAGATTTTACGCTGGAGGTTACGGAAGGACCAAGTACGAACAAGCATCCTCCGCCGAGCCATAAGAGTTATGGGGCGAAACCGTTGGATAGGACTATTGTTCAAAGCTTGCAGGTGCCAGAGGAGGCGCTGTGGCAGGCCAAACGTACGTTTTTGCTGGACGTTCTTGTTTGAAGCGTTCATGATTCGAGAGTGTTGGCTGACTTGATATTTCTTTGAGTGCAGAAATCATTCTTAATCAAATGAAAGAGGAGATTGATAAGATGGTCGCAGTATACGGGGCCGAGAATGCTCCACCGCCATGGTCAACATTTACCGTTGCCAACAATATCCAGGAAGGGAACATGCATGTTGTGCAGAAGGTCTTTGAGGGCCCTTTTGAGGTCAGTCATGTTCAATTGTGAGGTATGCTTTGGCTGTCAACTAAGTGCTTGCGACAGTTTGATATTATATACTCTTCTGGTTCTGCGGAAGCCTCCGTGACCTGTATGTTGATACTCTATCTTCCTGTATGGATTTGGCTAATTCGACCAGCGGAAAATCTGGATGGCGCAATCAAAAAGGCGACCAAGGCTTTCTCCGAACGCTTTTCAAAAATGCTTGCCCCCAAAGCTCCATTCCACAAGTCAAAATATCAAGCATTTGCACATTCGATGTTCTCCAATTTGATAGGGGGCATCGGGTATTTCTATGGAGATGCAGTCGTCGATCGATCGTACGCACCTGAGTATGAAGAAGAGAATGAAGGGTTTTGGCAGGAAACAGCAGAAGCCCGGGCACGCCAAGGGTCAATCAGACTCGAAGGCCCCTCCGAGCTGTACACGAGCATTCCATCGCGACCATTCTTTCCTAGAGGGTTTCTATGGGACGAAGGCTTTCATCTGATCCCTATCGCAGACTGGGATATGGACCTTACGTAAGCTTCCATACCGATTACCTGTAGAGCACTGCTAACTACCAGCAGCCTCGATATCGTCAAAAGCTGGTTCAGCCTCATGGACGATGACGGATGGATTGGACGGGAACAAATCTTGGGCCCGGAAGCTCGCAGCAAAGTTCCCCAGGAGTTTCAAGTCCAATACCCACACTACGCAAATCCGCCAACCCTCTTCCTCATATTTGATTCTCTCATCGACAAGTTACAAAGCAAAAGTGCCCCGACAGAAGCGAACGACCTAGACCAATTGCGCAGCGCCCATCTCCGGAACCCTGACATCGCCATATCCTACCTCCGCACCCTCTACCCCCTCATCAAACGCCATTACTTCTGGTTCCGCAAAACCCAATGGGGCGACATCAAATCGTACGACCGTGAAGCCTTCTCCTCAAAAGAAGCATATCGCTGGCGTGGAAGAGACACCCGCCACATTCTCACCTCGGGTCTGGACGACTACCCGCGTGCGCAGCCCCCTCATCCGGGAGAGATACATACGGATTTGATCAGCTGGATGGGCATGATGACGCGTTCGCTAAGACGAATTGCTGAGACAATTGGCGAAGATGACGACACGAAGGAGTTTAAAGGGTACGAGACGGCTATTATGAGAAATATCGATGATCTGCATTGGAACACAAAGGAGCAAACTTACTGCGACGCCACCATTGACGACTATGAAGAAAGCGTGCATGTATGCCACAAGGGCTACATCTCCATCTTCCCCTTCCTGACCGGCCTGCTACCCCCTGACAGCAAGCGGCTCAAACCCATCCTCGATCTCATCGCTGACCCAGAAGAGCTGTGGACACCGTATGGGATCCGTAGTTTGAGCCAAAAAGACGAGTTTTACGGGACAGAGGAAAACTACTGGCGCAGTCCGGTGTGGATGAATATAAATTACCTCGTCGTAAAGGCACTGTACGACACTGCACGAACCGAGGGGCCGCATAAAGCACAGGCTACTAAGATGTACACGGAGCTAAGGAAGAATCTTGTGGAGAATGTCTTCAAGGAGTGGGAGAGGACAGGGTTTGCATGGGAGCAGTACAATCCAGAGACGGGGCAGGGGCAGCGGACGCAGCACTTTACTGGGTGGACGGCGATGGTTGTGAAAATAATGAATATGCCGGATCTGGGTAAAGGTGAGATTAAGGATGAGCTGTAGCTTTTTTGGACTACAGAACTTGTAAGTTAGCTGTACTAAGATTTTCTTTCTATGGATTGTTAAATACTCTAGAAGGAAATATATATCGTTCAATCAAGTTTGAAGCCACTCTTTGACATTCAAATATCGATCGCCGTAAATGGACCTCGGCTCATTGCTTCCCGTCAACATTTCGTTGCTCCCTCTCCGCAGATAACTTACCCCATACCGTTAGCCAATCCATTTTGGCACGGACGAGCTACGAGTAGCAGCCTGTGTTGATATGTTCACAGCGTGGTGCTGCGCATATTCAATACTCATTCATGCCTTGATCTACTGGCAAATCTGTAAACCATTGATCAACCTCCAACGACCAGCTCTCTGCCGAACAGCATCGCCATACTCATCTACCAAAATGTCTACTCCCGCGGAGCAGATCAGTTTCACCACCCATGGCAAGATTGCTATCATCACTTTAAATATCGAGAAAAAGCTCAATGCCCTCACCCAAGACCTTTACTACCGCCTTTCCTGCTTGTTGCGGGAAGCCGCAAGGCGCGATGACATCTACATCACCATCCTAACTGGGAAAGGCCGCTTCTTTTCCGCGTGAGAACTGTCAAGCGACCTTTAAGGCTATGAGAATACTGATAAGGCCTATAGTGGCGCTGATGTTACTGCCTCTCGCACAATGGCAGAAGGAACTGATGTTCGCCGCGAGACCCTTCGGAATTTCGTAGCCAACAACCTCGAAATTACCAACGCCTTTTACACTCACCCCAAGATCCTCGTTACAGCACTCAATGGCCCTGCCGTCGGTCTCTCCGCTGCCCTCATTGCCTTTTCTGACTTCATCTACGCTGCTCCGCATGCGTTTCTCCTTACGCCTTTTACAAGCTTAGGGCTCGTGGCCGAAGGCGGCGCGAGTAAGGCTTTTGTGCAGAGATTGGGGATCAGCAAAGCGAACGAGGCGCTGATCATGAGTAAAAGGATCACGGCCCAAGAGATGCTCCAGGTTGGGTTCGTGAATAAGATAATTCAGACCGGCAAGAATGAACAGGAGACATTCTTAGCCGAAGTGTTGAAAGAAGTGGAGGATAGATTAGGGAATCACTTGAACAATGATAGTTTGGTCAGGGTCAAAGCTTTGATCAGAAAGCCGGAGAGAGAGATGATGGATGGGCAGACGGTTGCGGAAGTTTTAGGCGGCTTGGAAAGATTTGTGAGTGGGATACCGCAGGAGGAGTTCAGAAAAATAGCGAATGGAGAAAAGAAGCATAAGCTATGAAGGGCCAAACCGTCAATCTAGTAAGAAATCTTGGACATCCGACCTTTAACATCATCAGCTTCGTAAATCTAGAACACAGCTTTCCAGAATACAATGACCATCTCCTAGGCTGTAGAGGTGTAAAGAAGGGGTTTTCTCAAAAATAATAGAAGCTTCTGATACGCTCGAAGATGTTTTGGTGTCAGCCAATACAATATAGTGTGGTTGCCTCAGCTTGGCAATCAAGATCCATGATTTGCTGGATGGCTGCTACTAGAACATGCAGCTTGCGTCGCACAGCGTACAAATCCCGGCAGCATGCGTCGACAAACAGCCAGCCTCACTGATGGTTCCGTTTCCGAATCTGGAACACGATCAGAGATATGACACGGATCTCGACCATCGCTGTTCGCTTCGACAGCCCTTCCAGTGCCTACTTCTGAAGATTCTCATATGCTTCCGATAATATATAGAATGAACCTAACTTTACAGACCCTCAGAAACTAACACACCTTGAGAATGCAGGCACTGAATAGCTCAATGACCGCAATACAGGCTGGGGACTCGTCCCGTGCTACTAAGCTTTCCAGATTCTTCAATTCTGTCATCCGTGGAGAACGAACACTGAAAAACGTCAAGGACGGGGACCTCTTCATAGAGTCCCTGTGCGGGCAATCAGATCCAGCCACTGGTATCGATAAGGTGATCTCCCAGTCTCAGGGTCTAAGTTCCATACAGGCATGTATGCGACTTGATGTTTCTGCTAGATTCTTGAATGGCCAGGCGACGGCGCTCCTTCAGTACATCCAGGACCCAACTTTGAAGGCTATTTGTGGGGGGGACTTCCTACAACGTTTGATATTGCATATAGCGGAACCGCCGATCTTTTGGAACGCATTTGTCCGTTCTTATCGTGAAGGAAGCCTGTCGCTGGATGCACAACAGTGTTTTGGGTGGCTATTGCTAGAGCTGATCTCCCTTCCTCCCGATAAGTGTACCAAATACCAGGAGATTGCTAGAGAAACATCCATACAAGGTTCACTTCTCAATTCTCCGCAATTTGAAATTCGCACGGTGGGCCAGAAGATCAAACACATCCTTTCTGCTTTTGAATCCATAAATCTCTCTAGCGGCGTTCTCGGTCCTGGAGGACGGCATGACAATGACTTTGTGGACTTTCGGCAGATATCAATTCCGCCTACAGCTGATGAGCTTACGTCCACAGAACCACCTTTCCTCCGTGTTGCTGATGCAGTCGAAGACCTAAGCGGGAACGATAATCGACTAGCTGCGCACCTCGATAATCAATTTCGGCTTTATCGTGAGGATATGCTAGGCGAGATGCGAGAAGAGCTACATCGCGCTGGGCAAGAAGAAAGGGCGTCATAAAGGTATTGTCATAGACGGGTTTACTGTCCTTGATATTGACTGCGGGGCTCCCACAAAGCGCCGGCCATGGGGGTTGCAACTCCAGTGCAAATCCGATATGCGTCAATTAGTCCATGTAAAGACAAGAGATCGCAAAGCCTATCTCCTGGAAAATCGCAATATCTTCAAACATCAGTCATTGGCATGTCTCATCCTGGACAGTGAGCTTGCCGCTTTCCCAACCATTCATCGGGACATCGACCTTCTGGAAAAGGTACCCCCTGTTGTCACATTGCAGTTCGTGGGTGAGATGAGCACCTCTAAAGCATTGCTGAAATTGAAGACAGCAAGAGTTATTCGGCTGGTTCAGATCGATACCGCTGTTTTCAGTTACGAGCCTATCCTGAGGAGATTACAAGAACTCAATCAACTGCCCCTTATCGATGAATTACTGTTCTGGAGCGCTGAAAGCTCCATCAATCAACCTGTATCTTTGTCCACTAGTCTAATTGAGAATATCGAGGCGAATCCTGATCAGGATCTTCGGGTCATACTCAAAACGCCACAATCGATCCAATTAGATGATTCGCAGACTAGATCTCTATTATCAGGGCTTCGGCAACGAGTTAGCTTGATCCAAGGGCCACCGGGTATTTCCCAGGCATGCCGTTGTATTTTCCTTGATGAACTGACCATTACTCTGCAGGAACTGGAAAGTCTTTTATCGGGGCACTCATCGCGAAAACCATCATCAAATTCTCCAAAAGAACTATACTTGTTGTAACATTCACCAACCATGCTTTGGACCAATTCCTCGAAGATCTTCTAGACATTGGTATACCGCAAGAACACATGGTGCGAATTGGAGGCAAGTCGACGCCACGGACAAAGCCATTGGGCCTCTATGAACAGTTGACAACATTTAAGCAAGATAAAGCGTCTTGGACCAGGATTGAAGAGCTGAGAACGGATGCGAACCAGTTGGCGGATCGCTTACAGAAAGCTTTCGACAACTACAGGTCAACAATTATTCAGAAAAGCGACATAATGGAATATCTGGAGTTTCTTTCGGAGGGTCCACCCTTTTATGAGGCTTTCACAGTACCACAGGCCCAGGACGGGATGACCCACGTGGGAAAACGGGGCAAATCCGTCAATACGTTTTATTTACTTGACAGATGGTCTAATGGCCACGACGCAGGTATTTTCTCGCATCGCGTGCTTGGGAGTTCGTACAGTGTATGGAAGATGGTTCCTGCGGCAAGATACACTGCAATCACGCAATGGAGGGAAGAAATGCTCAAAGAGCAAGTTTCGGAGATGTATCGAATTGCGGATACGTACAATGATAGTCAGGGCAAGCTTGACGCCATGTTCAACAGGAAAAACGGACATATATTGAATCAGAAACGCATAATTGGATGCACAACCACAGCTGCAGCAAAGTACAGTCACGACCTTCAGGCAGCGTCTCGGGACGTTCTTCTGGTCGAAGAAGCCGGTGAGATACTTGAAAGCCACATTCTTACAGCGCTCGGGCCGAAGACTCAGCAATTGGTCCTCATTGGTGACCACAAACAATTGCGGCCGAAAGTGAATAATCATCTCCTCAGTGTAGAAAAGGGGGAAGGTTACGATTTGAATAGGTCTTTGTTTGAGAGACTCATCTTAAAAGGCTACCCACACCACACACTTTTGAAACAACACCGGATGCGCCCAGAGATATCCGCGCTCGTTCGCTCTCTGACGTACCCTGACCTTGTTGATGCTCCCAAAACTTTGGGTCGTCCCGATCTTCGCGGTTTTCAGGACAATCTTATCTTCGTCAATCACACCCGTCCAGAAGACGAAAACCGAGAGATCGTGAGTGAGAAGGACATGACTTCTCTGTCATCTAAGCGAAACCTTTTTGAAGCCGAAATGGTCTTGAAATGTGTGCGATAGCTTGCGCAACAAGGCTATGGTACGGAAAAGCTCGTTGTTTTAACACCTTACCTTGGGCAACTGCAGCTACTGCGAACGGTGTTGAGCAAAGAAAACGATCCGATTTTGAATGATCTTGACTCGTTTGATTTGGTCCGCGCTGGTCTTATGCCCGCCGCAAGTGCAAAACTATCGAAGCGACCCATAAAACTGTCAACAATCGGTAAGCGGCACTTTTCCATTGTCCTCCTATCCACATGGACGGGTCTTCGTCAAGCCACAATGGCATATTACATTTCTATGCGCATGATAGGTCTACCATTGAGGGTATTGCTGATGCTCGAATGGAGTCTTTGACACGAGATCGCTATTTTTCTTTGAAGCTAAGGCTGTGTGATCTACTCTTTCCTTAGTTTTGTCGTGGATTTTCGTTGTGTCTTCTAAGGCTAACTTATAACCACGACCCGATATAGATAACTACCAAGGCGAAGAAAGCGAGGTGAGCTGCTTCTCTCATTATGTCTGTGTATCAGATCTAATCCATCCTACTACAGATCGTCATCATAACTCTGACCCGGAGCAACGCATCTGGCGACATTGGGTTTATGGCTTCTCCCGAACGTCTGAATGTACTCTTGTCCCGAGCACGTAATGCACTAATCATGATTGGAAATGCACAGACCTTTCTAAAATCTAAAGGAAAGAATCTCTGGTCTCGATTCTTTGGACTCCTCACAAGTGATGGCCACATCTACGATGGATTTCCTGTCAAGTGTGATAGGCACAGAGATAGAGTGGCACTCTTACGGGCACCTATTGACTTTGGAAATGAGTGTCCTGATGGGGGTTGTAAGGAGCCATGTGGAGTGATGCTCAGTTGTGGCATTCACCTGTGTCCTCAACAATGCCACCAGCTTTATGATCACTCGAAGATGGCTTGTGAACATGTGTTGAATTCGAATTGCCCGAAAGGCCACATCAAGCGATGGAAATGTCACGCAGCAATCCCTATAGCTTGCCCTAAGTGCGAAAAGGAAGCTAAAGATCTTCAGCGGAAGGTGGATAAGGCGTTTGAAGAGCAGCGGAGACGAGACCGAGAAGCACAAGAGCATCTTAGGCAGATGGCGGAATTACAAGACCAGATGGATGTTGCAACACAGAATATACGTGACGTGCAAGTCGGCAAAGAGAGAGCGCAAGCAATCCAGCAGAAGCAGAAGGACATCGCAGCGGCTCTTGCTTCGGCTAAAAAGATATCGGCTCCTACTCCTACTATGCAGCCACTGAAAACTATGAAGGAGCGTTCAAAGGTCAGCGATCCTCAACCAAGTCCACAGAAGTCATCATCCCAGCATGAAATATCCAAGCTCGCCGATGCCCGACCGTTGAAGTCTCAAGACGAATCTCCTGCAGTACAAGACTGGCAGCGCCAGAAGGATGTAGAAAATGCAAGCAACGATGCTATTGATTCGATCATGGGAATGATTGGACTGGAAGATGTCAAGTCCCAAGTTCTCAGGATAAAAGCCAAGGTCGATCTGAGTTTGCGACAAGGTACAGATGTAAAAGGGGACCGTTTTAACATAGCTCTATTGGGGAATCCCGGAACAGGTATGTATGGTATCTCCAAAGTATAATCCACTAGTTGGTTGTTACAACAACTGCAGATCAAGGGATTGTTCACTCGTCTTGTTTCCGATTCACTACGCCTCGAACTATGACGATTCCAATTGGTCATATTCTGATTCAGTGTCTAGGGAAAACAACCGTCGCTCGACTTTATGCAAAAGCGTTGACAACCCTTGGTGTCCTTCCTGGACTTGCGTTCAGAGAGACAACGGGCTCACGTCTCGCCAACGAGGGCGTAAATGGAATCAAAAAGCATATAGAGGAAATCCACAATGCTGGAGGAGGTGCCCTGTTTGTCGACGAAAGTTATCAGCTTACAGATCAGCACAACCTCGGAGGACGCCAGGTTCTGGACTTCTTGTTAGCCGAAATGGAAAACAACATCGGAAAGATTGTCTTCATCGTCGCTGGTTACAATAAAGAGATGGAGAAGTTCTTCGAGCATAATCCAGGACTAAGCAGTCGGGTTCCATACAGACTGCAATTCGCGGACTACGAGGATGGGGAGCTCCTCCAGATGCTAGTTACGATCATAGACAAGAAGTATGGGGGGAAGATGGAAGTCGTCGATGGAAAAGATGGCCTCTACTTGCGCATAGTTGCCCGGCGTGTCGGCAATGGCCGGAACCGTCCTGGTTTTGGTAATGCGAGAGCGCTACAGACAACGTTTGCAAGAATCACCGAACGTCAAGCGGAACGAGTCAACCATGAACGCAAGCAGGGACTGACGCCTGATGACTACATGCTTTCCAGGGAAGATCTCATAGGCCCGGATCCTTCCTCCGCTACCTTGAAAAGTAAAGCGTGGGAAAAGCTTCAAGAACTGACAGGCCTTAGTGCTGTGAAGGAATCGATTCGACACATGATTAGCCGCATTAGCATCAACTACAAACGGGAACTGGCAGAACAATCTCCTATTGAAATTTCCCTTAACCGTGTCTTTCTTGGTTCTCCAGGCACTGGAAAGACCTCCGTCGCTAAACTGTACGGCCAGATCCTGGCTGACCTTGGTCTCTTGAGCAATGGTGAAGGTGAGTTTGTTCCGTTACGGGTGAGCAGTTATAAGCTACAGTCCTAATTTCTACTTGGAATAGTCGTCGTCAAGAACCCCTCGGACTTCATTGGTAGTGTCTTAGGGCAGTCGGAGCAAAACACCAAGGCGATCCTAGCCACAACGTTAGGCAAAATTCTCGTCATCGATGAATTTTATGGCCTTTATTCTGGAAATGGTGGGACTGGTAACCAGAGCGATCCCTTCAAGACAGCAGTGATCGATACAATTGTTGCCGAAGTACAAAGCTCCACCGGTGAGGATCGATGCGTGCTTCTCCTTGGGTACAAAGACCAAATCACCACGATGTTCGAGAACGTTAATCCAGGTCTATCACGGAGGTAAAGCAAAACGACTTTTTCCAGATTTTACTTTGCAATGCGTTTACTGAATCGGTGATTTAGGTTCGCCATCGATAATGCTTTCAATTTCGAAGACTTTACAGATCAAGAGCTACTCGAGATACTTGAACTGAAGTTAAAACTTCAGGATCTTGCGGCGACCAAAGAAGCAAAGTCTGTAGCCATTGAGGTACTAAGTCGTGCTCGTGTCCGCCCGAATTTTGGAAATGCTGGCGAAGTAGAAAACCTACTTAGCTCCGCGAAAGGCCATTGGCAAACCAGACAGTCTGCCAAACCTTCGACAGACCATTCTTTCAACGTCATTTTCGAACCACAAGACTTCGACCCCGATTTCGACAGGGGCTCCCACGCAACTACCAATCTGCAGAAATTGTTCGAAGACGCAGTTGGCTGTGAAGGCATCATTGCGAGGTTGGGAGGATATCAGCAGATGAGACAAGCGATGAAAGCTCGAGGAATATGCTCCCGGGGGATGATCCCCACTAATTTTTTATTCAAAGGGCCTCCAGGTATATCTTCCGAATGTTTTAAAATACTAGTATGGCCTCGCAGTTCCTGATAGGTTTTATAGGGACTGGGAAAACCACCACCGCACGAAAAATGGGTCAGGTATACTATGACATGGGCTTCTTATCCAGCGTTGAAGTCATTGAGTCCTCTGCCTCCGAGCTCATCGGGCAATTTGTTGGACAGACAGGCCCCAAGACTAGAGCAGTACTCGAAAAAGCCCTTGGGAAAGTCCTTTTGATAGATGAGAGTTACAGGCTTTCGGGAAGCTCGTTTGGAAATGAAGCTCTTGATGAGTTGGTTGATCTACTTACGAAGCCAAAATTCGTGGGTAAAATTGTTGTTATTCTTGCCGGATATGCCAAAGAGATCAACGACCTACTTCCCCTCAACCCAGGTCTATCAAGCCGCTTTCCGGAAGAAATCATCTTCCCAAATATGAGCCAGGGATGTTGTTTGCAGATACTGGAACGGAGCCTTAAACAGAAAGAAATAGAAGCACCAGCTTTAAGGGACATCAAAAGTCCTGACTACAAGAGTATGGTAGGTTTGCTGAAAGAGCTAGCTTCCACGCCAAATTGGGGAAACGCTAGGGATATCCAGACACTGGCGAAGACAATGATAGGATCTGTTTACCAGGCCATCTCGACAATGACAGGTTCCCTTAGCATTTCTCCCGAGGACATACTCACCTGTACGAGGACTATGCTTGCAGAAAGGCAAAGTAGAGCAGCTAGTCTACCATCCTCAAATCTGTCGGCTTTTCCACAACAACCAGCCCAAAGCCTGGATCAACCACCGCCAGCCAGACATGCCGTTTCCGCCGCTTCTGCGACAGACCAATCCGTCCCTAGCCTAGATGATCCTGAGTCTCATGTCAACCAAACCTCAGAAGAACGGGACCCAGGAGTTTCAGACCAGATCTGGAACCAGCTTCAAGCAGACCAACAAGCTGCCGACCGCGCCCAAAAGATCGCCGAAGAACAGCTTCAGAGGCAAGAACAAGATCTTGTCCTCGCCAAAGCCCTAGAAACCGCGAAAACCGCCGAACTCGCCAGACTCGCGCAACAAAAGGCCAAAGACGACGCAGAAATGAACGAGCTCAAGCGCCAACGCGAAGAAACCCGCTTGCAAGAGCAGATGGCGCGAATTGCGCGTGAACAGGCATTGGCGGAGTTGGAAAGGGTACGGATGGAGCAGCAGAAGAGAAAAGAGCAAGAGGCGAAGGCGCAACAAAAGTTGAGGGAGATGGGGGTCTGTCCGGTAGGATATAGGTGGATTAAGCAGGGTGGGGGATATAGGTGCGCTGGGGGAAGTCATTGGGTTAGTGATGGGCAGCTTGGGATTTGAGGGGTGTGGTCATGCTTGTGGCATAGATAGATTGTAACGTGATGCCTTTTCTTGTTGGCAAGTTGGGTTTCGAATGATCTCGGATTTTTGGCATCTTAAAGAAAGGAGATATTTGAATCAACTTCTCTTCCATCTTTGCTATTCAACGATTTCACAGGGAGGTCAATGGCGACAGGCACCAGCAATTGGAAAGGACGGTACCTTAAAGATCTTAGAGATCCAATGCACGTGACATCTTCTTCTAGCGGCCTTCTCACGCGGGGTGTCGAAGCCTTGCCGAGAACAAGGTCCAATATTATTTGATCTTTCTCCACCAGAGGGTTTCTAAACGCGAACAGCGTTCCAATTATGTCGATTCCACGCCTAAGTTTCCTCTATCCTCAATTCTTCAAGCCCGCGAGATTATGTGAATCAGCCTTGGCTCAGCGGTCTTCGCGAATTGTGCCAAAGCGCCCGCAAAAGCAATGCTTCAGCACCACCCATCGCCGTGAGCAAGAGACCTACGCCCAGCGATATGGCTCCGCGGCAGAGCCATTGCCACCTCCGTTAGTCCCCAATGACCTAGGCCGGCAAAGAGCGCTGGATAGTATCGAGAAAGAGATCTCATCGTCAGCCTCTATTCAAGAGGGGGAAAAGGCGGGGCCCGCTAAAGAGCCCGCGAAAGCTGCGCAGCAAAACGGAACCAGCTCTCAGAATGAGTCGAAGCCCGAGGAGGAACCACGACCCGCTGAGCTCGATACGAATGAAGCCAAGGCAAAGGAACTCGCCGATTCCCCACAGAAGGAAGCCATCAGCAAACCTCTCGACCGGGTTCTGCAAATCGAGACCCCCACTGAGACGGAAAATGAAGAAGAGCAAAAACCGCCTCACCTCGAAGCACCGCGCTATGTCCACCATTTCGATACTTATACCCTAGTCCGCGATCTCGCAAAAGGCGGTTTCACCGAAGCGCAAAGCGTGACGCTCATGAAAGCCGTCCGGAGTCTCCTTGCCATAAACATGGAGGTTGCGCGCGCAGGCCTCGTCTCGAAATCAGACGTCGAAAACGTAATATGCCCCAAACCCAACTCCTCCCTTTCCTCCTCTTCCTACCCCCTACTACTTCGCTAATCCCCTTCTCCCTCCCTTACAGAAGAACTACCTCTTCCGCGCCGCCTGCTCCGAACTGCGCACCGAAATCCTCAACACGCGCAAATCCACCTCGGAGAAAATGACCACCCAGCGCGCGCACCTGCAGTACGAAGTCGACATCCTCTCGCAGCGCTCGTCGTCCGAAAGCCTGGCGCTCAAAGACGACTTGCGCGGGCTGCTCAACGACCGCAGGATGGCCGTGCGCATGGAGCAGCAGCAGCTGGAAAGCCAGATCCAGGAGCTGAATTACAAGATCACGGTCGCGCTGAACAGCGATAGTAAGAGCGAGGTGGAGGGGTTGAGGTGGGTGCTGACAAGGAGGGCGGCGTTGGCTATCGCTGGGTTTGCTTGTACGTTGTACCCCCTTTCTTCCCTTTCATACCCCCAGCTCCCATCCATCCTCCACCCCGCCCACAACTAACACCCCCGCAGTCTTCGTCCTCTCCGCCCTCCGCTACTCCTCCTACAAAACACACGAAAAAGAGCGCCAAAGCGCTTCCTCCTCGTCCTCTTCGTCAACAGCGGGTTCTCATACCGTCCCATCGCGAGAAATGAGCACCCAGACCGGGGAGCCGGATGTTGATGCTGTGCTGGCGGGGGCGGGGTCGGGGCTGGGATAGCGTGGTTGATGGGAGGGCGGAGGGAGACGGAGGGGAAGACGGAGAGGGAGAGAGGAAGAGGATGATACCCACCATGTTTTTGGAACCGTAAGATTCATGGAGAAAGGATATAGATATTGGAATCCATATTCTCTAGTTTTGGACTTCGCAGCGAGATTAGGTCGTCCATAACGACACATGCCACGCTACGACCATAGATTCTTTCATGGATGACAATAGGCTTTTCCTCGTGTCGTGGGATCTTTATATCATAACCCACGAGCAAAATTGATATGCTCTTATCTCTTATCCTAATAGTCCCTCCCATGCTCAGAGTCCACGAAACGCCCCCTCCATCGCGATGCCCACCCGCAGCCAGAACAAAACGAAAAGCCACCCCCACACCTACCCCGACCCCGACCCCGACCCCTTCTCTTTCCTCTCCTTTCCATTTCTAGCTCCTCCTTCCCCCAGTTCCCCAACCCCCCTCCCCTCACGCGCCCCCAAAACTCATCGTCAGTTTAATCCTCGCCTCCCTAACCTCCTCCCTCTCATCCTTCCCTCCCCTCCTCCCCGCAGCCCCCCCCTCTCTAATCACCCCCTCCATAAACCCCCTCTGCTGTCGACTCATTTTCGCCACCACAGCTCGAAACGCCGCTGAGTGTGCGCTTGCGAGTTCAAGGAGGCGGGTTGCTGTTTCTTGATACAGTGTTTTGTTTGCGACTTGGGCGTCTGGTTCGGTAGCGGAGGCGCGGGAGAGCAGCATCGGGATGATGATGGTGAGGGCTGCGGCCGCGGCGGATGGTTCGAGGGCTGTGGTGAAGGAAGTTAAAGCGTGCGCGGTGAGGGAGCGTACGTTCCCCGGGTCGGGTCCTGAAGTGTCGATGGTGAATCTGACGAGGCGGGGAAATACATAGCGCGCGACGGCCTCGTCTATGGGGTTCTTAGGCGTGACCAGAAGCACAGAGCGCAAGCACCCGGTTGCGACCTTCGCAAGACCGAGATCATGGAGGCAGTCTAGCATCCCATCCAGGAGACGGTTGATCAGCGGATCGTTGGGGGCAAAGGCCCGGGAGGCGGTGGTGAGAAGGATGGTGCATGCGAGGAGAGTGTTTTTGGCACATGGAAGCGAAGCTTCGGTTTCACGGCGTTGTGCGTTACATAGGATGGAGAGGAATCGGTGTAGGCAGCCGCGGAGCTGGCCGGTGACAGTGTGGGACGGGGAGGATGTTAGAGGGAAGATGCTTTGAACGAAGCGTCGGAAGATGGGAAGGGCTTGAGGGACAATAGTGGCTTGGCAGACACCGGTGCCGAGAATCGTAGCGAAGATGTGGAGAATGCTGGCGTGAAGGTCGGTTTTGATAATGGAAGGGAAAATTTCTGAGGCGTCGACGAGAGCTCCGAGAGACAGTTGAACCAGGGAAACGGATTCATCGGTGACTTGGGGACGGGCTGAAGTGTGTTCTGCTAGATTTGGAATTACGCTGGCGAGGACTAGAACAATGATTCGGGTGAGTTCGAAGAGCTGCTCTATTCCTTCTGAAAGATCCTCTCCTCCTTCTTCGTCGACTGCAGCAGAGGGATGGGCAAGGCATAGATTTCTTGCAATATCGACTATAATCATTTGAACGTCGAGCCCTTCGGTGAGTGCCAATCGATCGAAGAGCTCAATCGTCTCTGAAAATATCGCGTCCTGGAAGATGGCATTACCGGATACTGACGGTCGAAGAATTTTCTTCAAGGCGGATAGAACCCCCTGAGTCTGCACCTCGGCGCTGGGCGAATCGTTACCAGGCCGAGTGACCAAAGCTTCAATTACAATGCCGAAGAGGACAAAGAAGAAAGCAACGGGTTCGTCGCGATAATTGATGTTACTCTCAATAAATTTCACCCCATTAATTTGCGCGTCATTGGATTTACCATCCAATGCGTCGAACACGAAACCTCTATCCTGGTCGATAAGACTTGCGATAGCATCTACGAGCTTCAGCCATGAATCTTGATAGAACTAATTCACAGTTAGTAAAGTTACGGAACATATCCCGACCTTCGCATTTACCTTCAGCAGCGTTTGCCGACTCAGAGCAGCGTAAACTGTGTCGAGACTTTCATCTATTATGGTCGGCCCAGTATTATTTGAGATGTCTGGCTCAAATCTGAGACGCGCAAATTCTTGTAACGAGGATAACCACAGGGGCGTTAACTTTGTAATGTACGGCTCCACTACCTTCACGAGGTACTTCTGCTCTTTACTGGCGACTTGGAGTTCAGCCCAAGCAGATAAAACCGCCATTCTGACCATTGTTTGCGCATTGGAGCTAAGTCCACGCAAATCGCCAACTGCCGTCTCCTGGGTATCACCTGAGGGATATTAGGAGTGACAAATACGGACAAATGTACAGGGACGCACTTGTAAAGCTCTCGAGAGCTGCCACCAAGAGCTTCAATATTCTTCCCATGCGATCGACATCTGTCACAAGCCCTGTAGCGATGAAGGTAGCGCAGACGTTCACGGCTGCTGAGGCGAGATCTGGCGAAGAGTCGGCACTGAACGCAGGTGTCAGTGCCGAGCTGATCTGCGCCTGGTATTGCTCCAACAGTAGAGCTTCTGAGAAGTCAGGATCGGGCATGGTCCCGAAGATCTATGACTTGTTAGCCTTTGGTCTTGGTCTACTCCCGGATGTGTTGCAATACCGTCAAAACCTGATCAATAAGTCTGAGACCACCAACGCAGAGCTCAACCACTGAAGATGTCGAGGCGAGGAATGCCATCCGAATTACATCGGCAATTCTCTGCTGCAGCGCGTGACCTGCCGCTGAATCAGGGTCTAACTCCATATCTCTACCGATCATTGCTATCATGTCGCTTAAACATTGCATTGCGAATGATCTGACTTGCCAGCGCAACAATTCTTTAGTAGCTTCTGATGCTGTAATGGAGTTTTGGTCCTTCCCTTCACCTGTGTTAAACCCAGCTGCTTCTTCGTCTTGAATCTCCGATATAATGGCCGGCTTTGTACTCTCACGTGGCGATACCTGAGCCTGCCTTGACGTGGTCTTGGTCAGAACCTGTTGGCAGCGCATGACCCACTTGCTGGCCAGTGAGAGACTCGATTGCCTGAGCCAGGCTTGGATGATATTGCGAATTCCTTCCTGGTCAGGGTTGTCGTTGAGGGTAGACCAAATCTGGTCTTCTAGGCCTTCGTCGGCAAGCTGAAGAATTCGTTCGGCATCACGTCGCATCAGGTTATACAGACCGTCGATAGCGATCTCGCGTAGCAACTGCTGTCGAGAACGAAGACACTTTTGCAGTTGACGTACATAAGCTGGAAAGTCGACATGCGCGGAATCGTAGAGATGCACATGCTCCCAAGCGCGCAAACCCTCTGCTTGAACCATAGGTAAATCATCGATTTCGAATTGCCTGACCAAGGTAATCATAAGTTCACGAGTTTTACTCATGTCCTGCAAGTCGGGGCCAAGGACGTTGATAAGAGAATCAACATTGTGAGCGATCATGACAGTGGTCGGCAATTCCAGTTCATAATTCGACGTTGCGGATATAGCAGATTCTTCATTGTGAGTATCGCAGGTCCACAGTTGGGCGAGAAGACCCAGCGTACTCGATACATACCCCGAAAAAGTCAAACCTGCAGAATCAGCAACTTGAGACAATGCATCAATTGCGCTAAAGTGTACGGCAGGATTCGGATCGCTACACAATGACATGAGGATACCGTGAATCTTCTTGAGATGGAAGCCAGCCGCCATTCCACCAACATGTACGTGGATCGAACCCAAGGCCATTGCACAGCCCGCTCGAGCATTGGGGTCTCGATTCGATACGATCATATCGATCAAAGCGTTGATCTCGTTCGAAGTAAAAGTATTCCCGGAACTGTTGCATAGCCTGCCCAAGGCCTCATAGGCGACTTGGCGAATACACCTATCTTGATTAATTACTAGAGCCTATGACAATCATCAGTAGGTTGGATTAATATTTGGTATCACGGAAATACTAACACGTAAGAGTTCTTGAAGGCATCGTTCGACGGTCGGATGTCTCAAGTCTCCGTGTTCGCCAACCGTCTCACCTACAGCAACCTTGAGAGCACCCAAAAGCGCCATAGCGGCGTTGGCGGTGATAGCGGCTTTGCGGCCGGGATCTCTTTGCAGCGTTCCCGAGGATAGGCAGGTAGCTAGCTGTTCTAGTACACCCTCCTGGATACTTGGACTTTGAAGAGGAAGCGCCGTGGCAAACAGAGCTATAGCGGAGTTGACAACTTCTGTGGCCGGTGGATCAGGGAGGTCTTTTAGATCTTCTTGCGCCTGCGTGTAGAGATAGATAGAGTCATGCTCACGAGCTCCACAAATAGGGGTCAAAATCTATAGCAATCAGCAGACATACCCCTTACAGGACCCAAGGCCACATACCGCCTCATCAAATACGGAGAACTCGCTGCTTGGAATAAATGAATGAGATAACCTCGATGCGTTGTGCTCTCCTGGCAAAGACCTGATGAACGGGCCTTGTATCAAGCCTGATACACCAAACCCAGAATTATCCGCAACATCCCAGATACTATCAAAATTGCCAGAGGCGTTAGCAATTGATAAGCCTAACGATCCAGGAGTATAGCTGCCAGGGTCGGCAAATAACGTTACCGCCAGTGTCAGGAGCTTTGAATGCGTCAATATCTCGCCACCGGCATGAGGAATTAAGTTGACCAATCTTGCGTAACATTGAAGAACCCTTCTGCGGACCATCAAGGTAAGGTCTTGGATTTGAAGCGAAGTGCCGCTTTGGCGGAAGGTAGTGTCGATAGTCTTTGGAAGTGGCAACGTGTCCAAAAACTCAACTGTGTTCTGCAACATAGTTGCGATACGTGTAGATACGTCACTCGTAACTAACTTGCTGTTGAACTCGAGAAAAGAGAGTATTGAGCCAAGAGCACACTCTCTTACATGCGTCAGGTAGCCAATCTCAGCAGACTGCCGTTGTCCGGTGTTCTCTCTCGTCAACGGCCTTGGTAAGGCGTTTCTCCAGAGCAAAAGGAGTTGCGATATGTGGATCTTAACAAAATTAGGACCAAGCGCCATAAGACCACCTATTAGAATCCACGCCACCTGGACTTGAGTACCAGATATCCGGAGTTCTGCTTGACTGCTTGACTTTAATAAATCGATTGCTATAGAAAGTACGCGAGAGCTAATCTCCAGCGAGCTGTAAAGAGGTTGTAGGGGTGAGACACTAAGGACCGCAGAAAGCCCGTTAGCATTTCCTATACACCTGCGAGAAGTCTGTCGGCCATTGACAAGAAAGCCAAGTTCCCTGATGAGACTGTTCATACAGATCGAAGCACAAGGAAGTAGTTGCTGCGGACAAGCCAGTACTAGAGCACGCAAGCAGTAAGATACATATATTTGGACGGTATAGCTTGAATGCTGTAAGACTTGGGTAAGCGCCTCACGACAGCTGTCACTAAGACCGTTGATTGCCGAGCCTAATGATTTGATGAGTGGTGCTAGAGCATCGAGTGCGCCAATTAGAGTGTGTTTGGAAGGCTGTGCCCTTTCCTTAATGACTTGAGGATAATTCTTTAGCACGCCATTGATCAGCATCTTCGCTGCACTCAGTCTACCAGTCTCTCCAAGTACCTGTGAGCCTACGCAGTCTACCAGGAGTTTGCGTACGATTTTTCTTGTCAGCAGGACCCGGTACCTGTCGTGAGCAATTGACTGACTGCTCAAGAGTTCTATCATGAGGTGGTCCGCGATCCGTCCGTAGTTCGATTCTACCACTTGATTTCCTAAGTTTTTAAAGATCATTACGTAGCAGTGAGCAATAGCAGCTCTGGCGTTGTTGCTTGTGGAAGAACGTATGTATTGTACGGAGAGCTGGCCGAGCATTTCAGGAAGACCAAGCTCGAGCTTCGAAGTGTTCTTCTTTGACGACGAGGGTGATTCTGGACGTGGTAAATCACCATCCCCTTCCTCAATCGATGCTGATTGCGTTTTACTGGACTTCTTGGCTTTCTTCGCTTTAGTCAATGACGTTTCGGACGCTGCCTCCGAAAATGATTTGACCAGAGCTGATGACAGACACGACGCAGCTGCATGCCGAGCTGCCGGGATAGAACTATCGCAAGCTTTCCAAATTGTAGTCTTCAAGCTTTCGAAATCGTTATTGTTGTCGAAATAGGTGGTAGCTCGGATCAGCTGCTCCAGGCACTGGCATGCATTCAGCTGAACAAGTGCTGCTTTATCTCCAGAAGCTGCTGTCCTTGCTTGTTTCCAGACATCCCGCGCGACGCTCTCATCAACAGCACCTTGCAGTGCATCCACCACTTTGCCAAGTGTCTTAAAGACAGCGGCCCTAAACCCTACATGGCTCTGTGCAAACTTGATTGAACGGATCAGACTCGTGCAGCATAGGCTTGATAGGCTAATAGCGCTATCTCCAGCGGCCTTGAATATTTCCCCTAGGCAGTGCACTGCCGCATGTTTTGTTTGGAGCTCTTTCTCTCCTTTGCCCACATTTATAATTGTCAACAGCTGTTTTATTGATTCGTAGAGAGATTTGCGATCTCCCTTGTCCAATATGCGTGCAAAACATCTCCCTAGGCTATTCCGTATAACTCTCGTAGGCGCAGGAGAGGATAGACCAATTATCTGGTGGAGTTCCTTGTTCAGGAGCGTCTGCTGAGAACATAGGCCCTCATGATCTAGAGAGTCCACGTAGCTCTCAAGTTCCAGGGTGAAGGTGAATAGGTAAAGATTTTGTTGCTCTGAGGGCAGTGAGTGCAATTTCCCAACATCGAGGTTGTATCTTGACGCAATGCCATTTCTCTGCCCATTTTCAATTCCACTAATTCTGTCATTAGCGGATGGGCCTGCCTCTTGAGCTATGGACATTAGTTGGACTTGTCTCTGAGCTCTTCTACTAAGAGACTCGAGGTGAGATAGAGCTCACCTTCGATCGATGTTGATATTACGGACGCGACGTCCTAATTTAACACTCACGACACTCTAGAGTAAAGTTTATCCGAAGAATTCTCCGGCCTAATGAATGTCCGCCGAGGGATCTGATATGGCAAAAGGTGACGCCCAGGAGCAATACATGTTCTGCCCATAGCATGAATAAAAAAAATTGTTCATGGCAACAGTAGCTCGAAGCTACATTCTATATTCCTCTAAGATCCGACCACTTGGACGATGCTTCACAACTACGAGTGTCTTGACTGCTGGACACAGTAAGTGGTCAACGATCAAACATGACAAGGCAAAGGAAGACGTTGGTTCTTCAGCGTCCACGGACAGGCCGAGCGCTGACATCACAACAGGCAGGAAAGGCCAAGCAGCGTTCTGCTACTACCCACCAAATAGCCTCAATCTCGAAACGTATGTACATAGTAGAAACGAAACTTGGCAGGACCTCTCGCTCATGCCTCAACCAGTATATGGTCCTGATCCAGCCTCCAATCCACAACTTGCCGCAGTTGTTGCTACGGCGAAGAAGCAAGGCGTGCCAAAAGCCACCATCGAGATTCGAGAATGCCATAGCACGAGGTCAAGGAATATCTCCAAAGGGTGCTGCTCTCGAAAACCTGACCATAGAAGCCATGATACCGCCTTCGGTCGCAATCATTATTGAATGTCAGACGGATTCCAAACTCAAAACGCTATCAGACATTCGACTTTTAATCAAGGATTCAGATGGTTCAGTTACACCTACAACTCACTTTTTCCAACGGAGAGGAAGGCTAGTGTTTGAAAAAGCTAAAGGCCTAAGCGAAACAGAAATTTTCGATCAGGCTATAGAAGCACATGCAACCGATGTTCAGGTGGAAGAAGACGGCAATGTTGTTGTATATACCGAGCTAAATCAGACGGCGGCGACTGCTCAAACCTTATCAAATAATTTGGGGCTGAAGGTCCAAAGTTCAGGTTTGGTGTGGGATCCTAAAGAAGAGACGAAGGTCGAAATGGAAACTACTGAGGCTCTGGATGCCTTTCTCGATCGGATACAAGACGATCCGGCCGTGCAAGGCATATACCTGAACGCCAGCAAGCCTTGACTGTATATTGGAAACGTACGAAATAACCAACAATAATAAATGTACAATCGGGATGAGTAACAAACATAGAAATAAACCCGCACATAGGAGGCATAGACAGAGTGTACACAACCAATATCGAAAATAGTAAGACTCAAGAGATCTCTACGTGAAGGGAACAAGTATGACAGGAATACTATTGCAATGTCCACGCCCTTAAGTTTGCTTATCTGAATGATTTGAACGGCTAGGATTGACTTTCCGGCCTCCTACTTTGCAAGCCCACCCGATAGAGCAGAAAATGTCCTTAACGTCCGTACTACAAACGCCCCATAATGCGTACCTTCTCTCCTCATGCTCCACCCAAAACGCCAAGTAGCGCCTGGACCTCCACCCTATCCATCACCACACATCCACCGCATTTCCTTCCCAACCCCCCCTCTTACCCATCAAAACCCCAAAACCCCCATCACTCCCCTCCCCTATCCCCTCCTCCCCCCTCCCCGCCCAACCTCCTCGCCCTCCTCTCCAACCTCCGCTCCCTCAACCTCCCCAACTCCTCCCGCAATTCCTCCCTCTCAAACGGAATCTTATGCGTCGTTTCCGGCGCGGGCCAGAAATCAGGGACCGAGAAGCGCGTGTCGAGGTTTGTGCCGAAATAGTACATCCAGGCGATGGGGAACATGATGTACATGCCGAACTGATTTTTTGGGTTAGGTGGCGGTGGGGTTGGTGGGGGGGGGGGGGGGGGGAAGGGGAGGGGGGGGAAGGGAGAAGGGAGAGGGATGGGACCGACTTTGAAGACTTCGAGGTTGGGGCCGCCCATGGTGGGGTAGATGAGAGCTTTGGAGGGTGAGTGGGGGTGGAATGGATGTCGTGGAACGTGCTGATTGTTGAATCTCGAGGTGAGGAAATGCACTAGAGACTTGATAGGGCTAAATTAAAGTTTGGGTACCTTCGAGCTATCCAATAAGGTGAGTGAAGCAAGGCCCTAGAGTGCTCCTTCGATGATTACTATCGAGGCAACAAGTCCCTTCCTTCCGCGTAAACTAGGTATAGATCAAGAATACATGTCTTTTCTTATCGAAGATGCGGTGCTAAAGACTGAATTTCCCTCATCTACCAAATAAGTGGAATTCAGAGCTGACAACATTGCTCCTTACGCTCACATACTACTCAGCAGCCCTAGTCCATCCCCTAACCCAGCAATCCGAACAACATACCCGTCCGCTTCCAGTATTCCTTTGCCCCCGTTTCCATCTTCTTGACACTCTCCTCCTCTAATCCGAGGCCTTCTCGTAGTTCTAGGTACATTTCTTCTAAAGGATCATCTTGGGCTTCTCTGCTTTTGTGTAGATTTTTTGGGTTTGTGGCGTGCATGAGATAGTGGGTGTCGAAGAGACGTTGGATGCGTAGGTCATCTGAACTTTGGGGATTGGATGGCGATTCGGGGTGAGAGATGCCGTTAGCCTCCTTGGCTTCTTCGGTCTCCCCATTTGTCTCCACAGCAGAAGTTCCATTGACCTTAGGAGCGGATAGCAGTGCTTTGGCTAGCTCTGATGCTAGTTTCCTTCTCAAAATTTGTTTTAGCATGTCTGTCGCTGATGAGCTCCAAACGTCGGTCCCGAACTTTGTCATGGATGATACCAATTCCTTCAAGAATCGAAAGGTCCATGGCGAAGGCAAAACGGGTAGTTCAGGATCACCTTCCCAGAGCTGTCTTCCAGGATGATGGCTACTCCGCGTGCGCCTTTGGCACTTCTGCCAAGGCGTTGTAAGGGTTGCGTTAGCGAGTAATTCGTGCAAGTTTTGGATTGAGCCAAAACCAAAGTTTGGGTTTTGGTAGCTGGAAGGAAGATGATGACGTAGCTCTTTGAAGATTCGGAGGAGATAAGCAGACATGTGTCCGCGGTCTTGCTCGTTGTTCGTCGAAGCGGGAACATTGAGCGAGGGTTCTATAGAATCAAAGGCTGCTGCGAGGGAATCAGATAGCTTTTGTTGGAGAGCAGCAGGGTCATCTGAACCGAGCAAAGTTTGCTTGTTAGATAGAAAACCGTTGTCGTCATCAATGTCGTCAAGGTCATCATCCCAATTCTGGGATTGAAGACTTTTGATTGTGGCCTCTATGGCTGAGATGCGTGAGAGCCAGATTGTGTACTGGGCAGTTATTGTTTCTAGAGATAGGGTTCTCCCATTGATTGTGCTCAGAAGGGTCTTACGGAAAGGTTTCGCGCCGCCAGAGGTTTCTACGGAGGTTACGGAGGAGGCCCACAAGGACGGGGCTGGTTCAGATACGTCGATTTGCCAATTGCGCAGGGTCGATTGAGTGGCTAACGTGACTTCAGTCAAAGACGCGACTCGCCTCTGGACAATACGAGTAAACTGGATGTTGAAGGCATCTCGGAGACCGTCAAGTGCCTCGATGGGTTCGATCCCAAGCAAATGCCGACTGTTCGAGAACCAAAGCTCAAGTATTTGCCTTCGCAATTGAACAATGCTCAAAGGATCATCGATCCCTTGAATACGGTCCTGTAAGTCGCCTAGAAAAATTGCAAAAGCTTGCTTAGCCCACTGTTTCAACAATTTCTCGGCTTCAGATCTTTGCAGGTCATCCTGCCGAATGTACGGCGTAAAAGTTTTAATATCATCGCCTATCCATCTTTCATGAATATCAAGGTTGAGCTCGAGTAATGAATAGAGATCGGTGTTCTTGAACAAGGGGACCGACTTGAGTCGCTCTAGCGCACGAGCCAAATGCCCCGGGACCAATGCTTGCGTATCCTTTAGGGTCTTAACATAGAGTTGCAAGGCCTGGAAGACACACTCATGGTTATGGCTAGTCTTGTGACTTTGCTCCAACATGGCCTCTTGTCGAACATAAAGGAAATGCCGAAGAACGTCAGTCGGCGAGGAGCTAGTGGCAAGGGAAAAGGCACACATTGCCTCAAGCAGTCCATCATCTGATATGTCTAGTCTTTTGAACCGATTATCAATCTTAGCTAGTAATCTCCGGCGCAGCATCGTCAATCGATTCCTCAGACTCTCCAGGTACGGTGGAGGCCTGGAACGTTGCGATAGTTTCTTATGAAGTAATCTTGAAATTACCAGTACTTTTGCCGCCAATAACACGGATACCCCAGTTCTTAAGAGTCTCGATATCACTTCAGGACAGCTGCGGAACACAGCAAGCTGAGATGTAAAAGCATACCGCTCACTACCTGCCCAATAACTCGTGAGCAAGGCTCCTAGCTATTGAGAGTCCGTGGGGATTTGCGTACCTGCGGCTCTAACTTCACCGTTCCAAGCCAGTAGGTTCATCCCCTTCTTCTCTAGCAGCCTAGTATTACACTTTCTGCCCATGTCCCCTAAGTATGCCTCGACATGGTGCATCTGTTCATCCATCTCGATGATAGATTCCGCGGTACTAAGGAGGCCTCGATAACTCACCCTGTTGGTCCGATGGAAAATCAGCTAATTGTTTCTGCATATTAAATTGATAGGGACCACAGAAATTTCAAAAGCAGAGCTTCTAACGGTCATACCCAACCAGTGTCCTCAACTTTTCCCTGTTAAACTCAATATCGTTGCGAAGCTGCCTTTCCATGCCCCGCACGGCGGCAACAGGATACTCGAAGGCATCTTCCCATGACCCAAAGGTCTTAGGGTCAGGCCCATCTACTGCCATCACAGAAGGGTTCCCTGTTTGGACATTGCTGGTTTAGTCACTTTCGATTGCTGTCATTAACCCGGCGGAACCTTTCCGCTGTACTCACAGCCGTAGGGCAATCACACCCGAGGGCGGAATTCAGAGTCGTGGACAAACCCTCCACTGTAAAGAAGAGTCCTACTTTTCAAACATTTAATGATTAAGGTGCATTTTGGTGTCCCACGACTTTGGGTCCCCGCCTTCTTTTTCCGGTCTTCGTTTCGGATTGATCCATGAGTTTTAGAAATGATAGTAGAATAAGGTGTTCTGCCGGATGATACTTTTTCGGGGTGCCTACCACGAGAAGAGCTTGAGATGTTGGTGTGCTTTCGTGCATATTGTGTGGGTAGCGAATCCATGGCAGCCTCGGCAGCTGCATACATGTCAAAAGCCTCTCAATGACTGGAGTAACAAGGCTGAGCTCAAGGCGTTACAAAATCTTGGGAGACTTTATCTTCTTCACATTCTCATTTAGGTCTTTTCATCAAATGAATTTTCTTTCTCTTAGCTATTACGAATCCCTCAAAATGTCGCGCCCAGGGGTTAAGACAGGTGAACCTCTTCTGGACTTTCACTGTACAGTTCAGAACATGCCTTAACTTTATGGCTGGTCCTTCTCCTCTAAGGAGAGCAACGAAACGCTAAGCTCTCGCCTTCGAATGACAAAACATGGCTGAGCTCGGCATCATCGCGTCAGTTGTGCAGATTGCGGATCTAGGCGTTCGCCTCAGTCTCAGGCTCTACACCTTTGGCGAGACCGTCGCCAGCGCCGACAAGTCTATTATCTCCATCGCAAAAGATGTCTCTCTGGCATCCTCTGTACTTCGAGAGCTCGGGAAGACCCTCGAAAAAGATCAAGAGCCCCGACTTTGTTCCGAAAATGCTTTTCAAACGGCCGACGCGATTGTCAAAGAGTGTTTGGAAGTGTTTCGGTCTATGGATAAAGCACTTGCTAAAAGTATGTCAAGACTTGAGTCACAGGATGGAGCGAGGAGAACAATGACAGGAGCTGCACTCGATCGACTGAAATGGCCGTTTGTCCAGCCAAAGATGGAATTGCTACGAAGCAATCTGGAAAGGCTGAAATCCACGTTATTGTTGATGATCAACGTTATAATATATGCTAGGCAAGTGGCTGACAAGTAAGCTTGTGCTTTCAGTCCGTTTCTGTTGCCGTAAATTGCTCGTCAACTTCAGACTGATGAGTGAGTATCTTCCTAAGTGCGGGGGGTGTTGATTGCCAAATTTTGAATTTCTTCGTTGCTAGTATTATCTACTCGTCTAATGGTCTATTTGACGGATTGACGAATTGTCGGCATGCTTAGCTGAGGAAACCTACTGACAGCCTGATAGAATAGAACCACGAGTTGCCGGTGACAGTCAGCGAACTTTGATCGAAGATCTAGCTCGGTCAAATAAGGAAATCAGTCGCAAGTACAATAACTTGATAGAAGACATCGAAAAGCATCAGGGCCCACAAGTACTACACACTAAGGTATCAGGATTTAGTGACTTGACAAAGCCGGTAGTCGATTCTATACCGGAGACTGCTACACCGAGATTCCCAGGTTCTCATCAAGAGAGGAATCCAAAAACACGGGACACCGATGATGTACAATCGCCGCAGCAACAGATGCGCTCGGCGATAGATGAGCTGACGCACTACTGCAACCTCATCAAGAACTTGTTGAAAGAGGTTGATTCAGCGGAATATATGATCGATAAACACCTACGATTGAGAATTAAGGATGATGTCGTCAACACTCACAGACGTGAGAGAAGACACCTGCGCGTCTTACATGGAGACGAAAAGTTGAAGCAAGCTATGTTGGGCGACCTGTTGGATTTAGTGGAGCTGGATAGTGCTACTCTAGAAAGTCGGGATACGGATACCCCTACCCCAGTCCCTGGAACTTTTGGATTTAATGCGAAACCTCTCGTTAATCATGACCGTGGAAGTCATCTTAATAGTAGTGGTGGCTTGATAAAGCCCTCCGATCCTCAGTACAAGGATCATGGGGAATGGTCCAAAGGTTACAAACAACGCCGTCCAAAACCTGTGAGGCCCGCGAGCCCTTCAGTAATATCATTCCTAAAAATGTCCTTTAAGTTGCCTCTGTCATATGTTAGATTCCTCTATCCCAGGCGGCGCAAAGGACAACGTTCAGCCCTTCGTCCTTCCAATGCGGGATTTCAGGAGTCGGTCAGTCCCCCTCGCAGTGGCGCAAAAGTCTTCGGCGAGCACAGGAAGTCCAAGGATGATGAAACTTCCTTTTTCCTGGACTCTGGTGAGGAAACCCCTACTGCCGCCACTAAAACCGAGGATGTTGTCCCGACCAGCGCGGAGACTGCACATTTTCATCCCCACATATACCGTCGATATGACCAATTCAGAGCTGCAGAGGCTGCCAGTGCTCTTTTGATGGATTATGATAGTCACGAATCGATTAGTTACAGCCGTTTCCAGCAAACGGATAGTCCTGGAGATGTCGATGCAGAAATCTCTGGCGCAGGAACTGACGCACTATTAAGTCAAGACACTTCTCATGATTCTAGTTGGCTCAAAAGTCCCAGTGAAGTGATCATTACTGATGATGGTGCTGGATTAAAGACACATGGGAACGTTGTTGTCCCGTATTTTTCAGGCCCAATTCGCGACCGCTACGGAACGTCGAGACCTTCCCTTTTGACCAATTCCGCCAGAAGCAAACTCGCAGACCCTTGTAACGTTGTTAACGACCTGCTCAAGCAGTGGACTACACTCGCACCGGATACCATTCTAAGCTCCTCATAAGATGGCCGTTCCTTTTCACCACATTCTCCTTCTCGAAGCTAGTAGAACCTAGATCTGATCCTAGGGCCGGCGAGCTCAATATTACTTACTTTCTTTTAAGGCCACAATTTCACCATCACGATATAAAACATCGACTACATGTAACATTTTTTGCTATTATCAGGCGGAGAGCGGTCTTTTTCATATGCCGAAGCTCGTGGATATTATACGTTTTCGTAATGCCTTCGCATAAGGACTCCATTGGCGTAGATGTTGAAGGGCGAGAGGTTGTACTGGAGTTCTGGGGGTATATTGGGCCAAGAACAAGTGGAGGATGGACTCGAGAGAACAAACCGGGATCAAAGTCTTTGACGTTGCTTCTTTGTCTTTCGTAACTGTTCGTCATCGATGAGAGAAGCTCAATTTGTATAACTGTTAATGATGCAAGGTGGGTGGGAGATATTCTAATTGGCATTGAGGCCGAATGTACCTGAAGAATTAGATCCTAGATGTACCACAGCTTACTCCAGTAACCATGCCTACAAGGAAATTCTTCCAGGTTACCTTAATCCAATAATAGAGAGTTTACAAAACATATATTCCGTACTCAAATATTGTACACCCCCCCTAAGCCCACCCAACCACCTCGGCCACACTCCCCACATTCCACCTCAGCCCCCCAATTGCCACCAAAACCCCCACCACATCCACCACCACCAAAACCACCGCTCCGGTCATAAACCTGGGGCTAAAAATCCTATACAACATCAAATGCCTCCTCAGCCAACCAGCCCACATCGTTGTCGCCACATTGATAGTCGCGAAATACAGCAAATAAGTGCTGACAGCCTTCGCCACATCGCTCAGGATTGCCTTCTTCTTAGGCGGCCGTTTCCAGAGCACGATCAGCGGGACGGAGGCGGTGGTGAGGATCTGGGCGCCAAAGGTGTTTATAATGATAAGGAGCGGGGACCAGGGGTAGTGGATGCTTTTCAAGGGGATGAAAGCTGCTTCCCATTGGATGCTGCTAAGTGTGGCTTGGTGTCCTGTTTTAAAAAAGTGAAAACTGCCCAGTAATGCAAGCACAATGGGCCCTATAGCGCTTTCAGAGAGGTTGTTCGCATCGATGATTTCGCAGAGAGCGAGGACTTGGAGACAGAGAACGCCGATGGCGCCACCACCCATGGGTTTTTGAACTAAAATGATGGCGAGTAGGAGGTTAGTGATTAGGAGGAAGAAGCGCGAGCCGTGCATATTTGCGTAGCCGAAGACTTTGACGGATTTCTTTGGGCGTTGGGTGGAAGCGGGAGATTGAGGTTCCATCGGCGTAGTGGGTTTGGATACCATTTCGATGCTGATGCAGGGTTTTGCCGTGTAGAAGGTTGCTGTACCAGCTGCGAAGGCGACGGCGAGGACGAGCTGGGCGATGGTGGTTTTGATTGTTCTGAGGGTGGACTTGTTGATTTTGAAGTAGTCGTAGTCGTCTGCTGCGTCGAGAGTCCAGAATATGGCCGACACTGTAAGACCCGTTCTGAACGCGAAGCCGATCCAAAAGACTGCCGAGCCTTCGTAAGAGCGTGTGCCTGTGTAGTAACCTTTGACGAAGCTTGGCAACATTGCCGCAAGGATAATAGGGATGAGCAGCTGCCAAGGAGCGGACGTTGAGGAGGTTGATGAAGCGTAATAAGTAGATCTGCAGAATGGCATTTGCTCTTCCCGGCAGAGTCTAGAGAATGAGGCTAGCCGCGTAAGGAGCAAGAATATTGAGGATTGTAAGATGCCAAGGATCCTCTCCTTCACGTCAGTCTGGCGAATTGAAGAGACAAGAGCAACACATGCAAAAGTGCCTAGGAAGAACAAAAGGATCTCATCTTCCCAGATTGTGTAGGAGTTCGATGCAAAGCCGATGGCTTGGGAGAGAGTGAACACGATGGAAAGCCAACCCCAGACGGACTTGGGCAATAAGAAGGAATATGATTGTGGTATCTCAAACACCAATGAAACAAAGCCTACCATACCACCAGCACCGAATCCAAGTAGACAGGCATCTAGTGAGAAAGCGTCGAGACAATTCTTCGCAATAGCTCCACCAGCGACAATACCAGCTATGCTAAAAATACCAATTCTCCGTAAATATGCTGGGGTATATTCAGCCCTATCTCCGACTGAGAATCTTGCGTAGGCGGCTAGGATAACGATGGCGGATAGTAATGTTGCAATGCCATACAACATACTTGGAACGTCGAATCTTGCCCAAAGACTCCTGCATATATGTATTGTCTCTCTCTGATAATTCAGAAATGCCAGAAACGGCCGCTGATAGCTGTCAGAGTCCCGGTAGGAACCACTAGTCTTATTCCACAAGTCATGTGCCTCATTCCAGAACGCTAAAGATTTGGAGAAGACGGTACCATCTAGACCCCTAGCAAGAGCGTATTCATGCTGGTAACGATGAATTTGAGCCGATGTAAGAGCGTTTACTGATGCTAAATTGTGCCAATTTGGACTACCGCTGCCAACGAAGGCTTCTGCGATCGGAGCTCCAAGGTTGTTGAAGGGTATCGGTAGGCCAAGCAGTAGAGATAGAGTCGGGACAAGATCAATTTGCCCTACTGGACGCTCCTTGGCTGTTCTCGGCGGTTCCTTGGACTCGCTGTGCCCACGCCCAAAGACACCCTTCCTCGAATACATCCACAAAGCTGCTTCCACCTCATCGTCGGATTCTCCGCCATGATCGCCCTTGGTGTCCATGCCATGGTCCCCCATCACAACAAGCAGGGTGTCGTCGTCAAGGTTTCGAATGATTTCTCTCAAAACCTTGTCCATCTGATTCAATTTGGCGCTCATAGCCTGGTGGTCAGGCCCATACCGATGCCCTGCATGGTCCACGCCCAAGTAATGACCAAATATCACGTCCCATTTACTGGAATTTGAAGGGTTGAGTAAAGGCAGTATATGCTCTGTAACTCCGTTATCGACGGTATGTAAATCCCACACATTGAAAGAATCGTAGGCATGTGTAAGATTGACATCAAAGTACCCTGGAAACAAAGAATGCCAAGTGTCATCTCCCAGGTGGACTAATCTCTTCCCAGCGTCTCTGAGTTGTGCTATAAGGTTGTCCTCCTCAATGGCCGTACCTGCAAAATTGGAGCCGGCGTCAATAAACGCTGGGAGCGTTCCAGTGGTAAGGCCTTTCAGCCTTTGTAGGGTTGTAGTAGGAGGATCAGCAATGAAGGGTAGGAGGAAAGCGTTCTGTGGACTGTTTGCTGCGATATCGTGAAGTACGTTGAGAGCGTTGTGGAAATGACGGGGCTCGGCATCGAAATCATATATGGGGACCGTGAAATCGTAGCGGAGGGCATCAATGACGATTACTACCGCTTTTTCAAAGGTTTTAGGGTGCCAACATCCGCTCGAATATGAGCCAGCGCTCTGCTGATCGAGCTTTATGGGAGCTATTGCGCATTCCGATTTGTGGTCGAGGACAAGTCGTGTAAGGAGGAAACCCTTGGTGAAGAAGTAGATACCAAGGACATGAAGACATCTATCAGTATTAGATGTACTGTATGCTTATTGGTAATTGGTATCATACAAAATCCACAAGAAGAAAGCAATCAACAAGCCATGGGACGCTTTAAAATGAAGCTCCTTTCTCTTATTTTGTTCTTGGAGAGCATCTTCCTGTGCTTTTTGGACATCACCACTAGCTTTTGGGACTCTATTAGTTTTTTGCTCTGGTAATGTTGTACCTGTAGTATCGTCTTCCATCTGACAGGATTCAAAAGCTTGGATAGGCTAGGAAGCAGTGGGGTCCGCCACCGCAGGCTCTAGGAGATTGGGAAACTTGATACGGAGAAAAGCTATGCATTACTGATGTCTAAGTAGTGGGATTTCTAATTGAGAAGGGATTAGATAGCTCTTATATCGCAAGACGTGGAGAATATTTGCTAGCAGAACACCAGAATGAAATTTTGGCTTAGTCATCGTTAATCTCCGAATCATGAATAAAGTTCGGCATATTGGTGCAACATTTTCTTCGATCTAACATGCATCTCACATGGTATCTTAAACTCCCGACGCCAGATCTATGCATGTGGGCCTCACCACTAAGATCGTTTAGCATTGGCATTGTCTTGTGACCTCTCCCCGACTCCATTCCTCAATCTCTCATCTTGTCTCTTCCAATGGCCTCCCTCCTCATAATCCTCCCGTATGCCCAGCGCCTTCCTCAGCTTTTCGCTCTCCTCGATCTTGGCAGCTGCCAACTCATGTACCTGATGTGGCTTCAACTGTCCCTTCGCTGTGGTCTTAGCCCCCTTGCCACTGCCCGCCAACAGCTTCTTCCGTAGCGCTTCTGTCTGTACCTCTATCTCATCTTCGTCAACCCTTTTCATCAAAGCTCAAAGTCAGCATTTGATATGGCTTGATGCCAAACGACATGAACTTGGAAGAAACGGAGAGCCTACTCCTCTTCCTCGAGCTTGTCCCGCAAATCGAAGACCTGCACTTCGATCTCCCGTAGCCGATCGTGGTTCATGATATCTTTGTCTGGCTTCCTTTGCCGGTGTCTCATCTCATCGTAGTCCTTAGGGTAGGGTGCAAAATCATCACGGGGGCGGAGGTGAGATAGGTTTCGCTGGACGTAGCCTGAAGTACCGCTACCACGCGGAGTGGTAAGACCGACATTGGAGGACATTCTGACAATGTAGAGCTTTAAAGAGATGAAGGATTCCAAAGTAATCAACAGAAGTTACTTAAAGTAAGTAAGAGAGGTTCGCAATCGGAACCTTTGACTAAGTAGGCTAAGGCACCTCGGCAGATCCCGCATGGCGGGGGATCTTCGATTAGATAAACTATAATCTACGGCGATCCCTCGGATCGGGTTTTTCTTGAACTGCTGGACAAAGCAAAAACTCATCGAATAGAGCACCTACGACCTCTCTGAAGTGGCTCGTACCACTCACTCAGTATGTCTGCTGCAGATACAGATCTTAGGGATCGATCTCCCTCACCGGTAGAGCCCTTAACACGACTTCCCTTCCCACCAATTACAAAAGCCCACATTCTCAACTGTTCTTATCACTCTTGGTACCCACGGTAGGCAATAATTGTTAGAACACCTGTGAAATGCTAATGTCGGCTAGGTATCGGTCTCTTACACCCAAGGCTCGACTGGTACCACTCTCTGCCCCATTCATCGAATACCTTCGCTCCGATGGCATAGTCCTACCTTCAGAAGACAGCGACCACGAATCATCACTCGTAGACACAGACAGTGGTGTTTTCTCGTCCACCTCATCAGATGCAGGTTCAGGTACGGAATACGACGAACAAGTGGACCCATCACTCGCCTGGCTTGATATCCATCAAAGGTTGAAAAACATTATCGCCGAACTGGGAGGCAACATTGTTCCCAAGTTGAATTGGTCTGCTCCCAAGGATGCAACATGGATCTCCGCCACCAACAATATGGAATGCCGTACGCCTAATGATATCTACCTACTGCTTAAGAGCTCAGACTTTATTACCCACGACCTTGAACAAGTGTTCGATGGCTGTGAAACGGAGAGCAATCTTGAATCTGATTTGCCTGATTCCTCTCGAGATACCGACCGCAGAGTTGATCACTTGACCTCTGAGTCACCCACCCAAGGAGCTCTGGATATTCCTTTTCACTTAATCCTCCGCAAAACCATCACCGCCCTCGTTACATCCCTTGAATTCCGATGTTTCGTACGCGCACGTCAGCTTCTTGGCATTTGTCAGCGCGATCTCAATCATTACTCTTTCCTACCGGAATTGATACCCACCTTAAGATCCCTAATCCAAAGCTTCTTCGATACGAACTTAAGGAAGACGTTTCCAGATGACAATATTGTGTTTGATGTGTATATCCCACCTCCGCATAAGAAGGTGTGGCTAATAGATATAAATCCCTGGGCGCCTCGGACAGACCCTTTACTTTTCTCATGGTTAGAATTACTCCGCATGGGAGGTGGAGATAAAGCAGAAAATCTAAGCTCGGATGAGAATGCTCAGAGAGAAGGCACTGAGAGAGAAAATATTAACGCAGAGGAAGTGTTTGAGGAGGAGCTCCCCTCCATGCCAGAATTCCGAGTTGTGAACCGTGACGACCCAGAAGCCTACAGCTTTAGTACCCCACAATTCAGTGCTCATAAGTTACCCAAGGATGTGGTGGATGCTGTCGGCGATGGGCAGGCGGGCCTAACAGAGTTTATGGGGCAGTGGAGGGATGTTGTCAAGAAACAGGAGGAGGATGAGAGGAACGGAACTTCATAATCTTAGCTCCCCTGGTTTCGTATCGCAACACTACCACCGAACCGTAGCCTTGTTTTGTCTTGGTCTGTGATTGTTTCAAATAATGAGGCACAGCTTTCCAAGCTCCATGACTGTGCCAAAAGCAAAGTCAGGGGTATCTAAGATGGACACTTTGGCGAGATTTTTACGTGCAAAATGGTGATGCCATCTTTCCCTTCTGGCAATGTGCTATTCAGACTTTCCACAACGAGAAAGTCCAAAGCACCGGAGATCTCATCTTGATTTTGATTGCATGTCATGGCCTAAGATGCGGTAGGCCGTCTCTTGCGCCGGCGCGAAGCTATGCGCTTGAAGCACTTTAGGCCTATTCAAGGCTTGGAAGGCAGTCACTTCTCTGGATGTTACAAGCCGATTTGGTAGCAGAGGATCGATAAACCTGGTTGGGGTGTTGGCTGTTCAATCCAAAGCGGGATGACCTACGAGTGTGAATTGCAGCTTGGAAGTCTAGCAAATGTGGATACTGGCGCACTTATCATTCAAACTGGGTACACTAGGTTCAGGTACTCAAATATGTGGAATCTAAATAGGGCCCCACGGTATGGAGAGGAAGAACGTTGACTCAGCATGGTAGATACTTGCGCCGTTGCTGTCTCAACACCATCAAGCATGCTCATCGACATCCAGCGCATCAGAATCGCAATGGGATACGGACCATGTGCATTGGGCGCTCGACGGAGGTATCGATTGTTGGGAGCCTACTTTGGACCTCAGTCACAACCGCTTTTTGGTCGCCATTGAAATAGTCCGGGAAACACTACGGGATTAAATATTCTACCGCCCGGGTTGAATGCGACAATATTTTAGCAGAGGAAACCAATCAGAAATGCTGGGGCAGGAACGAAGAGCTGTCCTTCTCAGGCCGTTGAGAACCGGAGCTTGGTGGGTGGAATGCCTTAGCCCATAGGATGTCGTTGGGGAAGCTCGTGAACTAGGTAAGTGGGCTTCTAAAGGTCAATGAGATTAATCTACATTCACACAAAGCTATATCGGACCCTCACATCTCATATTCTAGTTTGAGGATGAGAAACTTACTGAGAGAGTGAAGTCGCGCAAGACTTCGACGTCAGCTATCTATACTAGTAGAGATGGATGGGTAGCATCTCGATTCCTCGGCGGGTATCCCTATCATCGACTTCGATCGTCATCGCTGGTCTTTGCAAAATGAGTTCACTGAATATTGCCACAGTAAGGTAGTAAATTTACATCTAGCTTAGTCCTGTCCGTAATATACATTTCGGCATGTTCGGCACTTCGGCAAAGCCCCTCCCTCACCTCCCGAGGGTCCTCTCACTTCGCTCCGACTAACTTTTGATTATGGGAATCGTACTCATGCGAGGGCTTTTCCTCCTGTTTAAGTCATTGCGCATGATGCAGCCGTATGACCTGTATGATGACCATGTCTGCACTGTTTCTCTTAGAATAGGTATCAGGATCTGAGAACTTACGCGTCCTTGCCCTCGCCGCATTCTCCATCTCACCCGCAGGTTTGCGATTTCCTATCTGATCATTCTCTGTATCCAGCCGATACTATTGCTTTGTTTTACCTCGAATCGCGGTCGCGGATGGATGTTCCAGTGCAACTTTTTCTCTTAATCGCTCATGTTCCACTGCATCCCGAAGATGCCGATATGACTAACGTCTTGTACAACTCCAGTCGTCATACTTCTCTTCTCTGCCTCATCATGCAGCAATTTTCTTTGCCGGGAATTATGATTCAGTGTAAGGACGAGAGATGACTGCAGGTTCTTCGATGTAGCCTCGAGGTCAAGAGAACAATCATATAGAGCAACGCTCGGCTAACGACGTTCTTTTGTATAGTCACGTTGTCAAGTGGATTTCCCAATGCCCTGATCCATCCATACATCTTGTCATATCTCAATCTGCCAACTAACGAGATCGAGCTCATTCAAAGGTCTTTCTTACTGATGACTCTTAACCGTTGCCACCGACTGACTAAGGTATCTCACAAATCCATTTCTATTATTATTGCGAAGTGGGGAAAGATATGAGGTCACTCCGATGCAACTGATGGCAGCAGCTTTTCCAAGGACGCGCGTTCAACTATTCGATGCTGTTCATATGCTTTACTGTATTCACCCGAGGAAGCTTGGATTGACTTCCAGAGATGCGAGCTCGTACTGCTGTCAGGTAGACTAAATCAATGAAACCCTCCGCCGGTGGCGGTCAAAACGATATGGGGCTAGCATTTCTGAATCTGAAATATCTTGCCAGTCAATTATATAAAGCGACTCTTGCATCCTCTCGTCTTGGCATCTTCTCCTAAAACTATTAGTATGCACTGTTCAACGACATTTCTTAGTACCTTAATTACCGCAAGCCTCGTGCGACATGGCCTTACCTCACCACTACCGCAAGGAGGCTATAGTTCGGGGATTAACAACGACAATGTGCCTGGCCTCCCAGTAGGGCCTGCAGGAGCGACAGGCTCACCGTACGGTCCAGATGCCTTACTGGGGAACGACGGAAGTACTCCAGACACCGCCGACAGCGCAATTGTCTCCAATTATGAACTAGTACCTGGTCAAAGAGCAGATGCTGATGTCGGTCTTTATCTGGACTTCTCCAAGACACCCGAACCTCAGCCGATCAGGGGTAGCAACGGGTATACTGATGCTGGTCCACGTATGAATATTGGCGTTTTATTTCAACACTGACTGACAGGAATATGTTAGGAAATTACAACGTTGATCGCCTCAACAGTGACGCAGTGGCACGGCCAGGCACAGACGCTGGAGATGTTCCCAATGCCAAATGGCCGATGGGAATGTCCACCAATAGAGCTGGCACAGGAAAAAATTCAGGTTGGGCCAGAGAGCAAAACATCAAAGACCTTTCCATTGCCACCGCGATGGCCGGGGTAGACATGGCTCTTGCGCCTAACGCATATCGAGAGTTACACTGGCACAGTGCCAATGAGTGGAGCTACATCTTCAACGGTAGTGCCCGTGTGTCCGCCGTCAACGAGAATGGAGAAGCATTTGTCGATGACGTCAACGCTGGAGATCTATGGTTCTTTCCCGCTGGAGGTCTGTTTGGGCATCTGCTCCCTAATGGATGGCTTATGCTAATATTGGAAAGTTCCTCATTCGATCCAAGCCTTAGATGAAGGCGTAGAGTTTCTGCTCGTATTTGATGAAGGTACCTTCTCAGAGGACGATACCGACCTCGTTTCCGAGCTTTTTCTTCGGAACCCCAGAGAAGTTCTTGCGAAGAACTTTCAGACTGATATCTCAGACTTCGATAATCGTGAGCACTCCACGTAATGAACCTACCTTACATGTCAAACTAACAGCAGATCAGTTCCTAGCGACCAACTATATATCTTTAATGGGACTCCAGCCCCAGTCAATCTGAGCGAAGTCCGCAAAAATATTACGGGTCCGTCCGGCTACCTCCCAACCAATCAATCCTACACCTACCATCTCTCGCAGCAAGCCCCCTACGAAGTCCCGGGTGGCTCCGTCAAAATCGTTGACCCAACTACTTTCCATATTGCCTCAGACTTCTCAGTCGCCCTCTTCACCATTGCCCCTGGCGCTATGCGTGAAATCCACTGGCACCTCACCTCGGATGAATGGAGCTTCTTCCTCGCCGGCTCTGCACGCCTCACCGTTTTCCAGGGCCCTTCGAGCTCCCGCACCTTTGACTTCCAGGCGGGTGATGTAGGGTATGTCCCGATGGTAGACTCTCATTACATCGAAAACGTTGGTACCGAGGACGTCGTCTACATGGAAGTCTTACAGGCACCGAAATATACGGATATTAGCGTGGGGCAGTGGTTGGGACTGACACCGCCCCAGGTTGTGGCAGACACGCTGCATCTACCGGAGTCCCTGATTTCTCGATTAAGTAAGGTAAAACAGTATATCATTCCTGGGAACACGAATTTGAGTACGACGAATTTTACGCCCTCAACAAAACCTACGGCATTGGGGTACTCGAGGTGACAGGACTTGCCTTGAGATCCAGGCCGTCTTCTTGTCGTTGATGGCTCAAGCGACAACCACGCCAATACTTTGAGTAAATTTTTACATGGATGAACAGCCACAAGGATAGTTGCAAAATTCAATGAGTTAAAAAGATTTGAGATAGACGATTTAGGAATGGACAAGAATAAGCTCTCCTACTTAGAAATCAAGTAAAATCTTGCTTCCAATACTCTAACTCATTAAGAACCAAAACCTTCAGCTAAAGGTCCCCAATTGTATGACCCGTAGCAGCCCAATAATCATGGGTATTCATTAGTCAGGCAGTGTGACATTTGCCTTAGAAACTCTGCCAAAGAGGAAAGTCTGTCGTAGACCACTAATACTGGGCTCGGGAATGAAACATAAGCCAGAGACACATATATGTTGCCGAGATTATGGACAATATTTTTTGATGCAGAAGCAAAGCGTTGATACGAATTAATGAGAGTCCACAGAGTGAACGTCAGCCTTACAGAAGTCGTTTACTACCTAATTAGGTAAGTGTATGCGCTGACTAAAAGCCACCTTCAAATCTTCTCTCTTCGAAATCATCGAGATTTTTGAACCTGTCCATCATGCCTAAATTTGTACCTCGACAACGTAAGCACAAAGTAAGACAAAGAGTTAAGCATAATGGAGATCACTCTGGAACTACGAATGACTCAAATACCGTGGAAATCGTACCTATCACCAACAATCAGAAAGAGGAAAAAAGACGAAGGATAAAAGATGCCATCCACGCTGACCAACCGATAATGTCTAGTAAGAAAAAGAAGAGACTTGAAAAATACATCGTAGGACTGCGTACTGAGGACCTGGATAGACCACGAACGAAAAGCTGACTTACACTCTACTAGGATACTAAATTGAAGAAGGAAGAAAACCTTGAATTCATTAAGAAGTTAGCGAGTACGCAAGTTGACACATCACTATTGCGCAGCTCTCGAGATCTTGGCGTCAGTAAGGAATCGAAGCGTGAACTGCTTTCGCGGGCGCTGCGGGAGCAGAAAGCCGGCATCAATGTACAAAAAAATAACAAAATCTTATTCGAGGACTGTGATATGAATGATGATGACGGCGGCTCAGACGGTTCGATTGATTCTATGAGAGGAAGGTCTCTGGCAAAAGAAAAAGAGCAGCGGCCAAAGCTGGCTGTAGGTAGCGGGCTAAAGAGGTTACTAGAAACCGATGTGGATGGAAAACCAATTATCAAGAAAAGGAAGAAATTGAAGCCGCGGTCTACTCATCTAGCAGAGCATTCGTGGCAGGGCTTTAGTTCCGCTTCTGACTCGGATGCAACATCAAGATCATCCATCCTAGAGAGGGATTCTATAGGAACCCAGACTGAGTCTGAAGCGGACCTTGATGATTTACTTATAGAATCATCTACAGATGATAAAGAGAACGACCAGACCAGCGATGAAGGTAGGGATGCGGATAGCCAAACCGCGCGTAAAGAAAGATCGACCGCATTCAAAGCTTGGGCAACGCAGCAAATAAATGAGGCCATAGGTTTCACTCCTGCTACTACAGCTGTCTCGACCTTGGGTGGTCAGATAGAGGCACAAAGCTACCAGATAATACCCAGGGAACCTGAGCAGGACCCATTACCACCTGAACTTGAAATTAGTAACAACTTCCAAGACCGTAAGGCATTCAGCGTTCAAGTCGAGAGGTCACCTGAAATCAAAGACGCCCGCTTAGGACTACCAGTCGTGGCAGAAGAACAGAAGATCATGGAGGCTATCTACAATAACCCTGTTGTCGTAATTTGGGGCGCGACTGGTAGTGGGAAAACTACGCAAGTCCCTCAATTCCTGTTCGAGGCCGGTTTTGGCAGCCCAGACAGTCCGAATCCCGGAATGATTGGTGTGACTCAACCGCGGAGAGTAGCTGCAGTCAGTATGGCTAAACGAGTAAACGAGGAGCTTGGAAGCATGGCTGGGAAGGTCTCGTACCAAATACGATTCGAAAGTTCAGCCAGTGAGAAGACAGCCATAAAATACATGACAGATGGTATCCTCATCAGGGAAATTGCAAATGATTTTGCCTTGCTGAAATACTCGGCAATCATCATAGATGAAGCGCATGAGCGAGGGACTAACACCGACATATTGATTGGCATGGTCAGTCGAATTGTTGATTTAAGGGAATCTATGCGTAAAGAGGATCCGGAGATCATGCCTCTAAAGCTTATCATTATGTCCGCAACTTTGAGGATATCCGATTTCCTGGAGAACCCGAACCTTTTCCGCAGAGGGGCGCCTCCTCTGATACAAGCAGAAGGGCGCCAGTATCCAGTCACTATACATTTTACTCGCAGAACCCAAAGAGATTATGTCGAGGAAGTGTTCATGAAGATTAGCAAGGGTCACAAGAAGCTGCCGCCGGGCGGTATGCTTGTCTTCTTGACGGGGCAGAACGAGATCACCGCACTATTAAGGAGACTTAATGATGCATTTCCTACTACGCACGAGAGCCAAGCTCCAATTCAGAGAGCTCACATAGCTGCAATTAATGCACCTGTTGAGGACGAAGACCTGGACCTGGGGCAGGCTAATTTTGACTACGACCAGATTGGAGATGGTAGCGACGACAATGGTGATAAATTTGACAGTGAAGATGATAAGGATTTCGATGTGCCTGACATGGAATACTCCTCCCCAGCTTCCACCCAAATCCACGTCCTTCCCCTTTACTCCCAGCTCCAAACAAAAGACCAACTCCGCGTCTTCTCGCCACCCCCCGACAATGCCCGCCTAATCGTCCTAGCTACCAACGTCGCAGAAACCAGTCTTACAATCCCTGGTATTCGCTACGTTTTTGACTGTGGCCGCGCCAAAGATAAAAAATATGACCGCCTCACAGGCGTCCAAAACTTCGCAATTGGCTGGATCAGCAAAGCAAGCGCCAGCCAACGCGCTGGCCGAGCCGGTCGAACAGGCCCGGGACACTGCTACCGCCTCTACTCCTCCGCTGTTTACGAACGAGATTTCCTTGAACACGCTGAGCCCGAGATTCTTCGCATGCCTGTTGAAGGTGTGGTGTTGCAGCTTAAAAGCATGGATCTGCAGCATGTTGTCAATTTCCCTTTCCCAACGCCCCCTGACCGTCAAAGCCTGGCCAAAGCCGAAAAACTTCTCGCTTATCTTGGTGCTATCTCATCAACCGGCAAAATCACAGCCATAGGCCGAGAACTGTCAATCTACCCGCTCTCTCCACGCTTCTCCAAAATGCTCCTTATCGGGCACCAGCACAACTGCATGGCCCACACCATCGCCCTTGTCGCCGCCCTTGCAGTTCCCGACATCTTTATCCCAGAAAACCAACTCGACCTCTCTCCCGCATCACCATCATCCATCAATACCACCCCAGAAGATCGCCAAGCAGATGCCTCCCGCGCCAAGCGAAAGAAGGATTATACCCAAGTGAGTAGCCTCTTCTCTCGGAACTCCCCCAACGCCGACGCTCTTAAAGTTTTGACTGCTCTTTGCGCCTACGCCTACGCACCCATACCGTTCGACTTTTGCAACCAATTCTTCCTCCGACCCAAAGCGCTCCTCGAAGCGTCTCACCTGCGTCAACAACTCCACAACATTGTCCGGTCCAACCACCCCAACCTTCTTCCTGGGGTATATAACCCTAAGCTGCCGGAGCCGAGCACGAAACAGCTGAAAGCACTGACGCAGATTGTGGCGGCGGCGTTTGTGGATCAGGTTGCTGTGCGGTATGATGTTGCGCCTAGTCCGCCAGAACTGGTGAGGAAACCTACGAGGGCGATTGATGTGCCGTACCTTCCCTTATTTCCTGCACACATGGGGAAAGCAGAGGACTTGCTCGATGTGGCTGTGTTTATTCACCCCTCCTCCGTCCTCTCTTCCTTACCTCCTGCCTCTCTCCCCACCTACCTTGTATACTCCCATCTCCAGCGTAGCACACCATCCACAATCAACAATATCAGGAAACCCCGTACGCGAATGCATGCATTAGCGGCGGTCACAGCGAAACAGCTTTTTGCACTGGCGAGGGGGACGCCGTTGGTAAGGTATGGGAAGCCGATCGGGAAGACTCTCAAGGAGGACGGGAAGACGAGGGAGTGTTGGGTCGTGCCGGAGTTGGTTGGAGGTGGAGGAGCAGGGGGGCTTGGTGGGGCATGGCCATTGCCAGCGGTCAAGGTATTGCAGATAAGGGGGGCGAGAGGGGACTGGGATGTGGAGAATGTGATTGGGTGAGTTGGTGGTTGGATTAGAAAGGTACACTACAGACCTTCTTTATACCTTATCATTCCCGAACTGTTTTGCAGCTTTATCGATGCTTAGAGTAGGGAAGATTAAGGTTGGAGATGGACTCTGACCTAATGGAGAAAGGAGGCTGTACTAGAGAGATAGATCGGGAAACCAGGTAGAGAATTTTGCTGGTGGGCATGCGTGGCCGGCAGTTTGTGATAGAATGAACTAATAGCTACTGGCTGCAGACGGATTTGCAAAATGCCATAATAGAAAATCTACCAACGATGTACATTGTCTCAACTGATATAGTTACCACTTAATAGAAGAACCTTTCAGTGGCTTTCGCTACAATATTTCAATTTGAAACAGAGTATTCGTCTTAGAGACAAGGAGTAGAAAATCGCTATGGCAGGGAAAAGTTGGAAAAGCGGCCGCTGGGGTAGCATTTTTGACCTCGGATGCCAGCACATCATAAGGTATTCAAAGGTCAAAGAGGCCAAGGTACTGAACAGCAACCATTTGGTTAGTAGGGCTTAAGAAGTGACGCATCCCGTAGGCTGGAATCCAAGTAAGAAATTGGACAAATGTCAATTGGAGAATCAATGCTATACCGTAAGCGCCACACGAGCTGGAGACGGCGACTCCCCTAAACCTCTAGATAGCACTACCATCGTATAAGTAGCCCAATGCTTCACATGATGGTTCCACAATGACTTGTAGGCGTCCGAAGTATGCCTTGTGCAGGCGAAATAATTGGACTTGGGGGTTTTTCAAATCCAGTAAATTTACTTGAGGGAAGCAGATGAGAACGCGTCTGAGGCAAGATGTGAGATCAGAGAATAAGAGCGGATATGTCAAATAACGTTGGTAGGAAGGACTAATCGAACATGCCATGAACGGAAAGCAGGGAGGCTGAATCAGCAAGCGCCGGTAGAACTCTGAATGGAAAGCGTGGAGGAGGAAGAATCGCGCAGCTGTAGTCGGGTTTCAACGTCTTCAGGGCCGATGGGTTCAGATAGGGTATGCTCTAGCGGATGAATAGAAGGTGGGATGTAGTTTGCCTCAGCCTTCAGGCAAGGGTGTAGTGCATTTGGCTGGAGGGCTTAGTAAATGCTTAGAAATCCCCACTCTTTTTCAACCTCTTTCCATCACAGAAACTTCATCCCATGAGCTTCCCAGTCACTTTGATACGTGAATATCCCTTCTAGGAATTTCCCATTAACTTCATACGTGAGGATTCCCTTTAGAAACACTTTACACAGCTTCAATCCTCTGAGGAGCATAGCATAAGCCATCAAGAGCAGCCTCCATTACCATGCCTCTCCCAATGCCTTCCGATTCACCTCAAATCCCGAACGTGTCAGCTCCTACCTATCCTGCTCTCACGAAGCGAGCATCCGGAAAGGTCGACGGCATCTTTACCGACGCTATGTGCGTGAAATTTGCGGACAGAATTATCGTGACCGTTACTCAAGGCGGACGTCTAGCACAATGGGTGTGTATCAAACCTTGTTAGAGCGTCGTTCGAATAGAATTGACACGCTAATCAGATACACGTACCTCTCGAAACGTCCGATCCGACTTTCGCAGACCACCACCTCACCGCAAACAATGACGAGAACAGCCTCCTGCCAATGGCACACCTGACACCTAAGACACTGCTTGGGGGCTCGACGCCGGAGAGGGAGACTGTTGGTCAGCTGTATGCCACACAGATTGCAAGCACCATCGCCACCAAGAACCCACAAGAGAACAGGACGTTGGTATTTGGATTAGGCCTAAGCAAATTTGAAGCTAATAGGGAGTCATTTTACGACATCCTCGACTTGGTGAATAAATGCCTCTAGAGGCTAGTAAACGAAAACATAACGAGAGTACATGAACGTGAACAGGAAATAGAATGAGTCTAGAGGCTCTGGTGCTTTCTTTGCGGCTTGGGACATTCCCGAACGAGGTATGGCTGCGTATAGACCCTCGCTAGCACCGAAAACTCTACCTCGACGACGACATTCACAACCAAGACTACCCCGCCCACTCCTGGTACTGCTCGCCTGCATCGAAAAAGCGCTCTCCAGCAACCGCGGTAATCTCGTTGTCGTCTTTGGCCGGTACGTATGTGGAGCTGAATAGCTCCGGAAGGCAGGGCTGACGGAAATGGTTTCGGGGGTAGATGGCAGTGTTAACAGGTTGCTTATTCAAACGAAGCGCTTCTGGAATGGCTCGTAAGTTTCCGCTTCCGATTTCCCAATGATGATCGCTGCCGCACATTGTCATGCTCTTGATTACATTGATGTTGTCAAGGCCTTCAGCGAAATCTTGAGGTCTAATGTTTTCTGCGAAGCAGAGAGAGCGCAACGCGATGGTCAGATGATCAGTGTCGATCTTGCAGCGCATGCCTTTCATGGCGTTCGTAAACATCGCTGTCTTGAAACCTCCCTGCCAGTCTACGGCGTAGTCGCCGATATCGAAGATAATGTTAGCAAATTTTGGTCGCTCGAGGGCTGTAGAGCATCCGGCCGCATGGCAGGAACGCAGTCCAAGGGGCTTTGCTAATGCTTTGAGGTCTGATCCGAATTGATCAAAGACGATGGTATTTGCCTCATAGAGATGATCACGTGCCTGGTGGTATATCTTCTTGCTAGATTAGAGAAGACTATTAGCGACTGAAGAGTGGATTTGTGGAGGAGAAGGAGCCTACCAGGTTCGCAAGAGGCCCGTGGCAACGTTGGGCTTGAACGTCTTGTTAGAAAGACATCTCATTGAGATGATTCCATCCTCCGCAGTCAATGCCATCTTGAAAATCTTCTGCTGGATCTCCGTCGGGAGCTTGTCAAAGCAACCGCTTCCGACTGCGGTGTCTTCGCCTCCATTAATTACAATGGAAGCTTCGACAGGAAGATGGCTGGTCTCCATCAAGTGCAATGCATAAGACGTCTTCTTGACACAGTCAGTGGCGATTTGCACATCCTGATCAATGATTGCGTCCATCCAATCATCTTGACTGTCGATATCCCAGTACGATTCTCCGCACATCTTGTTGAATCGTGCGACGATCTCGTCATCCGAGATCTCTGGATAGCAGTCAAGTTTCATGGAAGTCTCGGTGCCTTCATCAATCTAAATGCACCTCGGATTAGCAACTAGTTCACCCATATTTTTGGCTGAGCTGAGCTTGCCTGCTCTGGGTCCGTGTTACGGACATCGTCGACCTGACCAGATGTTTCGTTAGCGACAGCAACATTCGAATCTTTAGGCAAAGATGAAGGATGAACTAACCTTCTCCTGGACTGTTTCGACAACGTCCTTTGGAATGAACGCAGCAGCGGCCGGGTCCAGCTTGTTCGCCTGCTGTGCTTCGGGAATGTTGGAAGACATCTTAGCTATGCTATGTCTGTAATAAGTGTTAGTGAAGAGCTGGTTAGATGGTTACAGTTTGGGGTGGTTGAAATCGCGCCCAGAGCTCGGCCCACAACCTACTGAAGTGTATCTGAGCAGAAATCTACGGTGAGCTTTGGCGAAAAAGCGGTACTGTTGATGGAGCGGTTACAAGAATGAAGCTGTTGTTCACTGGCAATGGTCTTGCAAGCTGTAAGGTGCGAGGTATGTTATGTCAAGGATGCTTGGAAGGACGATGTTGGAAGAAGGTGCGATGACAGTGTAAGAGTATTTCAGAGCGCGTCAAAACGAGACTACCGAGGATTAATTTCCCATTTGATTCACCAACACGAGGCCAATGAGGTTCACTTCACTCTGGAACTTAGGAAATTATGCGATCCCTCATGGTATAGTGGCTGCTGCCTTAAGGGCTCTATGGACAAAATGGGTATTCCGCATGCATTGATGGGGAAGCTCCTATTTGGTCCTACCAGAAGTGATATTGCTGGTAATCTATGCTACTCGAGGCTACAAAGTTGAGATTACCAAGCTATTTACAGGATCTGGCATGCAGTGAGCTTCTGGCTACCGCGGTCTTGCTATTTTTGAGAAATCCGAAGCCGTCTCTCCTGGCCCTAGATCCATTCAGGCCAAACGGATGCTTGGGATATGATAATAGCTTGAGTATTCACGCCTCATTACGATTTCTCCAGAGTACATTACACTGGTCAAAGCTCTTCCAGAGCCGATGCATCGTTGCCAATGTTGGTATTGTCTCGATGGAACAACGTATAGCTGCTTGCCACGAGCTCTCATATGGCAAGTTGCTGTCTCCGTTGGTCTAGTACCAAGTCTTTCCCAGAGACAGTTTGAATGATATGGCCATACCTGTCGTCGCTCAGGGGAGCTCTCGGCGTATGCAAAGACATTTCAGAAGTTAGAGAACCACGGTCAGACTCTGCGATGGCTATCAGAACAGGACGAACTTACCTCAAGGCTTTATTGAGAGCCCAAGTCTTCAGGCTGTGCAACGTATCGATGTTTGGGAATTCTATGGAAGCTCCCGATCCCGGCACCAAAGTTTCACTGGCCGAATACTCGGGGCATCTGGCGAAAGGTATGGGCGAGTTTGTATGTTCTTCAATGGGAGAAAGCATGGCGGTTTTGACTGCTGAGAATCTATCTGCCCAAGTAGGGGACTAGGCTTGAACTTGAGTAGGAACAATGGTACCCAATCGCAAAGGATAATTGATGCGTTTAGAACGCTATTTCCAGAGAGCTCTCCGAAGCTGTCTTTAGCTGCCGGGAGATATACTTGGGATGATGGCTATGTATCTCCTAAGCCTTTTCCGAAAAGCACCGGCCTGCTGTAGGATGGACAGACATGTTGTGGGAGAGCCTATTTACGCCGGACGTGTGCTTGTGATAGAGTTGAACATCAGGTCAGAAGGGGGGATATCTCACAACACTTGTATAGTTTCGCCGCTCCTCAGTCAGCTGAGGATTCGGCACCGGGCGCATGAAGTGTGGACAATGTCATAGAGAGCGTTTCCGTCTGCCCTGGTGGTAATCTCCGCGGATGGATGGCCGCTATCCGTACCGATACTCGTAGGTGGAGTCTATGCTGCGACCGGCATAGGGCTGGCGTTGCTAGGTCGCCTTGTGTTATGTTCGAGCTGGTCGCATATTGGCATGGTGGGCTTTAATCCCAAGAAAAGGTTCGGGGCGTTCCCCTTTAGGCTCGAGAGGATTGGGGTTTTTTCCAGCTCTTGCGGCTGAGCCGGTCTCTATGCATGCCAGTTTAGGTACCCGACGCCAACCTTGCGCGGAGAACAGACTGTCTTATTAGCAGTGGAAAGCTTAACCTTAAGCTTCATTGAAAGAGAAGAACCCGGCTTGTTGCTTACAACTGTGAGGTAAATGGTCAGCTTACAAGATGAAAGTGGAATCTCGATGATTCGGCTTACTCCTCTCTCTTATTTTAGCTATCATGGTCGATCGGATGTGATAGATATTCGTTCTGGCACTGGATGCCGTCTCCGTTAAATGAATGGATCGGGCCTCTAGCGCTGTCAGAGCCTTGTGATCTTCGAGAGAAGAGATGGAGTCTCGCTGAAACTAGAATGACCTGTTGGAGTTACCCGCAAGTTCAAGATGCGTAACTATGTCGGATCATACCTTGCTTAACTTATAACGTGATGCCGGTTTTGGGGATGAACGTTTGCTATGCGAGCTCCTCAACAATCGCTGTCGTCTCCGGTGGTGGGTGGTGACGGACTGGCTCTAATGCTGAGCCACTGACATAGGCTATGAGCTTGGGTGATACCGCTCCCTATGAGACGCTTTAGCATACTAATCCAAGCTGTGCTTCGTAGTAGCAAGGCAAAATTCACGCTTACTTGGCAGACCAAAACTCACCTCGAAAGACTCGCTCAACCTTTTGGAATCCAGCTGTGCCTTGACTCGTTGTCAATTAACTATTGAGATGACCTCAATCTGTAACCTAAACATCATCTTGAGCCGAATTACCAATGGCGCCGTCTTCCTAGTGTTCGATATCAAATCACAAGCCAGACACAAAGTGGACACAGAGCTAAGTGAGGTGGTTGGGATGGGCAGTTGTGTTGAACTCTGCTGACCAGAGGTGGGAAACTAAAAGGCCGATTCATCGATGCATGATGAGGAGGTTGTTGTGAATCTGCCGAACAGACACTGAGAGGTGAGAGCAGAAAGCTGCTGAGACCTTAAACGACCTGAATTTGACCAATGGCGGACCGTTTTCAGAGATGAGATATTTGTGCTGTCACATGCGTGAAAGATCAACCGAATTACCTATTTTCTCTTTGCGTTTACACAATCAGGAGAACCTTGCTATCATTCACATGTCGTGGAACATCTCACAAATCATATCATCTTTGTTGCAATTCGAAGCCCCTTTTCACACTTTCCCATCTCTTTCACCATCATCAAGAGATGGCGCCCCTTCAAGAAAACCAACATGGCGCTCTTCGCACACTTCCGTCGCATTAGCCCATGCATCTTATTGACTCATCATTCCGTAATTCGATAAATAACAAGCGGGATTTCCCAAGCGCTCGAGAAAGGCGACAGCTATCAATATGAGTCAAAGGGAGAACTGGGGAGTGGATATAGGTGAGGCGGGGAAGATCTGATCGAGTGGAGAGCAACAGGGATATGAGTGCAGGAGGGCTGTGAGAAAGACGGATGATGAGATGGGGATTGTGGAAAGTCGAAAGTGGTACTAGGGATAAGAAGCAAGTTAACCATCCAACTATTCCCTCCTCATCAAATTCCCTTCCTCCACCCCTCTCTTCCCCTCCCCTCCCCATCCCGCTTCGCAAACCTACCCAAACACCTCAACCTGCTTCGCCCCCTTCTGCTCCGCACAGTAACCCAACCGATCCTTGGTATAAAACTCCACCTGCACTGGGAAATCCTTGGCTTGTTTATCGTCAATGCCGCCGGATTTGATGACCACGGCGTCGGGCATGACTTCTAGCTCCGTGTATAGGGAGGAGCCGCAGTCTGTTGTTTGGTTAGTAGGCCTGGAGAGAACGAGCGGAAAGGGCCGGTAAGAGGACGGTATAGGAGGGAACGAACCACCGCAGAAGAAGTGATCATTCTTCTTCCCCGAATCCCCGACCGCAGCCCAGTTCTTCGGATGCCCCTTTATCACCTTGAAGTCTTTGCGCGGAACAATGACGTTGGAGGTGAATGCCGCGCCTGTTGATAAACACATCAGAAAAGAAGAAGGGCTTGAGGCGTCTTGCGGGGTGGGCGGCCTACCGGACCACTTCTGACTACTCAGAAAAAGGGCGAGATCAGCAACTGTTGCAGTCGACATGCAAGCAGGAAAAGGGGAAAAGGCGGCAAACGTACCAGTCAGTGCAATGGCAAAGCGCCGTCGTTTGCGGTTCCCCTAATTCCCTTTATCAGTTCACAGAACACAATCAAGATATACTGCAAAAGAAACATAGCGCGAAAAACGCACCAGTATACTCGTACGCAATCGCCCCGCACATGCAGCTGCCTTTTGCCATTTCGCAATCCAAAAAAAACCTAATTATCTGCGTAGGGTAGAAAAATCTCTTGTGGCAACAAAATGTCAAAGAGAGGTGGGAAACTCGTTTGTGGTTGTTTATAAGCGTGTTGTAGAAAGCCAACAACCGCACAAAGGGTGTTTTAAACTTTATATATTGATAATCATAAATTAAACAGATGCGGGGAGAAAAGCTAACAAGTGACCCCACCACCACCACCAAGATCCAAGAGGGTCTAGACCCAGCGACGGCCGAGGGGGGGGACCCTTTGACCCGGGTAAGGGTGTGGGTTAGCTCCCGCGAGCTTTATTTTTTTGGCCTGTTTGTGGGAGAGAGAGGATGCGGAGTTACTGTAGTGGATGGGATGGATTTTTTGGATTTGGAATCATGAGGGGGGGTGTGGCAGATTGGGGGGAATGCATCCGAATTGGGGAGAAGGGGTACAAGGGTTGGGAGGAGGAGGGTTTTGTATTGGAGGTACAGAGAGGAGATCCGGATGGGGAGTAGGATCTGCGTTTGGGGGGGCGCGGGAGAAATAACTTCCGTGATGATGTGACGGAAAGGGAGGAATGCGCTTTTAAGGTACTGTAGTCTAAGGTAGGTAACTAGTATGTATAATGTAGGTAGCTTGCATGTATGTATGCATAAAAAGTACAGAAGCCGAATGCAAGCTTTAAGATTCCACCGCTATGCTCCCCGATGCCGCTATGCTGCCAAGAACTTACATGATGTACATAATGCCGTTGCGCGTATCAGGTTCTATGTCGTAATCAGTCTAAGAGGGAGGGTGCCGCTCGCTGTGCTGGCCTTGGGGGGTCTGGTGGGAGGGCTGGAGTTGTTTGAGCGCTCCCGGGAGGGTTTCGTGGGCTGAGCTTGAGGGTGATTGTGTTGAAGTATTGGATAATCAGAGCCTCTCTGTGATGAGGGTTAGAAGGGACAGGCAGAGATGTTGGAAGAACAGACTTACGTGTAGAAGCTGTGGTTTGAGCTGTGGTCTTCCACCAGGTTGTGGCTATAGAAGGTTAGCGGCCGTAGGAGTTGGGGAAGTAATCAGACTTACGCCAACTCGTGTGCAAGGACGACGCTCCAGTAGACAATGGCATCGTTCTTGTTGCCTTGCTGTACCAAAGGAAGGTGCAGGTTCTCGAAATATCGATAGTTGAAGAACAGTGCCTTGTTTGAATTGAACGCAATCGTGCTGCCGGCATCATCGTAGTAAATGTGCAGGGTCGTGGGTGCTAGGGCAAAAGCACCACCGCAGTCAAGCAAGACCGATGCAAACAGGCTCAGTGCTGACGCGTTCGTTTCCATAAACTTCTTTGCGGTCGTGCCCTTTCTGGTAACATCGTTGGATAAGAAGATTCGTATGTTCGAGATTTCGGCAACATATGAAATATCGTGTCCTGGTTTGGCATCGCAATAAGTCTGCGTCTCCTTTACTTCATTTACCGCAGGTCGGCTATTTACGCTTGACGAATTGTGAGCACGCGATGCTTGGATGGCATTGACCAGGCTAGATGCAGTTATTAGCAGTCGATTGGAGGCATCTTTAAGCCGAAACTTACTTCTGTTGTAACTGATGCGGCGCTGTGGCGACTTCTGGCTGAGAAACAGGGCTGCGTGGTTTCTGGACGTCCTCTTGAGTGTATGGAGGCGGTGGAGTCTCAATACCACCGCTCACATTACTCTGCGATGGGCGTCGGCCATTCTCAAGTCCAAGTCTCTTGCCAAACTCAGAAAAGCTTGAGAAAAGTCCTCGTGGTTTTCGAGTGGCTTCATCTTCGCTAGGTGCAAGCAAATCGCCCATACGACTGGGATGCTTGTGATCCGGTGAGTCGGGGAAAACACCTGGCATTGAAGCTTGCTGATGTGCAATGAGCGCGTTCTGTGCTTGTCTCTCGTTCCAAAGGGTTTCACGCTCTAACAACTGCTGCTGCTCCTGCTCCAACTGTTTCTTTCGCGCCTCCTCGGCAATCCGATTTTCGGTAGCTTGCTGTCGGAGGATTCGTTGCACATTGTAGCCCCTTGCGCCAAGCTTACGCAAGTCGGTATCCAACAACATTTCGAACATCATGACATTCTGCGGCTTTGATCTATTCAGGAGTAAAGGGACCAGGACCTGACTGACTTCGTACAAGTCACAGCCTCTCGCGGTAACGTAGAGAACCCAACCTTTTTGTTTGTCCTGATATGTAGCAGCTGTTCTGGATTCGTTGTGGCGGATGCTGGTTCCTTTGAGCGATTTCCGAAGTGAGATTGACTTCACTGCTACAATTGAAAGGTATCTCTCTATCCATTTCGCATCGTGCCTTATTGCATCGGCTTCATGATCATGCAGGAATAGTCGTGACCGTTCCTGAACTAGTCGCTGAAGCTTCACAGCACCCTTTTGATCGGGTGTTATACTCCCAATGCTATGCTGCTCCTCAATCAGACTTCCAAGCTCAGGACTACCAAGATTGGTGTATAGGTTCTCAAGCGACTCTTCCATCGGAGCAGCGAGGAGGTTCATCTTGAATAAGTTGTAGCTTATGATGTCGTCAACAATAACGATCTGGCTCGCACTTGCCAATTCATACGTCTTTACGCCAGTCTCATCGTCTTCATCTTGATCAACCTTAGTGACTCCAGAGGGTACCTCTTTCGAAGCGAGCAGGAACGGAGCTTTCTTCATTTCTTTAACTAGAGCTTTATCTTTCTTCAAGCTGCGCCATGCCTCGGCAAGGTTCCGTAGCAGCTCGAGGTATTTAGGGATTTCAAGGATGGTGAAAACTCTGGCCGGCTGTTGCGTTAACAAATACGCGAGTTCTGTGGTACTGGGCTCGTGCTTCGATCCACATCGTAGAAGAAACGTGTTCGCTTCCTGACCGAAGTCCACATAATCAAAGATATCCGCATATTTGTCTTCGTCGCCGAGGAAACATATCCGAGGGGGTATGTGCCGGATTTGCTCGGCTTTCTCCGAACTTGGGGTTGACGAATTCGAAGCGGCTGGGACGATAAGAGCCTCGCTCAGCACTTGGGTATGTTGGCTGTTGATCTCAGCAAGTCGACCCGCAAAGTATCCGAATATCTCACGTGCGCTGCGTCTGTTTTGCGGAGGGTCTTTTGTTAGGCGATCGATACATTCCTGGATTGGTGGATCGGCTTGGACACCAAATTTGAGGGCATGGACATGGAGGTCCTTCCTTAAAATATGAAAACCCAGAATTGCAGCTCGATCATTTGTAAAGCATCTGGTAGGAATGGCTAATTTGGATCCTAAACTTTGCAGTGGCAGATAAGGCATAGTGATGCTTTTATGGTCGAAATTGGCATAACCTTTGGTCTGGTGATGATCGACGAAATATTTCAAGGCTCGATCTCGAAGTGCGAAGTCCTCCTCTGCACCAGCTTTGGCCATGATGCTGATGAGTTCCATATAGCTGGGAGCGGCCCGTAGGCCGAGGGAAACCAAAAACTTTCCTTCGGCGCTTTCTGCACGATAAAGGCCGGGCCACTGCAGAATAGGAAGCTGTAAACCTCGCAGAGATTCGCTAGGCTCGAAGATGTCCGAGATGAGATAGCGTTGATCAGAGCCTGTGTTTGAGTCGGTTTCGACCGGGCAGATTTTAGTACTCTTCAGCCGCTTGATGTCGCCAGACGGAATATCACTACGGACCGAGGCCAGGTACTTGATGAGATCGACATGACTCCATCTCCCGGTAGCGACGGCAGCTTTTTCATCTGTGCGAGACGAAGTAGCCATGAGTCTCTCAAACACCACCCCAATCTCGATCGTTTTCCGTACGCCTAGCGCCGATAAAAGCTTGTCCTTTACAGAGTGGAGGCCGGTCACTATGGGTAGATCATCAAATAATTTGACCGAAGGAAAGTAGGCATCACTAGGCTTTCTCATCCCCATTTTCGTGGGGATAACAGTCCGAGGTATCAACAACTCGATCACGGTAGTCTTTGAGGAGGGGCTGAGCCCATCCCACTGCTTTGAGATAACGGGTAGGACCGCGCTTGCAAATGAAGAGGAGTTGGTTAAGTCTTGCTCCAAGGGAAGTTCACCTCGTCCCCCTGCATTTTCAACAATCCATCTTAGCCAAGGCACCATCTGCAAGTCCTCCCATCCTAAAGCGTCTAGTTCAAACTTGCTGAGTTTCTTCGTGAATTTGAAGGGCATAGTAGTGGGCGGTGAAGGCATTTCAGCTGGAATCCTCGATACGTTCAGGAAGTTCTTGATGTCGCTGAGTACGATGAGTTTTGCAGAAGCTCCTCCATCGTCGTTAGCGACGGCTACGTTAAGTAATGACCGAATCATAGCCGTATCAATCTCATCAATGCGGGCCTTATGCCCAAGCCATTCGAGGAATTGTTGCAGCTGGGCGGCGTTCAGAGCCTTTCCCTCTAGCTCCAACTTGATATCTGAGATAGTGATTTCTGTGATAACACCATAGTCTCTCATCCTCCTTATAAGCCCTGAATTTGCTAAAGCGTCAGGGAGAACCGGGATTCCCTCGACGAAGCCTAGGTCCTCCGTTGAAATGCGTACACGAGAACTCGGAAGTACACCACGACTTGAAAGTACGTCGATTGTCATCTTCTTGTTACATGTCCAAAATGCCTCCTCGACCAACGTCCCAACCTCGGATGATGGAGTTGATTCCTTCCAGGTGAACGTCTTGTGCAAAAACAATGCCTCGGGGAGAATGTTTGCAATATCCTCCTTACCAAGTCTCTTTCGGCTAGCAGCACGTACGGCTCCCAATAGCTTGCGTCCCAATTCCACCATTTCGCTGCTCCATGAAATTCTGGCTATTATTCCGGCGACCCTGAGAAGCTCGATATTCCATACACGTACATATTGATTGTTTAAATCAATGGACTCTCGTTCTACTGTTGGTATGACCGATGGAGTAGAAATATGAGCATTCAGTCCTGTGGTCTGATTCGTGGGAAAGCCGATGAAAATTCTCCCCTTCGTGGGAAGCACGGAGCTGAATATGTTAATAGCTTTTGAGGATTGGCTAGGACTGCTTGCAGTAGACGCCGCACTTTCATCATACGATGCAGTCAAGAGAGACACTGTTGTAGTCCTTGGAGGAGGCTTCTTAGTGGCACGCTCAAGCTCGGAGGCGAAATTCGGACCGACCAAAGTACGGACCGTTGCCTTATTAACGTGCAGGAAGATTGTGGCGTTCTCCTCGCCCATCACATTCCCTGAGATAGCTTCCTGCAAGGCATTCTGTTCTTTTGCCTCTTTCTCTGCAGCCACATTGATGGTCCCTGGGGCAAGTCTCGAGAAGAATGTCCGAAGCGACTGACCTGGCTGAGCTGAAGGTAGAGTCGGACCCGATCCAGCATTGCTTGTGTTGCCATAATCTTTCTTACGCTCCCAACCTACAGCCTTCAGCCAGTGAGCGTCCAATTGAGCAGCCTCTTTTGACACGCTGACCACCTGCATTAAGCCTTCGCGGGTTTTTCTGTCCACTTCCTTGGGTATTGACACTTCAATGCTTGGGGCAATGACTTTCTTCAGTCGTAGAATCCTCCATTCATCTAGCCATAATTCTATGGCCTCAAGTCCAACAAAGGTAAGACTGCTCGAGAGAAATTGACACAGTGACAGAAGCTGTGGTACGGGAGACGAAGCATTGCGCATGGGAAGTACAAAGGTCGTATTTGTAGATTGATCGTTCTCTAATTGCAATTTCCTGGTGAACAAAGAGTCCTCTTTCCAGTAGAATGCAAGAGCTTCCTTCCCAGAAGAAACGAAGGGTTCCTCACAATCCGCAAAGACACTGTAGAATCCCACCCCAAAAGCACCAATCTTTGTTTCATCTGGGTTCCCTTCTGCTATCTTCTTGAGCCGTGACCAGTCTGTTGCCTTGAATGGCTCCCCATCGTTCTCGATTATAGATGACTTCAAGGTGTGATTCTCTATCACGTGCTTTAGTCGGACTGAGGAGTCGGAGCTCAGCGGAGCGGGGACGTTAGAGGATGGCATGGTCTGAAGTCTGATGGTAACCTTTCTCGCTGAAGCATCGGCGGCGTTCTGAAGCAGTTCTCTCAAGGTCGTCCATTCTCCCGAATATCTCGCTAGTACCTTGTCTATCAGGGCTCGAGTGTTGACTGTGACAGCCTCGTCGTTACCATTACGTATGGTCTGCGCTCTGAGCGCATCATAATCAAGTCTGTTCGCCATTTAGAGTCCTGACGTTACTGTCGCGGGCGTCGGGCCCAGATGGATCCTCCCTGGAGAAGACGTGACGCAGCAGCAAAACGATTTCATGGAATGATATCTTTGAACGAAGGTCTCTTTGTATTCTCAAAGCATTAGATTGTAGTAGAATAGGCTATTGGAAAGGGCGTGCTTCTCATAAATGTATATCGTCATCTTCCATGAAATCAGAGGAGTAAGAAAACATCTATATCCTCTTATCTGCTGTACAAGAAAGGGTAAAACAGTAAGGCTAATTAAATGTGTTGTGGCGTTGCGCCTTGTTGAATCACATTTCAGTGAAGCTGCCTGTTGCGCGTACAATGGGCCACCGTAGATAATCGCATTCTACAACCCCCCCCCCCCCCCCCCCCCCTCCTCCATTTTTTCGCCGCATTACTCCGCCAAGTTACCCGCCGATACCTCAGTTGTTCATCATGTACCGAGGATCTTCATATCAGAATCTTTTATGCTCTGTACTTCTGAACCTCGGTCATGGACCCTACAACCCCAAAGCTCATTTTTCTGTGCTCTTCAAGAGCTTACCATAGGATCGTGGGGATATCCACAAACAAATGTCACCATGAACCTTGATTCCCTCTCTTTCGTCGCCCCAGCGCGAGTCAAAGTCCTTGTTGTCCCTGTTGGGCATATCAAGCGATCGTGGTTTCTGAGTTCTCTGGGAAGGCTTCAGCAAGAGAATGTGGTGCGTCTGGGAGACGTCAGCCCTGATGGCAGACCTCATAGAAGTAGGATACCATTACGCTTTATTATGCTACTTGCGCGACCCAAAGAGTCTGTAGGAAATATCGCTGACAACGTCTGGTGTATCCTAGCTATGTTTTCGCCGCTTGCTTTTCCTACAGGTCTGGTTCTTTATGACTTAACGACACCTGTCCCCCCACCCTCGCATCTGGCTTTGGCCCCTTTTGAGCTATATAGGGAACCCTTGATGGTTATAGCAATTGCAGATTACAACAGCTTAGGCGGTATATCAAGGGAAACAGCTACTAGGAACAATGAACGAATGGATTTATCTAGGGCCGAAGATAGCCAAAACACTTATGTGAGATCGCTCGTTGAAGATCTGGAGAAAATCAAGACCCAGTTTCCCAAGGCTTTAGTTCATCAAGTCTTGATTTTTGACCATGTTATGCCGGCAAGACCACCGCCTGAAGGCGTAGTTTACGTACCTACGCTTGAGAAGTCTAAGACGACCACAATAAAAACGGTCATGTGTGACTTAACATCCCAACTCTTAGCTGAGATGACTTCGTATGCAAAATCTTTGCAAGCTCTTCCCTCTCTAGAGTCACCAAGATCTGTGCTAGGTCTCGGCAATGGTGATCTCTACAACGCCCAAGCGCCCATGTCTTCCCGGCCAACATCTGCTCTGCATGGTATGCGATCACTTTCCCCAGCCGGCACTGCCTCAAAGGTCGAGGGCCGCATGTCAATGCCCGTTCACATGCCTTCAAGCACGACCTCGCGAGATCCTAAGCTAGATGGCCGAGCGATGTCTCCTCCCGACAGAGTAAGCACGCCGCCCACTACTTTTGATGAGATTGCTGCTACTCCAGAGGGCAGAAGGAGAAGTCGGGATAGAGTCTCGATGCAGGGCTTTGGTGCTGGTGGTGCTGGGGAAAGGGAGCGAATCAAAGGCAAAGGACGGATAGGCATTGTGATTGGATCTCTTTACCTTCTCGCAGGACGGTGGCCGGACGCGGTGAAGGAGCTTACAGAAGGTGCAATAATTGCCAGGGCCAACACTGATTATCTATGGCATGGTAAAGCTTTAGATTACTTAGCAATCTGTCTCGTCATGTATGCGTGGGCAGGCATGGAATTTCGAGTAAGTCTTCAAACCCTTGATCTATGAGGTATGGCTTGTTGTAGAAAGCAATATTGACATTTTTTAGATTCCTCAGATACTTGTTCCTGGAGCAGAAAAACCTGGCTCCAATGCAACAAAATCTGCCAAGCACACGCCGTCCAACAGCCTTCCAGACGTGCCGACTTCGACTTCTGCTAGTACAGCAGGCCGCCTTGAATCAATGCAAAACCTGATTAACCTACTACCTGACCTGGCGAACAATATTCTAAATCTCTATTCCCGTGCTTGGACATTCACTGATGATAAGATTCCTCAACTCGCTTTCTCTGAAACCACCATTCGTTTTGCCAAGCTTCTTACAGTTGTTCAAGTCTCACATGGGCGTCTTGATGATGACGGTCTCAAGCGTGTGGTCCTCAACACGACGATCTCTTACAGCAATGATAAACCCTCCCAAGTCACTGCTTTCCCAACGAGAGCAGAGCTCACCGCCTTGCTTTTCCGTGCCTTCCCTGACCCTTCATCAGAAACGCCGTTGTCAGTATCAGATCGTATAATTATCCTTGCCGGTATCGCCTCGGTTCTGTCCGAGCTGGGTTACCACCGCAAGAAGGCTATTGTTCTGAAAGAACTCGTGTCTGCTCTTCTGCCAGCCCTTGTTCAAGCCAGGAAAGATGGAGCGGCTGAGATGGGTGTTCATCCTGCTGCTAGTCTGCCTTCTTTCGACGCAGCAGTAAAGAACTCTAGTCTTCAAAAAGCTGACAATGTGCAAGGTGACACGGACCACGATGTTCAGAGTCTGCTTGAACTAGTTTGCCATGCTTATGGAATCCTTGTTGCGCCTTCTCCTAGCCGCCAGAACATCCCTAACCATGATCTGACGGTAGGCAAAGAGTATCCTACTAGCGCATCGCCTTTAGACACGGACGAAAGTGTTATTGCTCGTGTAATACAGCAAGCGTTGCTGCATACCTTGGGAGCACAAGAATTAAAACTAAATATACTCAGGTCTTGCATCAACCTTTGCGAAGCTCTACCAGATCTTGGAGGTGTCCTTCGCTTCTCTGCTGATATGTTACGGGTCGCAGGAAAGAGTGTCGCCCCAGGACCTGATAGTGACGAGGTCTTGCCTGCCTTGCCGGTCGAGGAGCAAGTACGGCTTGCGAGTAACATAAGTCGTACCGTTGGTGCTGCGCGACAGCTTGGGCTCGAAGACATTGAGACGGATTATTGGGATGAGTTCTTGGTTCGCGGAGTTGAAATGCTGGAGTCATATTCGGCGAAACATCCTATACCACACGCAAAGTCCGAGCTGGAGGTTGACATAATCGAGGCAAAATCGGAGAAGAGTCCATTCATCTACAACCCCTTCATTAAGAGTACCGGGGCTAACGAGAAGGAGCCGATCCTTGTTGCTGGCGAAGAAGCTGTGTTTCGAGTCACTCTGCAAAACATGTATGAATTAGATGTTGAAATAGAGAGTCTCTCGCTAGAAGCATCCGGAGTATCTTTCGACGGCTTCCTACAGCGTACTATAATCGGACCTTACAGCACTCAGATGGTGCTGCTGAGTGGCGTGCCAAAGACTTCTGGTTCGCTGACTGTTACGGGATGCATTGCCAAAATCAAAGGCTGCCGGAAGCGGAGATTCCCTATTTTCAAAACATCGTGGACTTTTAAACCGGGACATAAAGCCCAGCGTCAAGGGTTTGATTCAATTTCTGGGGCTGTTTCGAGGCCTACTTCCACAGCCTCAGATCCTGGTAAAAGCAAGACAACTCTTGCACCGCAAGGTCCTAGCACCTCGACTGTTGCACTGAAGGTCATCGGAGCTCAACCAGACGTAATCTTGAAGTCTCTTTCGCTCGCGCAGTCTGCCATAATGCTACTCGAAGGAGAGACCAAGTCATTCGTATGTACTTTGGAAAACGTTTCACCTTCAGTTCCTGTAGATATAATGAATCTTTCCTTTGTCGACTCGACTGCTTCTCAAGTGCAAGCCGCCTTATCCAGCAAGGACCTCTCTTCGGCCGAAACGTACGAGCTCGAGCTTGCCTCATCGCAGAAGCAAGCTTTTCGGTGGCAGATTAAAGATCGGGATATTAAGATTGGTCCTGGAGAAGAAATGCTTCTTAAGATAGAAGTATTTGGAAAGCCAGGACTATCTCACGGAACAATCCTAGTAGATTATGGCTATCTCGGAGTCCGAAAATCAGATGTCAAGGACACATTCTATACCCGGCGATTCACGATTCCTCTCACTGTGACGGTCAACGCGAGCGTAGAGCTCTGCTGGAATGACCTTATCCCCTTTACCAGTGACTTTGCCTGGCAAAACCAACAACGTCAACAGCAACTGACAGCCAACTCTGACAAGTCTTCCGACTCCTCTCGCTCAAGAGCTACATCACGCCCATCGCCCAAACTGGAAAATCGCTTTCAAGCCCTCCTCTCCCGCATCGGCCTCCAACCTCACGATACTCACCACTGCCTCCTCCTACTTGACCTCCGTAATTCCTGGCCCACGCCGCTATCCATATCCATCCAAGTCCGCTCCTCCACCCCTCAAAACCCACCCCCCACAAACCCACCGAACCCCACAAGTGAAACTCCGGGAACTTCGACCGATATCCCGACCCATGCATATACCCTCCACGACTCTATCCTCCCAGGCGCTACCACTCGCCTCATTCTCATCCTCCCACGCCCCTATCTTCCCTCATCTCGAACCCACCTTCCCATCCCACAAACGACCAAGAAGCAATTCATCCTCAACACTTCGACCACCGCACCCACACGTGCCGCAGAGCTCACGGCCAGAGAAGCTTTCTGGTATCGTGAGCATCTTTTGAGCCTTATCGGTGCTTCTTGGACCGAAGATTCGACAGGACGGACCGGTGCTATTAATCTGCGGGCGCTGAGGCTAAGCACGCGTATGGCCAACTCATATAAACTGGAAGACTTGGATATGTCCTTTTCCCTCTCTATTCCCTCATCCCCTTCCCCCTCCCTTGTTTCGCCCAGACTCACCACCCTGGCTCCTACAACCTACGTCACCCCAACCTGCACGGCTCTTACTCTGACCACGCACCTTCGCAACCGCTCTTCCTATCCCATTCACCCCCTTCTTCGCCTCCTCCCGACCCTATCCAACCAGCCGCAGCATATCGCCCTCGACCTCTCCCAAAAGCTTTTGATACATGGACTTTTGCAGCGGGCGTTGCCGGTGCTTGAGGCTGGAGGGACAACGGATGTGGAGGTTGGGGTTGTTGTACTGGGGGGTGGGGTTTATGAGGTTGGGGGATTGGTTGAGGATGTGAGGGTCCTCGGCGATGATGGAGATGGCGTTGATGGGGCAAATGGAGGCGAGGAAACCAGAGATAGGAAGATATGGGTGGCGGAGAGGCCGTGCGTGTTGATCGCTAGGGACGAAGAAAGGGATGGGTATTGAATCATTGAAAGTTGTATTAGACAAAAGAGTCAATCTGTCAACGACAGCACGAGCACCATATTTTGCGTCCTCATTCATATCGTATGGCTATCAGCAAGGCCCAGCTCCAAAACCCCCATACGCGGATTTGCCAGCACGTAGAAGGGAACCGGTGGAGAAGAGAAAAAACACTCAAATGGGGTATACATCCAACCCCCGTCCTCTACGCGGTACTCTATTCCTCAATAATTCAACCATACCCTAGCTTCCTAGCCAAAGCAAAACAAAGTTTCCTGTTGATTGAACACATATCCCCATTTCTTATACAGTCAGTACCTTTCATTGTTACTGTACGTAGCCCCCCCTTTTTTTTTTGGACCGACCGTGCGTGTCCGTAACAACTCCAGCCGATAGAGTAAGAAACCCCAACCCGAGCAGAAAGAGATGAGACCATACCCGGAGAATGAAAACATATATATGTAGTGGGCTCAGCAGTCTTGGGCACTCTGTAATAAGGTAAGGTAAGGTGAGGTGAGGTGATGCACGAATGCCGATGGACGGATGCAGGGCGCAGGGCTGAGGGAGCTTACTTATCGCACGATATGTACACGGGATTCATTACCTTAGGTACGAGTACAGTAGCCCCGCCTTGCCCGCATGCATGCATGCATTCGGGACCCTGGGGGGAGAAAAGGGATTTGCTATGCATCTTTGACGGGATGAGGGTACAGAATGCTATGCTATGCTATGCTATGCTATGCTATGCTATG
>JAABUT010000150.1_pt1 | contig 127078 bp, 109 predicted proteins | sample 5559281 | NCBI WGS metagenome assembly JAABUT01 (sample SAMN10711880, study PRJNA513359) | rock metagenome | isolation source: Antarctica rocks | place: Antarctica: Victoria Land, Ricker Hills nord | collected 2016-01-04 | reverse complement strand
TTGTAGTTATCAACATTTTTAATTTATTAACAAAGAAAAAGAACCAAAAAGAAAGATAGTAATATTAATATTATTGTAATGTATAAATGAATACTGCAAATCTAAAGGCAGGTGTTCTTCACCTGCAAAGCACTTCGCTCAAATCACGCCTGCATAAATAAAACCAATTAAATATAAAAGGAATGTATCTTAAGGCTGACACCAAATGGTCTTTCTTAACTCACTACAAGTCGTAGAGGTTTGTTGGTGAAGAACACTAACAAAGGCGTGAATATGTGTTATAACTCAACTTTTTAACATAAACGCCTAACTTTAAGTAAAGAAAATTATTATGATTTACGCGGCTGTTGGTGTTCTTCACCAACAGCTTTTTGCTCAGCTTGTTTACAGGTGAAGAACACCCTGACTTTAGATTTGCAGGTATGGAAACGTGGATTTAGCTTAATAATAGAATTCTTACATACTTTTATAAAAGAGACAGAATTTAAAATTTAGGCTTCGGCAGGGTTTGGGCTGCATTCAACCCGGCTAATACTCAATAACTTCTAACAATTTAAACTTAATGAGTCTGTTTTTAATAAGAATGAGTAGCGTTTTTCTCATGGGAATGGCGTTTCTAAGGCAGGCTAAAACAGTGATGTCCTGATGGTTTCCTGGGGGAAGAATGCAACACAGAATGATTAACTTTAAACTAATGAAGAAAAATTGCATACCTCAATATACCTTACCCGAGATAGCCATCTGGAACGGTTTGCCGAGAACAGAGTTGCCCGATTACAATTTATCTTCCGTAGAACCAGGATGTTTGCTGCAGGGATTTCCTTATAGGACTACGTTCTATGGGATAGGCATATGTAAAACGGGTACTGTTGAACTTCACGCGGGACTGAATTGCTATAGTGTGACACCTGGTTCGATCCTCATTATGGAACCAGAGCTTGTGCGCAGCTGGAGCAACCAATCTGCAGACTATCTGAACAACGCTATATTTTTTACAGAAGCATTTCTTACCGACGAAAGTTTAAATTTTAAATTACTTCAAAATTTTCATTTTTTAAAGTCCGCAGCTCCTAAAGTCTGGCAGTTGGCATCTTCTGAGTCCGACCGCATTTGGCATTTTCTAAGAGAAATCAAATACATTGTTCTCAGTGACAGTAAACGAAAAAGAGAAATTGTCAGAGGATATTTAATGATAGTTTTAAACATCGTTGCCGACAACTTTGATTTGTACAATACGTCTCAAACTGAGCCAACTACCTGGATAAACCACATAGTTGACCGTTTTAAGAGCGCCGTGACTGAACATTATATGACCAGGCGTTTAGTTTCTGATTATGCTGATTTGTTAAATGTTACCTCCAAGCATTTGAGTGAAAGCGTAAAGATGGCTACAGGAAAAACAGCAGGCCAGTGGATTGATGGACTCTTGATTTTGGAAGCCAAAGTACTGCTCAAACAAACTAAACTTAATATCAGCCAGATTGCGCTGCATATAAGGTTCAGCGATGTTTCCTCATTCGGCAAATTCTTCAAAAGACATACGGGCATCTCCCCGATTGCTTACCGAAAGCTAACTTAATTTAGAATAAAAATCAGACAATGGGATTAAGTTTGTTCCCTCGTCTTTGTTACTTAAACTTTTAAAAGGTCAACCATCTCGATATCTACAGACTTATGCATTTCATCCATGGCGCTAAACTTTTCCCCTTTAGGCGGTAAATTTAAGGATTCAGCTTTTCTGCCGTTCTTGATGATCCCTTCTTCAAATCCCGCCGGCGTATACATATTGAGTGCCCGGCAATTTTCTTTACTGGTTATTTTAAAATAGTGTACTGTTTTACGGGGTATAAATCCAAATGTACCGGGTGTAAACTTTGAAATTTTACCATTGATCCAAATTGTAATCTCACCTTCTATCACATAAAATATTTCATCCATGTCTTCATGAAAGTGAGGTGGTGGTCCTGAGCTGTAAGGCATCGTTTGTTCAATCAAAGTGAATTGATTGCCGGTTTGTTCTTTGCTTGCTTTGATCACCCACAAAACATCCAGCATCCAATAGGCTGGGGCCGTTTTGTCATTGGTGACAAATGGCTGTAAATCGCTGATTTTATTTTCCATAATACTTCATTTATTTTAATAGATAATTCCGAAGTTTTCCGATGTTCATTGAATTTGAGTACTACCAACTGCTTTCTCCACCGATTTTGATAATTTTGTACATACCGGCTTTTCACTCAGGAAAGTCGATGTTTACTGTAATATATTCATATGTATAATGTCTTGATACCCCTTATAAGATATTTCTTTAGCTGACTAATTAAATCAAAGTTATAAACTCTTCCGGCAGCAGAAAAGGGCGCAATAACGGCTATTGTGGTTTCGACTACGGGATATTAAGCAAAGTCGCGTGAAATCTATAAAAGCAGTAAACATATTGCGAAATAAAGCGGCTATCAGAGGCGTAAATCATGAGTGCACGAGCTATGAATTTCCACCTGGCTATTTAATTCAAATAACAGTATCTTGATTGTTTATTATATGAAATAATCTCTTTGAGTCAGAGCGTTCATTAAAAGTTCTTCAAACACTTCTTAAGGTGTCGCCAAATTAAATAACTATTAAAGGCAATACCCTTTCGTATTATTTTCAGGTTTCGATCAACAAACGCAATCGCCTTGGTAAATACATTTATAAGTGACCCAGCGACTATCGGGTCTGTCGTTCTCCTTCAGTTGGGTTTGCCTTGTGCATCCTCAAGCGTTCTTCAGCAAACGCTACGTCTTCATCAGTTATTGGCAATAATTCATTTTCAACACTTCCCCATAACTCCTCAGCAAGAGCAACTTTCTCCTCCGCTGACAAAGCAAATAATTCTTCTTTATTTACAGGCATACATTCTTCTTACTAAATTACTACAATCTTTTCTGTCATTGCCTATATTCTTTACGCATCAGAGGGTTTTGTTAATTTGTGTTGGTAATTGGAAGAAGAATTGTACAAAGCCCAAATACAACAATTTAAGTTCTTCCTCGCTTTGCCGCGAGTTTGTCTATCATTTGGTTAGATGTTGAATTGGAAGATGGTTAAATTGTATCGATAAAGTTGTTTTCAATTATGACTTATTTTACCTTAATTGGACGACTCGAATCAAGATTCAGCAGAAAGCCCACACCTGTTGACTCATTTATTATCCCGTATCAATGCTTTTCCAATTAACAGGTTCTAACTTCGTTTCAATAAATTGTAAATAGTATGGAATTAGGCGTTGGAATGTTTGGCGATCTTAATATTAACAGCAAAGGTGAAGTGCAACCTACAGGCCAGCGGTTACAGGAGATAATTGAAGAAATAAAATTAATGGATGAAACTGGTCTTGACTTTTTTGGAATTGGTGAGCATCATCGTCCGGATTATGCAGTTTCGACACCGGAAATAATTCTTGCTGCTGCATCAACAGTTACAAAAAATATCCGGCTTGGAAGCGCAGTTTCTGTGTTGAGTTCATCAGATCCGGTGCGGTTATTCCAAAGTTTTGCTACAGTTGACTTAATTTCCGCAGGCCGGGCTGAGCTGATGGTGGGAAGGGGAAGCTTTACTGAATCATTTCCATTGTATGGTCAAGATCTATCAGATTATAATGAACTCTTTGAGGAGAAACTAGAACTGTTGCTGCAGATAAACAATGAAAAAAAAGTAACATGGAAAGGCAAATTCAGACCCGCCTTGAATAACCAGGAAATCTTTCCGCGTCCTTTTAATAATAAACTGGATATCTGGGTAGCTGTAGGCGGCACACCAGAGTCAGTGGTACGCGCCGCCCGGTATGGACTTCCTGTAATCTTTGCCATTATTGGTGGCAACCCTGCCCAATTTAAACCTTTGTTTGATTACTATCATGAAGCATACGAACACTTCAATCACGATGCTACAACCTTGCAGGTGGGCGTGCACATGCATTCGTTTTTTGGTGATGACAGCCGGCAAACAGCGGATGAATATTTTCCTTTGTATGCCGCCCAGATGAACCGGGTAGGCAGGCAAAGAGGCTGGCCACCTTACCAGCATCAACAATACGAGCAAGGCAGAGGCAAACAAGGTCACTTATTAATCGGTGACGCCAATGAAGTGATTGATAAAATTCTGCAAATGCATGAAATGTTTGGTTTAACCCGTTTTTCTGCCCACATGGATGTAGGCGGGCCTTCTCACTCATCTTTAATGAAATCAATTGAAATATTTGGAACGAAGATCGCCCCAAAGGTTAGAGTGGCGTTGAGGAAATAGAAATTGATTGCCAATTAATGAGTTACAAGGATTTGAGTAACCCAATCTGATCACCAAATAAGGATTACAACTCTTGTAATCCTTATTTTATTTCAAACAATCTTACAATTAAATACTGATTTTTAATTAAACTACCTATTTTACAACGATTACCGTATTTATATTTAATAGTAATTATCCCCTTATGAAACGTGTATTTTTTCTGTGTTTTTCATGTTTTCTCATAGTATTCCTGGTTAAGGCGAGACCAGTCTACCTTAAAAGTATTCTTGCCAATAAGCAAAATGGCAGGATTGCATCTCCTTCAACATATACGGATAGTTCCGGTTGGAAAAAGGAAGAGTTGACCTATAATATTCCCGTGTCCAAGGCTCGTCCACGTATTGCTATTGCGGGACTTGGAATAGAATCAAGTACATTTTCTCCTGCACTTACAAATGAAGAGGCATTTCATTCCAAATATGGTGCTGATGTTTTCTCCTTATATCCATTTTTATCAGTTGATTCTCCCCTTCGTAACCACGCAGAATGGATTCCTACCTTAGTTGGTAAATCGCTGCCCGGAGGCGCAGTCACCAGGGAAGCATATGAATCGCTTGCAAACAAAACCCTTGCTGCACTTAAAAAGGGAGCACTATACGACGGTCTTTTTTTTGACATTCATGGCGCTATGAGTGTTGTGGGTCTCGATGATCCTGAAGGTGACTTCATTACAAGAATTCGAAAAGCGATCGGGAAAAAAACACTTATTTCAACTTCAATGGATTTGCATGGAAACGTTTCCTGGCGTTTCGCAGAAAATACAGATTTGATTACCTGTTACCGAATGGCGCCTCATGAAGATGCTATGGAAACGAAAGAAAGGGCTGTAAAAAATCTTCTTGAAAGGATTGAAAGCGGAAAGGGAAAGCCTGCGTATAAAGTATGGATACCAATACCTGTATTGTTGCCCGGAGAAAAAACAAGTACGAGAATAGAGCCGGCAAAGAGTGTATATAAAGCGGTTGCGCCTGCTGCAGCACAACAAGGTATTATTGATGCTGCGATATGGATAGGATATGCATGGGCCGATGAACCGCGTAATCATGCTGTCGTTATGGTTACAGGAGATGACAAAGAAAAAGTAATACACACCGCGCAGCAACTGGCTCAAAGTTTTTGGAATGCCAGGTCCGGTTATGCATTTGTAGCCCCGACAGGTTCCTTACAGGAATGCCTTGATAAGGCTCTGGCAAGTAAAAATCATCCTTTTTTTATCAGTGATTCCGGAGATAATCCTACTGCGGGCGGCGCTGGTGATGTAACATGGACTTTAAAAGAAATACTCGCCCGCCCTGAGTTTAAACCTGAGAACGGCCCTTCTCTAATTTATGCCTCTATCCCGGGACCGGAACTTGTTAAAAATGCTATAGCAGCAGGTGTTGGTAAACATGTGGATGGTTATGCAGGTGCAAAAATAGACGCACGATATGCTCCGCCGGTAAGGATTTCAGGAACCGTAGAGGCGATAGAATATGGAGATAAGGATGCTGAAGTTGAAGTGGCTGTAAGGGTTGGAAGCGTACATGTTATCGTAACTCAGAAACGTAAGCCTTATCACAAGGAAGGTGACTTTACAAGACTGGGACTCAACCCACGCAAAACAGATATTGTGGTGGTAAAAATTGGTTATTTAGAACCTGAACTTTTTGCAATGAAAGCAGACTGGTTACTGGCGCTGACACCCGGCGGAGTGGATCAAAATCTCGAGCGCCTTCCTTATAAAAGAATTCAGCGTCCGATGTTCCCTTTAGACAAAGAGTTTGGAAATCCCGACCTTTCGGCTAAGATCGTACCATCTTCTGATCAGTTATAAACCCGTTAGCATCACCGTAATGTTCTTTTTTAATAAATTTTTCTAATGTATCAGGAAAATTAAGTGTCACTGTTTTCATAAGTCATTTAGAAATTCATTTAATGTCTGCTTTTGTCCTTTTGTCTGCTTAAAGCTTGTTCATACTTTTTAAGTTACCTTCTGAATTTACATAGCTTTCCAAATCATGAGCTACATCTTCCTTTTGTTAATAAATTTGATTTTGGTTTCGGACCCAACCGGAAAGGAGTGATCAGCGATAGCAGAACTGCAAAATATAAACAGCAGCCTAAAACAGCTTTGAAATAAATTTTTTTCAATTTCAAATCGAAAGACAATGGCTTAAGTTTGTTATTTGTCTAAATGTATTAAAACATCATATCTCAAATTCATTCACTTTTTTAACATTTATAAATTATGCTGCACAGAAGAAGCTTTTTAAAACAAACAAGTATGGCTTCATTGGGCGGTCTGCTGTTTTCAAAATCGGATGCTTCAATTTTAACGAACGCAGTTATGCCTGCGCCCGGATTACAATTGTTTACCTTTTTTAATGTAATTGATAATGATGTAAAAGGTACGCTTCAAAAAATAGCAGATATCGGGTACAAAAACATAGAATCTGCTTTTAGTAAGAAAGGAGGTTATTATGGAATGAAGCCAAAAGAATTTGCTTCGATGCTTAAAAATTTAGGACTTTCATGGAAGTCTCATCATGTGCTGGGAGCTCCTTTTAAAATGCCTCCCGGGTCTAAGCTGCCAACAGGACCTGATGGTAAGCCCATTTCCTTTCCGCCTATGCTTAACCTTCGCGATAATTACCAGCAGTTGATAGATGAAGCAGCAGAAGGAGGTGTGGAGTATTTGGTATGTGCGAATACACCGATCACTACGATGGATGATATAAAAAGTTCGATAGCCGTATTATACTTCACGCTGCATAAGAATGTGCAATGTTATTATCAAAGAATTGAAAGTTGAGAGTTAATAATGATTCAAGTTCAGCTTTATTAGTTTGATTGATGTTTTTAAAAAAGGTAGTAATTGCGTTATGAAACATTGTTGGAGAGTCATAATAATGAGCATAAAGAATTTTCTTTTTAGTAAACTTCCAAAGTCTTTCTATAATATTGAGGTTTGGCGAATATGGGGGTAAAAAGAGCAAGTGGATACCAGGTGAGTTGGCAAAAGTCTTTACCATAAAGCAGTGTTGGTAGCGTGCATTGTCCAGAACAATAGCAATGGGTTTATCATTATACTGTTCTTTCAATTGTTTTAAAAAAGCAATAAGGCAGTTGGCGCAAATGTAGGTAGTGTTGGAGTAGGTGGATATTTCTTTTGTAATGCCGTTGACAGCACCCATTACATTGATACGGTTTCGACCCTGGGATGCTTTTAGAAATATCCTTGCAACACACCAAAGACAACAAAGGAAGGGCTGCAATACAAAATGTGCTGCATCCATGAACAACAAATGAACTTCTCCGTCCTGTGCGGCTTTGATAACAGGCTTCAGCGTTTTTTCCACCCAATTATGTTGTTCTGTGGTATTTACTTTTGCGGGTATATGCCCTGTTTTTAAAAAGCGGAATTTATGTCGTTTCATAAATGCCCGCACACGGGTATGACTACGTTCTATGCCGGTAAGTTCTTTGATTTTTATAATTGCTTCACCTATACTTCGCGGAGGCTCTTTGGTAAATAATTCATCAATACTATTTGCATGACTTTCCAATAAACTTTTATTGCTCCCATGATTTACCTTCAGTAGTGCATCAAGCCCTCTTGCAGATAAACTTTCACCCATTCACTAATACTATTGCGATGTGGCATCAGTTAAGTTTCCAACATCTTCATTACTAAGACCGCTCATTGCTTTTATATAAATGCTGTGCAATCTTTTTTGAAATACAGGACAAGGATAATGATATCTTTCGTAGTTTAGCCTCGCAAGTTCTCCGGAACTGATTTCTAATTTTGTAAGCATCTTTTGGAAGTGGTATTTCAAAGATGCTTACTTTTTTTGTTTAAACAGCATTGCACAATCTTAAAGGGCGCAAAGTATAAACAAAACCGGGGAATTAGCCAAAAAAACAGGACTTCAGTTTGCCTATCATAACCATGATGCAGAATTCAGCGCAGTGGAAGGGAAAATTCCTTACGATCTGTTTTTGTCAGAAACAAATCCGGATGTTGTAAAAATGGAATTAGACCTTGCCTGGGCGATTAAAGGAGGAACCGATCCTGTTGCATTATTTAAAAAACAACCAGGTCGTTTTCCGTTGTGGCATGTAAAGGATTTGGATAAAGAAAGAAATGTGATATTACCGCTTGGTGAAGGCACTATTGATTTTAAATCCGTTTTCAATGCGGCTTCTATAGCGGGTATGAAATATTTTTTTATTGAACATGATATGCCTGCCGATCCCTTTAAAAGTATTGAAACAAGTATCAAAAATTTGAAGCAATTATCAGTCCGGTAAAAAAACAGATATTTGTTTGATTAACAATTTGCCATGAAAAATTTGAAACACTCTACAGCAATTTTTCCGGTCATATTAATTTGTTTTTTAAGTATTGCTTCAAAGCCAAAACAAAACTACAATCGTGTTGAAGGTTCTTTATCAGATCGGGTTCAAATAGAAACAGGCGTTATAGTGGGCACTCAAAGTTCAGATAGAACTATTTCCATTTTCAAAGGAATTCCTTTTGCGGCTCCCCCGGTAGGTGCTTTACGATGGAAAGCGCCGCAACCTGTGCACTTCTGGCAAGGCGTAAAAAAATGTGTTGCATTTGGGCCAAGTCCAATGCAGGCGAAGCCGGCGGCTTTTAGTATGTGGTCAGAAGAGTTCTTAATTCCTAAAGAGCCAATAAGCGAAGATTGTTTATACCTGAATGTGTGGACAGGTGCAAAGTCAAACAAAGAAAAAAGACCTGTAGTGGTTTGGATTTATGGAGGTGGCTTTACCAGCGGAGGCAGCGCCGTTCCTATTTACAACGGTGATGCATTTGCTAAAAAAGGAGTTGTATTCGTTAGCATTAATTATCGTGTCGGTGTGTTTGGTTTTTTTGCTCATCCCGAACTTACCAAAGAGTCTCCCCACCATGCATCCGGCAATTATGGTTTAATGGACCAGGTGGCAGCATTGAAATGGGTACAAAAAAATATTACTGCTTTTGGTGGTGACCCTGCTAATGTAACCATTGCAGGTCAATCCGCCGGTTCAATGAGTGTCAATTGCCTGGTAGCAACACCACTCGCAAAAGGCCTGTTTACAAAAGCAATTGCTGAAAGTGGCGCAAACTTTTTAAAAGAATACCCCGCCTTACAACAAGCGGAACAGGAGGGTATCAAACTGGCTGAAAAAGTAAATGCAACAACAATTGCAGAACTAAGAAATATGCCTGCTGACGAGTTATTTCAAAAGGCGCAAGGCACGAGAGGACCTATCGTTGATGGTTATGTATTGCCACAAACGATCGCTGAAATATTTTCAGCAGGCAAAGAAAACGATGCAGCATTGTTGACAGGCTGGAACCAGGATGAAGGGTTGCTTTTTGGCCCCATTAAAAACGCCGCTGATTTTCGTAAACAGGCTGCACAACAATATGCTGCCGACTCTTCTGATTTTCTGAAATATTATCCTGCTTCAACCGATGCAGCGGCCACTGCTTCTCAATTGAATCTTTCCCGTGACATGATATTTGGTGCTCAAAACTATACCTGGGCTAATGTTGCCGGTAAGCAAGGCAAAAAAGTATACGTTTATCGTTTTACAAGAAAGGTTCCGGCAACCGGTGAATATGTAAAGTATGGCGCCTTTCATACAGGCGAGGTTCCTTATGCCTATAATAATTTAAAATTTGTTAACCGTCCATGGCAAGATGCGGACCGCAAACTGGCAGCAGTTATGTCTTCTTATTGGGTAAATTTTATAACATCAGGAAACCCTAATGGTAAAGGTCTTCCTGATTGGCCTGCTTATACCATAACCCATAAAAAGATCATGGATTTAGGTATAACGCAGAAAGCAAAACAAATACCTGATGCAGCAGCTTTAGATTTTATTGCTGAAAAAATGGGTGGAAACCGATAAGCATAATGAGTAGTGTGTTTGGGCTTGATTACTTGTTACCCACACAGCTCCTCGTAAAGATGATGTGAAAACGAGACAAGAGGTCGTGAAAAGCCTTCTTAAAGAATTGAAAATAGAAATGGAAAACCTATGTAGAAAGAAAGTATTAAATAAAAGAATAACTGATATTTCCGTCTTTTTCATCTTTTAAAGCAATACCCATTTTCGATAATTGACTTCTTATGGCGTCTGATGTTGCATAGTCTTTTTTTGCCTTAGCATTTTTTCTCAGTTCAATTAATACCTGCATCACTCCGTCAAGTTTTTCATAATCTCCTTCCGTTTCGCTTTTTAGTCCCAGGATGTCTTCGACATATATTTTCATTTTAAATTGCATCAGATGAAAAGTGCTGCTGTTTAAAGCAGAAGCGGGAATATGTTTGTCCTTTATGGAATTGATTACCGGTACTATTTCAAACAGACTTGCAAGCACCTTGGCTGTATTAAAATCGTCATTCATAAATTCATCCAGCTCTTCAAGTAAAGCTTGCACTTTTGTATCAAGTTCGGCATCAGCTTTTTCTTCATCAAACTCAATCTCGGAAAGCTTTATCTTTTGAAGATATTCATGTGCTTCCCAAAGTCTTTTCAGTCCCTTTTCTGCCGATTGCAATGCCTCATTACTGAAATCCAAAGTGCCGCGATAATGGGTTTGTAAAATAAAAAAACGTATAGTCATAGGGCTATAGGCTTGCTCTAAAATGGGATGATTGCCGCTGAATAACTCGCTGATCTTAATGACGTTATTATAGCTTTTTCCCATTTTTTTCCCGTTAATCGTAATCATATTGTTGTGTATCCAGTAGCGGACCGGGGTTATATGATTGCAGACAGTGCTTTGTGCTATCTCACACTCATGATGCGGAAACTCCAGGTCCATACCGCCACCATGAATATCAAACTGGGCGCCAAGATACTTTGTGCTCATAGCAGAGCATTCAATATGCCAACCGGGAAAGCCTTCTCCCCACGGGCTTTGCCATCTCATAATATGTTCGGGCGGAGCATTTTTCCATAAAGCGAAGTCCGCTTTGTTTCTTTTTTCCTCCTGGTTATCAAGTTCACGTGTGGTATCTTCCTGCTCGTTAAGTACGCGGCCGCTTAGCATACCATATGGCAGTCCTAATTTAGAAAAATCAGTATTGTATTTTTCTACATCAAAATATACACTTCCGTTAACCACGTATGCATATCCATCTTCAATGATTTTCTCAATCATCACAATCTGCTCTACTATATGCCCGGTTGCAGTAGGCTCGATGCTTGGTTCAAGATTATTGAATTGCCGCATTCCCCAATGAAAAAGGTTGGTATATTTCTGAACAAGTTCCATTGGTTCCAGTTTTTCAATAACTGCTTTTTTGCTTATTTTATCTTCAGCCTCTCTTCCTTCTTCTTCAAAATGGCCGGCGTCTGTTATATTTCTTACGTATCTTACTTTGTAGCCCAGGTATTGCAAATAGCGGTATATGAAATCGAACGTAATAAAAGGCCGTGCATGACCAAGGTGACTTTCCCCGCTAACTGTAGGTCCGCACACATACATACCTACCCGCCCATCAATTAATGAAATAAACTCTTCTTTGCTACGGGTTAAAGTATTATAAACTTTAAGTGAAGACATGCTCTGTTGAAAATTAAATTATTTACAAACGGGGCAAAGGTAACTTAACAGATTAGCAGCAGCAACTTAAAAGGAAATTGATGTAAAAAAAGCCGGGTAAATATTTCCCTCAGAAAGCGCAGAATACGCAGATTTTTCATGAGAATCAAAGTTTTATCTGCGCTATCAACGAAATCTGCGGAAAACTAAAAAGAAACAAATTGAGGATATTTTGGAATTTGCTTAATAATACTCGGTAAAATTTCAGTTCGTAACCTGGGGTAGCTAAGGCATTGGTCATATATACACTTTGTCAAACAATTCTTTATTAGAAATTAGATTTACAGATAAAACTCCAAAAAGATTGAAGCCTGGTAAGTTCTCATAAAAAATCGAAGATTACCTGAAAATTATTAGTAGGACAACATTAGTGTAAAATACATTTTTTCTGTCAGGCAACATTATATCATATAACTGTATCTACCTGGTATTAGACATATAAGTTACAAAATGAAAACAGTTATCCTTTTATTACTAAGCTCCGGCATAATTTTCATAGCCTGCCAAAAATCAGTGCAGGATACCCCTGCACCTAGGGGTAATACAGAAGACAGTACAATAATGGCTGGCGATACAATAAGTTATGAGGTGTTGACTTCGGATACAAGAGGATGGTTCGGTATATGGAACCAACCGGATGGTGTTTTAGCCAGCAATGTTTTGGACAGCATAACTTATGGAACTCCTGTTTTCTTACCAAGTGGGTGGAAATACACTTTTGTAAGTCCGGCAGAACCTTTTCAGGCATTAATATCTGTTGCAGCAAGTACATATTCCGATAATATTACTGTAAATCTTTACAAAAACGGAACACTTATTAAAAGTTCCAAAAATGACGCTATGAAAGGTGTTGCAAAACTGATTGTGAATGCCGGCGCTGATAGCTTAAAAGGTACACCTGCAGATCCCGTACTTACTTATGAAGTGCTCATAAGTGAAAGGGATACCGCAATATTTGAGTCGGATGGATGGATAGGTCAATGGACTAATGCAAAGGGTATTTTCAACGGTTTAGATAATCCTTTGTTAATCAACTTTGCTATACCGTCTGGATGGAAGTATTCTTTTAAACCAGCACATCTGCCTTTTACTATGCGCATGGGAGCATCGCCTTATACAAAGGATGGTGCGAAAGTGACGATTAACTTCTATGTAAATGGTCAATTGGTGAAATCATCTGCTTCCAGGGACTGGATATATGATATGAGTTACATCGTTCAATAAAAAATTCAGTTGGTGTGAGGACTTTATTAAATCGGAAAAAAGATTATCCTTGTTTGTATAAACTGTAAACCTTTGTGACGGAAACAGAAATTATCAAAGGCTGTCTTAAAAAAAATGCTGCATTCCAGCATTTGCTTTTTAATAAGTATTCCCCACTGCTTATGACTGTTTGCCTTCGTTATGCAGGCAATACTTCAGAAGCGGAGGATATGCTGCAGGAGTCTTTTATAAAAATTTTTTCTTCCATACATCAATACAGATTTGAAGGTTCCTTTGAAGGATGGATCAGAACAGTAACCGTTAATACATGTTTGAGGAAATTGCAGAAAACAAAAATCAAGTACGATGACACATCAACTTTGGAAACGATAGGGGATGCTGCACAACCCCATGCCATTTCAGTTTTATCCGAAAAAGAATTGATAAGATTGATAAGTAATTTGCCAAATGGATATCGTATTGTGTTCAATTTAAATGTAATTGAAGGTTACAATCATGATGAGATTGCAGCGATGCTGGGTATTGAACCGGCAACAAGCCGCAGCCAATTAATAAAAGCCAGGAGGCTGCTGCAGAAACAAATATTATTGTATCAGAAAATCGCTTTATAGTATGAAGGATAACCAATTTGATGACCTGGTAAAGAATAGGTTACAAAACTATGAATCTCCTGTTCCCACAAATATGTGGGAACGCATTGCCGGGAAGGAAAAGGAACGGAAAGGTGGTTTCACAATGCGCCTGTATTTATTGTCAGCGGCGTTAGCAGTAATTGGTTTTGCCAACATTTACTTTTTCCTCTACATCCATAACAGAAACAGTAAAGATGTTGCCTTTGGTAAAAACAACATGCATATTACAATAATCAAAAAAGATATAAACAAATTGAACAATGATAAAAGTGACTCTTTGCAGGCTTTAAGTATTGTAAAACAGGATAGACCGGGAAAGATCAGCAATACTATCCGCATAAACAAACAAATAAGAAACGATTCTTTCTTAAAAAGCGAAAAAGAAAGAAGGCAAGCTTCTTATAAACAACAGTCCTTTGTTAAATATAGTAATAAAATAATTGGCAGCAATGGCTTAACTAATAATAGAAAGGCTGCGGATTATCAGAATAATAGTTATCAAAATAATAATATTGATAGTTTAGCAAAAAAGCGAACTAAAGAAAGTAGTGTTACAAAATCAGATATGGTGAATAATCGGGAAATGAAAGAAGAGGAAATTTATAATGATAAATTTTCAGTTGAGCTATATATATCTCCTGATGTACCTGTTAACCTGATCAGTTCTGCTAACAAATCTTATGAGCAGGTTCTGAAAAGAGCCGGCAACATGCAAGTATCTTATACATTTGGTGCAAGAATGAATTATGAGATCACGAAAAATATCTCTGCTAAAATTGGCATACAGTATGCTCAGATAAATGAAAAAATAGCTTTTGCAGACACTGTACCGGCAAATAATTTCACTTCAGCAAATCGTTATAAAAATGTTGGTGTTCCACTGCTTATTAGTTATAAAACGAACTGGATCAGTAATTTACATCTATCTATAAATACAGGTATCATTTTAAATATCACTTCCCGGTATAAGGGTGCTATTCCTTCCGTTTCCGGTCTGCAGGTCGATATAAGAAGCAATAACGTATACGACAGAAATACAAGTGCAATTCTCTACTTAGGCATGGATATTTCAAAGAAAATCACCAGGAGAGCGGATATTTTTGCTGAGCCGTGGTTTAACTATCGCTTAAAAAATATAGTAAATAGCTTTTACCCATTTAATCAGAAAATACATACCTCGGGATTGTCTTTAGGATTGAGATACCGATTACTCAAAAATGAATAATGTAAACTGATCTGCATTATCAGTGAAATCTGCGGGAAAAATATCATTTTCTTATTTCAGACCGATGTCTGTCACCAGCATGAGGTGGTCACTTAAATCTTCATCAACCAGGTCGAACTGGAGAACATAAAAACTGTTGTCGGGCAAAATATAATCGATACGAAGAGTTGGTGCAAGTGCGAGGTAGGTGCGGCCTATGCCCAAAGAAGTAGCCAGAAAAACGTCCTGCCAGTTTTTTCGGATATGAAAGTAAGTGTAGCTATTGGGCACATCATTAAAATCGCCGCAAATAACACCGGAATAAGGAGAGTTGTCAAGTGCCTTTCTTACAATATTTGCCTGTACGCCTTTTTTGGTATAGGCCAGTTTCATCTTTTCTATAATGCTTAGAGAAGCAGGCAAAGCTTTTTTTTCAGTATTCCTGATTTTTTCTATGTCTTCATAATCTTCTTTTTTAAATTTAAAAGACTGGAGGTGAGTAGTAAAGATTCTTATAATCTTGCGCGGCGTTTGTATGTCAGCATAAATAAGGCTTTCACCCGAAGTACCGGGAAATCTGATCCTGCCCGAGTCAATAATCGGAAATTTTGAAAAAATGATACTTCCGGCCTGGTAACTTTGCTTTGGTCTCACATAATCTTTGGAAAAATAATGATAAGGATATTTGCTTTTAAAAGGACTTAAATTGTTTTGTACCTCTGAATTGTTGAATTCCTGCAGGCAGATAATATCAGGGTTTTGGGTGATAATAGTCTCAGGAATCGTAGCACGGTCTATCCTTTTTTTATCTGCTTTATCACTTAGGCCTACCAGGCTGCGTATATTCCAGTCTACAATGCGAATGTGAGCGCTGTCTTTTTTTTCTGTAAATGTTTCATATTTGTTTGTTGCAAATAATACGCTCAATTGCTTCCATCCGACAAGCAAAGCAATGATTGAAATAACAGACCACGCTGGCTTAACAATCCACCAGAAAAAAACAGAAAAAACGAGCAGCAAAGCCAGGTAAGGAACGGAGAGGCCGAGGAGACCCATAAACCACCATACCGAAGGATTGAGGTACGGCACCAGGCAAGCTATAAGAAAAATACCGGCTATTATGCAATTTATAATTACAAAAAAACGATGAAAAAAGCTTTTAACCTTTTTGCCTGCCATAAGGTAAATATAAGTTAAGCAGCACGTATTTTAAACTATGCTGCGTTAGCTTCTAAACATATTTTTAATTTTATTTCAAACTTTGTAATACGTAAACTTAGGCTGTGTCTGCTTTTTATAACAGATCGGCGAACTGGTAATACAATGGAAACTTAAAATACAATAAGAGTCAGAACCGACGTTTTTAGGTATTTTTTATATTATAATTCCTCACGACTGGCTTCCTTCAAAAATTCTTTCTCGTCTTCCGTCAAGGCATGATAACCCTTATTGTTTATTTTGTCGAGAAGGTCATCTATACGCTGCTGCGTTACATGAGGAGTTTTTTTGTAAGGTTTTTGTGTCGATTTATAATACAATTGCTTTGAAGGCAATTCTTTTACGTGCTTCTTTTGCGGATTGAAGAGGTCATCTGTCCAGTTGACCAGGTCACTCATCCACTGGCCCCAGTCATTACCTTTTTGGAGCTGCCATACAAATACATATCCCATTAGTCCTCCCGCTACCAAAGCAGCCGCCTGACTATAATTTCCTGCTCCTGCGGTTCCCAGCCGGAAAACAATAAATACGGCAGTCAAAACCCATAATGGAATATTAATCATCGGAAAAATCCTATACCTGGGCGCTACAGCAGTGGTCGCAATGGCAATAGCCATTAAAGAAGGACCGGCGCCGGAAAGGGGATAAACACTGTTTACATTTTCTTTTAAGGCAGGAATAAGATTGACAGTTAAAATAAAAATAACAGACCCGGCAAGGCCGCCGTACAGGTACACAGGAATAAGTTTTTTATTGCCGGTAAGTTCCTGAAAAATATAACCGAAACCCCATAACCAAAGCATGCTGCTGATTAATTCCCACAAGCCGCCGTGGGTAAACATGTAGGAGAGCAAAGTCCACGGACGGGTAGCAAAAACCTGCGGCTGGGCAGGTACAGAAAGCAGTTGCAGCACCTGCGCCTCAAATGTACCTTCCGTACTGCCATTGACGAGGTAAACGATTTTAATGAAACTTAAAAAAATAAAAATAATTACGTTAACGACAATAAGTAAAAAAAGAGAATTGCCATCCTGGCCAAGCAGTATTTTTTTCCGGTTATTTTGCTGTAAAATGCTCATGGTTTTTAAAAATTAAAATTCCGCATGTTAGATTTTAATAAAAGTTACGTTTATTTTTTTTATTCCAGGTAAGAACTAACAAAAAACCCACCAAACCTCCCCCGATATGCGCCCAATGCGCAATATTATCGCTCGCACTATTCAGTACGCCGGAATAAATTTCAAACCCAAAATACGCTAATCCTACCCATTTTGCTTTAATTGGGAATAAAAAATAAAAATATAAATTAGTATTGGGAAATAAATAAACAAAAGCTGCTAAAATTCCAAAAACAGCGCCGCTGGCGCCAATGGTAGGATTGCTTATTACAGCATTGGTAACTGCGGCAATATATTGCTGCATTCCATGAATATTTCCGCTGTTGCCGGGGTCAGCAAGATAATTTTGCAAAACTGAAGCGCCCGTGGGGTCGCTGGTTAAGCCAAACTTTCCGAAAAAACTAATTGCAGCATCGGGAGTCAGTTGATTTTTTAGCTGTACAAACTGGTTTAGAAGCGGGTGAAAATCATACCATAGGAAAGCGAGCTGTATTAATCCTGCTCCTATCCCGCATAGAAAATAAAAAGTTAAAAACCTTTTAGGTCCCCAGAGGGTTTCCAGTGTCGCCCCAAACATCCAGAGTGCAAACATATTTCCTAACAAATGCATGAAACTGCCATGCAAAAAAAGATGTGTCACTATTTGCCAGGGCTGAAAGAGGGGAGACTGTACGTGATGCAGCCCAAACAAGTCTTCCATATTTACTGTGCCACTTGCCTTAAGCGTTTGCTGAGCAAGAAAAACAAGCACATTAATAATAAGCAGATTCTTAATAACTATAGGAAGTATTTCGAAACGGCTCGGTCTGAATTCGGTCATAATTTATTTAATACCTGCAAAGGTAGGTCTCTGTAAGTTAGCGAAGTTTTAATTGAACTACATTTTCTATATGTAAGGTGTGCGGAAACATATCAACGGGCTGAATCTTTGTGACCTCATACTTCTCATGCAATAAACCAAGATCGCGCGCCTGGGTTGCAGGATTGCAACTTACATACACTATTACGGGGGCTGCTATGTCGAGCAATTTTTTTACCAGCTTTTCATGCATCCCTGCCCGCGGCGGATCAGTTACTATAACATCAGGTTTTCCATGATCGTGAAAAAAAGCATCGTTGCAAATATCTATAACATCCCCGGCAAAGAAAGAAGCATTTTTAAGATTATTCAAACGTGCATTTTCTATAGCATCGTTTATAGCATCAACTGCCATTTCCACACCTGCAATTTTTTTTGCAAGTTTGCTTATAAATATGCCAATGCTTCCCGTACCACAATATAAGTCATAAACAATTTGTGTTCCATTCAGTTCTGCAAATTCGCCCGTAATCTGGTACAACTTTTCTCCCTGCTTTGTATTTGTTTGAAAAAAAGACTTTGGAGAAATTTTAAATTCAAAGTCTCCCAACTTCTCCGTTATGTAGCCTTTACCTGAAAAAACCTGCGGCTGCAAATCAAAGAGGCTGTCATTTTTTTTAGTATTAATAGTATATAACAATGTAGTAATTTCAGGAAACTGGTCTTGAATAAACCGGAGCAGCGGCAAAAGAGTTTTCTGATCATCATATCCCACCACAACATTTACCATTATTTCACCTGTGTCAGCAATGCGGATCAGCAGGTTGCGCAGGTAGCCTGTATGATTACGAATATCATAGTAAGAAATATCATTCTTTTTTGCATACCCGGCAATTGCCAACCGCAAAAAATTAGTGGGCTCACTTTGCAGATGACATTCTATAATAGGAACGACTTTGTCAAAATAACCACGGGCATGAAAACCGGCGACATTTTCATCAGGAGAAATTAATGGATTGTGCAATTCTTCAGCTAAGAGAAAACGTTTGTTGGAAAAAGTGTATTCGATTTTGTTGCGGTATCGCCTGGTTTGTTCTGCACCTATAATGGGCATAATTTCAGGAAGCGGAACTTTACCGATACGGATTAAATTATCTGCCACCTGCTGCTGTTTATATTTCAGTTGCTGCCCGTAAGGCAGCATCTGCCACTGGCAACCGCCGCAAACGCCGAAATGCTGGCAAAAAGGTTCAATACGAAAATCACTGTATTTATGATAATGCAATACAATACCTTCTGCCCAATCTTTTTTATTTTTTTGCAGCAATACATCTACCTCATCACCAGGAATAGTATTTTCAACAAAAATTACTTTGCCTTCTATTCTTGCCAGGGATTTTCCTTCTGCGGCATAATTCTCCATTATCACATTATGCAATACCACTTTTTTTCTTCTCATCCCGCAAAAGTAGCTAATACAGAAGTTTAGTATTTTGTAAAAGAACAGGTAAGCGGGTAAAACGTATAAATCTTAATTATACTAACAAAAAATAATTAGTTGAGGGAGAAATATTGAAAAGGGAGGAAGGTAATTGTTTAACTACTTTTAAAATATGTCTTGATACTGCGGCTACTGCTTATGATAGCATTGGTCTTTACGATAATGAAGTGAGCCGTATCCTAAAAAAGCAAATTTGTAATCCTATTGATAATAAGAAGGAATTGCTGTTTTATATGCAGCTACAATTATATTTGCAGAATTTTAAAAAAGAAGTGCGACAATGAAAGTAATGAAGTTTGGCGGAACCAGTGTGGGTAAGCCTGAAAGAATGCACCAGATATCTGAACTTATAACAAGTGATGATGAACCGAAAATAGTAGTATTGAGCGCATTGAGCGGCACTACAAATGCACTGGTAGAAATAAGCGCCTGCTTATCGGGCAACAGCCGTACCGCAGCCAGCCAGAAAATAGATAAACTGGAGGCACATTATAAACAGTTTATTGATGATTTATTAAAAACTGATGAAGCCAAACAAAAAGCTTTACAGCTTATTGGAGAGCATTTTGAGTTTTTAAATATTATTCTGAAAATTTCCTATAGCGAAGCTTTAAACAAAGACATTCTTGCGCAGGGTGAACTGATGAGCACAAAATTATTTTCAGCATATCTTACCGAAAAAGGAGTTGAACATCAACTGATACCGGCGCTTGAGTTTATGCTGATAGATACTTTTGAAGAACCTCTGATAGGAAACATTAAAGTAAAGCTGACACAGCTTTTAAAAAATAAAGGCGCAAAGCTATTTGTTACACAAGGCTATATCTGCCGCAACAGCAAAGGTGAGGTTGATAATCTTAAGCGGGGAGGAAGTGATTATACAGCTTCGTTAATAGCCGCAGCCATCTCTGCAAGCGTTTGCGAGATATGGACGGATATTGATGGTATGCATAACAACGATCCGCGTGTGGTGGAAAGAACTATTGCTGTGGAACAGATGAGCTTTGATGAAGCGGCAGAGCTTGCTTACTTCGGAGCAAAAATTCTGCATCCTGCTTCTATATGGCCTGCACAACAATTTAATATTCCCGTTAAATTGTTAAATACCATGCAGCCCCAAGCGAGGGGAACGCTGATAGTGGAAGAAGCAGGCAGTGTAGGCGTAAAAGCGATAGCAGCCAAAGATGGTATCATTGCCATTAAAATAAAAAGCAGCCGCATGCTGCTGGCTTACGGTTTTTTGAGAAAGGTATTTGAAGTGTTTGAAAAATACCGTACGCCTATTGATATGATTACAACTTCAGAAGTTGCAGTTTCGCTTACTATCGACAGTAAGGATAGCCTGGCAAATATCCTCAAAGAATTAGAGGCATTTGGAACGGTAGAAATCGATGAAGATCAAACCATTGTATCTATTGTAGGAAATGAAATTGCCAAAACTCCCCAGGTGATGATGCGCCTGTTTGATTCAATCAGTGATATTCCCGTTCGTATGGTTAGCTACGGCGGAAGTAAACATAATATTACCTTGCTTGTGGCCGCCCGATATAAAAAGCAGGCATTACAGGTATTGAATAAAGGGCTCTTTAATTTATAAAAACAGAAATGGCATCAAAGATCATCTTAACCAGGAAAGGAGAATTTATAAACCGCAGACAGCGTTTTAAAGTTTTCATCAACGATAAAGAAGCCGGTTTAATTAAAAACGAAGATACTGAAGAATACGAGCTGCAGCCGGGAACCTATAAGGTGCAATGCAAACTCAACTGGATGAGCAGTCCTGTGTATACTGTTGATGTAAAAGAAGGCACGAATACTTACCTGAGAGTTAGCAACGGTATGAAATATTATTTTCCCTTGTATATCATAATGCTTATTGGTCTTTTTCTTCCTTTTTTTCTCAAGATCGGGAAAGTTCCTGTTCCGGATTTTGTCAATACTTTGAAGATTATTTTAATTGTTCCCGCTTTATTGTATGTTGTACTTTACATGTCGGTCTTTAAAAACAAATATCTCAGCTTGACTGAAGATAAAAGCAATCCGTTCAGATAAATTGGCAGAAACTAAAAGTATATAGGAAATTTTTTTATTCAGCCAGTGCCATTTCCGGTGCAGACTTTTTAACCTTGATATCCTTCACAATCTTTTCAGCATGGATTCTTGAATTTTCTATAAATAACCGGTGAGTATTCATTCCGCCGCAAATGACTCCTGCCAGATACACTCCCGGTACATTTGTTTCCTGTGTATCTTCATCTACTGCAGGGCATAAAATAGCATCATCGGATAAGGCTATGCCGGTATCTCTTAAAAATTTCATGTTTGGCTGGTAGCCAGTCATTGCAAGTACCCAGTCGTTCTCAATAGTAACCAGGCCTTCAGGCGTATTTATATCCACTTCGTGTTCTCTTATTTCAGCTATAGTTGAATTGAAATATGCTTTTATCGACCCTTCGGCTATCCTGTTATCTATATCAGGTTTTACCCAATATTTTACCCGGTCGCTTATCTTGTTACCCCTTACAACCATTGTCACTTCTGCTCCTTTGCGCCATGTTTCCAGGGCCGCATCTATGGCAGAATTTGCAGCGCCTGCTACCAATACTTTTTGAAAAGCATAAAAATGAGGATCTTTGTAATAATGCTTCACTTTAGGCAGGTTTTCGCCTTGGACATTCAATAAGTAAGGAATATCATAAAAGCCTGTTGCTATAATGATGTTTTTGCAGGTATATGTTTGCCTGATGGTAGCAACGGTAAAAATTTCGTTTCCCTTTTCAATGCGCTGCACTTCTTCAAAAAGCTTTATATTGAGACCTCCCGAAATGGCAACTCTTCTGTAGTATTCCAAAGCCTCAGGTCTTGTTGGTTTGGGGTTGTTGCTTACAAAGGGAACTTCTCCGATCTCCAGCCTTTCGCTTGTGGAAAAGAAGGTCATGTTTGATGGATAGTTGTACAATGAATTAACCAAAGCTCCTTTTTCCAGTATTACGTAACTCAAACCCGCCTTTTTAGCTTCGAGACCACAGGCCAGGCCAATAGGTCCGCCGCCTATTATTATTATATCAAGCCCCCCCGCCCCTGAAAGGGAGCTATCAAAAGAAGTTGTAATCATAGGTTCTTTCATAATCATAATTCTGTTAATAAGATAATTTCTCAAAGAAAAACATTATAGTAAAAATGCAAATAAAAGTTTTATTATTTCCTAACTATCCTTCCAAATCCAAAAAATTGCGGTTCTCTACTGACAGGAAGGCAAAGATAGATGAACAGCGTTATGAATGATAATTGGCCTTTTGTTTGTGATTATTTTAAAAAGAAGATATGAAACGTGAGAACGTAGATTCAAGTGTGCTGAAATCGGTCGGCTACGACAAAAATAAGAAAGTCCTTGAAACAGAGTTGGTGAATGATGCGCTCTACGAATACTATAAAGTTCCTGTGTCGGAGTTTGATAATCTTATGAAAGCTCCTTCATTAGGTGAATATTATAATAAGCGCATTAAAAAATATCGATATAAAAAATTAAAGTGATTGTCTGAACCGGGATGAATGGGATTTTTTGGAAACAGAACCGTCACTTTATGAATTGAGAAAATGCAAAGCCAACCAATTATGACTAAAAAGAGGTTGATTGAAGAAATAAAGTTAGCCACCTTTATTGTTGATGTTACCGATAAATTTTTCAAAACGTTTTCTTTCTTATCCTGATAGTTTCAAAAATCCCATAAACCGTGGTCAGACAAAAATAGGAGTACTATTTATGTACCTCGCTTGAAAAATGAAACTGAATATCAGGATTATTTTGTCTTTCCGTATTTAAAAACCATTCGCTTTGCGCCAGGTAAACCATATTGCCATCCTTATCTTCTCCTACATTTGCCTGCTTAAATCTTGCAAACTCTTCCAGTTTTCTGGGATCACCGGTCAGCCAGCACGCTTTATAAAACGGAAGATGATTAAACTGCACACTTGCTCCGTATTCGTGCAGCAGCCTGTATTGAATAACTTCAAACTGAAGTTCACCCACGCAACCGATAATCTTTTTATTTCCTCCAAACTGGGTAAACAACTGCGCTACACCTTCGTCTGTTAACTGTAACAAACCTTTTTCCAACTGTTTTGTCTTTAAAGGATCTTTGTTCACGACTTCTTTAAAAATCTCCGGTGAGAAAGTAGGAATACCTGTAAAGTAAAAATCTTCACCTTCGGTTAATGTATCGCCGATTTTAAAGTTTCCTGTATCAAACAGTCCCACCACATCTCCGGGAAATGCCTCGTCCACCACTTCTTTATCACGGGCTAAAAATGAATAAGGATTGCTGAAACGGACATCTTTATCTATGCGCACATGGTGAAAATATTTGTTGCGCTCAAACTTTCCGCTGCAAACACGCAGAAAAGCAATTCTGTCACGATGTTTGGGATCGAGGTTTGCATGTATTTTGAAGATAAAGCCACTGAATTTTGGTTCAGCCACATTCACCGCTCTTACATTAGTATTCCTGTCCCTCGGAGTTGGTGCAATACGAATAAATGTATCGAGCAATTCACGTACGCCAAAGTTGTTAACAGCGCTTCCAAAAAATACAGGCGCCACTTTTCCAGTGAGGTAATCTTTTGTATTCAGTTCTCCATATACACCATCTATCAGCTCCACATCTTCGCGCAACGTTTCGGCATCCCGCTCTCCTATTTTATCATCCAGTATTTTATCTTTCAGGTCTTTAATCTCCACTGTGTCTTCATCTCCGCCTTTGGTACTTGCCGCAAACAATACCAGGCTCTTATCATGCAGGTTGTACACACCTTTAAAATCCTTACCCTGGTTTATGGGCCAGGTCATCGGATGAAGCGATATTTTCAGTTCATTCTCAATTTCTTCCAGCAAATCAAAACGATTTTTGCCATCGCGGTCCATTTTATTAATAAAAACAATTACCGGGGTATCCCGCATTCTGCATACTTCCATCAGTCGCCGGGTTTGTTCCTCCACGCCATTTACACTGTCTATTACCAGCACCACGCTGTCTACGGCGGTAAGGGTGCGGTAAGTATCTTCAGCAAAATCTTTGTGACCCGGAGTATCCAAAAGGTTTATGAGCATTCCGTTGTATTCAAAGCTCATTACCGAAGTGGCCACCGATATGCCACGCTGCCTTTCAATCTCCATAAAGTCACTGGTAGCATGTTTTTTTATTTTATTGCTTTTTACCGCTCCCGCAGTTTGTATTGCGCCCCCAAACAATAAGAATTTTTCTGTTAACGTAGTCTTACCCGCATCGGGGTGACTGATAATTGCAAATGTTTTTCTGCGGTTTATTTCTTTTTCGTACTTCATTTTTATTTAGTCAAAAAGTCGTTAGGTCATTAGGTCAATAAGGAAAACACCTAATTTGTTTTGAACATTTCAAACCTAACAATTTTTCGTCTGCAAAGGTACGACAGAGAAGCGGAATTGTTAGTTTGAGGGTAACGGATAAAGTATTCTTATGAGAAAAAGGAAAATTATTAACTTATTAAGGCACGTGTAGTCAGAACACAAGGCAAACTGCTCTGTAATAATTTTATCTAACATTGTATTTTCTACTTCCAGAGGCATAATTTATACTCGTTGTCAAGGAACTATTTTAAAAACTTTAATTTTGCCTATTATATCTAAATCTAACACCGATCTTTTAAAGATGCTTGATAATGAAAAAGAAGATCATAAATGAAAATCAGGTGAAAACATTGTTAGATATGCTTTATAACTTTTTTGTTCCACTTTATTAAAAAAGCCATAATACTATTAATAAAATACTTTTTCACTTCTTCATGAGTTACAAAATCCCCCGCTTCAAGTTCGCCATCTGCTTCTTCTAATTCCTGGTTATATTCATCAATAGTTACTGGTTCAAATTGCGTCTACGACTTTCAGTAAAAGTTTTAATCATATTAATAACACTTTGCTGATGCATCATTCAATTGAAAAAAATATTGCAGCAGCTCATTCTTTACAGAAAACACTTTCCATAGTTTATGTTTGATTCAAAATTGATACTATTTTAATTATTCATAACTTTTTTGCTAATGACATACGATTTCTAAAAAAAGCAGTAGCAAAAAGCGTTTTAACCGGATTTACTAAATTTTTATCAACTACTTTGCTTCAGATTATAATTTTAATTTGTACTCTTACCTATGGCTATTGAAAAAATTACAATACAACAATTTTTTGAACTGAAAGATCAAAGTCCTGTTTTAGATGTGCGAAGTCCCGGAGAGTATTTGCATGCACATATTCCCGGTGCTTATAGTTTGCCGCTCTTTACCAACGAAGAAAGAAAAGTGGTGGGCACGGCCTATAAACAGGAAAGCAAACAAAAAGCCATAAAAAAAGGTTTGCAGTATTTTGGTGTAAAAATGGTGCAGATGATAGAGGAGGTAGAAAGGATTATCAAAGATCATCAGGCCAAAAATGCATCAGAACTATTAAAAGAGAAAGCGGTAATTGTACACTGCTGGCGCGGAGGAATGCGAAGTGCAGGTGCAGCCTGGTTGCTTGATCTTTATGGATTTAAAGTATATACAGTAATTGGCGGCTATAAATCTTTCAGAACATGGTGCACAACACAATTCAATAAAAAATATCCTTTTAAAATTATTGGTGGTTATACAGGCAGCGGCAAAACAGAAACATTAAAAGCGCTGGCACTAAGCGGCAGTGTTGTTGTAGATCTTGAGGCGCTGGCAAACCATAAAGGATCAGCCTTTGGTCATTTGGGCCGGCCGGCGCAACCTTCACAGGAAATGTTTGAAAACGAACTTGCAATGGCTTTGTCTGAAACCGCTTTGGCAGGATGCATTTGGCTTGAGGATGAAAGCCAGCGTATCGGAACAGTAAGTATTCCTCACATACTGTATACGCATATTCAGACAATGCCTGTTTACTTTTTGGAAATACCTTTTTGTGAACGATTGAAATATATTCAAGATAAATATGGCATATTTGAAAAAGAAAAACTGGCAGAAAGTATCTTACGTATAACAAAACGGCTGGGCGGAATGGAAACAAAAACAGCCCTTCAATACCTGGAAGCAGGAGATGTATACAATTGCTTTAAAATCTTACTCAAGTATTATGACAAGTACTATTTGAAATGTTTAGATCAAAAAAAAGATAAGGTAATATTTATTAAAAACATTCCTTTGGAAAACACTGATGTCGCTCAGAATGAACAAACGCTCAAAACTATAGTGAGCAGAGAGGAGGCGACAGTGCATAGTCTATAGTAAGAAAGTGAGGGACAAGGGTTTTCGTCCTGTTTGAATTTTTGGCAATTAAAGGATATTAAACAAACTTTCTCAAGTTAAAATAATGGATGCAGCAAATATAAAACTTACCCAATATTCTCATGGTGCAGGATGTGGTTGTAAAATATCGCCGAAGGTGCTCGACCAGATACTGCAAAGCAATTTTGCCATGCCGGATAACAACCGGCTGCTGGTTGGCAATCATAGTAAAGATGATGCAGCAGTTTATGATATGGGCAATGGAAAAGCACTTATCTCAACTACCGATTTTTTTATGCCTATTGTAGATGATGCTTACCAGTTTGGCAGAATTGCCTCCGCGAATGCTATAAGTGATGTTTATGCAATGGGCGGCAAACCAATTGTTGCTATCGCCATATTAGGCTGGCCCATTAGTAAGCTTTCTCCTGATATTGCTAAATGTGTGATCGAAGGCAGCAGAAGCATTTGCCTGGAAGCAGGAATACCTTTGGCAGGCGGCCACAGCATAGATTCTCCCGAGCCTATTTTTGGTTTAGCTGTAAACGGGATTATTGATATAAAAAATATCAAACAAAATAATACCGCAAAACCGGGAAATGTATTATTTCTTACAAAAAAAATTGGTGTGGGCATTTTAACCACAGCGGAAAAAAAAGGAATATTGAAAAAAGAACATCGATTTCTTGCTTCTCAACAAATGGAACAGCTAAACAAAGTTGGAGAAGTGTTAGGCAACATACGAGGCGTAACAGCAATGACTGATGTTACTGGTTTTGGGTTGTTAGGGCACCTTGCAGAAATGTGTGAAGGAAGCGGGGTGAGTGCGGAAGTTTATCTGAATAAGATACCTTTATTGACCAATGAATTAAAAATCTATATTGATCTTAATTCAATACCTGGCGGCACAGACAGAAATTGGGACAGCTATGGGGATAAAATTTTAATTGCTGAAAATATTGATAAAAAATATGCAACTGCATTACTGGCAGACCCGCAAACAAGCGGCGGATTGTTGATAGCTGCAGATGAAAGTGCTGCAGGAGAGATACAAAATTTGTTACGCAAATTTGGATTGTATAACGAACCAATTGGAAAAACTGCTGAACCAAAAGAGATTTTAATCAGTGTATTGGCGGCAGGGCAATGCACCAAAAGCGATTCATAAAATAATTCTATTCTGTACAAGGTGTATGTATGAGGTTAAAATATTTAAAATGTGCAGGAATATAATCTGTGTTACTAACAAAACCTCCTAAAGCAAATATTCCAATGTATTTTGGTTGAAACACCAATTCCTTATTTAGGATTTCTTTGAATGCAAAATTTTCTGCTCGACCTGTTGCATAGAGAAAGCGGAAATGATTACCATTTTTTTCTATTCTTAACGCTGATTTCTTAAGATTGTCTGTTACAAGGGAGTCTTCATCGGACTCAATGCTAAATAGAGGTAAATGAATAATTTCTTCAGGATTGCTTATACTGCTACCGTTGGAACTGATGCCTTGCACAATGATTTCTTTAGGCTTCTTATATCCTCCAAAAAAATCATTATATCCGATAGAAAGCCTCAGGCTATTGCCGGAAAAAGTGGTATCTTCTAAAAGTAAGATGCCAGCCTGCTGCCACCTGCGCAGCGGAACAAAATTATCTAAATGAACTTCTGCCGTGAAACAATTTGCGCTTATCTTTCTTAACAATAAATTCTTAATAACCGGCGCATGAACTGAGTCAGTCCAGTTATCTCCGTGTAAAGTATATAAAGAAAGATGCAACGGAATTACATTCCGTTTGTTCCACCAGGTTTTATCTTCCGACTGCAAAATCCATCCATTGTTTTTCAATGCGTCCTCCTGTACGTTGTGAAAATCATCTGTGAAATGCCCATCTTTTTTCACACTGAAAAAATATAATACTGCAAATAAAATACTTACAACCACTGCAGCAATGAAAACGGCAATCCATTTGCCGGTTTTAACCCGAGCCGGGTTTCGTTTATCAGTAATTATTGCAGTTTCCGGCTCTTTTGCTTTTTCTGCAATAATAGCGGTTCGATATTGATACCAATAAGGGTAATGCGCTTCCTTCTCTTTTCTTTGTATTTCGTCAGTGTAATCTGCGTTCAACACGTACCTCGCTAATGTATCTAACGTGGCAACGGAAGGTTTTTCCTGTCTTGCTTTGAGGGAATTAAGTACATACAACGAATAATTTTTAAGGCTTTTCGCACCAATTACCAGCCCGGTTTCTTCCATTATTGCGTTGCTGAAATGTTTGCATTCCGTTTCGGAAAGCGTTGTATGTAATTCAATACCAAAGCATTTTTTAAATGCCTCCTTAAATAAACTGATAAAAAAATGATTGATTGCATCCTGCATACCTGCGCAATTTTACGGCTTTATACTTTGTTTCTCTATAATTTCCGGTACAATTCTACAGAATTCCACACTATTTCCATATGAAGATTACAGGATAATCCAACTTTACTATCCTCTGTTTCTTGCTTCATTCACCTCTCATAAATTCAAAGCTCAAATATATGAAATGGTTACTTTTAATTATGTATTGCTTCGTTGGCAACATTTTGTTTTCACAGTCACTTCAGCTACATTATGATGCCCGACACACTCTTGACCAAAAGCACAACACCCGGGATTTTTTTACCCTTTATTTTGAATATTTCAAAGCGCAGGATTCCGGCAAACATTTCATCAAACCCGGATCTTTTTTCCTGAAGATGCAATCAGACTTTTCAGGACAAAAAAACAATATGGGACAATTTTATATGCAGATATCACAGTCATTAAGGTTCTGGAAACCAAAGGTCTTTTTAAATTTTCAATACAGTGGTGGTTTAGGCGTTACAGAACCAAAGCAGTACAGTTATTACATAACGAACACCTACTCACTTGGTCTAAGCTATCCTCTAAAATGGGGGAGTGCTTATTTAACCAGTATGGTTAACTATAAATACGTTTCTTTCAATAAAGGAAGTCATGACTTTTTATATACCTTGTACTGGTGGAAGGGCTTATGGAGTTATAAAGCTGAATTAGCAGGAGATTTTTCTATATGGACATTAAATAAAAATCAAGGAGATGATTACACACAAAACTTAAATGGCAAACGGTTTTATTTTTTTGCTGAGCCCCAATTCTGGTACAAGATAAATGCTATCTTTAGCTTAGGCACCAAAGTAAATATGTATTATCGTGTTTTAAGAATTGATAATACCTTTCAAGCTTATCCCACAATAGCCGTTAAGTGTAAACTCTAAGGAGCCTGGCAGCAAGTGTATTGCTTGCAAGAGGGGCTATAAATTAAACCAATTGGCTGCAAGCTATTAACAATAGCTTGCAGCCTAACAAACAAAGCCAACCAATAGGTCTTATCTCCATTTACAAAATAAAAACCAAGCTATAGTTCTATGCCGGTGATTTATAAAAGATTCACGAGCAGCAATACTCAAACATTATAGGAAACGAATGATTTTTTGAAAAACATTAGATTTTGACTACAGCTTCCTTAGTCGCATTACTGCCCCACCCCCTGAAGCTATCTGCAATTGCATTACATCTCTATTTGTTACTTCTTTTGTTTGCTTTAATAAATGATTAGGGTTTTCATTTACATCTTTTGCGTCAGTATAGATATCAGCAATATAGTTTCCAGCAGGTAAAAAATTCAAAGCCGTATTTACACTTCTGGCATTGTGATTTGTAATTGTTCCAATATACCAATCGTTATTTTTTCTTCTTGCAATCGTTACAAATTCTCCGGGTTTTGCATCAGGCACTTTTATTTCATCCCACGTAGTTGGAATTTCTTTTATAAATTCAAACCCCGGCTCGCCTTCATAGGCAGCAGGATAATCGCAAACCATCTGCAAATAATTTTCGAGCACTACATACATAGCGAGCATGTGGCAACGTGTACCAAGCACAAGCGGACGTGTATATTGCGCTTTGAATTGCTTTTTTGGCACAGCCCTGAAACCACCAAGATGATAATCTGTTGATCCGGCAAGCAGTCTTGTAAAGGGAATATCAATATCATGATCAGGCGAAACACCATCAGGATTCCATTTATCTGCTTCGTAATTTAAAGTACCTTCCCTGGTAACTTCATTCGGGTAAGTTCTGCTTAATCCTGTCGGTTTGTATGCCCCGTGAAACTGAATATGTAAATGGTGAGCTGCTGCTTTTTGCAAAATTTCTGTTTGAATATTTACCATTTGCTGATCATCACGATCCATAAAATCTACCATCATTCCTTTGATGCCCCATTTTTCATATAATGCAAAAGCGCTGTCAAGCTTAGGATAAAGCGCAGCCCAGTGTACCCAAACTCTTATGCCTACACCTTTCTGTTTTGCATAATCACATACCTGCTGCATATCGAGACCAGGTACCGGAGTAGTAACATCAGCATTCGGACCGGGCATAAAACTAACACCATCATCCATATACCACTGGTGCAAACCATACTCAACTACAGAATGATATTCCAGGTGGTTGCGTGCGCAAAAATCAATATAGTATTGATTGGTAACAAAATTATTGCCTGGTGCATTTAAGGTATCAGGTACAACATTACCATTCCACCAGGGAAAAGTTGTTTTTCCAGATTTTATCCAGCTAACATCTTTTATTTTGCAAGGCTCGTTTAAACTGGTAAGTATATTGCTTTCAATCAACGCTCCAACCCGGTCACTGATCATAAGCACGCGCCAGGGGCTTTTGTGAGGTAATGCTGCCTTTACTTTTATTACTGCCTGGCCAGGAAGAGGAGATAAATTACTTCTTAAAACTCCCCCGTGTCTTACCAGGTACATACCTGCGTAATCAAGCAATGCCGCTTCGGTTATTGCCACATAAATACTATTTTTCAGTTCAAAAAAAGCAGGCATATCCATTAACGTGTCGGCTGTTACGTCGCTTAGCGGCATAGTCCGGTACAGACCTTCATGGGAATTCAGATATCCCGGGTGAAGCAAAGTTTTCACAACAGGATTACCGGGAAGATTGAACACGGTTTTTTCATCTGTAAGCACAAGGCTATCCCATCCTGCCTGCTTTGGAAATTCATAACGAAAAGCTATTCCGTCATTAAATGCTCTTACTACAAAATTTAAAAAGTGATTTGGCGCAGCAGTTTGCTGCAAAGGAATCGTTACTTCTTTATATTCATCATGTACATGTTTGGTTTTGCCCACAACTAAATCATAATCTTCTGTTGAATCTTTAAATACAGGTTTGTTTGTTCTCACGTTATTTTCAAAGCTGGTGTTATTAAAATACAGACTTAATTCTGACTTATCAATAACTACTTTTCCCTTATACACTATTGAATACATTGCCATTTTATTCTTCAATTCAAAAGAGAAAACAAGATTTTTATCAGGAGATAATAAAAAAACCCGTTTAGCTAAAACAGCTATTGGTGACAGCAAACAAAAAGCAAGGATGGCAGAGCTAATTTTCATTTGGCAAAGTACGAAAAACCTATAAGGTTTCTAAAACCTTATAGGTTTATATTTAATCTTCCGCTGCTGCAGCACTTTTTAAGTAAATAGTTTGCTTATGATATTCTTTAAATCCGTCAATACCTTGAAAAACGTTTAACACTTTATCCCTTTGTAAGGAGGTTTCTTTTGAGCTTAAATGGCTTTTGAATGACGACCACTCCCAATCCTCTATATTTTTTACCAAACCATGATGAACAGGATTTTTATGTATATAAAAAATTGTTGCTGCTAATTGCTCATCTTCATCAACCTGCACTCGGCGCATATAATCTATAAATAAACTTCCTTTGCGTTCGTATACTTTATTAAATGCTTTGGTATAGCTATTAAGCCAGTTCGAAAACCTTTCCATTATAAAATCAGGTGATTGCTCAAAAGAAAATTCATCCTTTCTTTTTACAGTTTTATAAAGTGCTTTAATAGATTCAAAGGATTTAATTTGAATAAGAAAATGAAAATGATTTGGTAAAAGGCACCAGGCAAAAGTGTCTGCAACAGGGGTAATGTGCAATTTATATTTGCTTAGAAAAAACCGGTAATTTTCTTCATTTTTAAATAATTTTTCCTGTCCGACAGCCCTGCTGTAAACATGAAAAATTCCATCAGGTTTTAAAAGTTCATGATACTTCGCCATTCAATTGATTTAAAACGACAAGGTAATAAATTAAACCTACAAGGTTTTTAAAACCTTATAGGTTTGGACCTGGTATTTATTAAGGGAAAAATTTTTTATCCCGGATATATCCCGGGATTAGATAAATTTGACCGGCAAAGCGATAACGAAACAGCCGTCCAAAATGGAATATTACCTCGGTATTGATATTGGCACCACTTCTTCAAAAACAGTTGCTTTTTCCCCGGAAGGAGAAGTAATTGCAAGCTATTCCTTCGATTATCAAATGCATCATCCTGAGCCCGGTCGCAGCGAACAGAACCCCGATGAAATTTTTCACGCAGTTTTAAATGGAATAGATAAAGCAGTGCACGAAATGTCTTCCCAAATACCTTTATTTATTTCTTTTAGTGCTGCTATGCACAGCGTGATAGCTGTAGATAATAAAGGAAATTTACTGTCGCAATGCATTATCTGGGCAGACAACAGGGCAGACGTCATTGCACAAAAATTGAGGAACAGTGAAAAAGGACAGCAGTTTTATCGCACAAGCGGTGTGCCCGTTCATTCCATGTCTCCTTTGTGCAAACTACTGTGGTTTAAGGAAAATGAGCAGGAGATTTTTAATACTGCTTATAAGTTTATTGGCATTAAAGAATATATTTTTTATAAGCTGCTCGGAGACTTTGTCGTTGATACCTCAATTGCCTCTGCCACCGGCTTGTTAAATATAAAAACATTACACTGGGACGAAGAAATATTAAGCTTTGTTGGTATCACTGCTTCCCGTCTGTCACAGGTAGTCTCAACAAAAAAGATATTCTATTATAAAGGCGCCTATCCTCAACTCAAACCGCTCGAACACGTGCCGTTAGTAATTGGCGCCAGTGATGGTGCATTGTCTAATCTCGGTGCGGGCGCAGTCGCCCCCAATGCTATGGCCGTAAATATTGGTACAAGCGGTGCAGCCCGTGTGGTAGTTTCTGCCCCTGCTACAGACGGGCAGATGCGAACTTTCTGCTATCATTTAAAAGACAATCTGTATATAATTGGCGGAGGAAACAACAATGGAGCAATAGTATTGCAATGGTTGAAAGAAACACTGTTGCAAACCAATGACAGCTACGAAGAACTTTTTGAACAGGCAAAAACTATTGAAGCAGGCAGCGACGGATTAATATTTCTTCCCTATATTTTAGGCGAAAGAGCGCCCTTATGGAATTCGAATGCTAAAGGAGTATATTTTGGTTTGAATATCGAACATACAAAAGCACATTTAATCCGCGCTTCTATGGAAGGTGTGATTTTCGGTTTATACAACATTGGAAAAATATTGGTTGAGAAAAAAGAGATAACGGAAGTGCATGCTTCCGGTGGTTTTGCCAAAAGCCCTTTGTGGCTGCAGATACTTGCAGATGTTTTTAATATAAAAGTCATAGTATCGGATGCTGTGGAAAGCTCGGCCCTGGGAGCAGTAATGTTAGGCGCCGAAGCATTAGACATTCGCAATAACTTTTATAACCGCGATTTTGAAACGTATATACCCATATCCAACAATTATGAAATATACAAAAACCACTTTCAAAAGTTTGAACGGCTTTATGATTTGCTGAAGGAAGAGATGGCGAATGAATGAACTTCCGCTCTTTAAATTATTTAAGTTTTAAAAAGCTGTTTACCTTTTTTAATATCTTTTTGTAATTAAAGCGCTATTATTTATAGTTTACCGGCTACTGTATTCCCTTCATTACAAAACCTTTTTCTGCAAAAAACTCCAAAGCTTTTGGTAAGGCGTATTCAAGCCTCGGAAAGGCTTTTTCGCTATCGTGAAAAACAATAACAGAGCCTGGCCTTGTATTAGACAAAACATTTTCAAGGCATTTTTGCGGTGAGAGGTTAACGTCGAAATCTCCGCTTAAAACATCCCACATAATTATATCGAACAAAGGCTTCAATTGTTGAATTTGAAACCTCGATATTCGTCCATAAGGCGGACGAAACAAATTGCTATCTATATATTGTTTTGCAAGAATAATGTTTTCAAAATAGGTTGCATCACTCGTCTTCCACCCATTCAGGTGATTGTGCGTATGATTACCTACACGGTGACCGTCTTCCAGTATCTGCCTGAAAACAGCCTGATATTGCTGCACGTTTTTTCCTATACAAAAAAAGGTGGCTTTCGCATTGTGCCTGCGCAAATGGTCAAGTACAAACGGCGTTATTGTTGGATGAGGCCCGTCATCAAATGTTAAAAATATTTCATTTTCCTGAGCAGGTATTTTCCACTTAAGGGCAGATGAATAGATTTTTCTTAACCACCACGGCGTTTTGACTAAATACATCCTGCAAAGCAACAAAAAAGCTGCGGGACTAATATTACTTCTATAGCTTTCATTTTTTCATAAATAATTCTTTTTTGGTACCCGGCAGCAGAATCTTCTATTTAACTTTTCTTGCGTCGCACTCTTGTACTGAAAGTAATTCTATTCAGCAAAGCAACCACCAAAACACAAAGAACACAAGGTTTCACAATCCCTTTGCGATATTTGCCGCCTTCGTCTTCGCGCTAAAATTGGCAGGCAGAGCTATTCAACTTCTGTTGTATTATCTCTGTGCTGAATGTAATTCTATTTGCAAAGCAAACCACGAAGACACAAAAGATTTACAATTCCTTCGCAACCTGACGCCTTAGCGTCTTCGTGGCAAAATTTTGCGCGTAAAGCATTTTCAGTTTTTATCTTTGGCATATTATGGAAAAGAAAGTAAGAGTTCGTTTCGCCCCTTCACCCACCGGAGGCCTGCATCTTGGTGGCGTACGAACAGTTTTGTACAACTATTTATTTGCAAAGCAGCATAAGGGCGAGTTTATTTTAAGAATAGAAGATACAGACCAAAATCGTTTTGTACCAGGCGCTGAAGAATATATCTACGAGTGTCTTAAATGGGTCGGACTTGAGCCCGGCGAAAGTCCTCTTCGCGGCGGTCCTTATGCACCTTACCGGCAAAGTGAGCGCAAAGAAATGTACAGGCAATATGCAGAGCAACTGGTACAGCAGGGCAATGCTTATTATGCTTTCGATACGCCACAGGAACTGGAAGAAATGCGCGAAAGATTCAGGTCGGAAGAAAATCCGTCGCCCCAGTACGACCACCGGACCAGGGAGAAAATGCGCAATTCACTTACTTTGAATGAAGATGAAGTATCGCGTTTATTAAGTGAAAAGTATCCACATGTTATTCGCATAAAAATGCCGGAAAACGAAACGCTTAGTTTCACAGATATGATTCGTGGTGAAGTGCATTTCAATTCTTCGCTTGTTGATGATAAAGTATTATTGAAAGCAGACGGAATGCCCACCTATCATCTTGCTGTCGTTGCCGATGATTATTCTATGAAAATAACGCATGCTTTTCGTGGAGAAGAATGGCTGCCAAGCGCTCCTGTACATCTTTTGTTATGGAAATATTTAGGCTGGGAGCAAGACATGCCGCAGTGGGCTCACCTGCCGTTAATATTGAAGCCCGACGGTCATGGCAAACTGAGCAAAAGAGATGGCGACCGCTTAGGATTTCCTGTTTTTGCTATGAACTGGAAAGATCCGAAAAGTGAAGAAATAATACCTGGGTTCCGGGAATTAGGTTTTTTGCCTGAAGCTTTTATAAATATGCTTGCCCTGCTTGGCTGGAATGATGGAACAGAGCAGGAATTATTTTCTCTTGAAGAACTGATAGAAAAATTTTCGTTGCAAAACGTACACAAGGGTGGAGCGAAATTCAACTTTGAAAAAGCAAAGTGGTTTAATCATGAGTGGATAAAGAAGTTGCCGGCAGATAAATGGCAAATGACAGTGCGGAAGGATTTTGAAGATAAAGGAGTGACTATACAGGATGAAGAAAAGTTCATCCGGGTTTTAGAATTGGTGAGAGACAGGTGTGTATTATTAACCGACTTCTGGCAGCAGGCTTCTTTCTTTTTTAAAGCGCCTGCAGTAATAGACGTTGCCTCAATAAAGCCGAAATGGAATGATGACAAAGCGATGTTTTTTGATATGGTTACAGAAAAGCTTACATTGCTGCAGGAATGGAACGCAACAGGCATAGAAACATTGTTTAAAGAAACTGCAACAGAAAAAGGAATAAAAATGAGTGAACTCCAGTTGCCTTTCAGAATAATGCTTGTAGGCGGAAAGTTCGGACCAACAGTCTTTGATATTGCCGCCGTGATCGGAAAAGAAGAAACGATTGGCAGAATAAAGAAAGGATTAGCTGACGTAGGATTTTAATGTTTATTTATATTGCACGATACACATCAATACATCCTATCCTTACAATAAAAAAAGCTGCAACAAGTATCGCTTACTTTGTTGCAGCTTGGCAAAATAAAAACAATTCTTATTTAAGCTTTGCCACCTGCTCGTTGTAATAGCGAACCGTTTCTATTACATCAGGTAAACTATGATACCAGTTTGATTCATGTTCTATTGACATCATTCCTTTAAAATTTTGTCGCTTCAGTTCCTGGAATATAGCAGGAAAATCAATTACACCTTTGCCTACCACGGTATCTTCTGCCTGGGTATCATTAAATTTTTTTATGTCTTTCAGATGAACCCCATACACATGGCCTTCAAGTTTTTTAAGGCATTCAACGGGGTTCAAGCCATTTCTTGCCCAATGACCTACATCGGCACAAGAGCCAATATTTGAATGTCCTTTTATGGCAGCCAATACCGAGTCAGGAGTCCAGTAGTGGTTAGGTTTTGGATGGTCATGTATGGCAATCTTTATCCCATAATTGCCAGCCATGCTATCAATCATGTTCCATTGATCGTCACGAGGCTCGCAGGTAATATAACTTAATCCGAATTCTTTTGCAAGATCAAAAGCCTTTTGCCATTCATCTCTTGTTCCGGGAGAAATGACTCCCATTGCGACAATTTGTATTCCCTTTTTTTGCAGAAGTTGTTTGAGCTTATTGCGGTTGTCGGGCGACATCCTGATTCCAAAACTATCTTTCATGCCTGCGCCTAAAGGCTGACCCCAGAATGCTTCAATGTATTTTACACCGGCGCTGTCCACCTTATCCAATGTTTCTGCTAAAGTAAACATTCTAAAGGTCCAAGTCTGTACGCCAATTTTCCAGTTTGAAGTTACATCGGTGTTGGTTTGGCTTTTGGCTGCTGTTTTATCAGCAGTGGTGTCTGTTTTTGTATCCGGGTTGTTGCAGTGCGTGAGGGCGGTAATGCAAATAATACTTAAAAAGGCAAAAGCAAATTTTCTCATTTTAAAAGGTTTAAATTAATAGATGAAGTTAGCAGGTAATTATTAATTTGAAAAGTATTTAAAAAGCAATTATTGAAACAGGTAGAAATTTTTTTCTTACTTATGCCCTCGTGCCTGTTTTAATATACTCAAGATTAGAAATGCAAATAAAATTAAGGGGAGTAACTTGATTATTTTACAGACTGAAAAATAATGAACAAATAGTTTTAATAATTTTTTTTTAAAAAAATCGTTTAAGTGAATTACAGACTTTTACGGGTGAAATGTTTGTCATAACACTTTAGCGCTGTGTAAATTTCTAAGGTATTGGTGCACTTTTTCAGCGTCAGACTGAATTTGGTTTACCGATTGTTCGGGGTGCTTAGAGGCATCGCAAACTTAAGATGAGCATCTTTCTTTAAGCAATTATAGCTTATTTAAAATTAGCTATAACCATATGTTGTATTGTATTATTTTCGAATTTTAATCTATTTTTAGACTTTAATAATTTCCTTTATATTAAAAAATGAGAAATATCCTTAGAAATATCTATAGAACTGCACAACAACGGCTAACTTATACAATGATGTTTCCAAAGACTTATATTTCGTATATTAAGAGAACTACAAAAAAATATACAAATAAAGAAGGAGCATACGCAATTGTAAATATGGATAAAACCTTCAAATACGATGATCATGGAAGGTACTTTTATATTGTTTGCATGTATCTTAATTATTCCGGATACAATGTAGTCGTTAAGATCAATTGTTCTGACTTATATAATCCCCTTCGATATAAAAAATATTTGTTACAGCAGGATTATACTTTTGTCAGAAAAAGTTCCGCACCGGTTAATACTATTGTTCTTGTGCAGCCAAATACAATAAATCACATCATTCATTTTTCATATGGACATCATTTTCTTAATTCTACCGGCTTTGACTGTGTAGCGCCTTATCCTTTACATCCTTACCAATACAAATTTTATTTATCTCCAACATTTGCAATTGAAGCAAAAAAATCAACAAGAACTATTAAAATTTTATTTGCAGGAAGCGCTAACGAAAAACTATATAAAAGTGAAAATATTGAAAGACATTTTAAACACTTAAATATAATTTCCCGCCTGAAGGTATTAGAGTTTATATTATCAAATTTTGAAAAATGCCGTGTATTTCAGGGAGACCAGGATAGGGCAGCGCTAATTTCGTTAGTGTATTCAGAAAATTATAGTAATGAAATTATTATTAGTAAAGTTAAAACGAAAGTAGAAGATTGGCTCAAAATTTTAAGTAAGAGTGATTTTTTTATTTGCCCTCCTGGCCAGGGAATGCCGTGGAGTCATAATTCTGTGGAGGCAATGTCAGCAGGAGCAATACCCATAATACAATATTCTGAACTATTTACTCCTCATTTGGAAAACTATAAAAACTGTTTACATTACACGAATTATGCAGAACTAAAGTTGGCTATTGAAAGAGCTTTTTCAATGAACTCATCTGAAATAGAAAATATGCGAAAGAATGTATTAACCTACTTTAATGATTATTTATCTATTGACAGCATAGCAAAAAGAATAAAAAAATTTAGTAGCTCAGAACAACGGGAATTAAAGGTTGCAATCCCATATATGCGTTCTGAAGCAGAGCGGCAGGAAAAAGAAATTGAGATATAACTCGTTAAGCACAATTTTTTTTCAAAATAGTTGAAAAAACACTTTTAATGCGTTAAAGTCCCCTTCCTTAAAGCAGTACACTTGCAGGTACATCCATCGGGTTTTGTGTTACGAAGAATATTCCAATGCCTCTTGACCTTATCAATTTAATAACTGTTTGTATTTGCTGCATCAGCGCATCACTTGCTTCCTCGAAAATCAGGTGAGCTTCGTCTATAAATAAGACAAGCTTCGCGTTGTCCGGATCTCCTTCTTCAGGACATACCGCATATGATTCTGCAAGCTGTTCCCATTTTTACGGTTTCACCGTTAAAGATGTAACCTGCTTTAACCATTTCAACAAATTTTTCCTGCTCTGCATGAAATTATTTTTTGGGAGGTTACGTCATACTCATTTATAAATTATTTCTTAGAGAAGTTTAAAAACCTTAAAACTCCCGGAAGGGATTGGGCTATAGTTCATCATCACGCTCTATCATTAAAATGGCACTTTGAGGAACAATAAAATACTTTTCTCCTTCATACATTATTTCAATAGCTCCACTTAACAAAAAAATGGCGAGGTCATCTTCGCGCACCTGCAATGGAATGTACTTAACCTGTTCTTCCTCACTTTTCCACGATTCGTTTTCTACAGGAAGAGGAATCGCATAACCAGGCCCGGTTTTAATCACGTGCCCTTGCTGCACTTTTTCCTTTTCCTGCACTCCCGGCGGAAGATACAGCCCGCTTTGTGTACGATGATCTGTTTTAGAAAGACGAATTAAGACCCGGTCACCAATCACAATTAACTTTTTCAACTTATTATCTGTGGTAAGTATCATAATTTCATTAAAATATTAGCGGCAAAATTAAACAACTCCGTATTATGAATACCAAAATTTAAGGCATCATATAGTATTACAGGTTTTTATAAATCTACTGGCACAATTTTTTTTGAAATAAGTAAGAAGAAAAAAAGAAATGGAACAAATCCGATATATTTTATTTATTGATAAAAGTGAAGGGGCATACTAAAATTATAAATTCACTTATCATTATTATATTTTTCATAAAAAAATAAATATCAGCAAGTTGTATTTCTTTTGCTTTTAGTTTTATCTTTAAACTAAAAAAATATTATGGAAGGGAGAAAATATAAAGTTTTGTTATGCGAGGACGATACAAATTTAGGCATGGTACTAAAAAATTACCTCGAGCTTAATGATTATGATGTTATATTGGAAAGGGATGGCCGGTTGGGATTGGCTGCATTTCAGAGGGAAAAATTTGATATATGCCTGCTTGATGTGATGATGCCAAATATGGATGGGTTTACATTGGCTGAAGAAATACGTGATGTTGATCCTGATATGCCTTTGTTCTTTTTGAGCGCTAAAACTATGAAGGAAGATATAATTGCGGGTTATAAATTGGGAGCTGATGACTACATTACAAAACCTTTTGACAGTGAAGTTTTGTTATTAAAGATTAAAGCGATTTTAAAACGCAATGAAGAAGAAAACCGGCTGAATGAAAATATTGAATTTGACCTTGGCAGCTTCCACTTCAATCCTAAGCTGCGTGAGTTGAGCCACAGCGGTATAATGCAGACGTTGTCACCAAAAGAAAATGAGTTGCTGAAAATGCTTGCTGAACACAAAAATGATTTACTGGCGCGCGAACAGGCCCTGAAAAAGATTTGGGGCAGCGACACTTATTTTAACGGACGCAGTATGGATGTATATATTGCCAAACTTCGTAAATACCTGAAAGAGGATTCTAATATAGAAATCGTAAATATTCACGGAAACGGATTTAGACTTGTTGCGCCGTGAAGAGCAATAAATTAATTTAAGCCTATGCTATTTTGGCGTAGGCTTTTCTTTTCATAAAAATGGTATTCGGTTTGCAATAAGTTTTAAAATTTAAACATGTTTTTAATAAAAAGAGTTATAGTTACCATTTCCTCTATTCTCGGCGCCTTCGTTGGTATGATTTTGCTATCCCTGACGAATTCAGTTTTTCATTTTAATCTTACTTTTAGCCAGGTTTCTCTTTACGGTATAACAGGCGGTATTTTATTAGGAATAGCAGCAGGTTATTTTATAATGTACTTAATTGTAAGAAAAGCAAGAAGATTTATTAATAATAAGCTGGCAGGCACTTTAGGGAAATTTAGTTTTTTGAGAAGGATATAACAATGTTAGCGCCTCTTTTTCTGTTTCGCGTGCACAACATTATACACAAAAACACTCTTATCTTCAACTTCATAAATAATAAGATAAGGAAAACCTTTAGTCCTGATCCGTCTATATCTTTTATTTATGTAAGTATAATTATTTGGATTATAAATAATTTTCTCATAGCAAGATTCTATCTCTTCTAATAATTCAAAACCTAATCCTATTCTTATATTTTCATACCATTCAAAAGCTGCACGTGCACTAAGTATTGCTTGTGTTTGGACGATCAGATTATAACTCATCCAGTTTTTTTTGCCCGGTAATAAATTTTTTAGCATCATCCCAGCTATAACCTCTGCTTTCCCCGCTTAACCGCATTTGCCTTATTTTATCTAGCTCCTGAATTTGTTCATCTGTTAGTTCATACTCGTCCTCCGGTTCTGTATATTCTTTCGCAACCGCATACATTATTTTCAAAAGTTTTTCGTCACCTGTGTCAATATATTTTTGAAGCTCTTCTTTCATAATTACATTTTCCATAAGAATTCTTTTCACAAATTTAAGATGTTTTATTATTCTCTAAAACAACAAACTCCCCGGCTTTTGCTGCGTTCTTTTTCCTAAATGCTCGTATGCTTTTATAGTCACTTCGCGACCTCTTGGGGTGCGTTGCATAAAGCCTTCCTGGATTAAAAATGGCTCATATACTTCTTCAAGTGTTCCCGGTTCTTCTCCAACGGCTGTAGCAATCGTTGTAAGCCCGACAGGTCCACCTTTGAACTTTTCAATGATTGCCAATAATATGCGGTTGTCCATTTCATCCAGGCCATGTTCATCTACATTCAATGCTTTCAGCGCATGCTGGGCAATAGCAATTTCAATTTTTCCATCGCTTAATACCTGGGCAAAGTCGCGCACCCTTCTTAATAATCCATTGGCAATACGCGGTGTGCCGCGACTGCGACGAGCAATTTCATAAGCAGCTTCGCCGGTAATGCTTGTATTTAAAATGCCGGCGCTTCTTTCTACTATCTTTTTTAAAACATCTGCGTTATAGTATTCAAGCCTCGACTTTATTCCAAATCTTGATAAAAGAGGAGCAGTTAAGAGTCCGCTGCGTGTGGTGGCACCTACTAGCGTAAAGGGATTTAAATTTATTTGAATGCTTCTCGCATTTGGGCCTGTGTCTATCATAATATCAAGCCTGAAATCTTCCATCGCCGCATATAAATATTCTTCTACAACATTGCTTAGCCGGTGTATTTCATCAATAAACAGTACATCGTTTGTTTCAAGATTTGTAAGCAGTCCTGCCAGGTCTCCCGGTTTTTCTATTACCGGGCCACTGGTTTCTTTTATTTTTACACCAAGTTCGTTGGCCACAATACGGCTCAGCGTCGTTTTTCCTAATCCCGGAGGCCCATGAAATAAAATATGATCTAACGCTTCTCCGCGAAGCTTTGCAGCTTTTATAAAAATGCTAAGATTTTCTATCAACTGCGGCTGACCTGCAAAGTCTTCAATTTCCTTTGGGCGGATATTATTTTCAAATTCTGCCTCTGCCACAGAAATATTTTCTTTTCCGGTATTTAAATTTGAATTAGCCATGGTAAGTATTAACTTGGTGTAAAACTAATTATTCTGCCACACCTGCAAACCGAAACGCACGAAAATTGGTATAATATAGTATTGTGCGGGGCATATATTTTTAAATTAACCGCTTAAAGCTCTGACTTTTTTTATCATAAAATAACAAGAATGATTATAGAACAAAGGCACCTGCAAAATGCAATGAATTATATAACCTATCGAAAACTAATCGATACTTTATTGCTTGAAGGAAAAACCACCGGATCCAACCAATCTGCAAGCCTGACAGAATATGCTAAATTAAATGTAGTGCGAATGAAAAGAGTTGATAAAACAATTCAAATTCTTTCAGACTTACAAGAAAGTATTGAAGCTATTGATTATGAGCAAACCTGGGTTGTAATTACTGAGGGGTGGTGTGGTGATGCCGCACAAAGTGTCCCTGTCTTTTATGCTTTATCTAAGTTGAATGCTATGGTTAACCTGCAGTTGATTTTGCGCGATGAGAACCTGGAGCTTATGGACAAATACCTGACAAACGGAAGCCGGAGCATACCAAAACTAATAGTCGCCCGAACAGAAAATCTGGAAGAAATCTTTAACTGGGGACCAAGACCGCAGCCTTTACAAAAAATATTTTACGAACTGCGGGCTAAAGACATGGCTTATATGGAAATAGCTGAACAAATTCATACCTGGTATTTTAAAGACAAAACAATAACAATACAACAAGAGCTTTTAGCGTTATTTAAAAATTTTCATTAAGTTCTTATTTAATAATGCAGTTAGTTCGGTACAGCAACAAGACAAAGTTTTTTATATCAAATTCGTTACTCACTGTATTTATATCCCACCCCTCTTGCCGAATGAAAAAAGACAGGATTCCGACTGTCTTTTTCGAAGTATTTTCTGAAGTTCAATATAAAATTATCAATGGTACGTGTAGTGGGAAATACATTGTATCCCCATACTGATTGCAATATTTTTTCGCGGGTTACCACTTCATTCCGGTTTTCTATCAACAGTTTCAGCAGCATTACTTCTTTTTTGCTTAATTCAATTGTTTGATTATTCCACGTAGTGGCAACCTGTGCTTTAAAATCTACTTTATTATTTCCAAATTCATACGTATCGCCAATTGTTTCCTTATCATTCAGTTTCTTATTTTTTAAAATAAGTTTGTCAACTCTTAATAAAAGCTCCTCAAGATTGAAAGGCTTTACCATATAATCGTCTGCACCTTTTTTTAAACCCAATACCCGGTCTGCACTCGAATTTTTAGCGCTTAATATAAGAATAGGTACTTCGTTGTTTTGGATGCGAATAGTTTCGGTTACCGCTACGCCGTCCATTTGCGGCAGCATAACATCCATTATTATCAAATCGAAATATTCATCTTTCACCGCTTTCAAAGCTGCATTGCCGTCATAAGCAGAGGTAATTTCATAGCCCTCAAGCTCAAGGTTCAGCTTCAAAGCATCATGAAGGTTTTCTTCATCTTCCACCAATAAAATATTCGCTTTGCTTTGTTCCCTTACCATATTGTTTGTTATACATTAAAGGTAACGGTAAATACAGATCCTTTTATATCATTGTTTTCAACAGTTATTAGGGCATTGTGGTCTTTTGCAATCTGCTTACATAAATATAAACCAAGACCTGTTCCTTTTGTTGTACGGGTTGCTTCGTTTCCGACCCTGTAAAACTTGTCAAAAATTTTATTTATTTCTTCTTCTGCAATTCCCGGCCCTTCATCTTTTACATTGATATGTATTCCCTTTTTATTTTTGAACAGGCTGATATCGACAGGAGAGTCTTTTGGAGAATATTTAAAAGCATTCTCTATAATATTACTCATCATCATTTCTAAAAGCAGTTCTTCTCCGGTTATGTGCAGATTATCTTCAAAGTTTGCCGATACCTTCCTGTTTGGATTCCTGACTCTGAAATCTGTATAAACCCTTTTTACCAGTTCACTTAAATTTACCTCGTTTTTAGAAATTTTATATTCACCTGCATCCAGTTGCGATGCAAGCAAAATATTGTTGCATAAAGAATTGAGTCGGTTAACTTCCTGCAGCGTGATGCTAATCAGCTTTTGTTGTTGTTGTTCTTCTAACTTTCTTTTTTGTAATGTTTCAAGGTTTAACCGTGCAACAGCAATAGGTGTTTTCAACTCGTGCGTAACAGCCATCATAAAGTTTTGTTGCTGATGAGAAAGTGTGAGCTGGCGGCGGGTAGCCCGGTAAACGAAAACAGCCCCTATAAGTATAAGAATTAAAAAAGTTGCTCCTTCACTGATATATTGGGTGGTTTTTCTCTGTTTAAAATCCAATATTTTATCTGCCTTTTTATCATAACCCCGCTCGTCATGCTTAAGCTCATTCAGCAAAAGATCTGACATTCTTCTGTTCTGTTGCTCCAGTGATATAAACCAATATATCAATGCTGCTATTATATACAACAGTACAAACCAATAAACAATTGTGATTGTTGCAAGTCTTTTTGTTTTTAACATATTCATTAACCGTAGGAGTGCTTTTTAAAAATATCTTTTACTCCTTCTGCTCCCTTTAGGGCTGGGGCTTTGCCTTTTCGACCCTTATGCCTACATTCATAATATGCGCCAGCGGATCTTCGCGCATATCCTGCTGCAGCGTAAAAGTATACTCGCCTTTGTGCAGCGGAGCCGGTTTATTGTTAAAAGCAATCCGGTGGTCAAAGACGTCGTCCATACCGCTGCCCAGCCACCCTTGCTTATTGTTTCCTAAAATAAATTCACGCCTTACCGTAACTGTATCTAAAGGGCTTTTTACACTCAGATTGATCCAGATATTATTGTAATTATAAGCATCCTCATGCCTTAAAACAAGGAAAATATTATACAAAGAAGCGGTGTCTTTTATCTCAAAAGTAAAAGAAGGTTTTTCAGAACTTTTCCAGCTATGGGTTTTAAAAGCCGTGGTTTTCTCATAAATATCAATTGTCTGGCACGATCCTAAACCCAAAATTACCAGTATTACAAAGCAGTACTTGTTCAAATATTATTTTTTGCAAAGATAAAAGCTGGAAATGGTAAAGAATATAGAAGTTTTGAAACGGGGAAAATGAGTAAAAACTTTCTAAACAATCATTTAAAAAAATTTTACACATTACTTCTTTTTGCTTAAGATTGGCTTTTAACAAATCTTAACCTAATTAATATATAATTTTTGGCTTGATACTTGTACTTTTGCAGCCTAAAATATTTAAAATTATTATAATGGCTGCTATTCTTACTTTTTTCTTTGCTCACTGGTTTTTATCACTGTTTTTTCACACATTCTTTTTGCACAGGTATTGCTCTCACCAGATGTATACTACCAGTAAGACGTGGGAAAAAACTTTTTATTTTTTAACCTGGATTTCGCAGGGTTCTTCATTTCTTATTCCACGGGCTTATGGTGTAATGCACCGGATGCATCATGAATATAGCGACACTGAGCAAGACCCTCACTCACCCCATTTCTTCAAAGATGTGATGCATATGATGCTGCATACTGCAAAAATTTACCAGGCTTTTTTAACCAGGGAAAGATTGCCTGAAGAAAAGTTTACCAAAGAATATCTTCCTGTATGGGAAAAGCTGGACAGGATAGGATATAGCTGGACTGCAAGAATACTTTTTGCGGCTGGTTATATAGCTTTTTATGTTGCTTTTGCTCCCTCATACTGGTGGTTTTTATTGCTGCCATTTCATTTTTTAATGGGACCTATTCAGGGAGCAATTGTTAACTGGTTTGGCCATAAATTGGGTTACCAGAATTTTAATAACGGAGACCATTCAAGAAATTCTACTCCATGGGGTATTTTTCTTATGGGAGAATTATTTCAAAACAATCACCACTATGCCAAGGACAATGCGAACTTTGCACGGAAATGGTATGAGTTCGATGTTACTTACATCATAATGAAAGGCATGCATGCTTTGCGTATTATCAGGTTAAAGCCGGTAGCCATCAGGAGTTAATTCGTTTTTATCAAAATACTTTTTTATACTTTCATTGCCTCTTTTTCAAAAAACTTCAGGGTAATTTGAAAAGAGGTTTTTTTATACCTTTTTTTCCTATTATTCTTCTTATTATAATGGAAAAGGAGAATTTTTATATAACCAAATAACAAGAAGCGGAAAAATAACACCAATTACCTTTTGGGTGGCAGCAGCAGATTACACAAAGAAGATGGGAAAAAAAGTAGCTATGGAAGCAGGTATTAAAAAAACAACTTCAGCCTTTACAAATGATATCAGCTTTGACAGGCTGCAGCAAAACACCTGGAGCAACGACAAATTTCTTTCTGCGGATTATAAACTCGATGAAAATTATTTGGCCGCTTATTCTTCCTTCAGTATAGCCTTTGATAAAAATAACGAGGCTAAAATGGGCCTGCGATACGAATACACTAACAGTAATTTAGGAACTACTGAAATAAAGAATATAGTGGATCGTCATTATGGTAATCTTTTTTCAAGTTTTTTTATTTCCCATAAAATCCATGATAACAACTCATTGAATTTTTCTTACAGCATGAGAATTACAAGGCCAGCTTTTAATGATTTGGCTCCCTTTACCTATTATGGAGATGTAATGATTTCGAATCAAACTTATTCTTTCATTTGCTTAAAAATTCTTCGTGCCCTTTGTGGCTTACCTTATGTATTCCTTTGTGGTTAAGATTTTTTTAACCGCAAGGAAGAAATGTAACAATTGTAATATTCAAATTTTTTTTTATCGTTTTTTCATATAAACAATTTCATTATCTCTCAATTATCACAACTTTATAAACTGCTTTGAAACTACCTTATCTCCACATGCAAGTTTCACCGTATATATTCTCCATCTTCGGATGCTTCTTTAATACACCTAAAACAACTGCATTTCGATCCTTTCTTTAAGCATCCATTGCATAAACAACAATATTTACTCCGAATTTGGTATTATCTTCTGCTAAGAAGCGTTTGTTCCTGAAGTCATAATCCCATTCGCAGCCATAATCTTTATTGCTGTATAAAACTGCGATCCGCCCGTTTATTTCTATAGCTTTCAAGTACTCATGCACAAGATCGTCCCCCCATCCATTCAATTCGAATGATGTTGTTGGCGGACCTTTTTCAAAAGTGAAAAAGCAATTATATAACTGATGTTTAGCAGATATCTTTTTTAGCGCCTGTGCTCCAAACAATGAAGACATTTGTGTTTCAAACGATTTGGCAAATAATCCATCAATATCATGGTTGCAATCGTCAACAAATACAAAGCCGCCGTTCTGAACATATTTTTTAAAATTTGCACTTTCCTGCGCGTCAAACTGCACTAATTTATGTCCGCTTAAATAACAAAAAGGAGATTGAAAAATATCGTCGCTGCTCAGATCAATAATTTTTTCCTGTAAAGTGACAGGAATAGTAGTGTATTCAACCAGGGAATTTAATATGTTCGAAGGCATTCGTTGGTCTGTATCCCAGTCTCCCGATCGGTATCTTAATCGTGTAAATGTAAATTTAGATCTTGCCATTCTTTTCATTTATTATTGAAATTTTGCCTGCCTTATTTTTTTCATTTAGGTTTTTACCCTAATTTCCAATTTCCTGCCTGCCATTGTAATTTATAACTAAAAATACTGCTTTGGAAATATCAGAAAGCACTTTACAGCCTTTATTAGGTAAACTATCACAATTAAAAAGTGAAATACAAAAAATTATTGTTGGTCAGGATGTCATCCTCGAAGAAATAATAGTTGCGCTGATTGCAGGCGGTCATTGTTTGCTTGAAGGCGTTCCGGGGCTTGCAAAAACATTGATGGTGCGTACGCTGTCGCAGGCACTGCATCTTTCTTTCAGGCGCATTCAGTTTACGCCCGATCTTATGCCTACAGACATCATAGGTACTGAAATACTGGAAGAAGATCATGCGACGGGCAAACGGTTTTTTAAGTTTAATGAGGGACCTCTTTTTGCCAATATCGTTCTTGCTGACGAAATAAACCGTACGCCTCCCAAAACGCAGTCTGCCCTGCTTGAAGCAATGCAGGAGTTTGAAGTTACTTATGCCGGTAAAACTTACCCGCTCGACAAGCCGTTTTTTATTCTTGCAACTCAAAATCCGATAGAACAGGCCGGCACTTACCCGCTTCCGGAAGCTCAGCTTGACAGGTTTTTATTGTATATAAAAATTGGCTACCCAACAGAGCAGGAAGAAGTAAACATTTTAAACGCCACTACGGGAAATAAAAAAGCAATAATAAGCCCAATATTAGAGGCAAACGAAATTCAGGAATTGCAAAAATTGGTTCGTGATGTAAGCATAAGCGATGAACTTGTTCAATTTGTTTCATCGCTTATTCGGGCTACACGTCCCGACACTACTGCTGTTGCTTTTGTAAAGGAATGGGTGCGATGGGGAAGTGGTCCCCGCGCAGGGCAGGCGCTTATTTTAACTGCTAAAGCAAGGGCGCTGTTTAAAGGTCGGTATGCTGTTATTATGGAAGATATTCATTCAATGGTTTTCCCGGTTTTGCGCCATCGTATACTTATGAATTTTAAAGCCGAAGCCGAGAATATAATATCTGACGACGTAACAGCTACCCTTCTTAAAACGGTTGAAAGACCCAAAGGAAATCTTCAATAAAATACAGGATAGTTTAAAACAAAACGGTGCAATTTTGCCAAATGATTTGCCGATAAAATGACCGTAATGCAACAATGATGCTGTGGCGAACAGAGGCTCGTATTATAAAAGGGTAACCCCTACGGGGCATAGGAACATTTGTATTTATAAAGTGCTACAAACAGGTAGCCCCGCCGCGGCATTCCAGTAGTTGTTATCTTTTTAAACTACAAAATTGGAGTGGGGGAGTTTTGTAGTTATAGTAATTCAAATATTGCCCTGTTGAGGTCAACTGTTTGTTAAAAAAAAGTGAAGTGAAAGATGTGCCCGTAGGGGCTACGTTGAATTAAAAATTAAAAAAATAAAATGCCAAGCATTCAATTGTACATTCATTGTGTATTTGCAAAAATGCTATAAACAGGTAGCTTTTAACGGGCAATATTTAAATGGCTATAAACACTTATTGCCTCAGGCAATTTTGTAGTTTAAAAGACAATAACTGGCGCAATGCCCCGGCGGGGCAACCTGCTTGTAGAAAAAAAAGTAAAGTGAAACATCTGCCCCGTAGGGGCTACCCTAAATTAGAAATTAAAAAAATAAAATGCCAAACACCTACACTCAATTGTACATTCATTGTGTATTTGCGGTAAAATACAGACAGGCAGTTATTGAACCTGAATGGAAAGAAAGGCTCCATATGTATATTACCGGTATTGTTCAAAGCAATGATCATAAATTAATAGCAATAAATTCAGCAGAAGATCATTTACATTTATTTATAGGACTAAATCCAAAACAATCAATTTCAGATATTATGAGACTCGTAAAAGGCGACAGTTCAGAATTCATAAATAAACAGGCTTTTACAAAAACAAAGTTTAACTGGCAGGAAGGTTATGGAGCATTCAGCAATAGCCGTTCTCAAATAAATAGTGTGGTAGGGTATATACAGAACCAGCAAGAACATCAGAGAAAAAAAACATTCAGGGAAGAATACGTCAAAATGTTATCCGACTATAATGTTGAATATAATGAAAAATACATTTTCCACTCTTTAATCGATTAAAAGGGTAACCTGCTATAGACAGGTAGCCCTTAGCAGGGCAATTCAGAATGAAATATAGATTTTTAAAAGTGACGCCTAATGAGCAGATTGTCCGACCCGAAAATTTTAATGGCTATTAAAGACCTGGCTTTGGCTGCAAAAACCACTGTTGATGGTTTTATGGCAGGCATACATAACAGCAACGTGAAGGGTGTTGGAATGGAGTTTAGCCAGTACAGAAGTTACCAGGCCGGCGACGATCTCCGCCGCCTCGACTGGAAGATGTTTGCCCGCTCCGATCGTTATTATATACGGGAATCAGAAATTGAAACAAGTATTTCTGTAAGGTTTTTAATAGATGCAAGCGCATCAATGAATCATGTTGACGGTGGCTTTACAAAAATAGAGTATGCACGATATCTTGCCGCATCGCTTGCTTATCTTTCTATCCTGCAAGGTGATGCGATAGGTTTATATGTATTTCAAAATAATAATTTGTTTTCTTTGCCTTCCCGCCGCGATCATCAGCATTTATCACGTATATTTTACCAGCTTGAAAAGATAGATCCGGCAGGAAAGTTTACGGATAGGGTTAATTATAAAAGCATCTTCAGCGGAACCAATAAAAAAGAGTTATTGATTTTTATTACCGATTATTATGAACAAAATAATGAGATAACGAAGCTGCTGCAATCATTAGCTGCCAACAAACATGAAATAATCGTTTTTCATTTGTTGGGAAAAAATGAAATGGAACTTGACTATAAAGGCTATTCAGTATTGGAAGATATGGAAACAGGACAGACAATTAAAATTGACGCAACAAAAAGTAAAAAGTTATATAAAGAACGGCTCGGCCAACGGTTGACAGACGTAAGAAATGAACTGTTAAACAACAATATTTTTTATGAGTTGATGACAATGGACCAACCGTTACAAAAGGCATTAAAAGATTTTTTAAACAGGCGAAATAAATTAAGAGGATAAGTTTTGCTTCAATTTGTACAACCTATATGGCTTTGGGCTGCCGCCGGGATAATCGTTCCTGTAATCATTCACTTATGGAACGTTAAAGAAGGCAAAACTTTAAAGGTTGGCAGTATTGCTTTTCTCACAGAAAGTGCAAAGTCACAAGCAAAAAGCTTAAAATTATTCGAATTATTGCTCCTGTTGCTGCGCTGTCTTTTATTAATTGTACTGGTAATGTTAATAGCTAAACCTACATGGGAAAAGCAAATAAAAACGGCAGAAAAAGGCTGGATTTTAATAGAAAAGGGTCAGGTGCAGGAAGCTTACAATAAGTTTAAACCAGCTATTGATACCCTTATAAAAAATGGTTACACTTTTCATTACTTTAATAAAGAATTTAAAGAAGCAAAGTTAGAAGATATTTTAAAAATACGCGATGATACAGCTAAAAAATCAGGTTTATCCTATTGGGCCTTATTAAAAGAACTTGATCAAAAAGTGCCACCAAAACTTCCTGTGTATTTATTTACTGACAACAGTTTAAGAAGATTTTCCGGCAGCCGTCCGGAGATTTCTTGCAATTTAAAATGGATTATTTATTCATCACCTGATACAACATCTGGCTGGTTAGAAAAAGCTTATGAAACTGCAAATGAAAACATTCGTTTAATAATCGCAAACAGTAATTTTTCTGGTACTTACTTTACTTATCAAAACATTTCTCAACACAATTCTAACAAGTTCAATTTAAAAGTTGTCGATAGAAAAACCTTCGTTTCCGTCGGTGACACTTTGCATTCAATTGGCAATAAAAGTGTTCAGGTTGATACGGCCGCAATTATCATTACAATTTTTACAGACAAATTTAGAGAAGATGCGAATTATTTAAAAGCTGCTATAAATGCAATAAAAGATTTTACAAAATATAAAATTAAAGTATCAGTTGTAAGTAGTCTTCGAAATATTCCAGACGATTATACCTGGTTGTTCTGGTTATCCGAAGAAACTTTACCAACGTCGAAAATAAAAAACAATGTGTTTTTATATGAGAAAGGAAAAGTGGAAAATTTGCACTCAAAAATTGTTACAGAAGACAAGGCAGCATTAACTGCAAATGAAGACATTGCTTTATATAAATTTATTCGTGCCAGTTCGATGTTTGACGGTATTGGAAAAACAATTTGGAAAAATGGTTATGGAGAACCGGTATTAAATATTCAAAAGCAAAATGTTCTTATCTATCATTTTTATAGCCGTTTCAATCCCCAATGGAGCGACCTGACGTGGAGCAGCTCATTTCCCCAAATCATTTATAATTTATTATTTTCAAAAGAGAAAAATACTGTTGAAACAGATGAAGCAGATAAAAGAATAATGGATTCATCACAAATTCAACCGGTAATAATTCAGCAAGGAAATAATGTTTCAAAACAAAATTTAATTGATAAAAAAGACGTTTCAAAAGTATTTTGGATAATTGCCTTTATTTTATTTTTTACAGAAAGAATTATTTCATTTATAAGATCAAAAGCGAAAATGTATGAATGAGATAAAAAGTCGGCATATTATTCAATCGTTACAAAAGAAGTGGAGCGCACAAATTCTGCTTGCTCATCTTTTATTAGCCGTTGCAATAACCATTTTTACATCAGCAATTGCAATCAAAGTATTACATGCTAATTGGATAGTTGTGCCGGTTATCCTAATTATATCCGTCCTTTTAACTTTTTTGTTTGCCGCAAAAAAGATCAGCGAACACGATGTTACCAGGTTCCTCAATCATACTTTTCCTGAAATGCAGGAAAGCGCCCATCTTATATTAAGACCTCCTGACAGCCTGAATACATTGGAAAAATTGCAGGTCAAAAAAGTGGCGAATAAGCTTAATGATAATTTTCCTTCACCTCCTGTTGTGAAAAAGAAAATTAAAGCTTCTTCTGTTATACTTGCAATTGTTTTGGTAGTGAGCTTTGCGCTTTTTATAATTCCATTTAAGCCTAATCAACAACTATCCGATCCTAACTCAATTGGTAATGTATTAAATGCGGATAAACCTGAAACAAAACTGCCGCAGGTTGAAGCGGTAAAAATTAAAATTACTCCGCCTGATTATACTGCAAAAAGGCCGAGAGAACAAGACATATTTAATATTTTGGCTGAACAGGGAGCAGATGTAAACTGGAGTATTATAACATCAGTTAAGGTAAATGACCTTCTGTTAATCTTTAATGATAAATCTGTTTTGCATCTTCAAAAGATTAAAAATGAGCATACAAAATGGTTCGGCAGGAAGCAGGTTAAAAGTTCAGGTTTTTACCAGGTTAAGATAGCATCTGATCTTTCTGAATTATATAAAATAGAAATGATAAAAGATAAGCCTCCGGTTATTACTATTCAATCGCTAAAACCAAATACTGTTGTAGAATATGGCCAGCCCCAAAAAATTTCGGTGAATGTCTCCCTTTCCGATGATTATGGAATTGACAGCGCTTCAATACATGCAACAACGGCAAGCGGAAGCGGTGAAGCGGTTAAGTTTAAAGAACAACAATTGACTTTCTCAAATTTTAAAAAGGGCAACAAACGATACCAGTTACAGAAACAGGTTGACCTTGCGGCTTTGGGAATGCAGCCGGGCGACGAGCTATATTTTTATGTAAAGGCAAAAGATACTTATCACCAGGAAAAACGTTCTGACGTTTACGTAGTGAGAATGGAAGATACGGCGCAGTTGATGAGCATGGATGGTTTGGTGAGCGGAGTTGATCTTAAACCGGAATTTTTTAGAAGTGAACGCCAGATTATTATTGAAACGGAGCAATTGATAAAAGACAGGGACACCATTAGTGTTGAAAATTTTAATAAAAAAAGCAGTGATCTCGGCGTGGATCAGAAATTGTTACGGCTGCGTTATGGCAAGTTTCTCGGCGAAGAAAATGAAAGCGAAATTGGTGAAGATCACCATCCGGCGCTAAGTGATCCTTCTGATTTCAGTAACGCTGATAAAATTTTAGATCAGTATTCCCACAAACATGATAATGCTGAAGATGCCACTTTTTTTGATGCCAAAACTAAAAAACAGTTATTGGCCACCCTTACCGAAATGTGGAATGCCGAGCTGCAGCTTCGGACATATAAACCAAAAAAAGCTTTGCCGTTTGAGTACAAAGCGTTACGGCTTTTAAAAGACCTGCAGCAGCAAACGAGGGCATATGTTGCTAAAGCAGGATTTAAAACAACGCCGCTTAAACCGGAAACGAGATTAACCGGTGATTTAACCAAAATAGCACAGCCGGTAACGCAGCAAAATTTTCAGCAAAAAGAAGATCAGGCAACAACTTTACGAAAGGCATTAGGTGTTTTAGAACAGGTGAGAAATAAAGAAGCCTTGCAAAAACCTGATGTTGAAATATTAGAGCAGGCAAGTATGCAGTTAAGCACAAAAGCTGCTGCGGAACCTTCGGCTTATCTCGCTTCGCTTGAAGCTTTGAAAAGAATAATAAAAAACAGTTTTAGAGCGAAAGATATTAACCTTTCAGGCAGCGCTTTTCAAAAAATGATTAAGACAATTTCCAATATGCCACAACAATCTAAAACTGCTCCTGATATGCAATTGTCTCATCGTTATTTCAAAAATTTAAAACATATAAATGCTGATAATAGCAGTGGAGAATAGGTGTTAGACTTAATCCCCCTGGTTTAAAAACTTTTCCATTTACCTGGCACCAAATGTATTGGACTAATTCTCTTTATTATTTTATTGTGTTAAATGAAATACTTTCTTAAGTAATTTTAAACGGGATATAACACTGCACTTTTGATGAATAATGATGATTTATCTTGTGTAGTGCATATCAAATCTTCGGCTGGTACTCTTAACAGTATCTCCTTTGTCATTAGCTGCATTGAGCGAAAAAGTACCAAAAATAATTTGTTGTAAGAAATTAAAGCATACAGATAATAAGAGGTTGGAATTAGATTAAATATCAACACTGCAATTGACCCATTCTGCATTGAAAGATGCATTCAGCTTTTTGTAAAATTTTATCGCAGGTTTGTTCCATTCCAGCACTTGCCATACGATTCCGTTTAATTGTTTTTCTTTGGATTCTTTTACCAATTCATCAAACAGCAACTGCCCAATACCCTTGCCACGCATTTTTTCTGTTACCCAAATATCTTCCAGGTACATTCTCTGGCCTTTCCAGGTGCTGTAGCGTATATAATATAGAGCAAAAGCATGTACTTTTCCTTCTGTTTCAGCTACAAACGCCCACCAAACCGGGTTTACTCCAAATCCGCTTTTCTCAAAATGCTCAGGTGTTACCGTCACTTCTTCGGGCGCTTTTTCAAATACTGCCAACTCCCTGATGAGCTCCAATATTCTCGGGCAATCTTCTTTTGCTGCTCTTCTGATTAGAATCTCTTCCATGTTAGTTTCTTATGTGTATCTTACGAGTGTGACATACCTTGAATATTTGTCACATCCCCGTTTAATTAAATTGTAAATGTCATATAAATAATTGAAATACATGTATGATATTGATATGAATGAAACCTGAAAAAGCAAAAAACAAAATGAAACAAATTTTTGAGGAATACGCAATGTATAACGTGTGGGCAAATCAAAGAATGATTGATACAATTTTGCCGTTGCCGGAAGAAACGGTAAAAAGAACGGTGGCAAGCAGCTTCAGCAGTCTTCATCTCACGCTTCTGCATTTGTGGAATACAGAAAGCATCTGGTGGCAGCGCATTAAATTAATTGAAAACGTTGAAATGCCCGGAAATGAAAATAATTCAATACAGGAAATTGCATCAGGCCTAATAATGCAATCAAAGGTGTGGAAAGAATGGATCGAAAAAAGTAATTCTGCTGCTTTTGAACATGAATTCATTTACCGCAATTCAAAAAAGGAACAGTTTAAACAGCCTGTTTACCAGGTGCTGCTGCAGTTATTTAATCATGGTACCTATCATCGGGGACAATTAGTAACAATACTCAGGCAATTAGAAATTACAACGATACCTTCAACCGATTTTATTGCCTGGAGCAGAAGAAAACAATTATAGAAGAAACCCCAATCTCTAAAGGGGCAATGTTATTATATTAAAATTCAATCAAAGATTGAGCATTTAAAGTTGATTATTGCAAAACGATATTTCAATTGCTGTAATATTTGATCATCACACTCAATTTTCAAATTTAATTAAAAGAAATACCATTAACTAAGCTGGTTAAATCAAGCTAATTCTTACCGTCGTAAGCCCACCTGACTAAAGTAGCGCCCCAGGTAAAGCCTCCGCCAAAAGCGGCAAAAACAAGATTATCACCTTTTTTTAATTTACTTTCCCAATCCCACAGGCAAAGAGGAATGGTACCCGAAGTCGTATTTCCATATCGCATAATATTCAACATTACCTTTTCCGATGGAATATTCATGCGATTGGCTGTGGCATCAATAATTCTTTTATTTGCCTGGTGCGGCACCAGCCAAGAAATATCCTCACCAACGAGTTTGTTTCTCTCCATCAGTTCATAAGCAGCATCTGCCATACGAACGACCGCAAATTTAAATACAGCCTGCCCCTCCTGGAAAATGTAATGGTCTTTTGCAACGACAGTTTCTATAGTAGCAGGTTTGAGCGAACCGCCACCCTTCATGTGCAGGTATTTTCCGCCAATACCATCAGTCTTAAGGTTGCTGTCGAGAACGCCATATCCCTTTTCTCCCGGCTCTAATAAAACTGCACCTGCACCGTCTCCAAAAAGTATACAGGTAGTTCTGTCGCTATAATCGGTTATGGCGCTCATTTTGTCCGCGCCTACTATCACTACCTTTTTGTACCTCCCGCTTTCTACCAATGAAGCGCCCATCGTTAGCCCAAATAAGAAACCTGAACAGGCGGCGCCAAGGTCGAAGCTAAAAGCATTTTTTGCGCCCACTTTTTCACTTATTATGTTTGCCGTAGCGGGAAAAAACATATCAGGGGTAACGGTACAACATATTATGCAATCTATTTCCAGCGGGTCAATTCCTCTTTTCTCAATCAGGTTCATCACTGCCGGAGCGCCCAGGTCGGAGGTACCCTTTCCTTCTCCTTTTAAAATTCTTCTTTCTTCCACACCTGTACGCGTTTTTATCCACTCGTCTGTGGTATCTACCATCATTTCCAGTTCTTTATTTGTTAACCTGTATTCCGGAACATAACCTCCCACTCCGGTTATTACTGCACTTATTTTTTCTGCCATTGCTTACTTTAAAATTATTGTTTTAGGCAAATACAAAAACTAATACGTTATTCTTCAACAATTTGCGAAGCGAAGGTAAGTGTAACAGGGCTTGATGTATTCCTAACTATAAAATAATATTTGAAATTCCCAATTCATCTTTTATTTTTGATTTTCGGTAAATGTATTTAAAGTGATTGCTTTTGTAAAAGGAAAATTTATTTTCAAAAATCCGGCACAGGTTATTGTAGAAGCGAATGGCGTAGGTTATGAATGCCAGGTAAGTTTACATACTTACTCGGCAATAAGCAGTAAGGAAGAAGGGCAGTTGCATACTTATCTTCATATAACTGAAAATAATCAGACTTTATATGGTTTTTCTGAAATATCGGAGAAAGAACTTTTTATACAACTGATAAGTGTTTCAGGAGTCGGTGCAGCAACAGCCCGAATGATGTTGTCTGGTATGAAACCGGATGAAATTATTAAAGCTATTGTGCAAAGCAATGCACGTTTACTGGAAACCATTAAGGGAATTGGCAAAAAGACAGGAGAAAGACTGGTTTTAGAGCTAAAAGACAAATTAAGTAAAAACGCACAAGAAACATTATTAACCGTATCAGTAACAAATAAAGTAGAAAATGATGCTTTAAATGCATTAATTTCTTTAGGAATCCCCCGACAAAACGCAGAAAAAGCGATAAAAAACGTTATAGATGTAAATGACAGTTCTCCTAAACTGGAAGAGCTTATTAAAAAAGCACTTAAAAATATTTAGCCTATACAGTAATTGTACATAAACAGCTATAAGTTTTGATCAGTCTTAATAACCATTTTACTGCTGCATTCACCTTTTTTCTTTTTTCTACTGTCTGGGCTGCCCATAGTTATGCCCAGGATACTGTCGGCAAAAAAACAACGGATACTGCACGGTACCCTATTACCGACCGGGTTGGTGACCCTTTTACTTATAATTCAAACAATCCGTTTGATTTTTCTGATACCTCATATATAAAGCGGGATATACAGTACGATCCAAAAACAAAACAATATTATATAGTTGAGAAAATAGGCAATTCCTATTATCGTACGCCTACCTATCTTACTTTAGATGAAATGATGCGCTATAAAGCAAGGCAGGCAGAATCAGACTATTTTAGAAAGAGGGCAAATACGCTTAGTATTCTCAACAGGAAAGTAGAAAGGCCAAAATTGTTTACTTACGATAAATTATTTGACCGCATATTTGGAGTAGGGCCCAAAGGTTTAAAGGTAGATATTCGTCCCCAGGGCAATGTCGACATTCTGGCGGGCTACCAGGGACAGAATATCAAAAATCCTACCCTTCCTGAAAGTGCAAGAAAAAATGGGGGATTTGACTTTAATATGAACTCAAATATCAATGTAATTGCCAATATTGGAGACAAGCTGAAGCTGCCTATTAATTATAATACCCTCGCCAATTTTGATTATGAAAATCAATTGAAACTGGATTATAAGGGCATGGATGACGAAATAATAAAATCAGTTGAAGCAGGCAATATTTCTTATAATTCCAAAGGAACATTAATTCCCAGCGCTCAAAGTTTATTTGGCATAAAAACACAATTGCAATTTGGTAAATTGTTTGTAACAGGCGTGCTTGCTACTCAAAAAGCACAGCGCCAGTCTCTTGCACTGCAGGGCGGTGCAGCGACCACACAGTTTAATAAAAAGCTGGATGATTATGAAGAAAACCGGCACTTTTTATTAGGAGATTATTTCAGGGTCAATTATAATAAATCAATGCAAAGCCTGCCTGTAGTTAACACGCAGGTGCAGATTTTGCGCCTGGAAGTATGGGTTACAAACCGTACCGGAGCCACTACCGAAACCAGGGCTGTAGTTGGGTTTATGGATTTAGGTGAAGGCGCGCCTTACAATCATAGTATCATTGGTACGGGAGCGGGAAGTTTACCTTCTAATGGTGCAAATAATTTATACAGTTCCTTAGCTTCAAATCCCGGTATTCGTAACCCGGTTTTAGTAAATTCTATACTAAGGGCCCGCGGTCTTAATCCTGTTGAGGATTATGAAAAAACATTTGCCCGAAAGCTAAGCCCTAATGAATATTATTTCAATCCGCAAATAGGTTTTGTGTCGCTTAACCAGCAACTGCAGCCGGATGAGGTCCTCGGAGTGGCTTACCAATACACACTGAATGGAAAAGTTTACCAGGTAGGTGAGTTTTCGCAGGATGTGACATTAGACTCAACCCAGGGGGTACAAAAGGTTTTGATGCTGAAATTATTAAAAGCAACTTCACAACGGCCATTGCTGCCTATCTGGAAATGGATGATGAAAAACGTGTATTCCCTTGATGTTCCAGGCATTCAGCAGCAGGATTTTAAACTGAACCTGCTATACCAGGAACCGAGCGGCGGGCTTAAACGCTTTCTGCCTGAGTCGGCTCCATCGATGGAAGGAAGGACACTTCTTCGAATTCTGAACCTTGACCGGTTAAATAATCAAAATGATCCAATTCCTGATGGAGTTTTTGATTTTGTAGAAGGTTTTACAGTTTTATCCCAGCAGGGTAAAATAATTTTTCCCGAACTGGAACCTTTTGGAAAAGACCTTGATACACTGGCCTTTGCCGGCCAGTCGCAGGCTTTAAAAGATAAGTATGTGTACACGCAGCTATATGATTCTATTAAAGCTATTGCCCAGACTTATGCAAATTTAGACCGGTATGTGATGCAAGGTTCGGGAAAGGGCAGCTCTTCTTCAGAAATATACCTTGGCGCCTTCAACGTTCCTCCCGGTTCAGTAACAGTAACTTCGGGCGGCCAGATATTAAAAGAGGGCTTCGACTATAGCATCGACTATAACCTTGGTACCGTTAAAATTTTAAACTCCGCTATTCTCAATAGCGGAGTCCCTGTAAATGTGCAATTTGAAAATAATGCAGGTTTCGGAACGCAGCAAAGGAGCTTTACCGGCCTGAGAGCAGAATACCTTGCAAATAAGAAATTATCTATAGGAGCCAGTATGGTTCGTCTTTCTGAAAGACCCTATTTTACAAAAATGAATTACGGTGAAGATCCTATCAGAAATACGATGTATGGCGCAGATTTTAATTACCGGTCAGATGCGCCCTACCTTACACGACTTCTTAATAAGCTTCCCTCTTTCAACAGCACAGCCATGTCTACCATCAATGCGTATGGAGAGGCTGCAATATTAAAGCCGGGACATCCTTCTCAGATCGGATCGGGCAGCCAGGGATTGATATACATAGATGATTTTGAAGGAACAAGAAATAGTATAGACCTTCGTTTTCCATTCGTTTCATGGGCTTTGGCAAGTACGCCGCAGGGCAACGATTTGTTTCCTGAGGCCGCCCTTACCGATAGTATCGCATATAATAGAAACAGGGCAAAACTTGCCTGGTATAATATAGAACCCATACTGCAGGATAGAAATAGCGTAAACAATCCTATCAGGAAAAATGTAACAGAATTAAGTGACCCGCGGGTGAGAGCAGTATTTAACCAGGAATTGTTTCCACAGCGAACCAATAACCTGGGTGAAAATCAATTGGTAACTTTCGACCTTTCCTATTATCCATCCGACATCGGACCGTATAACTACGACGATAGCCCCGACCAGGTCGATGCAAATGGGAAACTGAAAAATCCTGCGCAGCGTTGGGGCGGTATTATGCGTTCTCTCGATCAGACAGATTTTGAAACAAGCAACGTTGAGTATGTAGAGTTTTGGGTACAGGATCCTTTTATAAAAAAACCAACCAGCACAGGCGGTAAACTGTACCTAAACCTTGGCTCTATAAGTGAAGACATTTTAAAAGACGGAAGACGTTTTTATGAGAATGGTTTAAATTCTCCAAATCAGCCTTCTGCCGTAGATAATACATCCACCTGGGGGGTAACACCTGTTAATCCCATACAGGTTACCCAGGCTTTCAGCAACGACCCGGCTGACCGTCCTTACCAGGATGTAGGTCTCGACGGCCTTGATAATACCGGAGAAGCAGCTAAGCGCGCTGATTATTTAAATACGGTCTTAACCAATTTTGGCCCCGCTTCTCCCTTGTATCTGAGAGCGCAACAAGATCCTTCAAACGACGATTACAGGTGGTATCGCGATAATTCGTATGATGCTGCCAACACAGGTATTCTTGGCCGCTACAAAAACTATAATAATCCGCAGGGGAACTCACCTATTTCTACTGGCAATTCCCAGTTTAGCCCTGCTGCTACTTTGTATCCTGATAATGAAGATTTAAACCGTGATAATACATTAAATGAAACAGAAGAATATTATCAATATTCCATCGATTTAAAACCGGGAATGGATATCGGCAATACCAAATACATTACAGACAGGCAAAGAATACCCATTCGCTATGCCGACGGAAGCTCGGGTTCAGAAAACTGGTACCTGTTTCGCGTACCTATAAAAGATTATGAAAAAAAAGTAGGAAATATTCCTGATTTTAAATCTATCCGTTTTGTGCGTATGTTTCTTACCGGCTTTGAAGATTCTGTAGTACTAAGGTTTGCACGTTTAGACCTGGTACGTAATCAATGGAGAACTTTTGCATATAAAGTTGATACTGCGGGTAACTATGTGCAGACACCTGCCGGCGGCAACACTACTTTTAATGTACTTGCTGTAAACCTTGAAGAGAACAGTAAGCGCCAGCCTGTCAACTATTTAATTCCTCCCGGTATAGAAAGAGTGCAGCAGCTAAGTAATAACGGGATTAACCTGCTGCAGAATGAACAGGCAATGAGTTACCAGGTTCGTAACCTTCAAACAAATGATATAAGAGCTGCATTTAAAACGATGAATCTTGATATGCGGCAGTATGGAAAGCTCGACATGTTTATACATGCAGAAAGCGTGGTAGGCAGTCAGCCGGTAAACGACAACCAGTTAAATGCTGTAATACGCATCGGAAGTGATTTTCTGAACAATTATTACGAGATAAAAATTCCATTAAGAATTACGAAACCGGGCAATTACTCAAATACTGATGCGGGCCAGCGTAAGGTGTGGCCAGATAGTAATAATCTTAATTTAAACATCCAGGACCTCGTTCAGCTAAAAGTGCGCAGAAACAGTAAAATTCTGGATATAAACAATTATTACCAGGAAATTATCGGCAACAGAAGTTATGCAATAAAAGGAAATCCTAATTTGGGAGAAGCACAGGCTTTTATGATTGGAATAGAAAATACACAACTCTCTGATGGCGTTCCTGCCGATGCCGAATTATGGATCAATGAACTGAGGTTGTCACAACTGAATGAAAAGGGCGGCTATGCTGCTACCGGAAGGGTTGATATCGCCCTCGCTGACCTTGGTACTGTTGCACTTTCGGCAAACACTTATACCACAGGTTTTGGTACGCTCGAGCAAAAAGTGAACGAGCGGGCACGCGAAAATTTATTGCAGTATGACGCTGCTGCCAATTTGGAACTTGGAAGATTGTTACCTAAAAAATTAAATATTTCCATTCCGCTTTATGCAAGCATCAACCAAACCATTCGTACTCCCGAGTATGATCCGTATGATCTTGATATATTGCTGAAAGATAAGTTGAGAAGCCTTTCAGGAAAAAACAGAAGCATTGCAAAAAAAGCTGCGCTCGACAAAACCACTATTAAGACCGTCAACTTTACCAATATAAGAATAACGCCTACGGGTAAAATTCACCTGTGGAGTCTTAGCAATTTTGATGTTAGTTATTCATTTATAAAGTACGAACAAACAAGTCCGCTTATTGAAAAAAATGATGTAATAAAGCACCGCGGAGGCTTGGGCTATACTTATAATAACCAGCCTGTTTACTGGGAACCGTTTAGGAAACTGATTAAATCAAAATCGCCCTGGTACAATTTAGCCCGTGATTTCAATTTAAATCCGCAACCATCTTTATTAAGTTTCCGGGCAGATATAAACAGGCAGTTTGGAGAATTTGTACCCCGCATTGTAAATACTTATGACAATAAAGTAGAAAGGGTAGATACAACTTTCGACAAGTTCTTCACTTTCGACCGGTATTATAACATGCGCTGGGACCTTACAAGATCGTTCAACCTTGATTTTTCTGCGGTAAACAATGCGCGTATAGATGAGCCGGCAGGAAGCTTAGACACGAAAGCAAAAAGAGACACTGTACGCACCAACTTCTTTAAAGGGGGAAGAAATACGCTTTACCAGCAAAGATCAATAGCAAGTTATACACTTCCTTTAGCTAAGTTTCCTCTTACCGATTGGATAACGGCGCGCTACAGTTATACTACTACCTACAACTGGATCGGTGCAAGCCGGCTTGCCCTTAACCTCGGCAATACTATAGAAAACAGCCAGGAAAATAATATTACGGGAGAATTTGATTTTATACGATTGTATGCAAAGAGCCGGTTTTTAAGAGCCCTTGACCAGGCGCGTGACAGCACTAACAGTCCGGGCCGCAACCGAAATGCAAGACCTGCCGGAGATAGCGCAAATGCAAAATCTGCGTCTTCTCTCCCTCCACGTGCAGAAGTGATTAAAGGTCTCTCAGGAAAAGCAAAAAGAACAGCCTTACGAAAATGGAGGAAACAGCGACGCGAAGAACGCAAGGCAGCGCGGCTGCTGAAAGCTAATGAGCCAGTGGAAATGCCCGGAATTGTAAGGGCAGGTGGCCGTTTGCTAACGATGGTAAAAAGGGCCTCTGTCAACTATGGCGAAAATTATCGCAGCCGGATTCCGGGGTATACCGACAGTACGAAGGCACTCGGACAAGACTGGAATAGTATGGCTCCGGGACTTGGTTTTGTGTTTGGAAAACAACCTGATTCAAACTGGTTAAATCAAAAAGCAGCGAAAGGCCTGATAACAAGGGATACGACATTAAACTTCCTGTTCCGCCAAACCATCGATCAAAAGTTAAGCTTAACTGCGCAGCTTGAACCTATTCGCGAGTTTACGGTTGATTTGAATCTTGATAAGACGTATTCAAAAGATTATAGTGAACTCTTTAAAGTGGTAACCGAAAACGGAGATTTCCAACATTTAAGCCCGCTTGCAACAGGAGGTTTCAATGTTTCGTATATTGCTTTCAAAACTTTATTCGCTAAAAATAAACCTACCGAACTTTCTCAGACTTTCAGAAAGTTTGAAGCTTACCGGCTTATTTTATCTGAACGTCTTGCTAATAGCAATCCGTATCAAAAAGGGCTGGGAACAAGTGAAGATGGTTATTACAAAGGGTACAACCGGTATGCACAGGATGTTTTAATCCCTGCTTTCATTGCAGCATATTCGGGACAAGATCCTAAAGCTGTTGGCTTGATTAAACAGTCTAATCCAAATATCAAATCAAATCCTTTTAGTAATATTAAGCCAAAACCAAACTGGAGAATAACCTATACCGGCCTTACAAGGATTCCCGCAGTAGCATCAACTTTTAGCGCCATTAGTATCACGCATGCCTATAACGGCAGCCTGGGTATGAATAGCTTTAACAGCGCGTTGTTGTACCAGGATCCCTACCGCTATAGCGCTCCCGGTTTTATAGATACCATTTCAGGCAACTTTGTTCCTTACTTTCTTGTTCCTAATATAACTATCCAGGAGTCGTTCAGCCCGTTGTTAGGAGTAGATATAACAACAGTAAGCCAGTTAACTGCAAGCTTTCAATATAAAAAAAGCAGGCAGTTGAGCTTAAGCCTTATAGACTACCAGCTAAGTGAAGTGAACAGTACCGAATGGACTTTTGGCGGTGCACTAAGAAAACGTGGGTTTAACCTGCCTTTTAAAGTTCCATTTACAAAAAAGAAAAAACTTGATAATGATGTGAACTTCCGTCTCGACCTGAGTGTGCGTGACGATGCTACGAGCAATAGCCGGTTAGACCAGGATAACGCCTTTACCACCGGTGGCCAAAGGGTTGTTAGTATTCAGCCGTCTATAGATTATGTGCTGAATAATCGTGTAAACCTTAAATTCTATTTTGACCAGCGAAAGGTTGTCCCTTATATATCAACTTCCGCACCTATTACCAATACGCGGGCGGGAGTGCAGCTAAGAATTTCATTAGCTCAATAAATGTTCTTTTTTTCACTTGTCGAAGGCCCGTTATACAGCAGGCCTTTGCTTGTATATCTTAATCATAAATTTTAGCCTTAGCCCCAAGCCACGCCATCGTTTGTATTCCAATTGAAATGGCATTTTCATCAATGTTAAACTTAGGCGTATGAACATTATTAATGATCCCTTTTTCTTCATTTCTTACACCTAAACGATAAAAACAGCCGGGAACGATATGCGTGTAAAACCCAAAGTCTTCTGCGCCCATTCTCAACTCAGTTTCTTCTATATTTTCCTGCCCCCAATAATCATTTGCCAGTTGCCATCCAACTTCAGTCAATGCGGGGTCATTATCAACAAAAGGATATCCCACATCTATGTGAACATCTGCTTCTGCGCCCATTGCATGTACAAGCTCTTCAGACTGTTTTTTAATCAGTTGATGTGCCTTGCGGCGCCATTCTTCATCCATTGCCCTGAAAGTGCCTTTCAATTTTACTTCACTTGGAATGACATTAGTCGTGTGACCACCTTGTATGGAACAAATAGATAAGACGGAAGGAGACGTAGGATTATTATTTCGGCTAATGATCTGTTGCAGACTTACAATTAAACTGGAAGCAATTAAAATAGTATCAGCAGTAAGATGAGGCGCCGCAGCATGTCCCCCTTTGCTTTTGATGGTTATATAAATTTCATCGGCGCTTGCCATTACCCGTCCTTTTCTAAAACTCAGTTTTCCTGTTTGCAAACCCGGATGAACATGCATTCCAAAAATTCCCTGCGGTTTAGGATTTTCCAAAGCGCCATCTTTAATCATCAGGCTTGCACCACCAGGGTTTCTTTCTTCGCCAGGTTGAAAAATCAGCTTTACGGTTCCTTCCCATTCATCTTTTAACTCATTAAGAATTTTTGAAGCGCCAAGCAGGCAGGTGGTATGTACGTCATGGCCACAGGCATGCATTATACCTTCATTCAACGACTTATACGAAACTTCATTTTCTTCCGCAATAGGAAGTGCATCCATATCTGCGCGTAAAGCAATCACACGCCTTGCCGGATTTTGACCCTGGATGAGACCAACGACACCAGTCCCGGCCTTTACCTCGAATGGAATATTGAAATCTTTAAGTTTTTGCTGAACATATTCGGAGGTCCCGAATTCCTTGTAACTCAGTTCGGGATGTGCATGAAGATGATGCCTGACATCTATAAATTCCTGTTGATATTGCCCCGCAAGCGTCTGTATTTTATTCTTAAACATATATCAAAGATACCTGACAATGTTTTATTAATCCTGTATATCCGGTTCGTCCTCATCGTTTGGAGAAGGTATGTGTTCTACAATATCAGGAACAATATAAATGCCTTTGCCGGGATAGAGCGCTGAGATCATTTTGCGAAGCTGAAGCGCATCTTTTTGTGTCAGAAAGTTTCCTATCCTTACTCTGAAGTTGGGAGACTGGTATAACAGGTAAGACTTCTGATCTGGAAACCTGCGTAATAATTCTGCTTTTACTGCATTTGCTTCATCCCTGTTTTGAGTATTTGCTGCCTGAATGCGAAAACCACGAACAAAATGAGATGTAGACATATAAGCCTTTTTATTTATTTCAGCCTGCATTGCCGCCAGTTCATCAAACCTTGGGTCTTTGTGAACAATAACAGTTGAAACAGAGTCGCTGCTGTTAACCTGCGCATCAGCGATCGAGGGGCAAATAATAAAAAGACAAATAATAAATAATAATTGGTTCATAACATTAATAATTAGTTTCAGAAGCGGGCTGCTGGTTAACAATAGCTACACTTGCACTGCATCCTAATCGCGTAGCCCCTGCCTCAATTAACTGACGGGCAAATTCATAAGTTCTAATTCCTCCGGAAGCTTTAATCTGTACCTGCGGCGGGAGGTTTTCCCGCATTATTTTTACTGCTTCCACAGAAGCGCCTTGCTCTGCGTAGCCGGTTGAGGTCTTCAAAAAATCAATTCCTGCTGCCCCATACAATTCGCAGCATTTCAAAAGTTCACCGGGTGTCAATACTCCGCTCTCTATAATAATTTTTATTGTTTTTTCTTTGCTTTTTACAACCGGCATTATATGGTTAATTTCGTTAGAAACATATAACCAATCATTATTTTTAATTGCCAGGATGTTGATTACAACATCCAGTTCATCTGCGCCGTCAACCATTGCCAACAATATTTCTGCCAGCTTTGCCTCTACTGCAGAATAACCAAACGGAAAGCCAATGACAGTTGCCACCTTAACCTTTGTTTCGCGCAATAATTCTTTGCTTTTTTTTACAAAAGGAGGAGGAACACAAACAGCGGCAAACTCATATTCCCTTGCTTCTAAACAAACTTTTTCAATATCAGAAATAAGGGCAGTTGGTTTAAGAATGGTGTGGTCTATGTAATGGTTGATTTTCATGTTAGTGTATGCTTATGGAACACTGATCTTTTATGATGATTATCATTATTTATGGTTTTATCTGTTTGTATCTTAACAATCATAATAATCCGCGTTCTATTAGTAGTAATGAAAAAAGGGATAAAACTTTTTTAAATTTTATCCCTTTAATTTTTTTTATTTTACTTATACCTCCTTCCCATGGCAATTCTTAAACTTCTTACCGCTGCCGCATGGACAAGGATCGTTTCGACCAACCTTTGGACCTACCACAACAGGTTGTTGCTTAACAACAGTAGGTGTAGGGTCAAAATAATCATGTTCATTCGCCGCATAGTCCTGGCCAGCTGCATCAATTGCATCTTTGTTCACTCTCATTTTACTCATGTCGGTCTTTTGTTCCCTGCCTTCATGAATTGCTTTTTCAGGAGCCTGCTCCTGTTCTACAGGTATACCTGCATGGCATAAGAAAGATACAATATCCCTGTTTATCTGCTCATCTAACTTTTTAAATAATCCGAAGGCTTCCATTTTATAAATTACCAGGGGATCTTTTTGTTCGTAAGATGCAGTCTGAACGCTTTGTTTCAGATCGTCCATTGCTCTCAGGTGTTCTTTCCATGCATCGTCGATGAGGCTTAATGCTACATTCCGTTCAACAGCCTGTGTCAGTTCGTAACCATTACTTTCCAGTGTTTTATCAAGATTTGTCACTACCTGCATTCCTCTGCGCCCATCTGTAAACGGAACTACAATATTTTCGATATGACGTCCCTGCTGTTCACGAATGTTTTTAAATACAGGTAAAGCATTCATTGCTACTTCAGCTTTTTTAGCCTGGTAATTTGAAATGGCTTCCTGGTACAGTCTTTCACTAAGTTCTCTCTCATTTGTTTTGTTCAGCTCTTCCTCGGAAATAGTTGTATCGATGCCAAGATTTACAATTACAGACATGCGGAAACCTTCAAAATCTGCCTGCTCTTTAAAGCTGTTAATCAATCCTTCTGCAACGGAATAAAAGCCGTTATCCAGATCGAGCGCAAGCCTTTCTCCAAACAAAGCATGGCTTCGTTTGGCATATATAACAGTACGTTGTTTGTTCATTACGTCATCGTATTCAAGCAGGCGCTTACGTATGCCGAAGTTATTTTCTTCCACTTTACGCTGCGCTCTTTCAATGCTCTTGGTGATCATGCTATGCTGTATAACCTCACCTTCTTTGTATCCGGCAAAATCCATCACCTTGGCTATACGTTCGCTGCCGAACATACGCATAAGGTCATCTTCCAGTGAAACAAAGAAAATACTTGAACCGGGATCTCCCTGGCGACCGGCACGACCTCGCAACTGCCTGTCTACCCTGCGGCTTTCATGTCTTTCCGTACCAAGAATGGCAAGACCACCAGCTTCCTTTACGCCAGGCCCAAGCTTAATATCGGTACCACGACCAGCCATGTTTGTAGCGATAGTTACATTACCTGCCAAACCTGCTTCGGCAACTACCTGGGCTTCCCTGGCATGTTGTTTTGCATTCAATACATTGTGCGGAATTTGTTTTTGCTTCAGCATACGGCTCAGCAATTCACTTACCTCAACACTGGTGGTGCCTACAAGCAAAGGACGGCCTGCATTTCTATGCTTTTCTATTTCCTCAATTACTGCCTTGTATTTTTCTCTCTTCGTTTTGAATACCAGGTCCTGCTCATCGTTGCGTATCATAGCCACGTTAGTAGGAATGGTAACAACATCGAGTTTATAAATATCCCAAAGCTCCGCAGCTTCTGTTTCCGCAGTACCCGTCATACCTGCAAGCTTGTGATACATACGAAAATAGTTTTGCAGTGTAACTGTAGCGTATGTTTGGGTGGCAGCTTCGATCTTTACATCTTCTTTTGCCTCAATGGCCTGGTGGAGGCCATCGCTATAGCGGCGGCCTTCCATAATACGGCCTGTCTGCTCGTCCACTATCTTTACGGCACCTTCGATCACTACATATTCTACGTCTTTTTCAAACAATGTATAGGATTTCAGCAATTGCTGCACGGTGTGTATCCGATCAGCTTTTAAGGAATAATCATTTAGTATCGCCTCTTTCTGGTGAAGCTTTTCTTCGGGCGTTAAGGTATCATCGGTAACAATGGCATTTAGCTGGATGCTAATGTCAGGAAGGATGAAAAAATTAGGATCCTCACCACTTTTGGTAATCATTTGAATGCCCTGATCGGTAAGCTCGACCGAATTATTTTTCTCATCTATCTGGAAAAATAAGCCTTCATCTACCTTCGGCATTTCCCGCTGCTGATCGGCAAGGTAATAATTTTCAATCTTTTGTAGTTTTGTACGTATGCCCGGCTCGCTTAAAAACTTAATAAGCGCATTGTTTTTTGGTAACCCGCGGGCTGCTCTCATCAGTGCCAGGCCGCCGTCTTTAGGATCGTCATTTCCTTCGGCAAATTTTTTCTTTGCTTCGTTCAAAAACTGGTTTGTCACTCTTTTTTGAGCTTCTACCAGTTGCAGCACTCTTGGTTTTAAAAGATGGTATTCCTGCTCGTCACCACGCGGTATAGGACCACTTATAATCAAAGGTGTACGCGCATCATCAATCAATACGCTGTCTACCTCATCCACCATGGCAAAATGATGTTTTCGCTGCACCATTTCGTCAGGCGTATGCACCATATTATCTCTAAGGTAGTCAAAACCAAATTCGTTGTTAGTACCATAAGTGATATCAGCCTGGTAAGCGTTTCTGCGATCGGGCGTATTGGGCTGATGCTTGTCTATACAATCGACCCTAAGACCCAAAAATTCAAATATCGGCCCGTTCCATTCACTGTCTCTTTTTGCGAGATAATCATTTACAGTTACAATGTGCACGCCTTCGCCTGCCAATGCATTGAGATAGGCCGGCAGAGTAGATACAAGCGTTTTACCTTCACCCGTTGCCATCTCAGCAATTTTACCAGAATGAAGTACCGAACCACCGATTAACTGAACATCGTAATGCACCATGTTCCAGGTAACCATGTTTCCGGCAGCATTCCATGTGTTGCTGTATATAACATTATCTTCTTCTATGCGTACGTGAGACCGGCTTATACTTAATTCGCGGTCGAAGTCATTAGCTTTTGCTTCAAGCTCGGCGTTATTGGTAAAGCGACGAGCAGTCTCCTTTACTACGGCAAAAGCTTCGGCCTGTATTTCGCTAAGCGCTTCTTCCACTTTTTCATCACGCTCTTTTTTGAGCTTGTCAATGTCCTGGAAAATACTGTCACGACCGCCAATATCGTCAACAGGCAAAGCTTCTGCTTCCTTTCCAAGATTTTCTATTTCAGCATCAATATCTTTCAGATGGTTTGTTATACGTTGTTTAAATTCAATGGTTTTACCACGTAGTTCATCGTTGGTTAATGATTGATACTGCTGAAAATATTCATTTGTCTTCTCTACTATCGGAAGCAATACTTTCACGTCTTTCTGTGATTTGCTTCCGCCAAATAATTTTGATATAAAACCTAACATAATATATGCGTTGGGTATTGGTATAAATTCTTTTAAAAATTATTTATTTGTCAAATTTGATGCTAATTGTTTCATATTAGCCAATCTGGCAGGGAGGCAAAGTTAACAAATGCAGTTGAGAAGAACGAAAACAGCCGAAAGTGAGTAGTGTTAATATTTAAATGTCAAGCTTTACCCGGTTTTCTGATAAGAATTATCATTCATTAAAAAGCTGTTTAAGATATATTTTTCCCTGCTTTTCTTATATATCTTAAGAAATTTTTCCCTGTTGCAACTGCTATCATAAACTTTTTTATGAGGTGTTTTTTTTGCAGCGGCTTTTTTGCCTTCGTATCCTGTTTTCTATACTTCGTAATAAAGATTAAAAGTTCTGCGCTGCTCGTTTTACCTTTTGACATTTCTCAATTGATTACATTCCTTACTTTTGCGCCTCAAATTATAATTTACGGATGATTAGTGTAAAAAATGTAACTCTTGCCTATGGTAAAAGAGTGTTGTTTGATGAAGTTAACCTGAATTTTGTTAAGGGTAATTGCTATGGTGTAATCGGGGCAAACGGTGCAGGAAAATCTACTTTTCTTAAAATATTAAGTGGTGAAATAGAGCCTAATAAAGGTAGCGTTGAAATTACGCCCGGCGAAAGAATGGCTATTTTGAAACAAAATCAGTTTGCGTATGAAGATGAAACTGTGCTGAACACCGTTATGATGGGTCATCAAAAATTGTGGGAAGTAATGAAGGAAAGAGACGCGATATATGCTAAGGAAGATTTTACCGAAGAAGACGGTATGCGAGCCGGTGAACTGGAAGGTGAATTTGGCGAAATGGACGGTTATGAAGCTGAAAGCACTGCGGGCACACTATTGAGCAGCCTCGGGGTAAAAGAGGAATATCATTATAGTATGATGAAAGATATTCCCGGAAACTTTAAAGTGCGTGTTTTGCTGGCTCAGGCCCTTTTTGGAAATCCTGATATTCTTTTGCTTGATGAGCCTACCAACGGTCTTGACATTGAAACAATCGGATGGCTGGAGAACTTTCTGGCAGATTATCAAAACATAGTATTAGTAGTGAGCCACGACCGTCACTTTTTAGATACTGTTTGTACGCATGTTGCCGACGTAGACCGGGCAAAGATTAAGATATTTACAGGTAACTATACTTTTTGGTACGAGAGCAGCCAGTTGATGGCGCGCCAAATGAGTGATAAGAATAAGAAAAACGAGGAAAAACGCAAGGATTTGCTGGATTTCATTGCACGCTTCAGCGCTAATGCTTCAAAAAGCAAACAGGCGACATCGCGTAAGAAAGCCCTTGAAAAACTAACTATCGAAGAAATTGAGCCGAGTAACAGAAAATACCCGGGAATAATTTTTCAGCAGCAGCGGGAAGTGGGCAACCAGATTTTAAATGTAGAAAATTTAAGCAAATCAGTTGATGGCCGTAAACTTTTTGACAAAGTCAACTTCAGTATAAGTAAAAATGATAAAATAGCTTTTATAAGCAAAGATGCATTGGCTGTCACAAGTTTTTTTGAGATAATCAATAATGATATGCAGCCTGGCAGTGGTAAATATGAGTGGGGAACAACAGTTACAACTGCTTATCTTCCGTTGGAAAACAATGAATTTTTTCAGAGCGATCTTAGCCTGATGGATTGGCTTCGCCAGTATGTTCCGCCTTATGTAACTGATGTTGATGAGCCTTTTTTAAGAGGTTTTCTCGGCAAAATGTTATTTACCGGCGATGAGATAATGAAGAAAACAAAAGTGCTTAGCGGGGGAGAAAAAGTACGCTGCATGATCAGCCGGATGATGTTGCAAAATCCAAATGTCATTATTCTCGACCAGCCTACAAACCATCTTGACCTTGAAAGCATTCAATCGTTCAACGAGAGTTGTACTAATTTTAAAGGAATTGTATTGTTGACCAGTCATGACCATACTTTTATACAAACCGTAGCAAACCGTATTATTGAACTTACGCCAAAAGGCATAATAGACCGATTAATGAGCTTTGACGAATACCTGCAGGATGAGCGGGTTAAGGGTCTGAGAGAAGAAATGTACAGGTAGCCATTGTATTCTTCTTTGCTTACCTGCATTGCTATAAATTTGAGGCTAATAAAAAAAATAAGCTATTGCAGCGGTTTTATACTACTGCAATAGCTCGTTTCTAACAACGATTTTCCCGGATAAAATTCGTTCAAATTGTTTTACTTCCGTTTCACAAACTACCCGTTCTGCTATTTGAACGCTTAGATATTCCCTTGCCAAAAAACAGGCTTAGCCTATCTCATATTTTGGTTTCGTATAGTTAAGAACTGCATCAGTAATGAAATAACCTTTTGCCGTGAGGCTATAATCTTCATTGCCGGGACGATGACCTACAAAACGATAGCGGAGACTTCCGTTAAAGCCATTTTTGTTAGTGTATGTTACGCCTCCTGCGCTTATTTACCAGCTAACGGCCTGTTTTAAAATTTACTTGTCAATGTACGAATAGCAACAGAAAGAAGTTTAATTATGTTAGATTTTTATTTCACTTTCTTTTCTCCTGATGATAGAGAAAGCCTGATGAAAATTTTTACCCTTGTTTCTGCCTTTGCCTTTAGAAGTTATAACTAATCTCAAGGTTAAGATTAAACATTTTGTTTGAGAATGTGTAAATATGTCAAAAGATAATCGAAGTTTGTAAAATGATAATTCGCTAACTTCTTTTTGATAACTGTCTAATATTCTCATAAAGTAATTGACAATCGCCTAAATAGTTAATCTATAATTTTACCAATGAAAATCTGTATTACTTCTATAGTTCTTAGTGCATTATTTTGCTTCGGCACTTATACTTCCCGCGGCCAAAGTGCATCCAGGCCTGCTGATAATATTTATACCTTCAAAAAAGGTTCTGCCGATGGCATCGGTAAATATTATATGGGGAGGGAAATAGCGCATATAGTCAGTGCCTCAGCAGCAACATGGCTGGAAAGAGACGACCGGGAGCAGGAAGAAAACAGCAATACGGCTATACAAAAAATGCCTCTTACGCCTGGCGAAACAGTGGCAGACATTGGTGCAGGCACAGGATACTATACTTTTAAAATTGCTTCAAAAGTGCCGGAGGGCAAGGTATATGCGGTAGAGGTACAGGACGAAATGATAAAGCATCTTCGAAATAAAAAGCAGGAATTAAATAATAAAAATGTTGAGATAGTTAAAGGAAGCAGTACGTCTGTAAATCTTCCTTCGGGTTCGGTTGATCTTGCAATAATGGTAGATGTATATCACGAACTGGAATACCCGCATGAAATACTGCAATCGATAAAAAAAGCTTTAAAACCTGCAGGCAAAATTTTATTGATCGAATATCGCGGAGAAGACCCGGCCGTGCAAAGAAACCGGCTGCATAAAACAACAGTGCAACAATTGAACAAAGAGTTAGCAGCTAACGGATTTAAGCTGCTTTACAGAGGGGAGTTTTTGCCTATCCAGCACTTTTTGCTCTACTGGATGAATAAGTGAATAAGCGCAAAAACAGGTCATAACTGATAAAGTAATTTTTTTTAATTGATTCAACTCTTTTTCAAATTATATTTCTTATTCACCTTACTGCTGTTAAAATACCTGTTAAGCTCTTCTTCGGTCATATTGTTTGTAATCTCGATAGGCACATCTATCAACTGGAGCTGGCTTTGCTTCAGTTCCTCTCTTATTTTAGCCATCTTCCCGGTTATATCCGGGTCTTTTTCGCCTACCAGTTTATTGTCCTGCAAGATATACTCAAGACGTTTTATGGAAGAACGGACTAAGGTAGCCTGGTTCTGCTCTGCATTTTTGTTTGGGGCAGTAGCTTCTTTTAAAGGAGTCAAAACCAAACCTACACTTGGCAATATAAGACCTGTCCGTTTTGTCTGGTCATTATCAGAAGTAGATAAAACTGTTCCGCTCAATGCAGCCGACGCGGCTGTAAGATCGAACCCTGTTCGTGCCCTTCTTGTTTTCTTTATTGTTTTATCCAATTGCAAAAAGGTGTATTTCAGCTTTATTATATAAGAGTTCATATCATGAACTAACTGGTTATATTGTTCTTCTGCGAGCGGATAGTTCAATCCATTTCTTACAATCACTTTCAATGTGGCTGTATCTTGCATTTTGAATTTAGTAGAGCCTATAAAACTTATTATTACAGATTTTCCCTTTCCGGTATCTGTTTCTTTTACAAAGTCGTAAGATGGCAGCCACTTAAATTCATCGTCACATTTCTGCACCGGAGTAAACACGCCTATGGGAACGGTCGTAAGGGTGAGAATACTTTCAAAGGGAAAACTTCCTGTTTCACATAAAACCTTAAATCTTAGTGTATCTCCTTCCTCAATCCAAACTGTCCCGCTCACCTGGGGTTTCAACTCTGAAGGAATAATTTCTGTATTAAAAAAAACAATAGTGAAATTTGTGTCTACTTTTTCCCGCGGATTATTCAGATTTTGTATCCCAATAGTTACTTTATAATTGTAGTCGTATTTGAGCCTGCCCGACAAAAAGTAAGATTTATCGGCTTTAAAGCTAAGTAATCCATTATCTTTATTGAGCCTGACGCCAACCGGAGCATTTCTCAGAAACCAGAAATAGTCCGACATCGATTTATTTATCTGGAACTGATAGCTTAGCGTAGAGTCTACGTGAATTGAAAAAAAAGGATTGACATTGGTGATACGAAGAGCTGTATCGGCATTAAGTGTGGAATCTGCATTTGGCATCCGGGTTGTATCAGTATAAAGGAGGCGGGCAGAATCTTTATAATTATGCGGTAGCGAATCAGTTTGTGAAAAGCACAGAATATGCGTTACAAAAAATAAAAAGCTTATGCCTAATTTTTTCATGAATTGGATATGGTAGTTTTATAAGAGCTGCAATATTAAACAATAATAAATAACCTGCACCACAGGTCTTACTGAAAGAAGGATATTAAAGAATTTTTATTTATCTTATATGTAGGCGGAAAACATACATAATGTAATAACAATGGTAAGAAAAAAGTGAAACAAACAGCAGCTAAACAAGCATAAAGTTTGTCTGATATAATGGTACATATTTATGTGATACTTTTTTATGCCAATTAAAAGCGACTACAGATAAACGGTTAAAAACCTGCGAAGGTTAACCGTTAATAGTCTCATACTGCTGCTTTTATAGTGTTTAATACAATTCTTTCACACCAATATGCGCTTACATGCTCTTATTAATTGTGTCATTTTTGTAGTAGTAAAAACATAAATGACAAAAATTGACGTTTATATAAAAGGTTTGTAAACTATTCTGTTTTTAAAGCATCTAACCATAAAATCCTATTAAAAAACTAATCTAAATACAGTCCATGAGAAATAAAAACACCGTGATAAGAATACCGAAAGCAGGCAGACCCAAAAGAGCGGGAAATAAAAACCGCAAAACTTTTTCACCAGGCATTTCTGCTAATTACAGGATCATGTTGGAATTATATTGTATCAATAAAAAGGAAGCTGTTGCAAAAAAAGAATTAAAGCATCAGAGATTGCGTCTGCGAAGATCAGTTAATCCTGCACAGAAACCTTCATATTCGATAACAGCAGCAATCATTTCTTTTTTTGAAGAGAGTTTATTATTCCTTAAAAAATCAAAACCAGGAATGGCTATGGCTGCAGTTACAGAATAAAGACTGTTTCGAGCAATTGCCCGCAACCCTAACTGATGCTGATCGGGTATTTTTTTTCACTAAACTATCATTATCACTATAATTTCAATTTCTATTAATAAAAAATTTACTTAAACACATCCGGGGAAAAGATGTTGAAAGAAATTAGTTTAATAAAAAATTGCAGGTATTGGAAAAGTATCTCCAAGAGCTGAAATAAAAATTACTGCTTCTCCAACTGCGCCTGCATTTTTTTTATCCGGTCTTCAAGCTTTTCGCTGCTCATATTTTCTCTCATGCTGTCCACTTTTACCGGGAAGCAAAAGGGAGTTAGCTGGGTGGGATAAGTGAGAATAATATTTGATTGCTGAATGCGTTCCAGCATACTACGGAGGCGGATTTCTTCCATCTGCTGTTCCATTACTTCATGATAAGATTGCCGGAGTAGAAGATTTTGAGGATCATATTCACTAAAGACATTAAAAAGTAATGAAGCAGAAGATTGAAGGTGCCGCGCTTTCTTTTGTTCGCCCGGGTAGCCCTGAAAAATCAGGCCGCCGATAACGCCAATATCACGAAACTTTCGCCTTGCCATTTCAGTAGAGTTTACGCTTCGCTGAATATCTTCAAACAAATTATTAGTAGAAAAAAGTTCATATACATTAGTATCATCGACAGGAACAGGCTGATCGCTTAACAGTTCAAATCCATAATCATTCATTGCAATAGAAAAAGTGATTGGAGTAATTTTGCTGATCCGGTAAGCTAATACTGCAGCCATTGCTTCGTGTACGAGCCTTCCTTCAAAAGGATATACAAATAAATGGTGCCCGTCTTTGGTTTCAATCTGTTCTATCAGCAACTCATTCTCCCGGGGCACATGCGATAATTTTTGCTGCAAAACGAATAAAGGTTCTAATGCTTTAAGTTCGATATCGTTTGTTGTAAGTGCCTCATTAAACTTTCTTCTCAGCATCATGCCAAGGTTGGAAGATAAAGGCATTCGTCCGCCATCCCAGCTTGGTACAATTGCTTTTGTCGCATTTGATTTTCGTACCAGCGCGGTCATTTCTTTTACCATCACAAACTCAAGATTCCGTCCGGCTAAAGTAAAGACATTTCCAGGCTCAAGTCTTGATATAAAGGTCTCTTCAATCACACCTACATAACCACCGCTTATAAATTTTACTTTCATCATCGGGCTGCTGACAATTGTACCTATATGCATACGGTGGCGCATAGCTATTCTGCGGTTTTTTATCCGGTAAAGGCCATCTTCGCCTTGTTCAACTTTTTTATATTCATCGTATTGCTGCAATGCTTCTCCCCCGCTGACTATAGTATATAATACCCGTTGCCACTCTTCATCATTCATATCTGCATAACACCATGTCTTTTTAACTTCTTCAAAAATTTTATCGGGCGTAAAACCTTCGCCTATTGCAAGCGTGCAGAGATATTGAATTAATACATCGAAGCAAAGAGTTCGTGGCTCACGGCTTTCAATAAGGTTTTCTTCCATTGCCTGTTTTAGTGCAGCAGCTTCCACCAGTTCCAATGAGTGGGTGGGAAGAAAATATATTTTGCTAACCTTACCGGGCTGATGCCCGCTTCGGCCCGCCCGTTGCAGAAAGCGGGCAACGCCTTTGGGAGAGCCAACTTGTATCACAGTTTCAACAGGGCGAAAGTCAACACCGAGGTCGAGGCTGGATGTACAAACTACCGCTTTGAGCTTTGTTGTATGCAATGCTTCTTCTACCCAAAGCCTGATTTCCTGTTCTATACTTCCATGATGCAAGGCAATCGCTCCCGCAAGGTCAGGAGCAATCTCCAATATTTTTTGATACCACCGTTCGCTCATACCGCGGGTATTGATAAAGACAAGCGTTGTCTTATTTGCACGGATAATTTCAACAGCCTGTTGTGCGAGATTTAGTCCAAGATGACCTGCCCAGGGAGACTTTTCAATTTCTTCAGGAATAACCGATTCGATAGAAATATCTTTGCGAAGGTTAGCTTTAATAATGACAGGAGAAAGATGGCAGTTGCCAGATGACCGCAGACAGGAGGAAAGTGGTGGTTCGGCAGCAGGTGAATGTTGAGAGGAAGGGCTTGCTTCATCCCCGGCCCGTCTTCTTATCGAGAGGGGAAAAAGAAGCACTTCTTTGGCCTGCTCCAGATTTCCGATCGTTGCACTGATGCCCCAGATAGACAGTTGACGGTCGAAAATTGTCGGTTGACAGTTCGCAGCCGACAGTTGATGGCTGACGGTGGATACCTGATCATTGTTCGTTGTTCGTTGTTCATTATTCGTCTTCCTGCTATCTTCTAACCCCTCACTTCTATCTCCTGGCTTCTCTCTCATTCCCACTATTCTCGATAATGCCAATTCCACCTGTACCCCCCGTTTACTTCCCAGCAATTCATGCCACTCATCTACTGCTATTATCTGTAAAGCAGAAAACATTTCCTCATAATCTTTCTGGCCTAACAGCAGATGAAGGCTTTCAGGAGTTATAATCAGGGCTTCAGGCATATTTCTTTTTTGTCGTTGCCTTTCACTTGTATCTGTGTCTCCGTTTCTTATACCAACCTGCCAGCTCAGGCCAAGTTCCCCAATCACCTCTTCCATTGCACGGGCAATGTCTTTCCCCAATGCCCTAAGGGGCGTTATCCAAAGCAACAGAAGACCATTTTTCTTTTTCGTTTTATAATCAGTGGGATGTTGATTTATAAAATTGATTAAAGCTCCGAGAAAAACTGAAAATGTTTTTCCAAAACCAGTTGGCGCATTTACAAGACCGCTATTGCCAATGTCAATTTGCTCCCATGTTTCCTGCTGAAAAGGAAAAGGCTTCATATTTTTTGAAGAAAGCCAATTAAGAATAATATTATAGCCAGTGTTTTTTTTCAATATGATTCTCTTTAGGCAGTCTTTCCGTTATTAGCAGTTTATTTTGCGATCCACGTATTATTTGCTTCGTTAATGTCTGGCAATCTTTTATCGGGATCAATAACCACCGAAGCAATTTTTTCAGTTGTATTAACTTTGAATGTCCATTTGCTGCCATGATGCCATACTTCAACCGGTAATTTTACAAGTTGGCTCTGTCCGCCTGCTGTTGTTATTTTCACCGTTAATGGCATCGGCATCATCTGCAGCAGTTCGATTGTTATTAATGCTCCCTTTGATGAGTCGTTATCTGCATATCGAACTTCGCTAACGCCGGCATCAAATTTCCAGTTATTTATAAACCAGCCACGCCAAAACCAATCGAGTGTTTCCCCGCTGCTATTTTCAATTGCATGAAAAAAGTCCCAGGGCGTCGGATGTTTAAACGCCCAGCTATCAATATAATAGCGGAAGGCGTTATCAAAACGCTCCGGCCCGAGTATTTCTTCGCGAAGTATTTGTAAACCTAAACCAGGCTTCGAATAACTGTTTATACCCCAGTTTTTTGGTGAGTTGACATCGGGAATATTGAAAATGCTTTCTGTGCTGTCAGAAAAATATTGTTTAGCACGTACATACCTGCTCACGGTGTCATTGCCGTATTCCCCTTTGTTGAAAGCTGTATTAGCAATAGTATTGATAAAAGTATTAAAGCCCTCGTCCATCCAGGCATATTTACGTTCGTTGCTTCCTACAATCATCGGAAACCAGTTATGGCCAAACTCGTGACTTGTAACACCCCAAAGGCTCTTTTTTACCGCCTTGAGACTACAAAATACAATGCCCGGATATTCCATCCCGCCCACTCTGCCTGCCACGTTCACTGCTGCGGGATAGGTGTAAGGATACCACTGTTCGGAGTAGTGTTCTATAGCTCCTTTCACGTATTCCGTAGCCCTTTTCCATGCTGTATCAGCAGATGACTCTACCGGGTATACTGACATTGCCAATGCTGTTTTTTTGTTGGGAAGATTTATTCTTGCTGCGTCCCATACAAAAGCTGTACTTGCTGCCCATGCCACATCTCTTGCATTTATGCACCTGAATTTCCATGTTTTGGTTTTTGTTTGATGCAGGGATGAAGCATTATTTACTTCATTTGTGTCACGTATCATTATTGTCTTATCACTTTCCCTTGCCTGCTTCAACCTGTTTATCTGAGTAGCTGTTAATACTTCTTTTGGGTTCTGTAATTCTCCGGATCCGACTATAATTTCATTTGCAGGAGCAGTAATATTATATTCAAAATTGCCGTACTCGAGGTAAAACTCGCCCTGACCCAGGTAAGGCAATGTATTCCACCCCTGAACATTGTCAAATACACACATTCTTGGATACCACTGCGCAATCTCGTTTATCCATCCGTTTTTGGTTTGTATTCTGCCCAACCGGTCTGTACCATATTCTGGAATGGTGAAAGAATAATTTATCTTTACCTGAATAGAATCTCCCTTAGCCTTAAGCGGCTGTGTGAGTTGGATCTTAAGTCTTGTATCAGATATGTAATAATCCGCCTTTACTTCTTTACCACCTTTCACTATGCTTACCGAAGAGATATTGTATCCGCCATCAAAATTCTGATTTGCCCATCTGCCTCCGCCGGTAGTTGTTTGGGCAATGCCTCTTGATTGCCTGTTATAAATATTCTGGTCGGCCTGCAGCCAGAGAAAAGGCAGGCTTTGAGGACTATTGTTTTTGTAGGTGATAAGTACATTACCGGCGACAGAATGATTGCTGTCGTCTAATGTGACGTTTATCTTATAACCGGCGCTATTTTGCCAGTATTCAGGCCCCGGAGTGCCGGCAGCCGTTCTTATTGCATTGCCATAATTGGGATAGAACTCGGGGTTAAAAGCCTGGCGCTGGTCAAAAATGGAAACCTGTGCAGCAAGATTATTAAGGTAAAATAATGAGACAAAAGCAGAAAGAACAGAAAAAAATGTTTTCATATTAAAAGATTGCAATTCTTTTCAATGCTAAAAAGCAAAAAAAAGAATAAATATTACAAAGAAGAGGCAAATATCCTTCACTTGGCGATAATAAATTGTTTTTTAGATTTTAATTAATACTGTTTTTTATTTTCTTAAATCCCCTACTTTTGCAACCCCGCGGATGTGGCGAAATTGGCAGACGCACCAGACTTAGGATCTGGCGCCGCAAGGCATGTAGGTTCGACCCCTATCATCCGCACTAAAAAGGCTTTCTCTGAAGGCTTTTTTTATAGCAATCGTTCCTGATGTTCCTTCATTTTTTCTTCCTGTTTTTGTACAGGCACAGCTTTTCTGCCACCAGGTTTTCCTCTTACAATAAACAATTTAAATAAAATTGTTATTCCCTTTAATGGAAATGTTTAAGTTCCATTATGCTTTTTTAGTGAATTTTATCCTGATTACTTTACTTCTGCAAAGGTGAAATTCCTGATTGCATAGGTTTCAGTAAGTAGCTTATTTCTCCAACTTCTTTAGGAAACAAACGTCTCTTGCTCCCGTCGCTTATCGCTCGTAAAAGCAATATTTGAATTTTGCAAACAATAGATTGATGTTTGCAAATGACCTTCTTTGTTTTCGTCTCACCTTTGCTATATCAATTTTAAATAATAAATCAAGATGGAAAACAACAAAAAAATCGCTTTAGTCACCGGAGGCAGTCGTGGACTTGGTAAAAACATGGCGCTAAATCTTAGTAAAAAAGGCATCAATGTAGTACTCACCTATAATTCGAAAAAAGAAGAGGCGCTTGCAGTAGTTGCAGAAATTCAACAAATGGGGCAGCAGGCAGCAGCCTTACAATTAGATGCAGGTAATGTAAAAAGCTTTGACGCTTTTTTTGCACAATTGAAGGATGTATTAAAAAATACATTTAATACAGATCACTTCGATTTCCTGGTTAATAATGCAGGCACAGGCTTACATGCCTTAATTAGCGAAACCACAGAAGAACAATTTGACGAGGTAATGAATATACATTTTAAAGGTGTATTCTTCCTTACACAAAAGGCATTGCCTTATCTTAATGGCGGTGGCGGCATTGTAAACATCTCAAGCGGCCTGGCCCGTTTTAGCTATCCCGGCTCAGGAGCTTATGCAAGCATGAAAGGCGCAGTGGAAGTATTTACCAGGTACCTGGCAAAAGAATTGGGTGCACGCGGCATTAATGTGAATACAGTTGCGCCCGGTGCTATTGCCACAGATTTCGGTGGAGGTATGGTCAGAGATAATGAACAGGTAAATAAATCAGTTGCAGGCGCTACTGCTCTGGGTCGTGCAGGTTTACCGGCGGATATTGGCGGCGTAGTTGCTTTTTTATGCACTCCGGAAGCAAAGTGGATAAACGCGCAACGCATTGAAGTTTCAGGGGGAATGAATGTGTAAAACAAATCAAAAAGCAGATGGATCGCAATTCATCTGCTTTTCTTTAAAACTAAAAAATCCCTATCACAAGGCCTCGTAGCCATAACAAACAATCCAGGTACTGAAGAAACGGCGATGTTTACTCAGTTAGGTATAACGAGACTTTCATCAAGGTAGCCGGTATTTTTTTGGTGTCAACGCTATGGTTATTTTTCCCAAAACCTTTTTTGTTGGCAACGTCATAATTTATAAATTTTATTCCGTTCTCAAACTCTTTACGGGATTTGCTATCGCTGCTTTTATAGCCTGGAAGATTACTGTCGTTAAAGCCACTAACAATACTAATACACCTGCTGCCACAAACATCCACCAGCTTAGTTCAATTCTGTATGGGTAATTCTGAAGCCACCTATTTGTAAGTAACCATGCAACGGGAATGGCTATTAACAAGGAAATAGCTACTAATTTTAAAAAATCTATGGAAAGTATATTTACTACAGATGCCACTGATGCACCCAATACTTTTCTGATGCCGATTTCTTTGGTTCGCTTTTCTGCAGACAATACAGACAATCCAAAGAGACCTATGCAGGAGATAAAAATGGTGAGCAAAGCTCCAAACATCATCACCTGTTTCCACTTGGCTTCTGCTTCATAACTTTTCAGATTTTCCTGGTCTTTGAATTTGTAATCGTAAGGGCTTATAGGAAATGTTTTTTTGAATACGGATTGAATATGTTGAAGGCTTCTGGTTTCCGTACCTGGTTTTATTTTAATAGCTGCCATTCCATATTGGCCTGGTTTCATTGTAAACAATTGTGGTTTTATCTTTTCGGATAATGGACGGAAATGGTAATCTTTTACTACACCGACAACTGAGTACTTTTCGTTATTGTTGTACCAAAAATTAACCTCTTTGCCAAGAGGATCTTTCCAGCCTGCTTCTTTTACAAATGCTTCATTTACCAAAATAGACTTAGTTGAATCGGAAGGAAAATCCGGTGAGAAATTTCTTCCTTTTACAATCGGTATTTTATATAATGGCAGGTATGATTCATCAATAGTTTCATAATCGAATTTGATTTCTGTCTCACCGTTTATTCTTGCAACAGTTCCCATTCTGCCGCCATTCTTAAGAGCAACAGCAGTGATACCTGGCTCTTTCAGTAATTCTTCTTTAAACGGTTTAGAATCATTACGCGTCATACCCCATTGATTTACAATAATTGTATTGCTGTCATCATAACCAAGGTCTGTCTTGACTAAAAAATTAAATTGTGAATAGATAGTGACTGTTGCAATGATGAGAATAGTTGCCAGGGTAAACTGTAATACCACCAAACTTTTTTGTAAATAATTTTTGCCTGATAAATTAATACGGTTGTATAATGTTTGAACAGGACTGTATTTAGACAATACCAGTGCCGGATAAAACCCTGCAAAAAGACCGGTAATAAGAAATAACACAAAGTATCCGGCTACCAGTTTTGCATCGAAGAGATAAGAGAAGGATAAGGACTTATTTGTAAGTTGATTAAAGCCGGGCAATCCAAGACGCACAAGCAATAAAGCCATTAAGAACGCCGCCGCACATAATATAAAAGACTCGCCCAGGAATTGTATAATGAGTTGCTTCCTGTCGCCACCTATCACTTTTCTTACGCCAATTTCTTTGGCACGTTTCAACGAGCGGGCAATGGTAAGGTTAATAAAATTGATGCAGGCTATTAACAGAATAAAGAGCGCTATTCCTGAAAGTATATAAGAATACATAGGATTGCTTGCATCTACAAGGCTGTTGTCTGAAATATAGTCTTTACTGAGGTGAATGGCTGTAAAGGGTTGCAGGTTGAAAACACTAACCAATTTGTCGCCATATTTCTCAGCCATCATCTTAATAGACTCCTTTGCATCAGTCTCATAAACCTTTTTCATTTTTGCTTCCACCTTTGCTATGTCTGCACCCGGCCTGAGGACAACGAAAGTGCTCAAAAAAAAGTTGAACCAGTTTTCATTGCTTCCTTCCGCTTCCGCAGGCACTTTAAAAGGCAGCAACACATCAAATTTTATAGAAGAATTCTGAGGAGATTTTTTAGCAATGCCTGTTACAACATAAGGCTCGAACTTATCTTCATTTTTAAACTCCATTATCTTGCCCAACGCTTTTGTGGTGCCAAAATATTTTATGGCAATATCTTCTGAAATGACAACTGAGTTAGGTTGCTGTAAGGCAGTTGCAGGATTGCCGGCAATTAATGGAAAGGAAAATACTGAGAAGAAACTGGTATCGGCATAATATACCTCCTGGCTTTTTATCTCAGTGCCCTGTTTCACATCGCGTTGTCTGCTCTGGTAGCGAACGAAGGTTTTTATCTCCGGTATACCTGCTGTAAACTTTGGTCCCTGGAAATAGCCACTGAAGCCTCCCATCATATCAGTACTGCCATCAGGCTTTATTCGCTTGACCGTAACACGATAAATATTGTCAACGTTGGCGTGAAACCTGTCATAACTCACTTCATCTTTTGTATAAAGAATAATAAGCATAGCACACGCCAGCCCAAGGCTTAAACCTGCAATGTTGATAAAAGCGTAAACTCTGTTGCGTGAGAGGTTTCTGAAGGTAGTTTTGAAATAGTTTTTGAACATGATGTTTATTTTATAAAGGGACCATTTTTTTTATTTTGGAAGCATGGAGACGCAAAGGCAAAGGTTCACAAAGCTTTTAAACACAACTTTTTCTATTAACAGATCCATATCTTTTATTCCCGTAAATCCGGGTTCAAACTAATTTCCACTAAATCCTATTAATCCAATAAATCGTGGTTCTATTATTCCGTCCTCAAACTCTTTACTGGATTAGCAACCGCTGCTTTTATAGCCTGAAAGACAACTGTTATTAATGCAATGAGCAGTCCCATAAATGCTGCAGTAATAAATATCCACCAGCTTATGCTAATGCGATAGGCAAAATCCTGCAGCCATTTATTCATCGCATACCATGCGACAGGAAAAGCTATAACACACGAAACCAGCACGAGCTTTAAAAAATCTTTTGACAACATACCTGCGATGTTGCTTACAGATGCTCCTAACACTTTTCGAATGCCTATTTCTTTTACGCGCTGCTCAGCAGCATAAGTAACCAGGCCGAATAACCCAAGACAGGCAATAAGAATGGCGAGTATCGCAAACGTTATAAAAATTTGAGCCGTTCTTTGCTCGGCGGTGTATAGTTTATTGAAATCTTCATCCATAAAAGAATAATCAAAAGGCTGTCCCGGTACTATTGTCTTCCATTTATTTTTTATCTGCTCAATCACACCCGGAATGTCAGCCGAACTTATTTTTACCGCTACACTTCCATTGTCTTTACCGAGAACAAGTCCTAATGGTGTCACCACATCACGTAATGAACTGAAGTTGAAATTTTTCACAACCCCTATAATATGATATTCATTCAAGGTCTTTGTTTTAATATCCTTTAACTCGTATAGCTTTTTCTCCAACACGTCTTTTGTTGAAAGAAACTTTGCAGCCGCTTCATTAATGATCATTGCAGTTGAATCTGTAGGGAATTGCGGAGAAAAATTTCTGCCCTTCAAAACCTTTATATCAAGTGTGGGAATATAATTATCATCTACCGTCCAGTCCTGCATAGATATAGCGGTACGCTGATCCAGTGCAGGTGAAGTAAAAAAAGCATTGTTGTTTCTATTAAAGTTTACCGGTAAATAACCGCTTGTTGAAACATTTTTTACACCGCTTGTTTGTAACAATTCATTTTTAAAAGTTGCCGCCTGATCTTTTAAAACATCCGCATGTTTAATAGTTAATACCTGTTCTCTGTTAAATCCAATATCCTTATTGTGTATGTAATTGATCTGGTTGTAAATCACTATTGTTCCAAAAATCAGCATGATCGAAATTGAAAACTGGAAAACGACTAATGAATTTCTCAGCCACGACCTTTTAAAACCTGCTGCAAGCCTGCCCTTCAACACATCTATTGGTTGAAAAGAGGATAAGTAAAAAGCAGGATAACTGCCCGCGAGTAAGCCGACTACGAGCATAAGTACTATTAGAAGCAGTATCATTTTTAATTGAAATAATGCGGCGACATTTATAACTTTTCCTGCAACATGATTGAAGTAGGGCAATAAAAGCCAGCTAATAAGAACAGCAAAAATCAAAGCAATAAAGCTTAACAGGAGAGACTCCGTAAGAAATTGCTGTATAAGATTTTTTTTGAGTGAGCCTAACACTTTTCTTACGCCTACTTCCTTTGCACGGTTTGATGAACGTGCAGTTGACAGGTTCATAAAATTTACGCATGCAATTAATAATATCAGTACCGCTATTGCTGAAAAAATATATACAAACACTGCATTGCCATTGCCATTTAATTCACCCTGCTTGTTAGAATGTAAATGAATATCCTTCAGAGGTGTAAGACTTGCCCGTACAAAGCCACCGCTTTTTTTAAACTCATCAAGGGTTAGATTGATAACACTTTTAAGTTCGGGACCAATATGTTTATCCATCATTTCGTTCAACTGTGGCTCCAGTTTTTTTATATCCATATTATTCCTGAGAAGAATATATGTATTGTAATTCTCACTTAGCCAGTCGTCGCTTCTGCTATCATTACTTTCTGCAAACGGAATAAAAAAATCAAAATTGAAATGTGATTGCGTCGGTATATCTTTTATTACACCTGTAATCTTATAATTTCCTGTATCATTTATTGTCATGCTTTTTCCAACAACATCCGTACTGCGGTTAAAATATTTCTTTGCAATGGTTTCTGTTATTACCAATGAATGCGGCTCTTTCAATGCAGTTTTGGGATCACCTTCTATCATGGGCAAAGTGAATACATCAAATAAAGTAGAATCAGCATAACCAACCCTGCCTTCCTGTATGTTCTCAGTTCCTTTTTTTACTAAAAAACCACCATACCATCTAAGCCTTGTATATTGTTCCACCTGCGGAAACTCTTTTACTGTCTCCGGCCCCATTAATGCCGGGCCTTGTGCAGCATCAGAATGATTATCGCCAAACTTAATCTCGTTATTTATGCGATAAATTCTGTCTGCATTTACATTATACTTATCAAAACTCAGTTCATCCAGCACATATAATAAAATGAGCAAACAGGTAGCCAGGCCGGTAGCAAGACCAATAATATTTATAGCCGTATAAAATGAATTGTTTACCAGGTTTCTGAACGCGATTTTGAAATAATTTTTAAGCATAAAAGAAGTTTTGAGATTTATATTATTAGCTTTTGTTCTTTAAGTAACTTTTTTAGAAATCCCTCGGGATAACTATTACGAGAACAAAAGCATTAGAGTTTATAAACTTTTTAATTATAATTTTTTCAAGTAATCGGGCCATCTTTTCATCCCACAAATCCCAAACATTCCACAAATCCCAGTTCAGACTTATTCTGTCCTCAAACTCTTTACTGGGTTTGCTATTGCTGCTTTTATAGCCTGAAAGCTTATTGTTATTAAAGCAATAGCTAATGCCATCAGACCTGCAGCAATAAAAATCCACCAGGAAATATCAATTCGATAGGCAAAATTTTGGATCCATTTGTTCATTGCCCAAAAAGCGATTGGGGATGCAATAAGTATGGCAATAAATACTAACTTCACAAAATCTTTTGAAAGTAGTCCGGTAATGTTTGATACAGTCGCGCCCAATACTTTTCGAATGCCTATTTCTTTGGTGCGTTGCTCTGCAGTAAATGTGGCTAAACCAAATAAGCCAAGGGAAGAAATGACTATTGCTATGATGGAAAATACAAAAATGAGAAAAGATGTTTGCCGGTCTTCTTTGTACAACTCATTAAACGTATCATCTAAAAAATTATACTCGAGAGGATTGCCTGGTAAAATCTTTTTCCATACACTTTGGATTTCAGCTACAGCCTGTGAAGCATTATTTGGCGCTATACGAACCATCAAAACTCTAAACCACTGCGGATCATTGAAGGCAATTAGCGGACCTGTTTTATCATGCAGGCTCTGGTAATTAAAATTTTTTACAACGCCAATGATTTGTCCTTTTCTTCCCTTGAAAGTGAAGCGTTGCCCGACAACAGGTTAGGTATATTCAATTCAGCTACGGCAGCTTCGTTAAGTATCACGTTGTTTTTGTCTGCTTCATTTCCTTGCTGCAGCCATCTGCCTTCTTTCATTTGGAGTTGCATGGTTTTTTGAAAATCTGCGTCAGTTGAAAGCTGCGTAATCTTTGGATTAAAAGTCGTATCGTGTCCATTCCAGTCTGCACTGCCTGTAGATATACTGCCAATATTTACAATAAGCTGATTGGCGCTTGTGACACTTTGTATGCTGCTATGTGCGAGTAATTCCTGCTTTATGGATTGCATTAATACATCCTTTTTTTCCCTGTCAACAGTCGGTGGCAATGCAAATGATAAAACCTGTGACCGGTTGTACCCCGGATTTGTTTTCTGTATAAAATTCATTTGCCGGTAGATGATAATAGCGGCGGCAATGAGCATAACAGAAATAGTAAACTGTACAATTACTAAAGCCTTCCTGAAATAACTATCTTTAACTTTTAAAACAGCGAAGCCTCGGAATACCTGTAAAGGTTTAAAAGAAGATAACAACAGCGCCGGGTAAATACTGTTTAGAAGCAATGCGGTAAACAGTGCAATACCGATAACCTGCCACATAGTTACAGAGGTAAGCGTTAATACAAAATTTTTGTCTGTAACTGAATTGAAAGATGGCAGAAACAACTGTATCAGCACAAGTGTTGCAATCAATGATATGAAGCTTATTAATAGAGATTCAGCAATAAACTGGTAAAAAAGATGAACACGCTTTGCGCCAACTATCTTTCTTACACTTACTTCTTTTGCCCGCAGGCTTGCCTTTGCAGTCGTTAGGTTTACATAATTGATACACGCAATCAATAACAACAAAAAAGCAAGGACAGAAAAAATGTAAACAGTATTACGGTTGCCATGAACAAATGCTGAGGACTGCAGTTCGTTTTCAAAATGCATATCCTTCAGGGAAATAAGGCTGATGCCAGTGCCGCCTTTTTCATTGCCTGGTAAAATATTTGCCAGCTTTTTGGCAGTAATGGATGGATTGGAACCTGATTTTAGTTTTACAAATGTTATATAATTAAAATTCTCCCAATTTTCATCATTCTCTCTGCGCTGTGCATCGGTTAGTAATGCTGCCAGCGGCATGTATGCCTGGTACTGGAAACTTGAATTTACTGGTGCATCTTTCACAATTGCTTTTACCACGTAGTTCGCGCTATCAATGCGGATCGTTGCTCCTATTGCCTCCTTGTTACTGAAATATTTTTTTGCTGCTGAAGCGGTAAGAATGATGGTGTTAGGATTGTGTGCGAAAGATGCTGCATTGCCTTTTATAAAATCATAGTGAAAAATATTGAACCAGTCATCATCAACATACGCACATTTTTTTTCATAAGTGAGGTTACCATTTACATTAAACACAGGCAAGTTATTGGGATACAGCCTAGATACTTTTTCAATTTCGGGTATATCTTTTTTTGCAGCATCTGCAAGCAGTAATGGGGTGCTTTCCCAAATCCAGTTATTTTTTTTAACGCTTGTTGTTAGCCTGAATACTCTGTCTGCATCCGGTTGATAATTATCAAAATTCATTTCATTTTGCACCCATAGCAATATTAGCACAGCCGCGGTCATGCCAACAGCTAAGCCGGTAATATTTATTAAAGCAGTAGCCTTATTTTTAAAGATGCTGCGACAACCGGTTTTAAAATAATTTTTAAACATAATTCTATATTTTCAGTTGTTGTGAGGGGATAGCCTATAGTTTAATAGGAAGGTTTGCAAAATATCATTACCTTTTATTTTGTATAGTTAGATTTGAAAAATCACCATCAGAATTATTGCCTGCCCAAAAACCAATGTTACCTACAGTACGGTTGGTCAGGGGTGTTATAGTCAGGGCAGGCTTAATATCGTTATTTACATATACAACTATATTATTGGCTTTAACAGTAATCTTTGCATGAAACCAGCTTTCAGGTTCAATTGTACTTGACAGAGCGTTTTCATACTTGCCGGGATACTTTTCCCGCAGTATCTGCCAATCGTATTGAGGAAGTGATATATATTGAACGGAATGACTTTTTCTTATTGCATCTGCTGATTGAAAATTAAAAGGCCGAAAATAAACTACATCGAATGTGCTGTCGTTCAGCCCATGAAAAGCAACGCCCACAAAACTTTGCTGCAAGACGTTTTTCCCTTTAACATCAAATTCAATATTGCCGCTTTTAAAGGTTAAGCCTTTTATCCATGCTATACCTTGATTAGGTTTACTATCAAGATGCACAATAGCTTTTCCATCTTTGTTTGTAGATATAGTAATTTTCCTGTTCACTAGTTGGAAGCGGCGACTGCGTGATATATCAGGTTTAATTACCTGCTTTTGAGCGAAACTATTCTGACTAAGACATGCTATATACAGGATAATCATCTTTGTGGTTATCCTGTATATTCTATTACTTGTGATCAATTGTTTATACATCTTAAAATACTTCTTATTTGATTGGTTTTATCATTCTGTTCTCAAACTCTTCACCGGATCGGCAAGGGCAGCCTGCACACATTTAAAGCTAACTGTAAGCATGGCAATAAGCAAGGTTATAACACCTGCCAGTGCAAACACCCACCAGCTTAAATTAGTACGGTAGGCGTAACCTTGTAAAAAGCTGTGTAAGCCATACCACGTCACCGGAAAGGCAATGGCTGCGGCAACCAGCACCAGCGTTAAAAAGTCTTTTGACAGCAGGGTAACAATATTCGTCACACCTGCACCCAATACTTTACGCACGCCAATTTCTTTCACCTTGCTTTCAGCGGTAAAGGTTACCAGGCCAAACAAACCAAGACATGATATTAATATGGTTACGATGGCAAAACAATTAAACAACTGGCCCACATGCGTATCAGTTTTGTATAAATCATCAAACTGGCTGTCTAAAAAAGTGTAATCAAAAGTATAGTCAGCGTTATATTCTTTCCATACCCTTTCGGCGGCAGCCAATGCACGTGCGGCATCCTTACCTGTAGTTCTTACATACATTTTTCCCCGCCAATATTTGTCGTATTGCATCAAAAGGGGTGGTATTTTTTGGTGCATGTCCTGAAAATGGAAATCTTTCACCACACCGGCAATTACCCCTTTAATACCGTGAAAAGTAAGCCGTTTGCCAATTACAGGTTCTTTTATGCCGGTTGCCTTAATAGCTGTTTCATTTAATATAAAGTTGGCGCTGTCGGCAGGTGAACCGGTAAAGCCGTTCCCTTCCACCAACTGCATGCCCATGACCTGCACAAAATTTCTTTCTATTGGCATCTGAAAAATGGTAAATGATTGCTGGTCGGTTCTTTTACCATCCCAGTCCACATCTGTGCTGCCTGAACTATTATTAATGATGTCAGCACCAGATTCTGTAACGCCTAATATGCCCGGTTGTTTCAGCAGTTCAGCCACTGCCGCATCATAATGGCCGTTAATATTACGCATCCAGAAGCTAAAAACATTTTCTTTGTCGTAACCCAGATTTTTCTCCCGTATATACTTTAATTGTTTACCTATGATGATAGTGCTTGTAATAAGCATGATGGAAAAACTAAACTGCACAACTACTAATACTTTGCGAAAATTGCCTTTGCCGCCAATGCCGCTTAGCTTGCCCTTCATTGCCTCTAGCGGTTTGAATGACGACAGCGTTACGGCTGGATAAATACCTGCCAGCAGCAGTGTTGCCAGCATGGTAAGGCCGTACACCGCAAGCACCTTGGGCGACCAGGGTTTGAAAACAATATTTTTACCTGAAATAGTATTATATAAAGGCATTACAAGGTAAATAATGCCCGTTGCCAGCACAAGTGCTATAATAAATGTGAGCAGCGATTCACTTACAAACTGCATAAACAGCTCCACCTTGCCCGCACCAATAATTTTACGCATGCTAATTTCCTTACTGCGCTTTATCGCCCGTGCGGTAATAAGGTTTACATAGTTTATGCAGGCTATCAACAATACAATTACAGCTACTATAAAAAACACCTGAACAACCATCATACCCTGCTCCTTGCCGTCTAAGGCGTACAGGTGTATTTTAGTAAGCGGGGCAAGCACGTAAGTAAGGTGTTCGTTAGCCTGTATATCATAGTTGTGACGGTGTATGATACTCATTTTTTCAGCCGCTAAGGCGGGGCTGGCATTGGGTTTCAGCAATACATACGTATTGTAATTATACTGGTCCCAGTTTGCGTTAAGCGTTTTAAAGTTGCTGACAGTATTATATTCCTGTTCGAGCTGCTGAAAATTAAAGACGATGTTGTAATGTATAGAAGAATGCGCAGGCATATCCTTCATTACCCCTGTTACACTGTATAATTTTTTGTCGTCACCTTTTAATACTTTACCCATAGGGTCTTCATCGCCAAAAAATGTTTTCGCTGTGGTTTCAGACAATACTATAGAATGTGCATCAGTAAAAGGATGTTGCGGGTTGCCTTTGATAAACGGGAAAGTAAACATGCTGAAAAAAGAGGCGTCAGCCAGGCAGTTATGGGATTCAGTAAATTTCTTGCCATTGTATTCAAATACTGAAACACCCCCGTTATCTCTTATGCGGCAGGCATCTTGCACCTCAGGCACTTCTTTTTTGGCATATACTGCAATAGGTGCAGGTGTACTGTTCCAAATATTTTGGTTATCAAACTTAGGCGCCAGCTTATAAATATTAGCTGCATTTACATTAAAGCGGTCATAGCTCAACTCGTCGTTTACCCAAAGCAATAGCAGTATACTTACCGCTAAACTTACGGCAAGGCCGGTGATATTGATGAAGGAAATGGTTTTGTTCTTTATAAGAATGCGCCATGCGGTTTTGAAATAAGTTTTGAACATATAGATGTTGTTATGAATTTCAAAGCACTATTAAAATGCCAGTTTATTATTTATATGAGTGTCAATTGATTGGAAAAGTCAGAAGCAATTGAAGTGCACGCTTTTGATACAGTAGTGTCCGCTTTTGTTACATAAACTCTTCTGTCCATTGAACTAAAACCCTTCAGGCTTCTTAATTACAGCATTCCTTCATCGGCAAAACTGAAGTATCCTTCTTCGCTTACTATAATGTGGTCGAGTACTTTTATATCGAAGTATCCTGATGCTTCTTTTATTTTGTCGGTCAGATCCTTGTCTTGCCTGCTTGGTTTAAGATTGCCGCTGGGATGATTGTGGCTGAGCACAATACTTACGGCATCGTGTTCGAGCGCTTTTTTCAGGATAATCCGGGGATCTGCTACTGTGCCTGTTATGCCGCCTTCACTTATTATTTCATAATGATTTATTTTGTTTGCGTTATTTAAAAATACAACAGCAAAAACTTCATGCTTTTTATACTCAAGCTGCGCCTTCAGATAATTTGCAATGTCTTTGCTCGTTAGTATTACTTCCTTTTTATTGTCCGCCATACTCCTTCTTACGCCCAACTCCAGGGCAGCAGCAATAGTGATTGCCTTTGCCGGTCCTAATCCTTTAATTTTCAGGTTAACCATATCTTTTACAGTCAGCTTCGAGAGACGTTGCAGCTTATTATCTGCAGCAGCCAGTAATTCTTTGGCCAGGTCAACAGCGCTTTTTTCCACTGATCCATTATTTATAAGTATGGCAAGCAGTTCGGAATTACTTAAACTTTCCGCTCCCTTCAGGGTTAGTTTTTCACGAGGTCTGTCATCAATTGCCCAATTTTTAATGCTCTGTTTATTCATACGTTAATTTTATTACCGGCTGAAATTAAAACTTCTATCGCTAATCTCTATCTTCGCCGCATATTTCTTCAGATGGCTATGAATCCTTCTATAAAAATTTTTTCAGGCACCGGCTCTTACAGCGTTTCAAAAAAAATTGCAGAAAGGTTTGGAGCCCCTTTAGGTAAGATCAATATTCAGAAATTCAGCGATGGAGAAATTCAGACTGTGTACATGGAAAGTATCCGGGGTGATTATGTTTTTCTTATCCAAAGTACCAATTCGCCTTCTGACAACCTGATGGAACTGCTGTTGATGATTGATGCGGCACGACGTGCAAGCGCTTATAAAATAGTGGTGGTAATACCTTATTATGGCTATGCAAGACAAGACCGGAAAGATAAACCACGGGTAGCTATCGGTTCAAAGCTTATAGCTAACCTGCTTGTGGCTTCCGGCGCTGACCGTATCATTACTATGGATCTGCATGCTCCTCAAATACAGGGATATTTCGATATACCGGTCGACCACCTCGACAGCTCTGCTATTTTTATTCCATATATAGAAAAACTTAAACTTCAAAACCTTACCTTTGCGTCCCCCGACGTGGGAAGTACCACCCGCGTGAGAGAAATTGCCAGCTATTTTAACAGTGAAATGGTCATTTGCGATAAGCATCGTAAAAGGGCAAATGAGATTGCAAGTATGGTATTGATAGGAAATGTAAAAGGCAGGGACGTGATTCTGATAGATGATATTTGTGATACTGGCGGCACGCTTGCCAGGGCAGCTAACCTGCTTATTCATAAGGGAGCAACAAGTGTGAGAGCGTTATGTACTCACCCTGTTTTAAGCGGAAATGCTTATGAAAACATTGAAAATAGTGAACTGGTAGAATTAGTGGTATGCGATACTATTCCATTAAAACAGGAGAGCCCCAAGATAAAATGCCTTTCCGTTTCTGATCTTTTTGCTATTGCAATCCGCAACGCTTACGAAAACAGAAGTATTACCAGTTTATTTATCCATTCTCAATTAAAAGCTAAAAGAGAAGAAAGACAATAGCATTATTTAAAAACAATCATAAAAATGAAGACAATTACAATCGAAGGACAACTGAGGACCGAAATGGGCAAAAAAGCCACCCGCCAGCTTCGCTCTCAGGAACTGGTGCCGGGTGTAATTTACGGGGGTGCGCAGGAAGTAAACTTTTCTGCTCCTGCAAAGGCTTTCAAACCTATCGTTTACACCGCTGAATTTTTACAGACCCAAATCTCTGTTAATGGGCAAAACTATGTGTGCATTTTAAAAGACCTCCAGTTTGATAAAGTATCAGATGAGCTTTTGCACGTAGATTTTTTAGAACTCGTAGGCGACAAAAAGGTGGTTGCAACACTGCCTTTGCATCTGTCAGGAGTTTCAGTTGGTGTAAAAGGCGGCGGAAAACTGGTAGTAAAAATGAAATCATTAAAAGTAAAAGCTTTACCAAAAGATTTGAGAGAGTCAATTACAGTAGATATTTCAAATCTTGAGTTGAACGGCAATATCAGGGTTGAAGATGTAAAGGTAGAAAATATGGATATATTAAATAGTCCCCGTATTCCTATTGCTTCCGTTGTTATGACCCGCCAGTTGAAGCAGGAAGATGCAAAAGAGGAAAAGAAAAAATAATTAACATTTCTTTGTTTTATTGCCCGGTCTCAGTTCGCGACCGGGTTTTTTTGTGCTTTTACGAAAGTGTTGCTAAGGAAGTAGAAGATATTTCAGTTCTAGTTTCCATCTTATTTTTGCTGTTATGAGTAAATTTCTGATTGTTGGTTTAGGCAATATTGGAAATGAATATGCCCATACCCGGCATAACATCGGTTTTGATATACTTGAGGCTTTTGTGCTCAGGCATAATGCATTTTATAAAACTGAAAGGCTCGCAGAGGTAGCCGAGGTAAGATATAAAGGGAAAATATTGATTTGTATCAAACCTTCCACTTACATGAATCTCAGTGGCCGTGCTTTTAAATATTACCTCGACAAAGAAAAAACAGATATCAACAACACCATTACAATTGTAGATGACCTGGCCTTGCCCCTTACAAAAATACGTCTGCGCGCGGGTGGCAGCGATGCCGGACATAATGGTCTCAAAGATATACAGGCAGTTTTAGGAACCGATAAATATCCTAAACTGCGTTTTGGCATCGGAAATAATTACCCCAAAGGAATGCAGATAGACTTTGTATTAGGCCGGTGGAATAAAGAAGAGCAGGCTGTTGTGAATGTAAAAATTGAAAAATGTGTGGAAACAATAGAAAACTTTGTTTTTATAGGATTGGAACGAACAATGAATGTTATAAATAATTGGCAGGTTACATAATATTTAAAAAATCAGGCGTTATATAAAGACGTAAAAAATAATATCAATTAAAAAAGGCTCTATTCTTGCAGTCTTTTTTCCCGATTGTTGCGTCATTATTGAAGAAACAGAATATATGAAAATTTTTTGTGTTGGCCGAAATTACAGAGAACATGCAAAGGAACTTGGAAATGAGGTGCCTGATGAACCTGTAATTTTCATAAAGCCAAAAAGCGCCCTTTTGCAATCTCATACTCCTTTTTATTATCCCGAGTTCTCCAATGAATTGCATTATGAGGCAGAATTGGTACTTAGGGTAAGCAAAAATGGTAAATATATCAATGAAAGGCAGGCCTCAAAATACTATAATGGTATTACAGTGGGCATCGATTTCACAGCCCGTGATATACAGGCAGAACTGAAGAAAAAAGGTCTGCCATGGGAGAAAGCAAAAGCATGGGACAACTCAGCAGTTACCGGCACATGGAAAGATATAACTCCTGAAATGTTAAGAAAGCCGGTTAGCTTTTCTTTGAATAAAAATGGAGAAAAAGTACAAAAAGGCGTAACAACAGATATGCTTTTCACTTTTGATCAGATTGTTTCGCATATCTCCAATTATTTTTCTTTAAACATCGGCGACTTTATTTATACAGGAACTCCGGCAGGTGTGGGCGAATGTGTTGTTGGTGATATCCTGGAAGGATATTTTGAGCAGGAAAGAATGTTTGAGCTCGAAATAAAATAACTTTAGTAATGTAATCAGAAGATTTTTTTTGCGGTTCCCCGCGGTCTTATCGTACCCTTTTTATCTTCAGGCATTTTTTGCACAGAAAGTAGTGTTTAACTAATTAGTTATAATTTGTTTTTTTTAAAACAAATAAAATTTACCAGAAAAATAACAACAAAAACTGTTCAAAAAACATGGTTTTTGTTTTAAAAATAAAATAATAGCTGCAATTTTACGTCATGAATAAACCGCTTGATATTCTTTTAATAGAAGACGATATGGATGATATCGATTTATTAAAAGATGCACTTGACGAAAATAAAGTACCTTATCATATGGATGTTATTAAGGAAGGCGATAAAGTATATAGTTATCTCAAAAGTGCAGCAACTTTGCCTGGTATTATTGTGATGGACCTCAATCTTCCAAAAACCGGTGGTAAAGAAATTTTGCTCGAATTAAAATCATCTTTTCATCTTACCAGTATTCCCATTATTATTTTAACTACTTCATCAGCAAAAGATGATATTGACTATTGCAACAAAATGGGGATCAGAATGTTTATAACCAAGCCGGCCACTATGGATGGTTGGAATACAACAATTCATTCAATAATGAATGTTGCACAAAATTTACCAAACTAAAAGTTTTTTTAACTGCTCTCTCTTCATCCGGTAATTGAAACAGCAATTTAATTTCGTCGATAATTCTTATTCCCGCTGTTTTAATCCTTTTTGTAAGGTTGTTTCAAAAAAAGATTGGATTTGTGCCAAGTAAGGTCTTTTTTGTTTTTCTCTCCAAAAGGGTTTTTAGAATTTATAATTTCTACAAGTTTTTTCTATCGCATTTTTTACATATTTGTGATTATTAAAATATTAACTGTAAGGGTAATATAATTACCAATTGTTGTTTTATTATTAAACTGCCTTATTCTGTTTAAATGATTTAAATAGAATTCCCGCACTTGTATTACTTTTGTGTGTAATTGTAGCCTGCATCAGAGTTAGTGTTTTTATTAGAATATTATTTGTATTGCAGCTATTTGAAGATGAATAAAATCAAGTAAAATTATGACTCGTCCGGTAAGGTTTCAAACACATGTTAAGGAGCTTGAAGCTCCTGCAAGTTATATGGGAGAGGGTTTTATGGCTACCTCTTTCGAAAAAATTGTAGGTATGGCCCGTAAAAATTCACTCTGGCCATTACCGTTTGCTACCAGTTGCTGTGGTATCGAGTTTATGGCAACAATGGGCTCGCACTACGACATGTCGCGCTTTGGCAGCGAGCGATTGGGTTTTTCGCCCCGCCAATGCGATTTATTAATGGTAATGGGGACAATAGCTAAGAAAATGGCTCCGATTTTGAAACAGGTGTACCTCCAAATGGCAGAGCCCCGCTGGGTAATGGCCGTAGGCGCATGTGCATGTTCGGGAGGTATTTTTGACACCTACAGCGTGCTGCAGGGCATTGACCAGGTAGTGCCGGTAGATGTGTATGTGCCGGGTTGCCCGCCCAGGCCCGAAGCCATTATCGACGGCGTTTTACGTATCCAGGACTTGGTAAATAATGAAAGTCTTCGTCGAAGAAATGGTACGACTTACAAAGCGCTGATGGAAAGCTACGGAATACAATAGTAGCATGACCAGGATTTAAAATTTGAATAAATAGCTTTGTATTGATTTTCAAATTTTAGAATAACTGCAAAGTTTTAAATTGCCGAACTTAAAACTTAGAAAATAGATCGTTTATATTTTCAAATTTGCTTTGCAGCAAGTGGGTTGGTTTAAATAAGTATTTTCAAATTCAGATAATAAATGTCCTTAAACAACGAACTGATTAAACAACGTTTACAGGAAAAATTTGGCGATATTTTCGGGGGTTTTGAGGAGCCTTATGGAATGCTGACCTTTTCTGTTCCCCGCGATTCTAACGTGGAAATAATGCAGTTTTTATATGAAGATACTGAACTTCAATTTACCTTTCTTACTGATTTATGTGCAGTTCATTATCCTGAAAGGGTAGGAGAAGAGCTTGCGGTTGTATATCATCTGCATAATCTTGTTGAAAATGTTCGCATAAGATATAAAGTTTACCTTCCCATAGAGCAACCCGATGTATTAACAGCAACAAAAATTTTTGAGGCGGCTAACTGGATGGAAAGAGAGACCTATGATTTTTATGGCGTAAATTTTATTGGTCATCCAAATTTGCGAAGGATTTTAAATGTAGACGAAATGGACTATTTTCCTCTGCGAAAAGAATATCCTTTGGAAGACCAAAGCAGGATTGACAAGGACGATGAAATGTTTGGAAGAGGCGGGAGCTACGATTTTGGTGATGAAAGAGCAAAGGATGCGCCAAAAACAATTAGTGAAGCAAATAAAGATGATACCTGGTTGTAATAGAATATGGATAATTTATTAAAAGATATAATTGAATCACCAAAGTTGCCCGACTACGTAAATGAGTTGCAACAATATTTGCTTCAGGAAGAAGCAAGGCGTAATGCTTTTTATGAAAATGTGAGGGATGATGAGAAAGCAGAATTTATAAATGGTGAAGTTATTTATCATTCTCCTGCAAAACATAAACATACTCTTGTAGTTGGTAATCTCAATTATCTTCTTACAAGGTACGTACGTAAAAGTAAAGCCGGTGTTGTAACAAGCGAAAAGTCGTTGATAAAATTAAGACGTAACGATTTTGAGCCGGATATTTGTTTTTTCAGAAGGGAAATTTCTGAAAATTTTAAACCTGATACCATGTTTTATCCTGTTCCTGATTTTGTGGCAGAGGTATTAAGCGACAGCACAGAAAAAAGAGACAGGGGAATAAAGTTTGTGGATTATGCTTTAAATGGTGTAAAAGAATATTGGCTTGTAAATTATAAAAAGCAATTTATTGAGCAATATCTTTTGGAAGATGAAGTTTTTGTGTTGGCCGAAAAAGTGCAGCACGGTACAATTCGCTGTAAAGTTTTAGCGGGTCTTGAAATACCATTAAAGGCAATTTTTGACGAAGAAGAAAATGAATTATTTTTGAGAGAGATGATTTGAATAAAAAATGTGAAAAGGAAAACTTTTCACTTTTGTATAATTTAATTAAGGCCATTTGATTTTTGCTCACTAAGGCGTTGCGGTAAAAGTGAGTGACACAACGATGTTGAATAAAATTACAAAAGGCCGAAAGCAAAAAAATAAAAATGTCTGCTGCCGAACACCATAAGAGACTTCCCGACGGGAGTATAGAGAAGACTACCACTACCTTAAACCTGGGCCCGACACATCCGGCTACACACGGCGTGTTTCAAAATATACTGGAAGTTGACGGTGAAAGAATTGTAGATGCAGAACAAACGGTTGGCTATATACACCGTGCATTTGAAAAAATTGCTGAGCGCCGCCCTTTGTACCAGATCACGCCTTTAACTGACAGGTTAAATTATTGCAGCAGCCCGATAAATAACATGGGCTGGCACATGACATGTGAAAAGCTGCTGGGAATAACCGTGCCTAAGCGAGTCGATTATCTTCGCATTATCATTATGGAACTGGCACGGATTGCCGACCACCTGATTTGCAATTCGGTTATCGGAGTGGATACAGGGGCTTTTACAGGTTTTTTATATGTTATGCAGTACCGTGAACTGATTTATGAAATTTGGGAAGAGGTCTGCGGCGCCAGGTTGACAACTAACCTTGGACGCATTGGTGGCTTCGAAAGAAATTTTAATGATATTGCTTTTAGAAAATTAGAGAAGTTCCTGGATGAATACCCAAAAGTTTTAAAAGAGTTTGAAAACCTTTTTAGCCGCAACCGTATTTTTATGGAGCGTACACAGGGTGTAGGCGGCATTTCTGCAGAAAGAGCTTTGAATTATGGTTTTACCGGTCCAAACCTTCGGGCAGCGGGGGTTGACTACGATGTTCGGGTTCATTCGCCTTATAGCAGCTACCAGGATTTTGAATTTGAGGTTCCGGTAGGTAAGACGGGCGATGCGTATGATCGTTTTTTGGTTCGTAACGATGAAATGTGGCAATCACTTAACCTTATAAGACAGGCTTACCAAAAAGTCAAGGAGTTTAAAGGCAAGGACGCAGAAGTTTTTCATGCTGACGTACCTGAATATTATCTTCCTGAAAAGCAGGATGTATATACAAAAATGGAAGCGCTTATTTATCATTTTAAGATAATAATGGGTGAAACAGATATACCGGTCGGGGAGGTTTATCACAGCGTAGAGGGCGGAAATGGAGAGTTAGGTTTTTATTTGATAAGTGATGCGGGACGTACCCCTTACCGTTTACATTTTCGCAGGCCTTGCTTTATATATTACCAGGCCTTTACCGAATTAATAAAAGGCAGTATGCTTAGTGATGCAATTATTTGTATGAGTTCGCTTAATTTGATTGCTGGGGAAATGGATGCGTAAGCCCCTAACCCCTAAAGGGGAACAAGAGATAGTAAACTGATGAAAAGGATTGAGTTAATTTGGAGAAATTCTATTTTGTCTTTTAAACAAATAACCTGCTCAAAGAATGCAAAAAATTGTTAAGCAAAATAAGAGGCTAACTTTAGAAGATGAAAAAAAGTTATGGAGGGAATTTTGGGTAAAAAAATTAGGATATTATCCAACTAAAGTGGAAAGGGTTGTTCAAAAAGTTTCTTTTGAAGAATTTAATAAAGAGAAAGAAGAGCTTTATAATGAATTTAGGGATTTTATAAATAGCAGAAAGTAATGTCTATACAATTTTCAGAAAAAAGTTTATTCAAAGTAGAGGAGATCAAAGCACAGTATCCTGAAGGAAAACAGAAAAGCGCTTTATTGCCCGTACTTCATCTGGCACAGGAAGAATTTGGCGGTTGGTTAGATGTGCCGGTAATGGATTATGTAGCTGAATTATTAGACATTACTCCTATCGAAGTATATGAAGTGGCTACCTTTTACAGTATGTACAACATGAAACCTGTGGGTAAATTTCTTTTTGAAGTTTGTCAGACCGGGCCATGCATGTTAAGAGGAAGTGATGGTATAATTAATTATATAAAAAGCAAACTGCAGATAGGAGTTGATGAAACTACACCTGATGGTTTGTTCACTTTGAAAGTTGTGGAATGCCTGGGCGCTTGTGGCTATGCTCCGATGATGCAGTTAGGTAAGCATTTCAGGGAACATTTAACACCGGAAAAAGTGGATGCAATTATTGAAGAGTGTCGTACTTTTTCAGCAATAAATAATTAAATCCGCGGAGGAAAATTTTATCTGTCATTTTTTATTATTTTGTCATCACTTTTTTTCGCCGCAAGAGTTTGAATTGAGGGCAAAAATTGAGGTTGGAATAAGATGGTATTTAAGATAAAGGGATAATGGGACAATTGGAATCTTGGCTATGGATAAGCTTTAGTCAAGTGCGAAAAGGATAAGCGAAAATGGAGTCTATCTTTAAAACAAGCAGTAAAGGCCAAAGCAGGGTCATTACAATTTAAATTTACACGTTATGAAGCTCGTTCCCTACCTTTATTTTCAAGGCAATGCCGAAGAAGCTATGAATTTTTATGCACAGGCTTTAGGAGGAAGTATTGAAAGTATTCAACGGTATGGAGATAACCCTATGCCTTCTCAGGAAGATTATAAGCAAAAGGTTTTGCATGGCCGACTAATGTTTGATAACAATCTTATAATGATTTCAGATAGTATGAAAGGGCAGGAAGCTTTACCTGGCGGAAACATACAACTATCTGTTGATGTTACAGAAACGGAACACATTGATACTGTATTTAATAAAATGGCTGAAGGTGGAAATGTTACAATGCCATTGCAGGATACTTTTTGGGGAGCAAGATTTGGAATGCTTAAAGATAAGTTTGGAGTAAGCTGGATGTTCAATCAGGAGTTGAAAAAATGAATTTATGGGACTAACAAGTAAAAAGCTGGTTGTTAAAAAAAGTTATGAAGCAGTACAATCTGTTGAAATAAGCTTTTTAGTTGATAGCGGGGCTGTGTTTAGCCTGGTGCCGGGTAGACTTTTAGATGAGTTAGGGATTAAGCCACATAGGAAAGTAGATTTTTCTTTAGCTGACGGAACTTTAATATCGAGACGCGTAGGAGATGCTTATTTTGAGTTGAACGGTGAAGGTGGTGCTGCACCTGTCATATACGGAGAAGAAGGAGACGATGCGTTGCTAGGTGCCACTACTCTTGAAAGCCTTGGATTAGTTTTAAATCCGTTCACCAGGGAATTGCATCCAATGAGAATGTTATTAGCATGATTGAAACAACTAATGATAATGAATAAGATAATTCCTTATATAAAATCTGCAACACCGATGCCGCAATATCATTTATTAGTTGAGTTTGAAGATGGAGTAAGCGGAGTAGTCGATTTGAGCGGATGGAAAGGAAGAGGGGTATTTGAATATTGGAACGATAAAGAAAATTTCAAAAAGTTTATTATAACGCCGGGAAAAAAAATTGAGTGGAATGAACAGATAGATATGGACCCCGATGCCTTTTATTTAAAACTGACAGGTAAAACATTCGAAGAGTATGCCAACGATAAGCAGCTTTTATGGCATTCTTATTAAAATATATTTCGGCCACCGTATGCCGCCCCATTTTCATGCAGAATACGCAGAATTTGTAGCGCAGATTTCAATAAAGGGTTTAGGAATTTTAGATGGATATCTTCCTCCAAAAGCGTTGGCGCTGGTAGTTGAGTGGGCAAGTATTCATCAGCAAGAATTATTAAATAATTAGAAAAGCTTAAGTGAAAATGGTAATGGAACGTTTGAAAAAATAGAGCCATTCAGGTAGAAAGTAATTAAAGCTTCTATTATAGAATTTACAACATATTTAAAAGAAAAAAGTCCCTTTAGGGATTTAAGGCTTATGAAATTATTATTAGATAAAGCAAATATTGAAGGCATTCGTTTTTACGAGGCATATCGAACTAACGGAGGTTATACCGCGGTTGAAAAAGCCTTTAAAATGTCACCTGCGGAAATTGTCGAAGAGGTTAAAAAAAGTGGTTTGAGAGGACGTGGTGGTGCGGGTTTTCCAACAGGTATGAAGTGGAGTTTTTTGGCTAAGCCAGAGGGTGTTCCCCGTTATCTTGTCTGCAATGCTGATGAAAGTGAACCAGGTACTTTCAAAGACAGGTATTTGATGGAATTTTTGCCGCACTTGTTAATCGAAGGTCTGATAATATCGTCTTTTGCATTAGGAAGTAACAGAACCTATATTTATATACGTGGAGAGTATGCCTGGATAACGGATATTTTGGAGCAGGCCATTTATGAAGCTAATCAAAATGGATGGCTGGGTAAAAATATCTTGGGCAGTGGTTTCGATTGCCAGATTTATGTGCAGCGCGGAGCAGGTGCTTACATTTGCGGAGAGGAAACAGCCTTACTTGAAAGCCTGGAAGGAAAACGTGGAAATCCGAGAATAAAACCACCTTTTCCTGCAATTAAAGGTTTATGGGACTGTCCCACAGTCGTGAACAATGTAGAAACTTTAGCTGCAGTAGTTCCTATCATGAATATGGGCGGAACTGAGTATGCAAAGATTGGTGTAGGCAAATCTACCGGTACTAAATTAATAAGTGCTTGCGGCAACTTAAATAAGCCGGGTGTTTATGAAATAGATATGACCATTAGTGTTGAAGAATTTATTTATAGTGACGAATATTGCGGTGGCATTCCTAATGGTAAAAGATTGAAGGCTTGTATTCCCGGCGGTTCATCAGTTCCTATTTTGCCTGCTAATTTGTTATTAAAAACAGCAAAAGGTGAAACGCGCCTGATGAATTATGAAAGTTTATCAGACGGAGGATTTGCTACAGGAAGCATGTTGGGCTCCGGTGGTTTTATTGTATTAGATGAAGACCAGTGTATTGTTCGTAATACACTAACTTTGGCTCGCTTTTACCATCACGAGAGCTGTGGGCAGTGCAGTCCATGTCGGGAAGGTACGGGATGGATGAAACGCGTTTTGTATAACATTGAATATGGAAAAGGTAAATTAAGTGACATAGATTTGTTGTGGGATATTCAAAGAAAGATTGAAGGAAATACAATTTGTCCATTAGGTGATGCAGCGGCTTGGCCGGTTGCAGCAGCCATCAGGCATTTCAGGGATGAGTTTGAATGGCATGTACTAAATCCTGAAGAAAGTCAGGTAAGAAATTTTGGATTAGCGCATTATGCGGATGCGAGAGAGGTGATAGTATAATTTGGAATGAACCATATAAACAACATAGAAATAAAGAATTTCAAATCTATTCGACATCAAAAAATTGAAGACTGTCGAAGGGTTAATGTTTTTATTGGTTATCCAAATGTTGGGAAAAGTAATATTTTAGAAGCTTTAAGTGTGTTTTCCATAAATGAAGCTAATGTTGATTTTTCAGCATTTATTAGAATGGAGAATTTCACCACTCTCTTTTATGATGGAGAAATTAACCAACCGGCAGAAATTAAAATAAATAAAAGACATCGCGTTATAGTTAGGTTTATAAATGAAGTTCTTGCTTTTGAGCAACAATTTGAAAGGGAAGGAACTTCGTTTGAAAAAGAAGATTCAAGAATAAAGAACGTAGAGCCACAGATTATCCTTAGCAGTCAGGATATCTCGAGAGGAAAAAGTTTTCAATTGGATGAAAAAGATAAACAAATTTTAAATTTTAACTTAAGAAGTATTCGACGACAAGACGAACTTGCAGAAGTCAGAAAATATCAATTCTTAAAACATACTAAATTTATAAGCAAAGGTTATTCTTCATTGTCTTATCCTTTTGGAGATAATATATTTAATATTATTTCTACAAATAAAGATTTAAAAAAGGAAGTTGCAAATCTTTTCAAGCCTTATAATCTTGAGTTATTGTATGATACACGACTCCAGGAATTTACTATTTCTAAAAGAACTGAATCTGGCATTTTTTCTATTCCTTATACGTTGATTGCAGATACTATCCAACGATTAATATTTTATAAAGCAGCAATCTTAAGTAATAAGGAAAAAGTTTTACTCTTTGAAGAACCCGAAGCACATATGTTTCCGCCTTATGTAAAAAAGTTTACCTCGGATGTTATTTTTGATGATGCAAACCAATTTTTCATAGCTACTCACAGTCCTTATGTTTTGAATGAATTTATAGAAGAAGTTGCAGAAGATTTAGCCGTGTACATTGTAGATTATGATAAAGGCGAAACTATAATTAAAAGATTAAACCAAAATGAACTACTTGAAGTGGCTCAATATGGAATTGATTTATTCTTTAATCTTGAAACGTATTTAGATAAAAATGTTCAATCACATAGTGCCTGAATGTTATATAGACACCATGTTGGTTCATACTTTAATGCCCCCAGGAAAGAATGAAAGATACAACCATCAGCACGGTTGTTTTGATGTAAGTAACGAAATGGAGATGTTAGGTTTGAAAGATAGATTTGCTGTAGGAATTATAGACAATGATAAAAAGCAAGCAAAGTATTTAAGAAGTTTTACCGAGTTAGCTAATATCAAAAATGATTTAAAATTATATAAGCATAAGGTTTATCATCAGTATTTTATTGAGATAAATCCTGCAATAGAGTTATGGATTTTTAAGATTTGTGAACAAGAGAAAATAGATATTACTGAATTTGATTTGCCAAAAGATTTAAAGACATTTAAAAAGATAACAAAGTCTCAAAGTTCAATCAGTGATAGAAGATTTATAGAGTTATTTTTGAGGTTTAAAACAAGTAATAATGAGTTAGTTTTGAACTTGATGAGATGGATTAACTTTTTAAGAATGAAGAATTATCAGACAGATATAAATGAACTAATAAATGGCTGAAGAAGTAAAAAAAGAAGCTCCTGCAAACTTTAAAGTAACCATCGACAACATAACTGTCGAGGTTGCTCCGGGGACAACGATATTGATGGCAGCAAGAAAGATTGGCGGTGATGTAACACCGCCTGCTATGTGCTTTTATAGCAAGCTGAAAGGAAGCGGAGGTAAATGCCGTACGTGTTTGGTTGAAGTTGCTGCTGGATCCACTGCCGACCCTCGTCCAATGCCTAAACTCGTTGCAAGCTGCCGCACCAATGTTATGGACGGAATGGTGGTAAAAAGCATTACCAGTGAAAAGGTAATAGATGCACGTAAGGGAGTAGTAGAATTTTTATTGCTGAATCATCCTTTGGATTGTCCTATTTGTGACCAGGCTGGCGAATGTCATTTACAGGATTTAGGTTACGAAAACGGAAGCGAAAAAACAAGATATGAGTTTCAGCGCAGATTGTTTGAAAGGGAGGACATTGGGCCCTACATTCAACTGCACATGACCCGTTGCATACTTTGCTATCGTTGTACTTATATTGCTGACCAGATTACAGATACACGTGTTCATGGTATACTAGACAGAGGTGAGCATGCTCAGATTAGTACTTACATTTCCAAAGCTATAGATAATGATTTTAGCGGAAATATGATTGATGTGTGCCCTGTAGGTGCATTGACTGACAGAACATTCCGTTTCAAAAACCGTGTCTGGTTCCTAAAACCAATGGATGCACATAGAGATTGTGATAAATGTTGCGGAAGGGTAACTTTATGGAACCGTGGAGACGAAGTTTTTAGGGTAACTGCAAGAAAAGACGAATGGGGAGAAGTGGAAGATGCGCCTGACGGAAAGCCGGGATGGATTTGCAACACCTGCCGTTTCGATAAAAAGAAAACAAGCGATTGGATTATGGAAGGCCCGAGAAAGATAAAAAGGCATTCAGTTATTTCTGCAGGTCATTATGTTGGTACCAAAAATCCACACGAAACAATTGCAGAAGTAATGGGCGGACGGCATCCTAAACTTTTAATGGATATTCATACTGTAAGTGAAGTGAATAAAAATTCTGTGCATTTAAGTGAAATTGAAGGACCTGCCACTTCTGAAGTTTTCAATAATGGTAATGGGAAATCATTGCCTTACAAATCAGAATAATGTTAATTGAAAGTGCTGAAATATTAAAAGAAATAAAACAAGTTGTTTTGGAGGTTGATCCTGCAGCGGAAGTTGTTTTATTTGGTTCAAGGGCACGGGGGGATTTTCATGATGAAAGTGATTGGGATGTCTTAATATTAGTGGATAAGGAAGAAACTGATTTTAATTTTAAAAGAGAAATTAGAAGAGCATTGTATGAGTTAGAATTGAAACAATGCACTGTTATCTCTTCTGTCATTACCAACAAGAAATTTTGGCAGGACATAAGCATAACACCGTTATATAAAGAAGTTGAGAAAGATGGAGTTATTTTATGAAAAGGGATGTAAATGATTTAATTGAGTTCAGAATAAATAGAAACGAGGTTAATGAATGGCTTTAGACATTGACCATATAAAAAAAGTTATTACTACTTATTTTAAAGATAAGCCGGTTAGAAAGGTTTGGTTATTCGGCTCCTACGCCAGGCATGAAGCTGATGATACAAGCGATGTAGATGTTTTGGTAGATATAGAAAGAGGTGCTAAGCTGGGGTTAAAGTATTATTTATGGCATCAGGACTTAACAGAATTATTAAATAAGAAAGTTGATGTTGTCAGTCATGGTTGGGAAAATAAACATATTAAGCCATTTATTGATAAAGATAAGATGGTGATTTATGAAAAATAGATTAGGGGATAAAGTAAGGTTACACCATATACTTGATGCAATTGAACTAATCGAAAAGGCACTAAATAATAAAAGCCAGGTAGATTTTCAGCAGGATTTTATTCTGCAAGCAGCCATTGAAAGATGGGTTGAAATAATAGGTGAAGCAACTTATAAGATAACCACAGAATTTAAGAAAAAGTCTGATACTATTGAATGGAAAAGTATAGAAGGTTTAAGACATGTCATTGTTCATGAATATTTTGGATTAGACTTAGAAAGGATTTGGGCTATTACACAAATGGATATACCAGAACTTAAAAAGGAAATTGAAAAACTTATAAAAGAATGTGATGACACTATTAGCTATTGACTGGACTGTTTTTATTGAAAAACTTGTATTGATTGCAGTAATCATAACAGGTTCACTGGTTATTGCCATGTATGCCACCTATGGCGAACGTAAAGTAGCGGCAATCTTACAGGACCGTGTAGGCCCCAACAGGGCAGGACCTTTTGGTCTTTTACAGCCACTTGCAGATGGTATGAAATTATTCTTTAAAGAAGAAATTATACCGAATACTTCTAATAAACTTTTATTTGTTTTAGGCCCCTGCCTCGCTATGCTCACTGCTATGATGACAAGCGCAGTTATTCCCTGGGGAAATGAAATTCATTTTACTTTATTTGGCGCTGATCGTCATATTCCATTACAAATAGCCGACATCAATATCGGCGTTCTATTTATTTTTGGAGTGGTAAGCACAGGTGTTTACGGTATTATGATAGGCGGATGGGCAAGCAACAATAAGTTTTCCCTGATGGCTGCTATGCGTGGAGCTTCGCAAGTGATTAGTTACGAACTTGCAATGGGACTCTCATTTATTGCATTGCTTATGCTAACTGGTTCTCTAAGTATGAAGACTATTGTAGAGCAGCAGATACACGGTCAATGGAATATTATTTATCAGCCACTTGGTTTTCTCATTTTCTTAATTTGCGCTTTTGCAGAATGTAACCGTGCGCCTTTTGATTTGCCGGAGGCAGAAAATGAACTTAACTTCGGTTATCACCAGGAGTATTCGAGTATGAAATTGGGCTTTTACCTCTTTGCTGAGTATATCAACATGTTTATCAGCAGTGTTATTATGGCTACTTTGTATTTTGGTGGTTACGATATGCCTTTTGTAAATGAAGCCAACCTGTCTGTTAATACTGCGGCGCTTATAGGGATCGTTGCATTATTGGTGAAAGCTTTTATTTTTGTTTTTATATTTATGTGGGTTCGCTGGACATTGCCTCGATTTCGTTATGACCAGCTGATGAATTTGGGATGGAAATCTTTAATTCCGCTGGCTTTAATAAATATGTTTATAACAGGAGCTGTTATCTTGTGGAGACAAGGGGGTTAATTTGAAAATGAGGTAATTTGAGAATGCTTTGTGATAATTACTAAAAAAATTAAAATACAAACAGAAGAAAAATTAGCAATAATCAATTTAAAACAATCAATGTTCAATGAAGAAAAAAGAACTAAAAGTACAAGTGAGTGACACAACGATGTTGATAAGAGATATAAAAGTTGACTACCAAAACAAATTTAAAAGTCCCTTTAGGGATTTAGGGTAAAGTCCATTTAGGGTAAATTAAACTTGGTAGGATAGAAGCAGAAAAATATTTTTGCAAACATTAAAATTAGTTTTGGTCATTATATGACCGATATTCATACATGCAACCATTAACAAAGAAAGTAAAACAGCTTGAACGTAAGCCAATGACATTGCTGGAAAGGTTATATCTTCCTGCTATATTTAAAGGAATGGCTATTACGTTTAGTCATATTTTTAAAAAGGTACCTACTATTCGTTATCCTGAGCAAAAGCGTCCCTTTGCTAAAGTATTTCGTGGCTTGCATGTTCTTAACCGGGACGAAGAAGGAAGGGAAAGATGTACTGCATGCGGACTGTGTGCGTTAGCCTGCCCTGCCGAGGCGATAACCATGGAAGGGGCGGAAAGAGAGAGAGGAGAAGAAAACTTATATCGGGAAGAAAAGTATGCTGCTAAGTATGAAATAAACATGCTCCGTTGCATCTTTTGCGGATTGTGTGAAGAAGCTTGTCCTAAAGATGCGATTTATTTAAGTGAAACTTTTGCACCTGCTAATTACAAGCGAAAAGGATTTATATATGGTAAAGAGGATTTGCTGATACCTAACCCGCTGACACAGCCTGAAGAGTATGAAAAGGCAAAAGGAGAAAGAGCACCGGCAACGCACTAAAGCCACTTTTACTAACCATAACTAATGAGTACAACTGCAATATTATTTTGGTTTCTGTCTGCCCTGGCACTTGCAAGTGCTACAATGGTTTTAATAAGCAAAAATCCTGTACATAGTATATTGTGGCTTATAATAGTGTTCTTTGCAATATCAGGTCATTATGTTTTGCTGAATGCACAATTTATTGCAATAGTCAACCTTATCGTTTATGCAGGTGCTATTATGGTTCTTTTTCTCTTTGTAGTAATGCTTATGAACCTCAACAGCGATTCTGAACCACAGAAAAATAACCGGCTCAGACTTGCCGGTACCATTGCAGGTGGTTGCCTTATGCTTATAATGATTGATGTGGTAAGAAGCGCCACTGAAGTGCAAAATGCAACTGCAATGACAAAAGAAGGAAGCATAGGGTTGATAAAAACACTTGGTAAAGTGTTGTTTGTTGACTATGTTGTGCCCTTTGAAATTACAAGTGTTTTGTTTTTAAGCGCAATGGTTGGCGCGGTGGTAATAGGGAAGAAGGAAGCGCCCTAACACTTTAAAGGGGAAATATCAGTCTTGGTGCTCTACCGTAAAGGCAGAAAAGCCACGATGTTATTAAACAATTTTGATATTGAAATAATAAGCTTTTAAAACAATATTTTCTTAAGTCCCTTAAAGGGATTTAGAGTTCACATTCTTAAGTCCCTGAAGGGATTTAGGACAAAAGCCCTTTATGGGTTTGAAGTATGCCGATAACGTATTATATAACACTCGCAATTGTTTTGTTTTGCATAGGAGTAGTAGGGGTTCTGACAAGGAGAAACGCAATTATTATTTTTATGTGCATTGAACTTATGTTAAATGCGGTAAATCTTTTGTTAGTGGCATTTTCTAAAATGCAAAATGGAAGAGCGCTTGCAACTAATCCTAACTCACTGGCAGGAATTGACGGACAATTGTTTGTTTTTTTTATAATGATCGTAGCAGCCGCAGAAGTTTGCGTAGGTCTTTCTATTATAGTTATGATGTACAGGAATACGCATTCCGTTGATGTAAACTTTTTAAACAGATTGAAGAATTAATAACCCGCTGACCTCTTGAAAGGGAAATATGGAGCAGGTTGATTTTATAACCAAAAATTTTTTACCCCTTTAGGGGTATGGGTATGGCAAAACTTGTTTACCTGGTACCGTTGTTTCCCTTGTTAGGGTTTCTTGTTAATGGGATAGGACGTAAATTTTTGACTAAATCTTTGATTGGGATTATTGGAAGCGGGGTTATACTTGCTTCTTTTGCTGTGAGTGTCGGTATTTTTTTTCAGGTGAAACAGGACGGGTTTCAGCCGGTGATTGTAAACCTGTATGATTTTATAAGAGTTTCTGCATTTAATATTCCTTTTGCATTCCAGGTAGACCAGTTGTCAACGTTATTTTTATTGATTATTACAGGTGTCGGTTTTCTTATTCATGTATATTCCACTGCCTATATGCATGAAGAGGAGCTGCAGCATTACGGACGGTACTTCTCTTACCTCAATCTTTTTGTTTTCTCAATGCTTTTGCTTGTTTTGGGAGCTAACTACCTTATCATGTTTATTGGTTGGGAAGGTGTAGGCCTTTGTTCTTATTTATTAATTGGTTTCTGGTTCAAAAATAACAATTACAACTATGCAGCACGAAAGGCATTTGTAATGAACCGCATTGGCGACGTAGGTTTTTTGCTTGCAATCTTTTGGATATTAGGTAAGCAGGGAACAGTAACTTATAGCGACGTTTTTGCAAAAGCTGCCACTTTTAGCAATGCAGAAGTGACAGGAATTACGCTTTTATTATTTGTGGGGGCAATGGGTAAAAGTGCCCAGATACCTTTATATACCTGGTTGCCCGATGCTATGGCCGGGCCTACACCTGTATCTGCATTAATACACGCAGCTACAATGGTTACAGCAGGTATATATATGATCGTGCGAAGTAACATACTGTATACAATGGCTCCGGCAACTCAAACTGTAGTCGCTGTTATTGGTCTTGCCACCGCTTTCCTGGGTGCTACTATAGCGCTCAAGCAAAATGATATTAAAAAAGTACTCGCTTATTCAACGGTTAGTCAGTTGGGTTATATGTTTTTAGGTTTAGGGGTTGGTGCCTATACCAGCGCAGTTTTTCATGTAATGACTCATGCTTTTTTCAAAGCCCTGCTGTTTCTTAGTGCAGGAAGTGTTATTCATGCTATGCAAAATCAACAGGATATCCGGGCTATGGGAGGATTAAAAAAATATATGCCGATAACCAATATTACTTTTTTAATTGCTTGCTTAGCTATTTCAGGCATTCCGCCTTTTAGCGGTTTTTTTAGTAAAGATGAAATACTTGCGGCAACTTATGCGCATAACAAATTATTTTGGATAATAGGTGTTATTACAGCCGGGATGACCGCTTTTTATATGTTCCGCTTATATGTTATGACTTTCTTTGGGCAGTTTCGGGGCACACATGAGCAGGAACACCATTTGCACGAAAGCCCTTCCGCAATTACAATTCCTTTGATCATTCTTGCTATACTAAGTGCAGTGGGAGGATTTGTTGGTATTCCTGAGGTATTTGCACATAACGCTCATGCGCTTGAACATTTTATTTCACCCGTTATCGCAAGGCCTGACGGGATTTCTCCCCACTTAAGTAAAGGAACTGAATTAATGCTGATGGCAGTATCAGTTATTGTTGCCCTCATAGCTATTATTTTTGCGTGGACAAGATTTACCAAAAAACCTGAAATTGCCGGACCTGAAGGAGCCGGAAAGTTTTTAGCAAATAAGTGGTATGTAGATGAACTGTATGATGCAATAATTTCAAAACCATTATTGGCGATAGCAGGTTTTTTTAAAAATGTGGTAGAAAAAAGCGGAATAGACGGTGTAGTAAATGGGGTGGGACGAGGAGTGCAGTATGCGGGAAGACAAATAAGGCTGATGCAAAGCGGGCAGGTAGGAAATTATATCCTGCTTATGGTGCTGAGTATAGTGCTGATGATAATACTGGTATTTTATGGTAATAATCTGAACCCGGTTTTTAATTACTTTTTTAAATAATTGCAGGTAAAAATAAAGTATGCTTACTGTTCTATTAATTATTGTTCCTGTGCTGGCCGGCTTCATATCTTTTTTTATAAAAAATGAAAGAAGTGTAAAATCATGGGCTTTGTTAAGTAGTGTTGCAACCCTTGCTGTCTCACTCATAAGTATTTTTCAAAACAACAACTTGATTACCTGCGATGCTGCCTGGTTACCAATGATGGGCAGCCGCTTTACAGTTTCTTTAGATGGAATGGGTAAAATGCTTACGCTTTTAACAGCAGTTTCCTTTCCTGTTATTTTTGCTTCCACCTACAATAACCATTACAAAAATCCCAATGCATTCTATGGTTTTATGTTGTTGACCCAAGCCGGTTTAATGGGCGTGTTTTGTGCAATGGATTTATTACTCTTTTACTTTTTCTGGGAACTAGCTCTTATTCCTGCTTATTTTCTTTGTTCTAAGTGGGGAGGAGAAAAACGAATTCCGGTAACTTTTAAATTTTTTATTTATACATTTATAGGATCCTTACTGATGCTTATAGGTATTTTGTTTGTTTACTACAAAACGCCTGACCATTCCTTTGCTATAACCTCTCTTCATAATCTAACCTTGACCCGCGGTGAAGAAAATCTTGCTTTCTGGTTATTTTTTATTGCATTTGCCATTAAGATGCCTGTATTTCCTTTTCATACCTGGCAACCGGATACATATGAGCAGGCGCCTACAGCAGTTACAATGGTGTTAAGCGCTGTTATGGTAAAGATGGGAGTATTTGCTGTAATAAGATGGCTTTTGCCTATGTTTCCCAATGCTTCTGTTAGAATGGCTGATATTGTGATTATACTTGCCGTTACAGGAATGATATATGCGAGTCTTATTGCTATAAGGCAGGATGATATAAAAAGGCTGATTGCTTATTCTTCTATTGCCCATATTGGTTTAATGGCTGCAAGCATGTTTACAGGCAGTGCAACGGGTCTGCAGGGAGTAATATTTCAAATGTTTGCGCACGGTGTCAATATAATCGGATTGTGGATAGTCGCAGATATTATTGAGCAACAACTGGGTACAAGGAAATTTAGTGAATTAGGCGGACTTGCGCAGAAGGCCCCTGCATTAGCTATTCTTTTTGTTATAATGGCTTTAGCGAATATAGCCTTGCCCTTAACCAATTCGTTCGTTGGTGAATTTCTAATGTTCTACAGTGTTTTCAATTACAATTTAATATTAGGTGCAGCAGCAGTTATAAGTATCATTCTGGCAGCAGTGTATACATTATGGATGGTACAAAAAATATTTTATGGTGAAGTAAGAGACAATGACTACGTCGGGCTAAAACTTCCGGCAAATACAAGAGTAATGCTTATGATTTTAGCAGCGGTCGTTTTAATATTTGGCGTTTATCCACAACCCATGATCAATCTTACCAGCGATACTGTTACAAAAATATTAGCTCAGATAAAATAGCAGCCTTCAACAGGTTTACCTTATTTATGAATACGATTATACTTTCGGCAATTTTCGGGGTGGTGATGATGTTTTCAGGTATTTTTATACATAACAGGTCTTCTTATAAACACATTGCCGCTATTGCATTGTTGCTGATGCTTGTATTTAATATTTATGAAAGCCATGGTTTTACTTTATTTAATGCAAATGCCAGGTATTTCCTTCATTTCGAAAAGTTTGGTTTGTTGTTCAATAGCATTTGCATTTTTTCAACCTTGATATATGTTTTACTGAGTGGAAGGGACATTGAAAAAGCAGGTGCAAATACTGCTGAAGCTTTTGCGCTTATCTTTTTTGTTTTATGCGGCATTGGCATTGTTACGTCCTATACTAATTTGCTTATGCTATTCATAGGTATTGAAATTCTCTCTATACCATTGTATATATTGACCGGAAGCGATAAAAAGAACTTAAAAGGAAATGAAGCTTCGCTGAAGTATTTCCTGATGGGCTCATTTTCAACAGGCATTATGCTTATGGGTATTGCCTTGCTGTATGGTGCAACAGGCACCTTCGCTGTTGAGCATATTGCCTCTGCCGGTATGCTTTCATATCTGGAAGCGCTCGGCATGGTACTTATTTTTGTATCCTTATGTTTTAAAGTGTCTGCCGCACCTTTTCATTTCTGGACTCCTGATGTGTATGATGGCGCTCCTGCTGTCATCACCTCTTTTATGGCCACAGTTGTAAAGGTTGCAGGCTTTGCTGCATTTATACGTTTGTTCGAAGGGCGCTATGGTACTATGGGCAGCCAGACAGACCGGTTGATCGCGATAGTGATCGTTTTAACCCTTGCTTTTGGAAACCTTACAGCAGTGTTTCAGCAAAGTGTAAAAAGAATGCTTGCCTATTCAAGTATAGCACAAGCCGGATTTATGTTGTTTGCCTTGTTTGCTGTGAACGACGTTGCTAAAGAAGGCTTGCTTTTATATGCCGCAGCTTACTCACTTGCAACCATTGGTATATTTTCGGTTCTTGCAAAAATGGATGACATGACATTTGAAGGGTTTAATGGATTTGCTAAATCACAGCCATTTATCGCGGCTCTTTTAGCCATTTTTTTGCTTTCACTTGCCGGTATTCCTCTGACCGCCGGTTTTTTTGCTAAATATTATATGCTGGCTGCTATAGTAAAAACCAATCATTATTTAGGTCTTGCAATTATAGGTGTACTGTTTGCCGCGGTTAGTGTATATTATTATTTTAAAGTAATACAGGCTATGTATTTTAAAGATGGCAACTTTGTTTTGGCGCCTGTCTCAAATAGCTTCAAATATATGTTGCTCGCAGTAGCTGTTATAATTATCGTACTTGGCGTTTATCCCAATGCTCTTCTTAGCCTGCTTTATTTTTAAGGGAGAAAGAAACCGCTGCAAAGATTTTTTCAAAATACCATGCATTTGTTTTCATAAATCCTCAAAAAGTCTGAAGGCGCAATGCAATAACAAATGACTAAAAAGCTATTATATAAAGAAACTTCAGCAGATGACTTAAAACAATTAAAGGAACTTGCCATAATAGCTTATGCGCAATATTATAGTGTTTTGACATGTGAAAACCAGGAAACATTTAATAAATCATTAAATGATGAAAAAGCTTTATTAGCCCTGATTTTCAAATCAAAAATATTTACTTGTTCAGACGGAAATACTATTGTTGGTATGGCTTTTCTAATACCACATGAAAACCCGACTGATATTTATCATGAAGATTGGTGTTATATAAGAATGCTCGGGTTGCATCCGGCCTATACGGGACAAGGTATTGGAAAGAAACTTACTGAAATGTGTATCGAAAAAGCTAAGGAGCTAAACGAAGAAATCATAGCTCTTCATACTTAAGAATTTATGGAAAGTGCCAGGCACATCTACACAAGTTTGGGCTTTAAAATTTTAAAAGAAATTCCTCCAAAATTTGGGAAACGATTATTGGCTTTATACCTTAAATATTTGACAGATCAAATGCACTAACTCTAACATTAAATCGCCTTAAAAAATATGAAATGAACAACTTGTTTTTAACTAACAGCAGGAAGTGGTGAAGCGACAGAATTGTTTAAGTTAAATATAAATACTTTTGGTTAATGAGGCGTGAGGTTCAGTTATTTCTCTTCTTCCCCGGTTTTAGTTAAGGTTGCAGGTTGAGCGGGAGGAACTGAGGCAGGAAGTGGGTTTTTTGCAGTTTTTTGGGGTGGTTTCGAAAAGAAGTTTTCGAAGTCTTTTCTGTAAGAAATACTCGCTCCCTGGCGGTTTCGACGGCCAACTGCTGCTGCTGTAATATCGAGGTTATTGCGGCTAAAAATTATTGCTCTTAGCTTGCGGTCTTTAGACAAAATAATTTCAACTGTAAGGTCCGGCAACCATTGCAGATTGCCTAATTGCTGAGATGTGGCAGTATTGCTGCCCATTCTAAAATCAAGATCACCCCCGAATGTTACAATTACTTTATTATTAAATAAACTTTTACCCAATTTAAAATTTACTTTCTGCCGGTCTATTACATTGGTAGCAGTAACGTTTCCGTTAAATAAATTACTGCTGTTGTAAACGGTAGTGCTTACATCAAATTGCAAACTGCGGTCGCCGGTAATTCTGTAAAGGACATTTGATACAAGATTATTAACCTGCTTGGCTATTAACTCAGAAATGGTGTTAACCCCTAAAGTCGTAAAGTTAACTCCTATATTTCTTCCCTCTCCATAAGGAGCAAACGACCCAAAAACGATAAGATAAGTAACCTGTTTCAGCATTTCATTGTCGTCTTTTTCCAGTTTCGACAAAAACTGGTTAAAAGTTTCGTCGTTCTTGATCTGTTCACCCGTGGGGAAATCAAGAAGGAAATGAATAGCAGGTTGTTTGAGATCACCGCTCAAATCAGCAATTACATATACATTTCCCTGGTAACCTTGTATGGTGCCACTTAGATTTTGTCCCCCGACAAGATCTCCGAGCCTTACATTTTCTGCAACATACAGTGCCTGCACGTGCATTTTTGCATTGTAAGGGTCTCCGTTCCACTCTATAAAACTGTTAGCTTCTTCTCTTAAAATAAAAGGTTTTTTTATAAAAGACTGAAAATTGAAATCATAGCTTCCTCCCTGTATGTCGTATCGCCCTTTGATAGTAAGATCATCTATGGTTCCTGCGTGAATTTTTAGTCTGCCATTTCCATAAGCTTTTATAATATCACCTGTTACCGGGTCTAATATAACTTCTATTTTAGCCAAAGGATTTGCGGTAAGATCAAGGTCTACAACTACATTAGTTTCGCTGGCAGCGGCCTGTTCCTTCATTTTTGTGCCATATTGTTTGAAAACGATAAAATCGGCTGTACCACTTTCGCGCGCAGTGGTTATCGGGATAAAAATATGGGAACTGTCAACAGGTTCGGCTGCTATTGCTATGTGCATGTTTTCCTGCGGCCCGGTAATGCTCATGGAGGCTTTTCCTATAGCTGTGCCGTAAAACTGGCTGTTATCATTGGCCTTTGTATCTATTAAAAGCAAACGGGGAGAACTGATATCAAAATCAAATTTTACGTCTTTAAACTGGTGCTGGTACAATTTACCGGTCACCAATCCCGTATTGCCGAACTTGTCCTTTATATTGAATTTGCCAAAATCTATTCCCTCTTTAGAAAAAATAAAATTCGCCGCATCTACCTGGTATTCGACTTTTGTAAAATTAACAATAAGACTTGCTTTGGTTAATTTTACGCTGCCTGACAAATCAGGACTTTTAGGATTTCCATTTATTTGCAATTCTCCTGTAGCCAGTCCCTTAATATCAGTAAATATGGTACTTAAGAATTTATTTACAATATTTATTTTAGTGTTATTAAATTTCAAAGATGTTTGTAACGGAACTCCTGTTGTGTCGAAGAGGTCGTAACTGCCGTCAGCAATAAAGTTGTAGAGCTCATTAGCGGATTGTGCATTAAAGCCAATTTTTCCGTTTATGCTGTTATAGTTTCCTTTTAGATTTAATAGACCAACTGAATCATTATCAAGCCTGAATTGCTGCGCTTTTATGTCTGCATCTATTTTAAACTTTCCAAAGAAATCACTCATTATTACATTTCCCGATGCAAGGCCTTCAAGGCGGGGATCTGTTGTAAGAAAAGGCGCAAAATCGCTAATGTTTAAATTTTGTAAGTTTACCAGTAAGTTGCTTTTGTTGGTATCTTTATCATAAGTTGTCTGGACCGAAATGTGCTGGTCATTTTGTGTAAAACGAACGTTTTCCGCAGATACAAAATTCTTTCTTATTATTATTTCTCCTTCCTTTTCCAGTATCCATCTTTTATCGTTGAGAACAAAGTCAGAAGGATTAAATTTAATTTGTACACCATCCGAAAAGGTAGTCAGGTCGGCATTAAGATTGAGTTCGTTAAGCGTATTATTTGCCTTTGTTTTAATGCTGATCTGCGATTGATCTTTTTGTGAGAGAATATTAATTGTGGTATTAGGAAAATAAGAACTGTCACCAATGCCAATGTTGCCAATTTTTCCATTTAATTGTAAAACATCGAGGTTGCCTCTTCCATTGAGACTAATGTTAGTGAACCGGTTATTTTTTAAAGCAAAAAAAGGAACGTCTGCATTAACTTCAAAAATAGTATCTACTGTATTTATCGTTCCTGTTATGCTGCTGTTGCTAAAGCCGGTAAGGTCTTTATTAAACAACAAAGTATATCCTTCTATGTTTTTTGTATTCAGAATAAAGTTGAACTCCTGGTCTTTTGCCATGCTTCTTGGCTTATTAATATAAGCAGGATAATATTTATTGAGAAATGTCTGAAAAGTATTTGGAAGATCAAGAATATTGTATTCTCCTTCTACCGAAGCATCAAACTCATTGCTTGCTAAAGTTAATGACCTGCGGCCTCCTTCAAATCTTGATTGCAGTGTAAGAGAATCCAAAGTAAGCCGTACACTGTCCTGTACCAGATTAGCATTATAAATTTTAACGGCCCCCAAAAAACGGTCTATATTTTTGCCACTGAAGTTAAGGTCAAATAAGCCGCTGATCTCAAGCTTCCGGTTATACAATTTCAAATTTTGAAAATTGCTGTGAGCCAGGTCTCCCAAAACGTTAAAAGCAGGTTGTTCGTTTCTGAAATCCATTTTTACTGTAGTAACAAAATCTATATTTTCGTCATCTACTTTTACCGTTCCCTCAAACTGTTTTCGTTGAAACATTCCTTCAATGTCTATTTTTTTATAGGTATAATCTTTGTAGTTAAATTGGCCGATTTTACCGGTTACACTTGTTTTTAAAGTACCTATACTTAGCCCGACTCCTTTAACGCTGCCATCAAAAGACAGGGTTCCCATATCTTTTATAGATAAAAATTTACCTAAATTAAACTTTTGAGTTACCAACCGCCCACTATAGATGGTCGGGCTTTTGGCCGGCAACTCCATTATTACATTAGCACTGAATCCACCAAGATTTGTGCTGAACGTACCGTTAGTTGCGAACTTTGAAATGGTGCCCTTAAAATTTCCCTGAAATTTCACATCGCCCAGGCTTGCCAATAATGGCACTTCCACTTTTGCAATGGCAGGAATTAAAGCAACAGCATCGCGGTAAGAAGTCTGCACATTACCTGATTGAAAATCGATGATGGTTTTATTTATGTCAGGAAGCCCGGTCATAGAAAGATCGCCGCTTATAGTCGTATTATTACCTTCTCTTGCAAACAGTTTTTTTATTGAAAGATTTCCTACAGTCCCTTTTGCATAACCTGAAATATTTATTTTTTTATTCCAGTTTTTTGTTTCAGGAGCAAAGTAAGCAAGGTCATAACTATCTATAGTGGCATTTTTTAATCTTACATCCATCGACACCTTTACAATAAAGTCTGAAAAGTCTTCATTAAAATCTGTATACCGAAAAGCAACATAATCCTGAAGACGGCTCTTTGGAGTCAGAAGCTCAAGTTTTGAAAGCTCCATTATTTGCGGAGTAAGTTTAAAATGCGTCTTCAGCTTTCGTATATCAAGCCCGCTTCTCTCTTTTGCTGCAAGATCAATATTGGCCTTTATAGTATCTTTTATAAAACTAAGATCAGATATATTCCCGCTTATTTTCTCAAGAACAAGATGGAGCACATCAAAGTATGGATAAGGAGTGCGTCCAGTGTTTTTAATATTTTGAAATGTACCGTTTTTAATAGAAATCTTTGCGACAGTTAACCTGAGATCTCCGTCATTAAAATACATACCGGTATCAGCAACAGTCGTTTTACTATTGGCTGCAGGTGGTCTTAACCCTTCAAAATCTGATAATGAAAAATAAGGCTTGTCAAGATCAAGTTGTTTTATACCTATCCTGTTCTCATCCAAATTAAAACTATCCGCCTCAAGTTGCATATTACCAAGCCTGGCTTCCATCAGGCTGCCGGCCCATAAATCTTTTTTTATAAATACAATATTTTTAAAATCAAGTTTTTTCAGGTCAAATTTTAAAGTGCTTTTCTTCTTCTTTGCTTTAGGCTGTAAGGGGGAGAAATAATCAACTAAAAACTGGTAATTCCATACCGAGTCTTTGCGGTACATGTTTACGTATGCATCTTCGAGGCCAACGTATTTCAGAGTCAATTCATCTTTCAGAAAAAACCAGTCTGTAATTCTAACTTTCAACTGGTCGGCATATAACAAAGTATCTTTATGAAGGTCCTTTACGAGTGTACCTTCGAGGTTCACACTATTAAAAAGAGATAAGCTGATGTGACGGATGCTTACTTCTGTATGCAGGTCGTGCGACAAACGTTTTGTAACCTTGCCAACTATCCAGTTTTGTACAAATGTTGTTTGTATAACAATCCATAAAAACAGCAGCAAAGCTATAACGCTCAAAACTATTCTGCCTGTTATCTGAATGAATTTAGTCAGCAAGGTGTAAATTGATTATTGTAAAAATAAAGAAACATATTGGCAGCGCAAGCCTGACATTAAATTCTGTAAAATAATAACAATTCCCGTCTTTATTAATTAAAGGATTTTCGCGCAAAGACGGTAAGGAAGCTAAGCGGAAAATTTTTTCATTGCCTCTTCGCAGTATTTTTTTTTGTGTCTTTGCGTGAAGTTTTCTATAGCGAATTAAATAAGAAAGCAGGATCAATAAAAATTAATATAAAACTCTTGTAACCTCCCATTCATTGTTTACCAAAGCTCTGATTGTTATTATTCCTTTAACTACTGCCGCAAGAGAAATGTTAGTTTGTGCAGATGTTGCATCTGTCTCCTGCTTTAGCAACGATTTGCCAACAGCATCAAACAGCTCAACAGAAGTAGTTCCTACCGGAATTTTAAGCAGAAGATTTGTTCCTGTAATGAAGGCCCTAAGCATCTGCCTGTTAATACCATTAGCAGCAATTATGCCCGAATAACTTATGGGACCTGTGGCAGAAACAATTTTTAAACGGTAAAATGATTGCCCGGCAGCAAGAGGTACTTTCACAGAATAAGTGTTTAAGGCATTGTTATTAGCCGCTGTTATTCTGCTTACCTCAGCAAAGGCGTCAGATGGGTTAGCTCTTTTTTCCACTACGTAAATGTCTCCCTTTTCTTCATTCTGCACCTGCCAGTTTATTTCATATTTATTACCTGTTTCTCTTCCTGCAAATGATACAAGGTGCACCGGCAAAGCTGTTCCTGCAATTACTTTGTATAAAGTACCACTAAGTGATGTTGCGTATAAAGTACCATCAGCGGCTTCACCGAAAGAACAAATTCCTGCAGGCCAGCCCGTTTGCATAGTTGTGTTCCATCCGCCGTTGCCATCCGGTTTTATCAGCCAGCCGTTCCTGCTTAGATAATCTGTACAAATATAATAGCCCTGCAGAGATGCAAACTCCTTTCCCCTGTACACATAACCTCCCGTTATTGATGACCCTCCTGTAGCATTATCATGCGGATATTCAAAAATCGGAAAAACATTGTTTAATTGTGCAGTACAGGCAGTATCATATACATGTGTTCCTTCAAAACAATGCCAGCCGTAATTTTTATTAATAATGCTATCAGCCTTTACAAAGTCAACTTCTTCCCATTTATTTTGGCCCACATCAGCAATCCACATGTCCCCGGTTTGTTTGTCAAAGCTCCATCGCCATGGATTTCTAAGGCCTTTTGCAATTATTTCGTGCCGTGCTGTTGCACTGCCTTCAAAAGGATTGCTTGGAGGTACGCTGTAATAAGGCGGTGCAGGATTATTCACATCAATACGGAGCATTTTGCCTAATAAAGAAGTATCATTCTGAGCATTGTTATACGGATCACCTGCGGAACCTCCGTCCCCGGTTCCGAAATATAAATACCCGTCGGCACCAAAAACTAAATTGCCGCCATTGTGATTTGCAGATGGTTTTGGAATGGTCATCAGAATGACACCGGAAGAAGAATCAGCTATATCAGCGGCAGAACGGCTATAACGTGCAATAGTAATATCACCGGATTTATTTGTATAGTAAATATAAAAATAACCGTTGCTGGCATAGTTGGGGTGAAAAGCAAGACTAAGCAATCCACGTTCCTCTCCCTCAATACTTATTTTGGAAGTAACATCAAGAAAAGGTGCGGGTAAAAGAGAGGTACCTTTCCAAATCCGTATTTTGCCTGTTTGTTCAACAATAAAAAGACGGTGGGTACTGTCATTTACTTCTTCTATATCTACAGGTTTTGACAGTCCCGTTATAATGGTATCAAATGAAATGAGCGGTTGAGATTGGGCACTTGCAAAAGACATTAATAATATAAGTGCAAACAAATATTTTATCATAGAGCAGGTATTACAGAAAGAAAATCAGCAGCAGCATAAATTATACCGCCTGTGTTATTTCATTAATAAAAAGGAACAATTAACATAGCTAAACGTTCAAAGAAAACTTTGTGTTTTGCCTTAGTGCCTTTGTGGCTAATTTTTATTTGTAAATTAAGGGAACTTCTAAAAACTCTTTAAATTTCGATTAGAAATTTTCATGGATAATTTTGTATTTACCTACAATAACCTAATTTTTCATAATATATTGATTTTCAATTATTTATAATTTATATTGTTT